>ERZ795055.3068-NODE-3068-length-12362-cov-5.856911_pt1 | contig 12362 bp, 9 predicted proteins | sample MGYA00375139_ERZ795055 | MGnify/ENA primary metagenome ERZ795055 (study PRJEB30184, sample SAMN05720283) | anaerobic digester metagenome | isolation source: active sludge of municipal wastewater-treating anaerobic digesters | place: USA | collected 2015-01-23 ...
CTGTTGTACTGTGATAGGCCAGCCATGCATTCAGATACTGAGGATCGATGGTACGGGGATCATCGAAGGGACTCCAGGGTTCCTGGGCAACAGTTGCACTATACACTGATTTAAACCAGTCAGATCTCCACTGTATAAATCCATCTGCATCGTATGGATTTAATCTCCTGGCGGGTGTTGTAACCCCCAGCGTACTGCTTAAAGTAATTGTCGGCTTCTCACTCAGTCCTTTCTTGGTTGTAATTGCTATAACCCCGTTGGTCGCTCTGGATCCATATACTGCAGCAGAACTTGCATCTTTCATTATATCCATCCTGTCAATGTCATCAGGATTTATATCCGACAGATCTCCGTTAAAGATTACACCATCAAGTACAATCAAGGGACTGGATCCGGCAGTAAGTGTTGTTTCACCCCTTATAAGCAGTGAACTATTCCCTTTGGCTGAAACTGAATAACCAGAATTAAGACCCGGGATACTTGTTCGTAGCATATCACTTACGTTTGAAGGAGTGTAGTTCCCGATGTCATCAGCCTTAACCTGGGCTATTGCACCTGTAAGATCTGATTTCTTGGCTGTACCGTAACCAATAACAACAACCTCTTCAAGAGTTTCTATACTTTGTACCAATCTCACATCTATCATCTTTCTGCCTGATAGAGATATTTCCTGTGAATTATACCCGACAAATGAGAAGACCAGAATACCGTTCGGATCCGGAATAATGAGTGAATACCTGCCGTTTATATCTGATAAAACCCCGATAGATGTACCTTTCAGAACAACATTTACACCTGGCATCGGATCGCCTGATGTTACATCTGTTATTGTGCCTGTAACTATACCTTCCTGAACAGCAGGCATCTCTGCAATTATTACATCGTCAATAGAATCCGTCGTCAACAGGATTTTTTTATCCAATACTGCGTAATGGATATTTGTTCCGGAAAACAGCTGCGGAAGTACTTCTTCTATCGATTTCTCCTTTGCATGTATGTCAACAAGCCTTTCAACGTCAATTTGCTTCTGGTTAAATATAAAATAGAACTCACTTTGCTGCTCTATTTCATCCATCACATTCTCAAGGGATTTCTGTTCCATGTTAAGTGTAACTTTTGCAGTTTGCGAATATGTATTCGATGCAAAAATGTTTGTTACACTTATAAAGACAATCAGGGCTGCAATTTTCATTTCCAGAATCAGTTTTTTTAGTGTAGGGTGCATGAGCACCAACAATTCATTGATTTTTTTCATAAATTTGAAATGTTTTAGTTAGGTTATTATTGATATGTAGTAACTTAGCAAATAGCAGGAGAGTGACTCCAACACTTTCCTGCTTCATTTAATTCAGTGGTATATTGACATAGGCAAATTGTTTATTAGGTTGTTAAATCTGGTTGGCAATTCTATTTTCTCATGGTAAAAATTATCTTTTTCTTAATGAATGTCTCATGATCTGTATCCATTTCTCCTGTAATCATTTTATAATCCACCGGAAGCGCCCGTTTCAGAAAATATAACACTTCATCAAGATTCTCATCAATAAAAGTAGCCCTGAGTCTTACTTCTTCATAATTATTGCCGCTTACCTCAACATCAACATTATACCATCTTCCAAGTCGTCTTGCAACAACATCTATAGGATCATTCCTGAATACAAGCTTACCTTCAGTCCATGCCAGATATATTTGAGGCTGTATGACCTCTCTCAATAACTGGTTAGTTACTTTATTATATATCACAAGGTCATTTGGAACCATTTCAAATGGTCTTGTCATCTCCGTATTATTAAATAACAGTTTACCCTCTTCCAGAACTATTTCAACATCCTGTTCATTTTCATATGAGGCGATATTAAACCGGGTACCAAGTGCAGTAACATTTATTTCCCTGGTGCTCACTTCAAATGGCTTGTCCGGTATTGATTTCACGTTGAAAAATGCTTCACCATTCAGCATTAATGTTCGATTGCGGATGAAATCACTTTGATATCTGATACTTGAGCTGCTATTAAGCCATCCCGTTGATCCATCGGGTAAACTGAACTGCACGCGGCTCCATGCAGGAGCTGTCAGTTCCACCCAGGTAAGATTGCTGATCTCCCTTTTATTGCGGTAAAAATGGATCCCGGAATAAATCAATAATGGTAAAAATAGTATTGCAGCTATACCGGCAAGCCATCTTATCACAACAGAAAACCCTGAGCGATAGTCTGCGGCAGGTTCCCTGGTGTTTATTTCATAGTGAATTCTGTATAAAATGTGATTAAGATCTTTGCAGTCATGATCTTCTTCACGTAACAATTCATGCCACTTTTTTCTGATAAAATCTTCCAGTTCTTCCTCTCTCATCTTATCACAGAACATCTTCCTCAGATAATCCTGGTCATCTTTGGTAAAATCACCCCTGAAAAATCGTTCCAACCTGTCAGTATCCAGACTATTATGTGACATATGATCTGGTTAAAATTATATTATCATTTTGATTAAAAAAGGCAGTCTCCGTTATTCCGGAAACTGCCGCTTACCCTAAAATTAACGTCAACCTATGAAGGAAAAATCCCATGAGTTTTTCGTTGCATTTATTATGTAATATCCTTTAAATAGCTTTAACACCCGATAAATGATGAAATAATAGTGTTAAATTTACTTAAAACTAGTAATGCTCTTTAAAAAAGATTGATTATCAAATCAATGTGAGTCTGGAAGGAAGAGATTTTTACTAGACATTTTATTCCTGTCCGATCATATCAGGCAATAAACAATGCAAAAAACAAAACAACCGGGAGATCTTCTTTTAGCAGACCCGACCTTATAAATTTTAATGCATCGGACAAATGATTTTCGACAGTTTTATGGCTGATATTCAGTTCTTCTGAGATCTCTTTAATACTTAGACCATCAAACCTGCTCTTAATAAATATTTCCTTGCGGCGACCCGGAAGCATCTCAATAAGATCGGATACATATTGATAAAGTGAATCATAGGATATTTTTCTGGTAGTTTCCAGATCAAGATCATCTGAAATACGGGATTTAAAATATTCTGATTTAATGGCTTCCCTTCTGAAATGCTTCTTTATTATATTAAATGCGATTGAGAATAGATATGACTTGAATGAGAGTTCCGATTTAAGGTCCTTATGTTTCTCCCATATCCGTGTAAAAACTTCCTGTACAAGTTCTTCCGATTCTTCTTCAGATTTCAGATAACCATAAGCAAAACGATATAACCTGCCACTGTATTCACCAAACAGTGTATTAAAAGCCAGAATATTACCTCTGGACAGACTCTTAACCAACTGAGATTCATTATTTGGTAAAAAGGTATTCATAATGGTTACCAGGTAACAATAAAATAATCTCCTCTGCCGCGCAAATTACACATTTTTTAGATTCCGCACTGAATAATGTAAGCGTCGATTGTACCCGATCAGATATTAGAATAATTGTGCCAGTGCACCTATTCCGGTATAAGCAATGAAGCAGGAAAAAATAAAAGCGCAGATAAGACCTGTATTCAGCAGAAGGCCGGCTTTATTTTTCCCCATTTCGGTTTTATTGTTTATAAGTATTAAAATAGCTATTATTACAAAAGGAAGCACAAATACCGCCGATACCTGTGTGGCTACCTGAGCCATGACAGGATTTGCACCAAGTATGGGGACTGTCAGTCCTATAACGCCTGCAACTGCAGTTAGGATTTTAAATTGCCGGGATCTGGTATCCAGTTCTCCTTTCTTATAATCTGCAAGTAATAACGGCGCTACCATTAAAATGGGAAATACCGAAGATAATCCTGCACTCATTGCTCCAAATACAAAAACGGCTACGGCATATTTACCTACCAGAGGTTCAAGTGTGTAAACCATATCGAGCACTTTGTTTATTGTTTTTCCTTCATGAAATAATGCACCGGTGGCTGTTGCCATTATCGAACCGCTGATCACAAACATCAGAATCGCCGAAGTAAGTGCATCCCTGGTCTGTTCCTTTGTATTTTCCTTTCCCCAGCCTTTGCCTTTCATCAGTAATGGCCGGACAACAAAGGTCGGTGCTGCCATAGTTGTACCTACAAATGCCGCAACCATAAGTTTACCTCCTGGAACAGCCGGTATTGAAGGAATGAATCCTCTTACTATCTCAGATGGAGGAGGAAGTACAATGAACATCGAAAACAGAAAAGATATTCCCATTATTGTTACAAAGATTACGAGTATCTTTTCAAAGAATGAATATTTCCCGACCATGAGCATACCGTATAACAATGCCATCATGAAAATAGCTATTCCCAGCACAGCCCAGTAGTTTTCAGGACTTAGCTTCGGTATAAACATGTGAAAAAGTTCATACATCATAGCGGATGTTAATCCCATAATTCCTGAAAGACAAGTCCACTGAGCTGTAACAACTCCGATAATTATAAGAATTGCCAGAATATTGCCATGTCTGATCTTCCTTCTGATACTGAATAATGCAGTTTCTCCGGTTACAACAGCATAACGTCCATAAGCTTCCATTAACACCCAGGAAAAAAGAACACTCAGAAACAATACCCAGAGCAACTGCATTCCGAACTCGCTTCCGGCTTTAGCCATTGAAGTAACACTACCGGTTCCGATTGTATATCCGATGCAGAAAATGCCGGGGCCCACCGATAGTAAAATGAGCCATATACGTTTAAAGATTGATTTCATGGGAAAATTATTTATTGGTTACCAGTCAATCACCGAGCCATCATCCGAATCGAACCGGGCATTATATGGCACGGGTTCACCCACCTGTGCTATCAGCTTTTCTTCGTCAATAGTAATCCCTAATCCGGGATCGGTTAGCAATGGCCGGTATCCGTTTATTACCGCAGGTAGAGGTTTGGCAAGAAGGTCTGAATATTCGTTGTCGCCCCTCTCCAGAATAAGAAAGTTTGGTATTGAAGCGGCGACCTGCATACTGGCTGCAAGAGAACATGGTCCCTGGGGATTGTGAGGAGCTACAGGTGTATAATACGCCTCTGCCATACCGGCAATAATCCTTAACTCTGAAATACCACCGGCATAACATACATCAGGTTGAAGGATCGTTGCAGCACGCTTTTCAAGAATTTCCCTGAAGCCCCATTTCGTAAATATACGCTCTCCGGTGGCAAGGGGTATATGTGTTTTTGCTGCCAGTTCTGCCATTACATCAACATTGAGACATTGGACCACCTCCTCGTAAAACCATGGCTGGATCGGTTCAAGTGCTTTAATCAGCAGGGCTGCTGTAGGTGGCTGTACGGCCCCATGAAAATCAATTGCTATATCGACTTCGGAACCTACCTTTTCCCGAAGAGCCTTAAATCTTTCTACAACCTCATCTACATATTTCTTCCCCTCGATGTATTTTGTTGGTTGCCTTTGTCCGGCTTCAGGGCCAACCTTCACAGCGTTAACTCCTGTTTGGGGTCAAGCCGTCCATAAACCCTTATCCTGTCACGGGTAGGACCCCCGAAAAGCTTATAGACAGGAACGCCGAAAGCTTTACCGGTTATATCCCAGAGCGCCTGGTCAATACCGCTCGAAATCGCTGTTTTTATCGGTCCTCCGCGATAAAACGAACCCCTGTGAATGGCCTGCCAGTGATGAACCACTTGTCTTGGATCTTTACCAATGAGATAGTTGCCGACCTCCAGTGCGCCTGCAGCACATGCTTTGGCATCATCCTTGAGCATTTCACCCCAACCGACAATGCCGGCATCAGTTGATATTTTAACAAATACCCAGGAATTCTTAAGCACAAATGTCTCGATCCTGGTAACTTTGATGTCCTCACCAGGGTGGATCGGGGCAACGGAATTTGCTGATTTTCCGGTTAATCTTTCATCCGGTTCCTTATTTCCTGTTTCGTTCAGATAAGGGACCGCACCTCCGGCAAGAGTCGAAAAGGCTGCTATCGTCCCGGTTGTCTTAACAAATTCACGTCGGGTCGTGAACGTATCCTGTGTTTTTTTCGAAATTGATTTTTTCACAACCAATAGTTTTTATTAATATTTTCTTCCCCCTTTTTACTGTCAGAATATGGACTAAAATATCTAATTTTTCAATAATATAACACGTCATGAGGTTAACATTAATAAAATGTGAATTGTCTTTTTTCTTTTGTCTGAAAAATGCATGTCAAACCCCCCAGAAAGCATAATAGTGATAAATGTAGTATCTGACTTTCTGATTTTCAAATCAAATGCCTTGTATTTCTAAATTACACCTTCAACATTTGCTTTGTAATTCTAAAGGATGAGTATTCACCCGGTACAATCAGTTCCGATAAAATGAGCTGATTATCTGCAATACAAAAAAATATATTTTTTATTTATGTTTCATACTTATGTATTAAACATATTCTTTATATTTACATAAAATTTTAACTGAAGAATTATGGTCACATTCACCAGTACGATACCTGAAGACCTGTCAAGGCAATTGAATGAGAAAGCCAGATCATTATCATTGCCCAAAAACAAGCTGATCGAGAATGCTTTACGTCTTTACCTCGAATATCTTGACAGGTCAGAATATATAAAGTCTTATAAGCAGGCTGAAGATGATGCGGATATCCTGCAAATGGCAGAAGAAGGGATGAATGATTATTTAAGACAACTTGAACAATGAATCAGGGTGAAATCTGGCAGGCTAATCTGAATCCTTACAAGGGGAGCGAACAGGGTGGATTCCGCCCGGTCGTTATCCTGAGCGGAAACCTATTAAACCGTCATTTACCTGTAGTTATTACTGCTCCCTTAACAACCAGAATAAAAAAATACAAAGGAAACCCTGTTTTAAAACCATCCAGGACCAATGGCTTAAGCAAGGAATCTGAGCTGCTGGTGTTTCAAATCCGGTCAGTTTCAAAAGACAGGCTCGTAGAAAAATTAGGAAATATCGATCCTGAGGAACTCGAACTTGCAATCAGAACCCTGAATGATTTATTAAAATATTAGCAAATCTTTTCCTGACCATAAATAGATCCTTATGTATCCGGACAGACTCTGCAACCAGCAGTGACAACCTTACTCCGGCTTTGGAAAATCCCTTATGGGGCTGTACCGGACATAAGATTCGAATATTTCCTTATCCGGACCAACCACGCGGGGATCTCCTGATCTTTCAAGCTCTCTGAGCAATTCACTTTTCATCTCCTGCTCAATAGTGCTAAACCTGGGATTGCCGTAAAGATTGGTAAGACAATATGGATCTTTCTTAACATCGTATAATTCAAATTCCGGCCGTTTTGCATAAGCCCGGTCAAAATACCTTTTCAGATTGGGATCATTGTGGTTTTCAATCAGGAAGGATTTTGAGGGACTGGCATCTACATCTGTGAAAGCCCAGTCAGAGTGATGGATCCCTTTTTCATCTATACCGTACATAGGGCGTAATTTTCCTGTTTCTGTGTCTATTGCCTGCGGATCACCTGCCGGCCAGAGTTCAGGTTTCAAATTCCAGATAAGAAGATATTGCTCACTTCGTATTGAACGCAGAGGATATCCCAGATTATTCCATCTGGACGATGAATGACGCTCCCTGCCTGCGAATACGTATTTCTTTGTCTCATCAACGATACCGGATTTACCCGATTTCAGAATATTAACAATGCTTTTCCCGAAGATCGGCATCATTCCTTCCGGTTTCGTATTTGTCATCTCCAGTATTGTCGGAGCCATATCAGCAAAGCTTACAGGATCATTCACTATCCTGTTCCCGGGAAATCCTTCAGGATAGCTTATCGCCAGTGGTACATGTACGCCGTACTCATAGCTGAGAGCTTTCCCCCTCGGGAAGGGCATTCCGTTATCTCCCGTCACAATAACAATAGTATTATCCAGCTCTCCGACTGAATCGAGATAATTCAGAATTCGTGTAAGATGAAGATCGAACCACTCAATTTCCACCGCATAATCAAGCAGATCTCCTCTTATAATGTCATTATCAGGCAGAAATTCCGGAACCTCGACCAGTGCCGGATCTTTCCCGTTACGCCTCCAGGAGTCTTGCTCATATGCTCTGTGAGGCTCAGTTGCGCCATACCAGAAATAAAAAGGCTGCCCCTCATGTCGTTTCTTCATAAAATCGAGGAAATTGGCATAATAATTAGTCGCTCCGATTCCCCCTGCAGGCCTTTCATCGGAAGGATCACCTTTTTTATATTGAATGGAATTATAAGCCTTTCCTGCTGCATTTTCCTCCCTCCATAATGAATCCAGCTCATTTCGTGCATACTGAAAAGGTCCGACTCCCTTTCCTGTGAATCCTGTATGATAGCCGTTTGCCTTAAGGGCATCGGCAAACGGTACATATTTCTTCAGCCAGCTGGATGCGTGTTGCCCGCTCGACTCATTTTGCCAGTGATAACGACCTGTGACCAGAGAGCTTCGCGAGGGTGCTGATCCCGGAGAACCTGCAAAACAATTTGTAAAAAAGATTCCGCTATGGGCGACCCGGTCAAATCCGGGGGTATTTACAAATTTACATCCGGCAAAACTCGTATGTACAAATGACTGATCGTCACTGATTGCAATCAGAACGTTGGGATGCTGTAGGTCTTTCTTTTCTTTCGGCTGACAGGAACTGAGTATAACTCCTCCACCCAGTGAACAGATTACGGCAGTTGAAAGAGCTTTCATAGGCTTTATGATTTGGTCAGATCATGTCAATTTATGCTTTTCTTTCGGAGAATCCGATTAAATAAATTTTGAAGTATCATTTTTAACTATTTTTCACATTCTGATGGATTTGTTTTGAAATATTCATCAAAATCATTGTCCAAAAAGGAGCATGTTAAAGCAAAAAGAAGCTACCTAAATTAAGGTGTATTATTTATTTCTTTTTGAATGCAAATGTGAATCAGATCAGTTAAAAGTACTTTAGTTATAAGAGTATTGAATATATTACCTGAGCTATATCTCTTAATTTTTTACCTTGTATTTCTAAATTATTAATTATACTTTTGCCTTGTATTTCTAAATAGTTTCTTAATATGAAAAGGGTTATAACTGAAAAACTGGTCGAATGGAAAAACCAAACCAACAGGAAACCACTTATTCTAAGGGGAGCAAGACAGGTTGGGAAGACCTGGATTATTAATGATTTCGGAAGAGACTATTTTAACGGTCGGATTCATGTTGTAAATTTTGAGAAACGGCCTGACTGGCATGCAATATTTAATCTGAATTTTGATGTTAAAAGAATTGTTTCTGAATTAGAAATTATTTTAAACACAAAAATCGTTACTGGTGAAGATCTGCTTTTTTTCGATGAGATACAGAGTTGTCCCCGTGCCATTATGGCATTAAGGTATTTTTATGAGGATTTGCCTGGCCAGCATATTATTTCTGCAGGGTCACTCCTTGAATTTGCTTTCCGGGATATTCCCATCCCGGTTGGCAGAATCCGGTTTTTAAATATGTATCCTTTGAGTTTTCACGAATTTCTACTTGCAACCGGGAAACCCGGATTAGCAGAAATTATTAAGGCGCCTCCTGAAAAACTTTCAGATACAATACACCAATCGCTGTTAAACGAATTACGTAATTACTTCTTTGTCGGGGGAATGCCTGAATGTGTTGAAAATTTTTCCAGTACTGGAAGAATGCGGAATGCTTTCGAAATACAGCATAATCTGGCCGATACATTCAGACAGGATTTTTCAAAATATGCCCCTTTTGCAGATAAACGTTGCCTGAATATTGTTTTCTCATCTGTTGCAAAAAGTATTGGCAGGCAAATAAAATATTCTCATTTATCACCTGATTTTTCGATAACTACTATTAAGAAAGCATTTGAATTATTGAGGCAGGCACAGGTAATCAGGAAAATACCGGCGGCCAGTCCGGCAGGAGTACCCCTGGAAGCTTCGGCATCCGAAAAAAAATTTAAAGCGTTGATGCTTGATATCGGGATTATGCAACAATTATGCGGCTTACCTGTTGATGCTGAAATGCATCAGGCTGATCTGCTCACTATTCATAAGGGGGCGATGGCTGAACAGTTTGTAGGACAGGAATTTGTTGCAGTTTCAGAAAATGACGCCTTGAATTACTGGTCGAGAGAAGAAAAGAGCAGTACCGCCGAAGTTGACTATTTATTGAGTGGAAAGGGAAGAATATACCCTGTCGAAATTAAAAGTGGGTCAGCAGGACGTCTCCGGAGTTTGCATCTGTTGTTGAACACCTACCCTGAATGCCCGTATGGTATAGTGCTTTCAACAGCGCCATATGCCAAACTTCACGATCAGAAACTGGTATTCCTTCCAATTTATTATGCTAATCAGGCAGGAATTGATCCGGGTCAGTTTGAATAGCGAGACTTTGCCTTATATTCTTCCCAGGTCTTCATTGATCCTTTCAGGATTTCAACTATATCTCCCTTAAGGTTATAGCATTGTAATCCGATTGGTCCGGAATAACCATTGTCAATCAGTAATTTCACAAACCGGTAAGTATCAAATGATCCCTGACCCAAAGGCTGAATCAGCCGGTCCCACCCGAATTGTTTTGTGTCACCGTCGTCAGCACCGCAGATATTAACAGCGAACAAATACGGAGCGAACTCCTTAATCTTCATATCAATCCCTTCAGAGCCTTCAACTTTCAGCAGATGACAGAGATTCATTGCCGCTCCATAATTCTTCCTGTCAACCATTACGGCAAGTTTTACACTGTGAGCCACCGTTTCACAGTATGTATTAATATGAGGATAAGTACATAACCTCACACCATATGAAGCAGCATAATCCGAAAGCTCACGAAGTATCCTGGAAACCACCTGGTCTCCGGCTTCCTTTTCATCTTTGAAATTATTGCTCTGCAGAGTGAAATACATAATTTCTCCATCGGTGGATGCCGCTATCATTTCTTTTATCTGAAAGGCAACTGAATCATTCAGTATGCCATCGGCTTCAAAAGGAAGTGCCACATAATTGACAGGCATCTTAAGACCCTCCCTTTCGAGGGCGTCCTTAAGTGCAAAAAAGTCATTATAGCCAAAGCCCTCCAATCCGTCAAAACCGATTGACTTTATTAATCCCGCCTTTTCCTGAGGTGTTTCTGGAGCATTTGTAAATCCGCTAAGTGTATTCTGGGCGTAAAAAACGTTATCCAACTCCTTTGTAGAACAGCTAAGGGATGTAGCCAAAATTGTACAGACAAGTATTATAAGGGAGGGATACTTTTTCATGCTCAGAATTTTATCAGTAATTGTAACCGGGACAGATCCTGTTGTAACTCCACTTATCTCTCATTTCTCTTTTCATGAATTTATCAGCTTCGGGATCATTTATGAATTTTTCTTTATCCACATCCCATTCCAGTTTCCGGTTCAGCTTCAAAGCAATATTGCCGCAATGCAAAAGTGTGCTTGTCCTGTGTGCTGATTCAGGAGAATTAATTGTTTTCCTGCCGGTTCTGATGCATTCCAGAAAATCTATAAACTCGTCATTCCCTGTAGGTAATACTATTTTCTTTTCGGATAGATCAAAGACATTTTCAATACTTGCTGCTGGCTCCTGATTCCAGCCAACCGATTCCACCCAGCCTTCTTCACCTTCAAGCCGGATAGAGGCATCACCGCCTTTTACTCTCATCGTTATATTATTCGCATATTTATATTGTATGTCGAACTGATACGCTGTATTGAAAATGCCATCATTATAAAAGAGAGTTTCACCCGCAGGAAAAATCTCTGTTGGTCCGGAGAGATCTTTCCCTGCAACCAGTTGCGCGGTATCGCAATAATGAGCTCCCCAGTCAGTCAATAACCCGCCGGAAAAAGCATCGTACCACCTGAAATTATAAAATGTACGTGAATAAATGAAGGGAATTTCCTTTGCAGGACCAAGCCAGAGATCATAATCGAGATCCGGTGGAGGACTGGTTACCTCCAGATTTTCTTTTGGCATTACCGGAACAGGAAGAGAGATCTCTATATGTTTAAGCTGCCCGATACGTCCGTTAAGCACCACCTCTGCCATTTTATGATAGACAGGTAAGAATCTGTCTTCAAGTGAAAGTTGATAGATCACACCGGTTTTATTTATCACATCGCAAAGCAACCGACCCTCGGCAATAGTCAGTGTTGGTTTTTCGCAGCAAACATGTTTCCCCTTAAGGGCTGCCATAATCGTGATGGGGACATGCCAATGGTCCGGAGTGGAAATCTGAACGGCGTCTATTGACCTCTCTTCAAGAAGCTCCCTGAAATCCTGAAAAACCTTACAATCTTTTGTTTTGTAGGTGTTATTGACAAGGTTCTTTGCACTTATCGCTCGTTCCATGCTTACATCGCAAACGGCAACTACCCGGCACAATTCAGGATATTTCAGGTAATGCT
>ERZ795055.3070-NODE-3070-length-12358-cov-7.844347_pt1 | contig 12358 bp, 12 predicted proteins | sample MGYA00375139_ERZ795055 | MGnify/ENA primary metagenome ERZ795055 (study PRJEB30184, sample SAMN05720283) | anaerobic digester metagenome | isolation source: active sludge of municipal wastewater-treating anaerobic digesters | place: USA | collected 2015-01-23 ...
ACAGGTACTACAGCACTATCGCAACCGGGGCGCCATAGCGGCGGGGCGAAGCCCCGGGAGCGTCAGTGTTTCCGGTCCCAGGAGGATTCACTTTTTGCATTTTTATTTTGGACATGCAATTTTTGCCATTTTTCACTCCGTAAATCTGTGTTCGATTTTGGTGTTAAAATAGCATATAACCCTAAACTATTCACAGGACCGTGCCCTCCAGACACTCCCGGGGGCATCGGCAATGTATTCGCCCCAGCCGTTGAGGGGCCCCCTGCATTGCGATAGAACGGTTATACCTTTTTGCGACCGACGAGAGATTTTAATGAAAAGAACTACCTTTTCACAGGCCAGGTTAGTTCATTTTTTTAAAACATTTTCACATCGGCCAGAAAAATTTATTTCAGGGATTTTAAGCACCGGACTAAAAAATTAAACCTGCTGACCCTCCCGCAGTCAGTCGTCATCCTCGTTATCACCGCTCAGATCCGGCCACATGAAATCATCAGAAGCGGGATCCGCCAGGTCTTCATTTTGGGGCCTCAGATCCTGGAGAGGATCATCTTCCCTGTTCATGCTGCCCCACTGGTTATCATCGCTGCCATGGCCATTATGCCAGCCAGAGGTATCGCCACTGCGGCGCCCGACAGGATTTTTCCTGACTCTTCCCATCCGTTCTCACACTCACTCGTATCTCTGCTGAAAATTAAAATTCAATCCTGCTTTTGGGAATAAAAAGATTTCTGATGTGGTACCTGCAGAACCTGCAAGGAGCGTGTGAAATGCCCATTGAAAAGAGGCTGTATACCTTCTCGTCCACGGATAGGAAAGGAAAACGGTTGTCGTTCACAAGATCGCCAGAGGTCATGGATAGCAGAGCGGATATGGTTCTATGCACTGCGTCTGCCTGCATAAAAAAAGTTCAGCTGAAAGCCGGCACGGGATGATCAGAGCTTGTACTTTCCGGGCCTTGCACCCGCCACCCTCAGTACGGTCTTATAATACACCCCCGGAAGCTCCCGGGCAAAGGTCCCGAGGCCGGGGATGATCCGGACCAGCACCCACACGAGGGCGAGAAGAAAGACGACCGCGAGCCCCTCGGCAATCACGTTATGGGCCCAGAAGAAGTTTGCATCGCCGGTCCCCGTAGGATCGGGGAAGGAAGCAAACCAAGTATCAGAAACCGCGATGAACACGACAGCGACCCGGAGCAGATTTAAAAGGAAGATGGACGGGACCACAAGGAGGAACGAGATCACTGCCTGCCGGAGCGTCAGGTCATCCCCGCCAAACACCACCCCAAGCATCAGGGAGATTGCCAGGATTCCCGTACAGCCGAGGATGATCTGGTTGGCAAAGGCATGCTCCCAAATAATGTCCCAGTTCAGGAGAACCGGATGGTGACCGATGGCGGTTATGATCCCAAAGACGAGCGTCACGACGATGTTTATAAGCCCCTCGCGGAGGACCGGGACGAGGGCAAACGGTACGTAGATGAGCGTGGCGATGGCGGCAGTCCGGGAGAGCCGGAGAACTATGGGATCTTTCTGGAGGAGACGCTCAACAGTGATCGCAAGGAACGGCAGGGAGAGTACGGTAAGCGCAGGGTACAGGAAATTATCCTCCTGGAGAAAAGCCGGAAGTTCCGACCAGAGGTTGATCACGATGCAGGCCCAGCCGGTGATTGCGGTAATCAACCGGTACCTTCCAGCGGCAATGAAGAGAAGAAACGAGAGGAATGCTGCACCGGCAAGGAGATCGCTCATATTGGTTCCTGGTTTCACGTTATCCCGGTATTGGTGTGACGGGGAATAGTGAGTAAAAAAAACGAGGCTTCCCGCAGGCAGGTGTCCGGACCATTGTTATTTTTCGCCTTTTGCACTGTCGTACCCGCACCGGTTGCAGCGGTAATTCCCGTCCGGCCGGATTTTGATACTGGATGCCTGGCACTTCACGCAGATCGGACGGTCCTGCTTTATACGGGCGGCCTTTTGATTCTTTTCCATGGGAGATTATTGTGGAGCACGCTATAAAGATGTGCCGGGATGGCCCCGGCCCTGCCCCCACACACGAACCTGCTGGTTCCTTGCAGGGCAGTGGTTTCGTCAGCGGGAGAGTCAGGGGGTAAGCGGAGCCCAAAAAGAGCGTCTTTCCTGTTCTCAATAATTTCACGAGAGCAATTTTCTTTTTTAAAAGAGGAAGAGAGGATCATTCCCTTCTCAAAGAGGCACCTGCGATCAGGGCAGCACCAGCCGCTGCAAGAACGGTGGCAATACTTAACGGCATTTTCTTTGGTACGGCATCTGCCGCCGGCCATGTAGAGGACGGGGTTGCTGGTATCGCAGCAGAGGTGACCGGCGCATTCACGGTCGTTTCCTGCACCATAGTTACCGTTGCTGTAGTGGCAACCGGTGCTGCTGCCGCTGTCGCAAGCGTGACGGCCGGTACGCTTTTTGATACCGATACCGCGCTCCCGGCCGGGTGGATGCAGTAGTACTGGATGTCCCCGCCGGCATCCTGCCCGCAGATAGTCTTGCTGCACTTCTCGTAACCTTGTGCGCCCCACCGCATTGCGGCCGTACTCTCGGTGATGCACTCGCACGGTGCCGTGCAGACAGGGTAATCTCCAACCGACATTGCCTGCGTTTCAACACCGAGCTTCACAGCTGCCCCCACCGTTCCGCACATCACCGCAACCATCCCGAGAATTACCATGATCCTGACAAAACCATGTACCATCATTCCTGATCACCACTATCTTTCCGTTCCGGGCACGGGACCCGGGTGTTATCAGGTTGATACGGAGGAACCGGTGATAATGGTTTTGTTCTATTCTTTAAGAGAAAAGGAGAATTATTTCCTTCGCATGCCCGTTGCAGCCAGCAGGAATGCGCCGATTGCAGCAAGGATGGTGGCAATACCCACCGGGGCTTTCTGCGTTATCCCGGTTGCGACAGGGGCCGCTGGTATCACCGTGCCCGAGGCGGGTGCCTGCGTGGGTTCCGTTATCGCTACTGATGTCGTGCCCGCTGCCGGGTGGATACAATGGTATTGCACCATCGCATCTGCACTCTGCCCGCAGACGGTCTTGCTGCACATCTCATACCCGTTCACACCCCATTGTGCAATGGCAGCGGTCTCGGCCATGCACTGGCACGGGGCTGTACAGACGGGAGCATCCACTCCCGACGTCACATGGGTTTCCGCACCGACCCCCACTCCGGCGGCACTCGCCGAGCCGCACAGAACTGCTGCTATCCCGAGGATTACAACGATCCTGACAAAACGATGTACCATCATTCCTGATCACCACTACCCGGCAGCTCCTGTCAGGAGCCCCGGGTTGCATGATGGAGAATAGGGTGAACCGCTCATATAGGTTTCGATACTCGGGCGAAAGGCGACCAGGACATTGAACCGGCCCTGCCCCCCGTGATCTCCCCCAGTCCCGTAAGGAATTTTTATCCGGGCATGCCAGTATGCTCATGGAACCGGCCCGAAAACCGCTGAAGAGCGTGCTGGTCAAAGGCAGCAGCGGGGAGTACCTCCTCACCCTCGACCGCGAGGACTTCTCTGCCCTCTATCCCCGCATGGTGCGGTATGTCCTTGCTGTCCGGGAAGAGGACCGGTTGCGGGCGCTCTTCCGGACCAACACCTTTGAGTATTCGCCGTTAAACCCCCTTGCCGCGGAAACCGCGGCGCAGGAGAAGGCTGCCGAATGGGAACGGGAACTGGCAGCGGATTCCCCGGCCCTGTTCCGGAACTACCCGGCCGAACGTGCACCAGGGCTCCAGGGACCGGCCGCTGACCTCGTGATCCTCCAGGGAAGCCCGCGACCGGACGGCAACTGCGGCATCCTCACCGGCTGGGCGGCGGAGGCTGCACAGGACGCCGGCCGGATAGCCCGGGTCATCTACCCGCACGACCTTGACATCCACTGCTGCATCGGGTGTTACCAGTGCTACAACACCGGCACCTGCGTCTTCGATGACGATATGGGGGGCATCATCGATGCTGTCCGCGGGGCGGGACTTCTCATTGTATGCTCGCCGGTGTATACCAATACGGTACCTGCCGGGCTCAAGCTCGTCATCGACCGGATGCAGGCCTACCACGCGGAGCGGACACTCTGTGGCGGCAGGACCGATCAGAAGGGGATACTCTTGTCAGTTGCCGGCCGGAAGGGCAATGACAACTTCACCTGCGTCATGAGGGTAGTCAGCGCCTTCTTCCGGAACCTTGGGATCGAACCGGCCGGGCAGGTGCTCATCGACAGCGTGGATGCGCTCAGGGATATCCGGTTGCTTCCCGGACGAAAGGAGGAGGTGAAGGCGCTGGTGTCCGAAGGACTCCGCAGGAAACCCGGGGCAGGGCAGGATCCAAAACCTCCTAATACCCCGCACGACCCGATCTGATCAGGATATCCATGATGCAGGAGCAGGGACAATGGTAAAAGTCGGGGTGCACGTCTCGATCGCAGGATCGCTCGACCTTTCGGTGGACCGGGCGCAGGACGCCGGGGGCGATGTCTTCCAGATATTTTCCCGGAACCCACGGGGATGGGCGTATCCCCCCCTCCCCAAAGAGGTCTCCCGTGAGTTCCGGGCAAAGGTAACGACCACGCATATCATCCCGGTCAGCCACATGCCCTACCTGCCAAACCTTGCCTCGCCAAAACCCGAGATCTACGAAAAATCGGTTGCTTCCCTTTCTGCCGAGCTTGACCGCTGCGGGCAGCTGGGCATCCCGTACCTTGTCACCCATCTCGGCCACCATCTCGGCGACGGGATGGCAGGAGGGCGAAACCGCGTCATCAACGCGATCAACACCGCGCTCGAATCCTCCGCAGCGGGCGTCATGCTCCTCCTCGAGAATACCGCGGGCGAGAGGAACAGCGTGGGAAGCTCCTTTGAGCATATCCGGGCCATCATTGACGGGCTCTCAGATAGCCGGCGCATCGGCGTCTGCTTCGACACCTGTCACGCTTTTGCCGCCGGTTACGAGCTGAGGACGGAGAAGGGGCTGAAAGAGACCGTTGCACAGTTTGACGAGCAGGTCGGGATACAGAACCTCCGGCTCGTCCACCTCAATGACACCAAAGGCGACCGGGGGAGCGGCCTTGACCGGCACGAGCACATCGGCATGGGGTTCATCGGGGAGGACGGGTTCCGGCGGATCCTGCACCACGAAGTCTTCTCATCACTCCCGCTGGTCTGCGAGACGCCGGTCGATGACCGCCGGGACGACCGGGGCAACATCGCGAAGGTCCGCGAGCTGGCGGGGTGAGGACAGCAGTGACCAGGAATCTTCGTGCTGGCGGGAGAACTACATAATCTCCTGTCGTACAGGGGGCGGAAATTATGGATTTACCGGAAGAGATAAAACAGGTATTTGCCGCTTTTCCAACGAAATTGTCTGAAAAGAATGGATTGTTCACCGTCGAATATGTCGTTGCGGAAAGGACGTCCTTCCTTTCCAGAAAGAAGCTGGTCTATAGCGCGAAATACCGGATTGACCAGGACAAGCGGGAAGTCCGTTTTACGGAAATGCTGAAGGAATCCGGGTTTGGCCTGTCAGGCGGCGGAGGTTTCGACAGCAGCCCCGGATTCGGATTCAGGACAGAAACCTATTCCACAGGAATCGGACCAAGAGAAGGCACCATCGAAGAGCAATCCAACCTTTTCGGGGCAAAATATAACTACACCTTCGATTTCAAGGCAGTACGGGAGGCTGTCGAGCAAAAAGCCCATGAGGCGGGTTTTGCCTTCAGATACCAGATAACTTCCCTTGGTCTGTGAAACTGTCGCCGCGGCAACGGTCTCCCCCGCTCTGCTCCTGCGTACTGCCGGCAGGCTAGCTGACCCGCTCATATGCCGGGGAGCGTAACTTCCCCGGTATCCGCTGTGTACAGGACGCTGATCGTATTCCCGGGCTGCAGTTGCGGGAGGAGTGAGAACGGGATCACGTCCACAACCGTTGTCACATATCCTGAACGGGACGGGAGGTGCACGTCGAGTTCAATTTTGAGGAGCGGCCGGTTGTTCACCAGGGTCCCGGTGTCCACGACACTGATAATGGTGGCCTTTGCCGGAATACGTTTCTCCGGAATCATTACCGCTTCCGGTGACCGTAAAACAAAGGATACGACAAGAAAGAAGGCAAACAGGATGCAGAGCACACAGAAGAGGATGATTGCCGGAACCGGGGGTTCATCCACATCCGTCACTGCCGCTCCGATCATCACCGAGAACGGGATCCACATAAGAATAAAGCACCCCCATGCAATGAGACGGACACGTTTTTCCCAGGTCATGAGCACCCAGCCCCTCCACCCATCATTGGTATCCCCTCCGCTGTTCAGCTGATTATACCCGGATGTGCCTAAAACAGCATCAAACCAGCATATGCCTGAAGGTACCTGTGCTGAATGAGGCAGTTACAGGTCAGCCAGTGCCACTTCCCGGGTCCCCTCTATGTAATATACCGGGACCGTGACGCCGGGCTGCAGCATCGGGAGGAAGGAGTACGGCACGATGTATTCGACCGTAGTTGTGAACCGGGCATCATAGGGGGGCTGGACATCGAGCGTGATCTTCAGCCGCGGCTGGTTGTTGACAAAAAGCCCGGTATCCGAGAGGCTCACAATGGTCGCCTTCGCCGCGATCCCGTTCTTCTTGATCTTCTCCTTTTCAAGCGACCCGACAAAAAAGGAGCCGATCAGAAGGACCGCAAACACTATGCACAGGCCAAAAAAGGCAAACAGCGCCTCCACCGGGGGCTCCTCAACCCCCTTCACTCCCAGGTATATGAGAACCCCAAGCGGGAGCCACATCAGGATAAAAATAATCCATGCGAGGCGCCATAACCGCTTGTCCCAGACCACAGCTCACCACCTATTCCGCACGGTACCGGTATCAGCCGGCTCCCTCATCACGGATATATGCATGTTTTCTTCCGGAACAATGAAACCAGCGGTTCTCTGCTCCATCGGACCGTTGCAGGAAGAATGGTTCCGGAATGGGACGGAGATACCAAAAAACCAGGAATGCCGGGGTTCCCACATACCTTAATACCCCGGCCGCCCACCCTGCACATACAGTCTATGGCGAATTTTCCCTGCCGGCAGTGCGGTGCTGCCATCCATGATCCGGCCTGGCGTTTCTGCCCGTACTGTGGCGGGCCGCTCACCGGACCCTTCGGGCAGGGCAGGACAACAGCACCGCCACCGTCTCCCCGCAGGCGCACTGCGTTCTCTCTCCGGTTCGCGGGGCTCCTGCTTCTCCTCATCGCCACTGCAGTCTTCGTCCCGGCATTCCTGCCGGGTACGGCGCCGGTACCCACGACAGCAAACGCCAGCGCTGCGGAATGCCCCGACGACGCCATACCCCCAAGTCCGGTTCAGGAGCATACAACGAGCCTTCCCTTGGGTGACAGTCCGGCGGTCCCTGTCATCAGTGCCCCATGGCTTGAAGCGCGGGTCCACGACCGGATCAACCAGGTACGGGAGGAGCACGGACTTTCCGTTCTTGGCACAGACAGTGCTCTGGTTTCACTGGCCCGGGCACACAGCACGGACATGGCATCACATGGATATTTCGGTCACGTGAACCTGCATGAGATGGACGCGACTGCCCGCGGGGCAGCAGCAGGGTTTGCCTGCCATAAGACTGCGGATCCGTATTACACTTCTGCCATTGCCGAGAACCTGTACGCAACCTACCGGTACAGCACGGTACTTGTCGCAGAAGACGGGGAACCACTCTTCAGCTGGACCACGGGAGAGGCGATGGCAAACGAGACCGTTGATGCGTGGATGAACAGCCCCGAACACCGGGCCAACGTCCTCGATCCGGGCATGGGACGGGAAGGGATCGGGGTTGCCTTCGGACCGGGCGATATGGTCTTTATCACGGAAGATTTCTGTTGAGACCCTGTTGAAACCGCAGGGTCCCGTACCATCAGCCCTGTGACCGATCCCTTCATCCACGTCAGATTCCCCTCCCCGCGTATCCACGCGCCCTTATAATCCTTCAGCAACAATAGATCCGGTAGTGTTGGCACGAGTCGATGGCACCATGGTGCGGATGGGAAAGGACGCCCTGTCCCTCTACGAGCAGAGCGGATACGGCAGGCCGGACAAAGACGGGCTCCGGCTCTCCATGCAGGAGGCGCTCTATCTCCTCCACCGCCAGAAGATCGAGGTGCCTGGCTCCACGTTCGATTCCCTCTTCGCTGAGTTCTGTGACCAGCCAAACATCCTGCGCAGTTTCCTTGTGTACCGCGACCTCCGCGAGCGGGGGTATGTTGTCCAGACCGGACCCCATGACTTCCGGGTCTTCCGGCGCGGCGAAAGGCCCGGGAAGGGGGAGTCCCTCTACCTGGTCCGCGTTCTTTCCGAACGTGATCCAATCCGCTTCGAAAAGCTCATTGAGGAAGTGGTCTCCTCAAGAAATATGCGCAAGCAGTACGTGCTTGCGGTTGTGGACGACGAGGACGAACTCACCTACTACGAGATCAAGCTCCCGAACCCTGCCGAGACCTGCAGCACGCTCCCTCTGCTCTCCCGCTATGAAGCGATCCTGGTCGGGAAGTCAGCGATGATCAGGACCCCGCCCGGATCCGAGCTTGAGCTTGCCGGGTATGGAAAGCGTCTCGATCCTGAACGCCTGATCCTCTCTCCCGTTGAGCTGCTCCATCTGATGGGAAAAGGTACCATAACCCTCACATCGGGTAAAAAAACCTTGAGCGTGATGGAATTTATCGCAAGGGCCGGAGAAACCGACCAGGAACTGGCAATAAAGAATGTTGTCTATACAAACCTCCGCTCCTATGACTATATCCCGCGGACCGGCTACAAGTTCGGCCACCATTTCCGGGTCTATTGCCAGAAGTCAGCCCACTCCGACCTGCTCGTCCATGCCGTGGATAGGGAAGCGGAACTTCCCATGAGCGTCATCTCCCGCTCCGTGCGGATGGCGCACAGCGTCAAAAAGAAGATGTTCTTTGGAGCCGTACATTCTTCCGGAATCCAGTTCGTCGAATTCGCCCGGATAAAACTGTGAGCAAAACCATGCAGGAACCCCCGATCAACCCCTGGTCAAGCACCCCGTCCCTTGATATCGGGAAGACATTTGCCGATTTCGGCATCGACCCCATTGCACCGATCCTGACAGAACTCCCCGAGGTCCCTTCATTCATGCGCAGGGGTATCGTGGTCGGGCACCGGGACTACCTTCCCATTGCCCGGGCGATAACGAATAATACCCCATTCCATATCCTCACCGGCTTCATGCCGAGCGGCCACCCGCACCTTGGCCATCTCATGGTGATGAAAGAGGTTGTCTGGCACGTGCAGCAGGGCGGCAACGGCTACATTACTATCGCCGACCGGGAAGCCCACGCGGTCAGGGGCCTGTCGTGGGAGAAGTGCAACGAGTACGGGAAGGAGTATCTTGCCTGCCTCTATGCCCTCGGTTTTGACGGCACAACCTTTTTCCAGAGCAGGAACAACCGGCTCAAGGACCTCGCCTTTGAAGCGGCGACCAAGGTCAACTTCTCCGAACTGACGGCCATCTACGGGTTCGGCCCGGAAACCGACCTTGCCCACGCGGACAGTGTCATCACGCAGGTAGCCGATATCCTCTTCCCGCAGGTAGACCGGGAACCGGCACCAACCCTCGTCCCGGTGGGGGTGGACCAGGACCCGCACATCCGCCTGACACGGGGGATCGCCCACAAGATGCGGATGTTCACGGTCGAGGAACGGGATGGCGCAATCAGTGTCCGGTCAAAGAATGCTCCCGAGGCCGCGATGGAAGCGGTCAGGACGGCCTTCCCGGACGCGAAGAAGTACGAGGGGCACGTCGATATCAAGGGGGCGCAGTGTGCCGACGTTTCCGCAAGGGTGCGGGAGATCGAGCGGGCGCTCGGAGGTTTTGCGTTCTATACGCCATCCGCAACGTACCATATCTTCATGCCCGGGCTCACCGGTGGCAAGATGTCGTCGAGCATCCCGGAGAGCATCATCTCCTTTTACGAACCCGAAGCGGTTGTACGGAAGAAGGTGATGAGCGGGATCACCGGGGGGAGGATGACACTTGCGGAGCAGAAACGCCTTGGCGGGGAGCCGGACAAGTGCTCGCTCTACCTGCTCAACCTCTTCCACATGGTGATGGACGACAAGGAACTTGCAGAGATAAAGAGACGGTGCATGGCCGGTGAGGTGACATGCGGGCAGTGCAAGAAGGAGACTGCCGAACGGGTGGTGGTCTTCTTAAAGGACTTCCGGGAGAAGATGGACGCATGTGCAGACAGGATCAGGATGTGACATGGCGGAACTGACGCAGAACGAGAAACGGTTGCTTGCAATACTGGAGAACGAGAAGAAGGCGGATGCCCCGCACCTGGCCTCGCTGCTGGAGGCAACACCGGAAGCGGTAATACAGTGGGCTCACCTGCTTGAAGATAAGGGACTTGCAACAGTTGAGCGGATCGCAGAAAAGGAATTTGCCTGTACCGACGAGGGGAAGGTCTATGCAGAGAACGGTCTTCCCGAGACCCAGCTCCTCCGGTTTATTCTGCCAGGAACGAAGCTTGCTGATCTCCAGAAGCATGAGGCGTTCAAGATTGGATTTGGCCAGCTGCGGAAGAAGGGGCTCATCAAAGTCGATGGTCCCTCCGTTACAAGGACACCCGATGCCTCAACAGACGCGGACGAAACCGCGCTGAAAAATCCGTCTGCCGCTGACCCCAAAACAAAGGAACTCATACGGCGCGGGATCCTGCAGGAATGCGAGACGGTACGGTATACCATTTCCATTTCTTCAAAAGGCCGTGTTCATGCCCACAAAGGCCTCGACCTCCGGGAGGAGACCGGTACTCTTACACGGGAACAGATCCGCTCGGGGGAATGGAAAAACGCAAACCTCCGCAGGTATGACGTAACCAAACTCCCAAAAAAAGCGTATCCCGGGAAAATCCACCCCTACCAGCGGATCATTATGGAGATGCGGGAGATCCTCCTTGAGATGGGCTTTGAGGAACTCTACGGAGATATTGTCCAGCAGTGCTTCTGGAACTTCGATGCCCTCTTCCAGCCGCAGGACCACCCGGCCCGTGAGATGCAGGATACGTTCTATCTTAAAGAGACCATCCCGCTCCCCGGGAACTACGAAAAAGTGAAGGCCATGCACATCTATGGTGGGGAAACATCCTCGACCGGTTGGGGTGGTGCCTGGAAGGAGGAGAAGGCCGAACAGTGCGTGCTCCGTACCCATACGACATGCCTCTCCATCCGGCACCTTGCACAGAACAAGAAACCACCGATCAAGGCGTTCGCGGTCGGCAGGGTATACCGGCGGGAGACCATCGATACCACGCACCTTGCCGAGTTCGAGCAGCTCGAGGGGATCGTGATGGACGAGGGCGTCACGTTCGGGAACCTGCTCGGGATCCTCCGCGAGTTCTATAACCGCATGGGCTTTAAGAGTGTGCGGTTCAAGCCCTCGTATTACCCGTACACCGAGCCGAGCCTTGATGCGGAAGTGTACATCGAAGGCATCGGCTGGATCGAGATGGGGGGTGCCGGTGTCTTCCGCGAGGAAGTCACTGCACCGATCGGTATAACCTATCCGGTACTCGCATGGGGTCTTGGCGTGAGCCGGATTGCGATGCTCCGTCTTGGCCTCAAGGACCTCCGGCTCCTGCATAAGAGCGACGTGGCATTCCTCCGTGAGACGCCTTCCCTGTGGTATACGAAAGGGGGTATCTGAAATGGCCGTCATCACCCTTCCCTACAAGTACCTTGAGCGGCTTACCCGCACCGACCGGAAGACGATCCTCGAAAAGGTCCCTCTCATCGGATCGGACGTTGAGCGGACCGAGGAGGACCACGCGGACGTCGAGTTCTTCCCGGACCGGCCCGACCTCTTCAGTCCGGAGGGTGTTGCCCGGGCCATGCGGGGCTACCTCGGGATCGAGACCGGCCTACCCTCATATCCGGTCAAATACTCGGGAATATCGTTCACCATCGACCCGAAACTGGCGGAAATCCGCCCCGTGCTCGGGGCTGCCGTTATCCGCGGTGTCTCGTTCGATGACGAGTCGATCCAGAGCATCATGTCCCTGCAGGAGTCGCTTCACTGGGCGGTAGGCCGGGGCCGGAGCAAGGTTGCGATCGGCATCCATGACATGGACACCGTGAAGCCGCCGTTCCGCTATATCGCATCACCAAGAAACCGGAAGTTTGTGCCGCTCGATTATACCGAAGAGATGACCCTGGACGAGATCCTCGGGAAGCACCCGAAAGGACGGGACTACGCGAAGATCGTCATGGACTTCCCGCTCTTCCCGCTCATTGTTGACCGGGACG
>ERZ795055.3071-NODE-3071-length-12358-cov-4.238885_pt1 | contig 12358 bp, 10 predicted proteins | sample MGYA00375139_ERZ795055 | MGnify/ENA primary metagenome ERZ795055 (study PRJEB30184, sample SAMN05720283) | anaerobic digester metagenome | isolation source: active sludge of municipal wastewater-treating anaerobic digesters | place: USA | collected 2015-01-23 ...
CTACAATCCCTCCATCGCCAGGGCTTTTCCGTTCATCCTGCTCTACATCCAGGCCAGCGCCTTCCTGCGTCACGGGCGGCCTTTCACGAGGCTTTCCGTCGAGAAGGCCGGGGCCTTCCTGGAAAACATGGAGCACAGTCCCTTCTACTACCGGAGAATGACGATCCTGATCATGAAGCTCGTCACCTGCCTGGTGTTTTACGAGATAGACGAGGTGGCGGCGCAGATAGGCTACACCCACGGATGCCAGCGGGAAACCCGGAGCGTGTCGCGGACCCGGGTAGCGGGAAAGAAAAAATCCGCGGCGCGGAAAGGAAGGTGACGCCATGATACGGCAATTCAGGGATTACGATGGCGATATCCGCGAGAGGTGCGACGTGTGCGTCATCGGCAGCGGGGCCGGCGGCGCGGTGGTCGCGAAGGAGCTCGCCGAGAAGGGATTCTCCGTGGTCCTGCTGGAGGAAGGCGGGCACCACACGAAGGAGACCTGGAACGGGAAGCCCACCCAGGGGCTTATCGACATGTACCGCGACGGCGGCTCCTCGGGGACGCTGGGCAATCCGTTCATCTCCATCACGCTGGGTAAGTGCATCGGCGGCACCACCACCGTGAACTCCGCGACCTGCTTCCGCACACCGAACAAGGTGCTCCTCAGGTGGCAGATGGAGCTCGGCCTGGACCGCATGACACGCGCGAACCTGGAACCGTACTTCGACCGGGTGGAGAAAATCATCAACGTCACCGAGCTGCCGTGGGAGGTCCTGGGCAACGGCGTCAGGGCGATAAAGCGCGGCGCCGACCGGCTGGGCCTGAACTGCCGTCCCCTGAAGCACAACGTGAGAAACTGCCGCGGCTGCGGCACCTGCCAGTTCGGCTGTCCCGAGGGCGCCAAGCAGAGCATGGACGTCACCTACATCCCGCGTGCCGACAGGGCCGGCGCGCGCATCTATGCCCACTGCAGGGCGGAGAAGCTCGTCATCGATAGCCGGAAGGTCCGCGGGGTGCGCGGCTCCATCATCGATCCCTCCACGGGCAGGAAAAAATTCAGCTTTGAAATTGACGCGCACGCGGTGGTGGTCTCGTGCGGATCGCTTATCACCCCCTCCTTCCTGAAAGCGAACGGGCTGAAGAACCGTAACATAGGAAGGCATCTCCAGATACATCCCGCCGGGCGCGTGGTGGCGCTGATGAACGAGAAGATCGAGGGATGGAAGGGCGTCTCCCAGGGCGCCTGCATCGACAACTTCGAGGACGAGGGCATCATGATGGAAGGGATCTTCGTCCACCCGTCGCTGATGCTGGCGGGGCTCCCCGGCGTGGGCGCGCGGCACAAGGAAGTGGCGGTGAAGTATCCCAACATCGCGGCCTTCGGCGTGATGATCCACGACAGCACCGCGGGGCGGGTGTACCGGATCGCGAAGGGGCGCGGATTCATCGCCACCTACGCCATCAGGAAGAACGACATGGAGAAGTTCAAGCGCGGCATCGCCTACACGGCGAGGATATTCTTCGCCGGGGGCGCGCTCAGGGTCTTCACGCCCTTCGCGAACATGCCGGTCCTCGACTCCATGGAGGACGTGGAGAAGCTCCTGAAGCTCAAGGTGAAACCCAACCAGATGGAGATGATGGCCTTCCATCCGCTGGGTACCTGCCGGATGGCGCGCTCACCAAAGCTGGGAGCCGTCAAGGGCGACGGCGAGAGTTTCGAGGTGAAAAACCTCTACGTCGCCGACGGCAGCATCGTCCCCACGTCGCTGGGGGTAAATCCCCAGGTGACCATCATGACGCTGGCGACCCTGGTGGCGGAAAATATTTCGAATAAACTATTTGACGAAACGCATCTCGCGTGATATATTTTTTTACGTTCCGGGGGCCGGCAGGACCGGAACGGGGAAAACCGGAAGGGGGCGCGAAGGCAACCCGGACCCGTCAGTCCGAGCGTGTCCTGTGCAAGCATGTCAGAACAGATACAGACAATAACCGACAAGAACCAGCTGCGGGACATCTTCTACAAGCACTTCGCTGACGGCGACATCTACCTCAAGACGAAAAACGGCGACCTCAAGATCAAGTTCCTCGGCTACACCAGCGACCAAGTGGCGTTCAAAATCCCACTGATAAAAAACCTTTTCGACAACTGCCTCGTCTATACGCGCCGCGGGAGCACCATCTACTACGTGCAGCTGAAATTCCACGAGAAGCAGGAGGACGAGTCGTTCGTCTTTTTCCCCCTGAAGATGCAGCTGATCACCGTAGAGCGGCGCGAGGACAGGAAGGCGATCAGCACCGAGGGCACGGGAAAGCAGATAATCTATATCACCAACATCATCTCCGACTTCATAATGGAAAACACCCTGTCCATGGAAGGCAGGAAGGTGGACCGCATAAAGGAGATACTCAGGACCGACATCGAGAAGCACTTCCCGCACATCCGCATCTTCTTCTTCAACGAGGGGGCCAGCGATCCCCGCATGAAGCACTTCGCCAACATGAACCGCCCCATCTTCATCCCCGACATCAACAAAAAACCCGAAGACAGGGAAATGGCGGACTACAACAACTACATGAGCAATGTGTACTCGAAGGACTACCAGCTCCAGAACAGGAAGCAACTGATCTCCGAGGTCTCCGTACCGTTTCTCTTCAGGGGAAAGATACCGTACGGCTACATCCAGGTGAACAACACGACGGTGATGCCGGAATCGGTGCTCACAATCGTCAAGAGACTCGCCACGGGCGCCGACGAGCTCATCCAGAAACAGAAACTCTTCCCCATATCCGACGCGAAGCTCCTGGTGTCCGACGTATCCCGCAACGGACTTGGGGTGGTCTTCAAGGACAGGATGTTCATACGGTACTTCAAGGAGCGGTGCCAGATTTTCTTCGACCTGATGCTTCCCGGCGACAAGAAGGCGTCACTACACGCTGAGGTGCGGAATATCATCCTGATGGAGAACAAGATCATCAAGATCGGGAGCGAGATCAAGGAGATGGACGCGCTGAGCGAAGTAAACTACGAGGAGTTCCTCGAATCGACGAAGCGGCCGGAATAAGCCCGCCGCCACGCCCGTCAATCCGGCTTTTCGAACTTACCCGACTTGAGCGACCTGTATGCCGCCTCTATCACCGACATCTCCGTCCTGATCCTGTCCATCCCCGGACGCCAGGGCCTGCCGGCGACGTAGTCCTCCACGAAGGCCCGGTGCATCGCCCGGAAGCCGAGGAAGCTCGAGGGGCCGAAGCACGCCATTTTCTTTTTCTTCCCAAAGACCGAACAGTAGAGGCCGTTGCTCTCGAAGGTGATGACGCCCTCGGTGCCGTAGACTTTCGAGATCCCCATTCCTCTGAAGCGGTTGGGTATCCTCCAGGAGTGGAGGAGCTTCCCGACGACGCCCTCGCCGAACTTCACCAGGAGCATCAGCGTGTCCTCGTAGGGGATGCTCGACTCGTAGACCACGCCGGGCTTCACCGCGAGGACCTCCCGCGGCGCCGCGTTCGCGAGCGAAACCAGGGCGTTGACCCAGTGGACGCCCCCCTCCAGCAGGGCGCCGCCGCCCATCATCTCACCGTCGGTGCGCCAGCCGGAGACCTCGTCCCGGTTGGTCTTGTTCAGCTCCACGAAAAGCACCTTGCCGATGAGCCCGCCGTCGATCCACTCGCGGATCTTCGCCAGCGCCGGCTTGTAGTAATAGTTCTCCGCCACGACGCAGCGCACGCCGCTCCACTTCACCGCCTTCTCTATCGACGCGAGCTCCTTGAGGTTGCGGGTCACGGGCTTTTCGATGATGATGTCCTTCTTTTCCTTCGCGGCCATCACGGCGAGTTCGGAGTGCGAGGCATGGGGAGTGGTGATGAAGGCGATATCGATATAATCGGAGCAGAGCGCCTCCTCGTAGCTCCCGAAGTAGTTCGCCGCGCGGAACTCCTCGGCCATCTTCCTCGACTTGGCTATCTCGCGGCTGGCGAAGCAGAGCTCGATCTTCTTTCCGTAGAGTTTCCTCAGGAGCTTCGCGTGCCTGGCGGCGATAGTACCGCACCCCAGAAAACAAATCCTCGGCAGAATTTTTTTCATCACGCGCTCTCCTTTTTTATCAGTCTTTATTCTATTACTTCACGGCCGGCAAGCGTTCTCCGGAGCAGGCGACACGGACGTCGCCGGGAGGGGCGATATACACGGATGTATGTTCGCCCCGGGCGGAGGAGAATGCTTGCCGGCCGCACGCGGAGATACTTTGCCGGTGATCGACGGCCGAAGGCCGTCGATCACCCCCTACGGTTTCCCCGCCAGCATCGCCGACACCCGGAGGGCGTTGGCGGCGATAGTGAGGCTCGGGTTCACCGAGCCGCCGGACGGCATCACGGAGGCGTCGGTGACGTAGAGGTTCTTTATTCCGCGCACGCGGCACTCGGGATCCAGCACCGAGGTGGCGCGGTCCGTCCCGAAGCGGCAGGTGCCGATGGCGTGCGAAAACGTGTCTATGGGAAAGCTGTAGACCGGCAGCGCCCCCGCCTTCACGAGGATACGCTTGGCCGCGGACTGGAGCGCGTCGCGCGCCGCCAGGTCGCGCTCGCAGTAGCGGTGATAGACCCGGAGTGCCGGCATGCCGAAGGCGTCCCTGCTGGTGATATCGATATAGACGCGGTTGGAATGCTGCGGCATGTCCTCGGCGATGCAGAGGAGGAGCAGCATGAACTCCGACGCGAAGGCGGCGGCGTTCTTCAGCCCGAACGGCACGTTCGCCTTCATCACGCCCTTCCCGGGAGTGTGTATCTCCTGTATCATCCCCCAGCCGCCGGCGGGACCCTTTTTCTTTTCGGGATCGCCGTGATAGAAATCCGGGATGGAGACCTGCTTGTGAAAAATGTTTTCCGGGTTCGATTGCTTGTACGATATGCCGCCCACCACGCCGTTGGCGTGCCGCATGAGGAAGCGCCCGATGAGGTCGCCAGCCGGAACTTCCCTGTCCACCCCCGAGGCGAGCAGAAGCTGCGGCGTGGCCAGCGCCCCGCAGGCGAGGATGATATGCTTCGTTTTCACGGTGACCCGCTCGCCCGTGGACTGGTCCACGAGCTCCGCGGAGACGGCCCTCCCCTTCGAGAGGTTGATTTTCACCACGCGCGTGTCCGTCGCCACGGCGGCGCCGGCGGCGATGGCGTCGGGGAGGACCACCACGGCGAGGTCGTTCTTCGCCTCGATCTTGCAGAGGTAATGGTCGCAGGTGTGACAGAAGACGCATTTCCCGCGGCCGCAGTCGCCGCGGAAGTTTATGGCCATGGGAATGTGGAAGGGGTGGAGCCCCATCTGCTTCGCGGCGTCGTAAATCCTCCGTGACGGCTCGGAATACGGCGGCGCGCCCTGGGGGAAATCCCCCTTGCGCGCAGGCTCCGTGATATCCTCGCCCCGGTTGCCTGCCACGTACTGCAGTGCCTCGGCCCTGTCGTAATACGGTGCCATCTCCTGGTAGCTGACAGGCCACGCCGTTGACGCGTCGCGCTCCCCGGACCCGGGCACGGGCGCTCCGAGGAAATCGTCCTCCCGCATGCGGAACGCCGCGGCGCCATAAAAGGTGGACATCCCACCGACGGTATCGTCGGGCCAGTACTCGTCGGTCTTACCTTCCTTCTGGTTGACAAGGATCGACGTGCGCCCCCGATAGAGCGGGTCCACCAGGTGGAGGCGCGTCTCGTCCCAGCAGGAATCGTCGCGCACGGGCCACTTCCCCCGCTCCACTATCAGCACGTCCTTTCCGGCGCGCGCCAGGTTGTACGCGGCGAACGCGCCCCCGAACCCGCTTCCGACGATGAGATACTCACAGCTTTTCTTGATTTTCATATCTTCCTGTATAAATAATGATAAGTCAACTGCAGGGCACAGAGGAACTCATGTCATCATGAGCGACCGCAGGGAGCGCGGCGTCCCTCGACTTCGCTCGGGATGACTCAACATTGTCATGGTGAGCGGAGTCGAACCATTCCTTTTCATTGGATTGCCACAGGCACTGTCGCTCCCTCGCAATGACAATCTAACGCTCCGTGTCTGCTTTCTCTCCGCGTGAGACCATACTGTTAATCCTTTCTCTGTGCCTCCGTGCCTCTATGCTTTCCTTTTAAATAAACGGCCAGACGCCTTCCTGGTACGCGCGCACGAAGAGGACGACGAACGCGCCGCCTTCCAGGAGCCAGGTCCACGCCTGCATGTAGGTTCCCTTGAAGGCGACCCATCCCGAGTGGCCAGTATCCGCCCAGAGGTTGACGGTGAAGCGCTTCCGCCAGGGCATGAGGATCGGGAGCCCTACGGAGCTCGGCATGTCGGCCATGAGATGGATGATAAGGCTCGCCACCGCCAGGGACGCCCAGCCGACGTTGATGGGCAGCAGTATCAGCCCCACGGCGGCGACGAAGAGGAGCGAGTGCGACCAGGTGCAGTGGAACGAATCCTTCGCGATCTTCAGCCAGATGGGAATGACGTCGAAATTGGGAAGCCAGTGCGCCACGAAGGAGACGATGATCGATTCCAGGGAAAAGACGGCAATGCGCCCGCCCGTGAGCTCCGGCGCGAAGGATGATACGACAAAGGCGACGGCGACGTGTCCTACTTGCATTATTTTTTCTCCTCGTAGAAGTTGATTTTCAGAAACTCCTCCTTCGCCTTCTTCGCGTTGGGATCGAAGAACATGGCGATGCCCATGGACGTGACGACACAGAGGAGATAGAGCAGCAGGCCCTGGCCCATGGTGAAGGGCCGCCCCGGCTCCTCGAAGATGAGAATGACGAGTATCGCCATCGCGCCCCCGATGATATTCGCCAGCAGTGGTGTGCGTTTCAGCATGTCGGTATCCCCCTAAAACCTGATTTCGCTCTTGATATAGAAAATCCGCTCGTGCCTGCCCCAGTCGAGCGCGGCGATATCGCCGCTCGTGGAATCGCGGTCCTCGTAGTATGCCATCAATCTGTAGTATTCGTTGAACTGCCAGCCGATGCCCGCGGCGTACACGAACACCGTGGCCGTGTCGCCGTCGCCCGCACCCGCGATCGTGTCGCTCTCGAAGGACGTCTGTCCGGCGGAAACGCGCGCCGCGACAAGGAGCGGCCTCCCGATGACCGGGAAGAGGTTGATGTTGGCAAAGAGATCGCCCAGCAGGTAGCTCCGCAGCTGCGGATCCACGTCCGGCAGCGCCGTGGCGGCCTTGGAGCTCGCCCTCGCCGCGACCAGGGACGCGCCGCAACGGATTATGCCGGTTACGTACATCACGGTCACGCCCGCGTAGGTACGATAGTTATCGGTCTCGTAGGCGTGGTCGAGCATTGTCTGGTAGCGGAAATAGCCGGCGAGGTACAGGTGCTGGATGGGCCTGTACGTCAGCATCGCCAGATACGCCTTGCCGTCGTCGATACCGGCGGTATCACCGCTCTCGTCGGTCTTCCTGTATCCGTCGCCATTGACGACCTGCAGATCCAGGGCGAGCATGCTCCCGAGGGCGAGGTTCATTCCCACGCCGAGGTCCGCCGTGTAATCGATACTGAGGCCATTGGACACATCGCTGTACAGGAGGTACGCCGACCGCTCGATAAAGCTGTTCATGATCCAGCGGTAATCGCTTTCGCCGTCAATGAACGATGTGATGGGATTGGGGATAAGACCGCTGCGCAGAGTAACCAGGCCGAAACCCAGGTCGCCGGCGTACTGACCGTACGCGAACTTGAGGAAATTCTGGTAGCGCGTGTCTTTCGCGCCGTTGTCGTTGCCGGCGTCGAGCGTGACCAGCACGCTGAAGCCGCCCGCCATCACCCTGTCGAGGGTGATATAGGCGCGCGTAAGCTCGAAGCTGTTCACGTTCTCGTCCTGGTCCGGTGTGGCGAGCGTCTTGTACCACTGGAAATAGATCCTTCCGGAGAGGTTGACGGGCGCATCGCTCCTCGACCGGTTGTCACCCTGGGCGAAGGCGGACGCGGCGGCGAACAGTATCATTCCCGACAGCACGGCGCACGCGATGCATCTCATCTTCATGTCACACCTCCTGAAAAGACGGTTCCCGGCGGCAGGTTGATGATAGCGCGTCGGCCAGGCCGCATAATGTCATGACTATCACAGATGGAAGATTTTTTTCAACCAAATTCTTTGCGGCCCGGCGATAATGCGTCGGCGCCGGGCGGATATCACACTCCGTACGGCGTGTAGAAGGTCGTGTGCTTCGCCTTCCGGTCCTTCCCGATGTATCCTTCGAAGGGGCGCACGTTTTCCTCCACCACCGCGCCCGACGGCAGGATGGCGGCGCGCTCCGTGTAGAAGCTCGCCATGAAAGGTTTGTCCGATATATCCAGCGCCCGGATGGAGCGCGCCATGGCGTGGGGGCCGAACTTCACGAACGAGCCCTTCGTCGCGAGCGACACGCGCATCACACCCTTCTGCGGGATGACGGTGCGGATGAGCTTTTTATCCTTCACGGAGAAGGTGATGAGCGGCTTGTCATCCCGCACGTGGATCCCCTTCCGCATGACGCGCAGGTCCAGGATGTGCTCCGGGCCTTCAGACATGGAGCACTGCAGGTACTCCGGCGTGATGTCGAAATGCATGTCGGCGATGAACTTGGTGTAGCCCCACTCGCCGCGGCCCGCGTCGCGCGCCTCGACCTTCGTCACCGGCAGGTGCATCACCAGCGCCGCGAAACCGGGATGGCTCCCCTGCCGCAGTGCGGGCACGAAGCCCATGAACGGCAGGTGCTTTTTGTCGTACAGCACGGGAATCACCACGGGGACCTCGCCGTAGGGGCCGATGGTCGTGTCGATATAGTTGTACGCCAGGATCGCCACTATCGCCCGCCCGTTGGGCATGGTGATGGGATGCATCCTGTCGGATGGAAGGATGCCCCGCACTTTCTTAACATCGGCGGTGAAGTAGAGCCCGAAGAAATCGTCGCGCAGATAGAGGATGGGAAGCTCGAACGAGGCTTTCCCGTACTTCGCCTTCTTCCCCGGCCGCGTCCCCGCGAAAAATCCGGATGCCGCATTGATCTGCGTGTTCATTGCGTGGTCCTCCGTAAGTGTTATTTATTATTCCTCCTCCCCCTTGACGGGGGAGGAAAGGTGAGGGTGATATTACCACTCACCCCTAATTACTCACTACACGCCCCCGCCGAAGTCCGCATCCCACTGGTACTCGACGATGTCCAGCCGGTTGATCTGGTTGGTGCCCTCGTAAATCTGCGTGAGCCGCGAGTCGCGCCACGAGCGCTCCACGCCGTGAACGTGCAGGCAGCCGGCGTCGCCCATCAGTTCCATGGCGCGCGACGCCACGCGGAACGCCGTGTCCGAGGCGACAATCTTCGCCGCGGACGAGGCCGCCTGCGACGCGCGGAAGTTCGCACAGCTCCGCCAGACCATGCATCGCGCGGCCCAGAGCGAAAGCGCCATGTCCGCCAGCTCGTACTGCACCTCCTGCCGGTCGATGAGCTTTACTCCTCCGGAGCGCGCCTCCCGGCAGAAGGCCAGCGCGCGCTCGAAGGCGCCGCGCCCGTGCCCCAGCGCCATGGCTCCCACCACGGGCCTCGAGTAGTTCAGCACGTTGTGGTTGTTCGCCCAGCCCGAGCGCACCTTTCCGATGATGTTCCTGTCCGGAACAAAGACGTCGTCGAGCACTATCTCCGAGGCGTCGGCGGCGCGCTGACCCATCTTGCGCTCGCGGCGCCCCACGCTGAAGCCCTTCATGTTCTTATCCACCAGGAAACAGGTCCACGACTCGATGCCCTCGCCCTCCAGCTTCGCGTAGACGGTTATCCTGTCGGCGATGGCGCCGTCCGAGATGAACACCTTGGTGCCGGTGAGGACGTATCCGCCCTTCGCCTTCCGCGCCGTGACGGAAAGCTTCGCGCGCGCGGCGCCCTCGCTGTACTCGGCGTCGGACCCGGCGCCGGGTTCGGTGATGGCGAAGGCCATGGCGGTAGGCTTTCCCAGCCACGCGCCTTTCAAGTATACAGGGACCATGTGCCGGAAGAATGACCGGAGATGCCCGCTCATGAGCACCGGCGCGATGCCGAGGTTGTGCGCCATGAGCAGGAGCGCGAGCCCGCCGCACTCCGTCGCAAACTCCTCGGCGGCGACTGCCACCTGGATGGTGGTGCTCCCGAGATACGTCACGGGAGAGGCGGTCCCCAGCGGGAACGGAAGGATGAGAGTCTGGAAGCCCTGCCGCGTCGCCTCGCGGACGAGCGGCCGCGGATCGAAGCCGTGCGGATCGAGGTCCGCCGCGGGCGCGAGCGGACGTATGAACTTTTGCGCGAACCGTCGCGCTTTTCCGCGCCATTTTCGCGCGCCGCGCGGCAGCGTCTCAGTGTCCTGCTCCCAGAGCGAGAGTTCGCGCCCGTCCACCAGGAGCCTGCCCATCGCGGTGAGCGTCGCACGCGAGTTTCGCAGCTTCAGCAGCTCGGCCCGTTCGGCATCGGACAGCATCGCCATCACTCGCCTCCCGCGTCGCCGAGAAACTGTTCCGCCCACACCGGCGATCCCATCAGGCAGCGCAGCGAATGGATATCGCGCAGGCGTTTTTCCATCCCGAAATCTTCCATATATCCGTAGCCGCCGAAGGCCTGCAGGCAGTCGGTCACCGCGTCGCCGCAGCGCGCGCAGGCCTCGGTCTTCAGCATGAGCGCCCGCTTTGCTTCGGCGATATCATCACTCCTTTCAGTGTAGGCCGATCCCAGCGAGGCTTCCGTCGCGAAGAGCCGGGTCTCCGCGCCCGCAATAAGTTTTTTGATAATCGGATGATGGGTAATGACGGCGCCGCCCTGGTAGCGTTCTCCCGCGTACTTTTTCGTCGCCGCGAGCGCTCCCCGCGCGATGCCCGCCGCGATGGACGCCATGCCGAGCCACGAAAGCGTGAGCGCGCGTAAAGCACGTGCGCTCCCATCGCCATCATCGAGGCGGGCCGCCGAAGGAACGCGCGTGTTGTGAAATTCAACGCGCTTCGCGGCGCAGGCGCGCAGTCCCGTGCGCGGGCCGGTATCGGTCACGATAATTTCTTCGCCGGCGGCCGGTACCGCAAAACAGGCGAGCGCATCACCCAGCCGCGCGAAGACAATCCACGCGTCCGCGTCGCCCATGCCATAACAGAAAGACTTCGCGCCGTTGATGATGAATCCATCTCCGTCCGCCGCCGCGACTGTTTCCATGCTGGACCCGCGCAGCGCGTTCCAGTCAGGCGGCCAGGGCCCCTCCTGAAGGCAGATGGACGGGCGCTTCACATCTAAAGGAAGTAATTTCTTCGAGGAAAGGATGATATGCGTTGCCGCGCCCTGCATGTTGAGCGCCATGGCGATCCCGCCGCAGGTTTCTGCGATGGTTCCGAGCAGGAGCATTGACGCTTCACGCGATTCAGAAGAGGCGCTTCCCCAGATGCCGAAATCATGGCCCGGCATTTCCGGGTCCGGCGAGGCGGCGATGCCCAGGTCGAGCGCGGAGGCGAACACGCCCGGCAGGAGCGCGGAATCTCCGTCGGCATGTTCGCCGACACACATCGGCGCGATCACACCTTCAGAGAAACGGCGCGCGAGGTCGGTAAAATGCTCCAGCTCTTCGCGGCCCACAGTGTTCATTGTTCCGGAGCGCATATCAGGCGCCTGCCCGCGCGATGCGGACCGGCGGGAAACAGTGTATGCATCACGAAAAAGGTTTGTCAACAATTCCTTTACGGCGCCATTATGGCCGATACCGCGATTGCCGGTACAATGACCGTCATGAAAGTGTATCTGAAAAAGGGAAAAGAAAAGCCGATACTCCAGCGCCACCGGTGGATATTCTCCGGTGCGATAGAGTACATCGACGATACCATCGCCGATGGCGACATGGTGAGCGTGTGCGACCATGCCGGCACCGTGCTTGGCGCGGGCTATTTCAACGGGAAATCACAGCTTACGGTGCGGCTCCTTTCCTTCGGCGACGCGCCGTTCTCCATCGACACGCTCCGGGGACTCATCGGGCGCGCGGCAGACTCGAGGGCTGCGGACCCGCTCCTCGAGGGGACGAACGCGTTCCGCCTGGTCCACTCCGAGGGCGACGGCATCCCCGGCCTCATCGTCGACAGATACGACGGCCACCTGGTGATGCAGTGCCTCACGCTGGGCATTGACCGGCTGCGGGACGATATCATCGCAATCCTGAAAGACCTGCTGAATCCGAAGAGCATCTACGAGCGGAGCGATCACGCGGGGCGCGCCATCGAGGGACTGGAAAAACGGAGCAGGCAGGCCGATGGAGTCACTCCCGACGAAATCATCGTCAGCGAGAACGGAATGATGCTCGCCGTGGACGTGAAGCGCGGGCAGAAGACCGGACTCTTCCTCGACCAGCGGGAGCACCGCGCCCT
>ERZ795055.3072-NODE-3072-length-12358-cov-3.860766_pt1 | contig 12358 bp, 12 predicted proteins | sample MGYA00375139_ERZ795055 | MGnify/ENA primary metagenome ERZ795055 (study PRJEB30184, sample SAMN05720283) | anaerobic digester metagenome | isolation source: active sludge of municipal wastewater-treating anaerobic digesters | place: USA | collected 2015-01-23 ...
CATCGTCGTCGGCGCCCGCTCGAGCGTCTTCGCGCCGGTGAAGGAGCTCGGCCTGATCGTCGTCGACGAGGAGCACGACCGGTCGTTCAAACAGGAGAACAACCCGCGCTACAATGCGCGCGACGTCGCTGTGGTCCGCGCGAAGCTCTCCCGCGCAGTCGTCGTCCTCGGCTCGGCGACGCCGTCGCTGGAGTCGTTCCACAACGTCGAATTGAAAAAGTACGAGCTGATCGAGCTGACCAAACGCGTCGACAATAAAAAAATGCCGCGCGTCGGCGTCGTCGACATGAAGACCGAGGGGGACCGCGCCGGCAAGCAGGTGATCTTCTCGCAGCGCCTCATGCGAGGGATCGAGGACCGGCTCAAGAAGCGCGAGCAGACGATACTTTTTCTGAACCGTCGCGGCCATTCATCGGTCGCGGTGTGCGACCGGTGCGGCCATGTCGTCAAGTGCGACCACTGCAGCGTCTCGATGACCTATCACGATTACGGCAAGCGCCTGCTCTGCCACCTGTGCGGCTTCCAAAAAGAGGTCGCCAGCGTCTGCTCCAACTGCGGCGGCAAGCTGCGCTTTGGCGGCTACGGGACGCAGAAGGTGCAGGAGCTGATCGCCAAGTTCTTCCCGGAGGCGCGCATCGCGCGGATGGACGCCGACAGCACCGCGTTCCGCGGCGCGCACGCCGACATCCTCGGCAAGTTCAGGGAAGGCCGCTACGACATCCTGGTCGGGACGCAGATGATCGCCAAGGGGCTCGATTTCCCGAACGTGACCCTGGTCGGCGTGATCAACGCCGATATCGCGCTCAATTTCCCCGATTTCCGCTGCGGCGAGCTCACCTTCCAGCTTATCACGCAGGTCGCGGGGCGCGCGGGGCGCGGCGACGTCGAAGGGGACGTGGTCGTCCAGACGTCCCTGCCGGATCATTATGCGGTCGACGCTGCGCGGCTCCAGGACTACCGCCTTTTCTATGAAAAGGAGCTGCAGTTCCGCCGGGAGCTCGGCTATCCGCCGTTCCTGCACTTCGTGAGCATTATCACGGCGGGGAAGAACGAGACGCGCGTCATGGAGTCGGCCTTCGCGCTCGAGAAGGAGATCAAGAAGCGCCACGACGGCTGTTTCCAGATACTATCCGCAGTGCCCGCCCCGATCGTCCGCGCCAAGCGCGACTTCCGATGGCAGATCATCCTGAAAGGCAAGAGCATCGCCCAGATAGCCGAGTCCCTCGCCCGCAGCGTCGCCGCGATCAAGCTCCCGCACGGAGTGAAGTTCTATATTGATGTCGATCCGCAAGTCATGATGTAGAATTCCCTTTTGACAAAACCGCCTGTTTTGGTATATTTGTCGCTCCACAACCGAGAGGAAAAGATGGGACAAACTATTACACAAAAGATATTGGCCGCTCACTGCGGCAAAGAGACAGTGACGCCGGGCGAGATCATCTACGCCAACGTCGACGTCGCGCTCGGCAACGACATCACGGCGCCGATCGCCATCCACGAGTTCAAGAAGTGCGGCTGCAAAAAGGTCTTCGACCCGGCAAGGATCGTCCTGGTCCCGGACCATTTCACGCCGAACAAGGACATCAAGTCGGCCGCTCAGGTGAAGGTCCTGCGGGAATTCGCTCAGGAACATAACCTGGACAAATACTTTGAAGTCGGCGAGATGGGCGTCGAGCACGCCCTCCTGCCGGAGAAGGGGATCGTCCTGCCGGGCGACCTCGTCATCGGCGCCGACAGCCACACCTGCACCTACGGCGCGCTTGGCGCCTTCGCGACCGGCGTCGGCTCGACAGACCTGGCGGCGGCATACGTTACCGGCAAGGCGTGGTTCAAAGTGCCGGAGACGATCAAGTTCGTCTACAAGGGAAAGCTCAACAAGTGGGTATCGGGCAAGGATCTCATACTGTTCGCGATCGGCGATATCGGCGTCGACGGAGCGCTGTACCGGTCGATGGAGATCACCGGCGACGCGATCGACGCACTGCCGATCTCCGGGCGCCTTTCGATGTGCAATATGGCGATCGAGGCGGGCGGCAAGAACGGCATCATCGCGCCCGACAAGACAACCGAGGAATATGTCAAGGCGCGCGCAAAGCGGCCGTATAAGTTCTACGCGAGCGACCCCGACGCGCAGTACTGTCAGGTGATCGAATACGATGTGGCCAAGATCGAGCCGCAGGTGGCGTTCCCGCACCTGCCGGAGAACACCCGCGGCATCAGCGAGGTGGGCGACGTGAAGATCGACCAGGTCGTCGTCGGCTCGTGCACCAACGGGCAGCTCGACGACCTGCGCGTCGCGGCCCAGGTTGTGAAAGGCAAGAAAGTAGCCAAGTATGTCCGGATGATCGTTATACCGGCGACGCAGAAGATCTGGATGGAGGCGATGAAAGAAGGTCTCTTCGAGATATTCGTGAACGCGGGCGCGGTCGTTTCGACGCCGACCTGCGGGCCCTGCCTCGGCGGGCACATGGGGATCCTGGCGAAAGGCGAGCGCGCGATCGCGACGACTAACCGCAACTTCGTCGGCCGTATGGGCGACCCGCAGAGCGAGGTATACCTGTCGAACCCCGCCGTCGCCGCAGCGAGCGCCATTACCGGCAAGATAACCGGTCCGGAAGAGGTGATGAAATGAAAGGCACAGCCTGGAAATTCGGCAACGATATCAATACCGACGAGATCATCCCCGCGCGCTACCTCAATACGATCGACCCGAAAGAGCTTGCGAGGCACTGCATGGAGGACGCCGACAAGGACTTCATGAAGAAGGTGAAGCCGGGCGACATCATCGTCGCGGGCAAGAACTTCGGCTGCGGCTCGAGCCGCGAGCACGCCCCGATCGCGATCAAGGCGGCGGATATCTCCTGCGTGATCGCCGAGTCGTACGCGCGCATTTTCTACCGCAACGCCTTCAATATGGGGCTCTATATCTTTGAGAGCAAAGATGCGTCCGAGAAGATCCGTCAGGGCGACAGCATCGAGGTCGACGTCAATAAGGGCATCATCAGGAACATCACGCGGAAGGAAGAATATAAGATCCTCCCGATCCCGCAGTTCATGCAGGACCTGATCAACGCCGGCGGTTTGATGGAGTATGTCCGCAAGCAGGGCGTGAAGTAATAAAAAACCTGTCATTCTGAACGAAGCGAAGCGGAGTGAAGAATCTCATTATAGAAGTGCATCATTTGTGAGATCCTTCGCTGCGCTCAGGATGACAGTAACATAAAAGGAGCAACACCATGGCTAAGACCTACAAGATCGCGGTAATGGGCGGTGACGGCACCGGCCCGGAAGTCGTCGCGGAAGGCCTCAAGGTACTGAGCGCTGCGCAGGACGTCTTCAAGTTCAAGCTCGACACGGTGAAGTTCGATTTCGGCGGCGAGCGCTACAAGCGCACCGGCGAGACGCTGCCCGACAGCGCGATCGAGGACCTCAAGAAGTTCAACGCCATCTATCTCGGCGCGATCGGCCATCCCGACGTGGCGCCGGGGATCCTCGAGAAGGGGATCCTGCTCAAGGCCCGTTTCGCCCTCGACCAGTACATCAACCTCCGCCCGGTAAAGCTCTATGAGGGCGTCGACACGCCGCTCAAGGACAAGAAGGCGCAGGACATCGACTTCGTCGTCGTCCGCGAGAACACCGAGGGGTATTACGTCGGCGCGGGCGGCAACCTCAAGAAGGGGACGGCCGACGAGGTGGCGATCCAGGAGAGCATCAACACCCGCAAGGGGGTCGAAAGATGCCTTCGGTACGCGTTCAAATTTGCCCAGAAACGCAACAAGCGTAAAAAGCTCACCTTGTGCGGGAAGACGAACGTCCTCACGTACGCGTGGAGCCTCTGGGAAAGGACATTTCACGAGATCGCGAAAGATTATCCCGACGTCACGACAGACTATGCGCACGTCGACGCCACCTGCATGTGGATGGTGAAGAACCCCGAGTGGTTCGACGTGATCGTCACCGATAACATCTTCGGCGACATCATCACCGACCTGGGCGCGATGATCCAGGGCGGCATGGGGATCGCCGCGGGCGGCAACATCAACCCCGAAGGGGTCTCGATGTTCGAGCCGATCGGCGGCTCGGCGCCCAAGTACACCGGCAAGAACGTCATCAACCCGCTCGCTGCGATCTGCGCGGGCGGGATGATGCTCGACACGCTCGGCGAAGAAAAAGCCGCTGTGTGCATCGAGCAGGCCGTCATGAAAGCGGTCAAAGAGAACCTGAAGTCGCTCTCAGCCGGCAAGATGGGCTACTCCACCACAGAGGTCGGCGATCTCGTCGCAAAATACGTAAGAGGATAGAGGATACCATGGCAAAACAATGGAACGTAGCAGTCGTCGGCGCTACTGGCGTCGTCGGTAACGAAATGATAAAGATACTCGAGGAGAGGAATTTCCCGGTGAGATCTCTCCGCCTGCTCGCCTCCGCGCGTTCGGCAGGCAAGAAGCTGGCCTTCCGCGGCAAGGAGTATCCGGTCGAGACGCTCACCCCCGATTCGTTCAAGGGGATAGAGATATCGCTCTGGAGCGCCGGCGCGTCGATCAGCAAGGAGTTCTGCCCGCACGCCGTCAAGGCGGGCGCGGTCTGTATCGACAATACCAGCCAGTTCCGGATGGACAAGGACGTTCCGCTGGTCGTGCCGGAAGTGAACCCGCACGACGTCAAATGGCACAAGGGGATCATCGCCAACCCGAACTGCTCGACCATCCAGATGGTCGTCGTCCTGAAGCCGATCCACGACGCCGCGAAGATCACGCGCGTCGTCGTCTCGACCTACCAGGCGGTGTCGGGCGCCGGCTCGAAGGGGATCGAGTCACTGCTGAGAGAGACTGCGGCGATCCTGAAAGACGAGAAGGTCACGCCGGTCAAGTTCCCGCACCAGATCGGCTTCAACCTGATCCCGCAGATCGACGTCTTCCTGGACAACGGCTACACCAAGGAAGAGATGAAGATGACCAACGAGACCAAGAAGATCATGGGGGACGATTCGATCGAGGTCTGCGCGACCTGTGTCCGCGTCCCCGTGGTGACGTCGCACTCCGAGGCGGTCAACGTCCAGACCGAGAAGAAGCTCACCGCCGACGAGGCGAAGCGGCTCCTCGCGAAGGCGCCCGGCGTGCAGGTGATCGACGACCTCAAGAACCTCAAGTACCCGATGCCGATCCACGCGAAAGGCCAGTACGACACCTTCGTCGGCCGCATCCGCGAAGACTTCACGATCAAGAACGGCCTCAACATGTGGGTCGTCTCCGACAACCTGAGAAAAGGCGCCGCATTGAACGCCGTCCAGATAGCGGAATTGCTGTAGCCTGCCCGAAGCAATCTGTCTATAGAACCTAAAGCCGCTCTATGCTATAGTATTACGCATAGAGCGGCTTTTTTATTCGGGGGAATTAAAGGAATGAAACATTCATCAGTCTTTGACCTCCTATCGAAGATATTCAAGAATGGACGCGTTTCAGCCATCATGATCGGCGGATTTGCTCTGAATGCATATCATGTATCGCGACAGACCGCTGACGTCGATTTTTTGATACAGAAAAAAGACTATGCCACGGTCCTCACTCTCCTGGAAAAGGAAGGTTTTTCTCAGGATTATGCAATGGACAATTTCGCCCGTTTACGTGGCGATAGAAATTATCTGATGGACATCGACTTCATGTTTGTTGACGCATCAACCTTTGGGAAGATAAAAAATGACGCAGAGACATTCACGATCGCGCGAAACACCTTTGAGATCCCTTCATTGTTGCATCTGATCGCTCTCAAACTCCACTCGATCAAGAATAATCCGAAAAGAGAACTAAAGGATCTTCCCGATATTATCAACCTTGTCATGACGAACAAGGTTAACCTTTCTGATAAATCATTTAAGGCAATGTGCCTGAAGTACGGATCGGAAACGCTTTATCGAAAGATAGCAGAGGCTTGCGGGTGACATATGGCGCGTAAAAGCGATGCTTTACGATTCCCGGTTACAAAAAACGATCTTCCCGCCGGACGCACTCTGACCCCGGATGAATATTTCGCCTTCGTGAAATTTAATCTGAAGCACATTCGTCCTCGCAGGAGCCGCACTGCGGGACGAGATAAATACGCTTTCTCCGTTCCGTTCAAGCTCTGAAGATCTGCAATCACCCCATGCGCAATATCAAGCTTACCATCGAATACGACGGCACCGACTTCTGCGGCTGGCAGGTCCAGGCCAAAGGCCGGACCGTTGCCGGGGAGCTGGCCAGGGCCATCAAAGAGATCACCGGCGAAGAGCCGAAGATCGAATATTCCAGCCGCACCGACAGCGGCGTCCACGCCAACGGGCAGGTCGCCAATTTCTCCACCAGGTCGCGGATGCCGGTCGAGAAGATCCGAAAGGCGCTCAACGCCAATCTCCCCGAAGACGTGGCGGTCGTCGACGCCGTTGAGGTTGGCAAGAAGTTCAACGCCAGGTATGACGCGAAAGCGAAGCTTTACCGGTATGTGATCTCCGACAGCGACGTGCGGCCGGTGATCGGCAGGGGAAAGGCCTATCATTTTCGATGGGGACGGCTCGACGTCCGCAAGATGCGCGCCGCGGCCCGCCACCTCGTCGGCACCCACGACTTCAGCTCGTTCGGCGTCAACGACCGCGAGGAGAAGCAGGACTCGCCGGTAAGGACGATCTCGTACATCAAGGTTGTGCGCGATGACACTATTATCACCATCGACGTCAAAGGCAGCGGCTTCCTCTACAAGATGGTCCGCAGCATAGCCGGCACCCTGATCGAGGCCGGCAGGGGAAAGCTCCCTCCGAAGCAGGTCAAAGCCATCCTCGCCGCCAAAGACCGTTCCCAAGCCGGCCCCACCGCCCCGCCGCAGGGCCTCTTCCTGGTAAAAGTCTATTATTGAATCTTTCAGTATTGAACATATCTCACGTATCTGAAATAATACTCCGAATTCCATGACTATGACCATGACATCCAAACTATTCTATCTAATATCCCTAGCCCTGACCGGCCTCCTTTTCCTTGCCGATTTCAGGTATATTGGGGGGATCAAGTTCAGCTTTATGGACGATTCCCTCGGGCCATTGGTCTTTCTCGTTTCGGCGTATATCGTCTGGCTGGATTGGGACCGGCTGAAACAGGCGCGGATCGCGCCGAAAGCGGCAGGGCTTATCGGCGTGATCGCCTCTATCCTGCTCTATTTCGCGGCGGTAAGGGCCGAGCTGCCCCAGGCGTACCATGTCTCGTTCATTGTCTTCCTGATATCGTCTGTCTATTATATCTTCGGTTCGGAGATAACTGAGATACTGGCATTCCCGATCGCCTATACGTTCTTTGTCATCCCGATCAACTTTCTCAAGGAGATGATCGGCGTTCCGCTCCGCTTTTTCGTCTCCGCGGTCTCGGCAGGGATATTCAACGTCCTCGGGATGCCGGCGGAACGTGTCGGGACGAGCATCTACCTGGGGTTCTTCTCGTTCGACATCGCCGCTCCGTGCAGCGGCATCAACTCGTTGTTCTCACTGCTCGCACTTTCGGCGGTTTTCGCATACCTGACCGAAAAGAGCAATCTCAAAAGGGCGATCCTGTTCGTTTCCGCCATCCCGATCGCGGTCGTCGTGAACATCCTCAGGGTAACCTCGATCGGCCTCGTCGCCAAAAGCGTCAGCAAAGATATCGCCCTTTCGGTCTATCACGACTATTCCGGCTATATCCTCTTCATCCTGTCGCTCGCGCTCCTGTACCTGGAAAAAATGGCGCTGGACGCCATTGGACATAAAAAGACAATATGAAAACCAAACTCATCTTCCTCATAACCCTCATCCTCGCCAATATCCTCCTCTACCTCACCCCTCTCACCCAGAGCAGGGAAGTGAACAACTTTCGCCTCGGGCCGATCGACGCGGCGACTACCTACGGCGCCTGGCATCTCGAGAAGGACATCGGCGCGACCGAGGTCGAGATAACCGGCCTCCCCGGCAGCACCATCGTCCGCAAGTCGTACAGGAACGACAAGGGGCAGGAGATCCAGTTCGTGATCATCGCCAACAACTTTAGGAGCTCGATCCATTCTCCCACCGACTGCCTTCCCGCGCAAGGTTGGGTGATCGACCGGATGGACGTCGAACGCAATACGATCGCCCGTGACGCTGTCCCCGTCAACACCATCATGTCCCGCATCAATACCAAGGAGGGCACTCGCAGGGAGCTTGTCTGGTACTGGTACGCCGTCTATGGCCACAACTTCAGCAGTCACTTCAGAGCCGTTGTCTATAACTCGATCCAGCGTACTCTTTTCGGCAGGAAATACTACTGGGCACTCATCCGCCTCACCACCCCGATCACCGCCGCCGGCGAACCCGCCGCCGCCGAAGCCCTTCAAGATTTTCTACGGCAATCCTATCCGACGATCAAGCAGATCAAAGACACCATCTGAACGCCTTCAAACAACACTTTTCTATTGACCTCGAACGCCCCATTTGAGACAATCGTTCATATTTTGAACAAGCCTGCTTTAGCGATTCTGCAAGTGCTTGTAAATTAGTATTTTACGTCTCTGTTTCAATTAATGAACAAACCCGCCGCATAGCATCTTTTCGTTTGAGCGAGCGAAGCGAGTCGAAAACAATTTATGTCCAACGGCACCACCAAACTTAACGTAATCGAAACCGAGCACGCCTACCGCGTCCTCAAAGACATTGAGACCAACCCCTCCATCACCCAGCGCTCCCTCTCCGAGAAGCACCAGATCAGCCTCGGCAAGACCAACTACATCCTCAACGCATTGATCGAAAAGGGCATCATCAAGGCCCAGAACTTCAAGAACTCCAACAACAAAGCGGCGTACATGTATGTTCTGACGCCGGAGGGGATCGTGACGAAGTCTCAACTAGCACGGGCCTTCATCAAACGCAAAAGAGAAGAGTACGAACGTCTGAAAGTGGAGATAGAGGCCTTCGCAAAAGAACTGGAACCAACACCATCTGATGCGAAACTAGAGGAATGCATAACAGAGGTGCACTCGTGATCGATTTGAAAGGAAAGAAGATTCTTGTTACCGGTGCGGATGGTTTTATCGGGAGCCACCTGGTAGAGGCGCTCATCGACAGAGGTTGTCAGGTCAAAGCCTTTGTCTTCTATAACTCATTCAACTCCTGGGGATGGCTCGATACCTTCCCGAAGGACACACTCAAGAATATCGAGATATTTTCGGGAGACATCCGCGACCCGAACGGCGTCAGGACAGCCATAAAAGGCGTTGATATCGTTTTCCATCTTGCCGCCCTGATTGCTATCCCGTTCTCATACCATTCACCTGATTCGTATGTCGATACGAACGTCAAAGGGACCCTCAATATACTGCAGGCATCAAGAGACCATAACGTCGGGCGCGTTATCATCACATCAACGTCCGAGGTGTATGGCACCGCGCAATACGTTCCTATCGACGAGAAGCACCCCCTGCAAGGGCAGTCTCCTTATTCTGCGTCCAAGATCGGAGCTGATAAGATCGCTGAGTCTTTCTATCGTTCTTTTGGCACACCGGTCGTTATCGCAAGGCCGTTTAATACATACGGCCCCCGCCAGTCGGCTCGAGCCGTGATCCCTACGATCATAACGCAACTCTTGAACGGAAGCGACGTCATAAAATTGGGGGCGCTGAATCCCACCCGGGATCTGAATTTTGTTTCAGACACATGCAGCGGATTCATTGAAATCGCGAAATGCGATGAGGCTATCGGAAGAGAAGTCAATATCGGTTCGGGAACGGAAATATCGATCGAGGACCTTGCGCGAACGATCGCTTCGCAAATAAACCCCAATGCGCGTATAAAGTCGCAGGACAACAGAAAAAGGCCCGAAAAGAGTGAAGTTGAACGGTTGGTATGCAATAACAACCTCTTGTGTAAGCTGACCGAGTGGAAGCCCGCGATAACTCTCAAAATAGGCATCGAAAGAACGATCGCATGGTTCAAGGACAAGAATAATCTGAACAGGTACAAATGGGACCTCTACAACATATAAATACGTCTTCAAAGAAGATATCCATACCACTCTCCGAACCGCACATAGCGGGCAATGAGTGGAAGTATGTCAAAGAATGCCTCGATACGGGCTGGGTTTCATCCGTCGGCGCATATGTCGATAAGTTCGAGAAGATGATTGCAGGATATGTGGGTGCGAAGTATGCCGTCGCAGTTGTTAACGGCACCTCGGCGCTGCATGTCAGCCTCATCGTATCGGGAGTTACCGCCGGTGACGAGGTCATTGTTCCAACGCTGACGTTCATCGCCCCGGTCAACGTTATTCGGTATTGCGGAGCGAGCCCGGTCTTTATGGATTGCGATCCTGACACCTTGTGCTTGGATATCATAAAGTTCAATGACTTCATCAATAGAGAGACAGAGCAGCGTACAGATGGGTTTACGTACAATAAAAAGACGCAGAATAGGATAAAAGCAGTTATTCCTGTCCACATCTTTGGCCATCCGGTCGATATGGACGGGATGATCGCGATATGCAAGGAGCGTAACATAGATGTCATTGAGGATGCTACGGAGAGCATTGGTTCTGAATACAAAGGGCGGAAGACCGGTTCTATCGGAAAGGTAGGATGCTTTTCGTTCAATGGTAACAAGATCATAACGACTGGCGGCGGCGGGATGATCGTTACGAATGATGAACGAATCGCAAAGCGGGCTCGCCACCTGACGACACAGGCAAAATGCGACCCGCTCGAATACGATCACGACGAGATCGGCTATAACTACCGGCTGACCAATATACAGGCGGCGATGGGTGTTGCACAGATGGAGCGGCTTGATGAATTCATTTCTATCAAAAGAAAGAACGCGACCATCTACCGTGCACTATTATCTTCGATAGCTGATGTCAAAATATTCACCGAAGAGCCTTACGCAAACAGCAATTTTTGGTTCTATACGATTTCCGTGCCACCCGTTGCAAAGAAGCCGTTAATGGATGATCTGCTAAAGAAGGGGATACAGGTCAGGCCGCTCTGGAAGCTTATCCATTCCTTGCCTCTATACGCGGGATTCCAGACTTACAAGATCGAAGATGCGCCGGTCGCGTATGAACGATGCTTGAATTTGCCATGCAGCGTGAGTATGGAAAAGAAACATATCGATTTTGTTGCAGATAATATTCGGAGATTCTTTTCGTGAAGATATTATTCTTAGCGAAAAATAAGCCTTTTGCTCAAGATGCCGCGGAATTATTAAAGTTGAACTGCAAAGATGCAACTATATATTTTGGAGAGAGGAAAGATCCGTTTCCAGAAATACCCGAAAAGAATGATTATGTCATATCATACATATGTCCTTGGATCATCCCAAAAAATGCTTTAGTAAACACCAATGTCGCGGCGATTAATTTTCACCCGGGGCCACCGGAATACCCTGGGATCGGATGCACAAACTTTGCGCTTTACAATAATGCTAAGGTCTTTGGCATAACGGTACATCACATGGATGAGAAAGTTGATTCGGGCGCTATTATCGCTGTTGAGCGATTTCATATTTTTGATAACGACACTGTCTATACGCTTACGCAGAGATGTTATGCATACATCTACATTGCTTTTGTGAAGATTCTTGAATTGATTGTGAAAGGTATCCCAATTCCTAGGGCAAATGAGACTTGGGCGAGAAAGCCTTACACGAGAAAGGATCTCAATGATCTGTGCGTTGTAAATAATGATATGTCAAGGGATGAGCTTAATCGTCGTATTAAAGCGACAACATATCCAAATATGCCCGGCGCTCTCTTGAATCTTAAAGGTAATAAATTCTTGTATAACAGGCACATGCGAGGGACAGATGAATAGAGTGTTTATTATCGCTGAAGCTGGGGTTAACCATAATAATAATATTGAAGTTGCATTGAAGATGGTTGATGTCGCTGTTAACGCCGGAGCTGATGCGATAAAGTTCCAGACTTTTAAGGCTGACAAACTTGTGACGAAAAATGCCAGGAAGGCACAATATCAGATCGATAATATTGGGAATGACTCTCCCCAACATGAAATGCTGAAAAAACTTGAGTTGTCCTTGGACGCACACGAGAAGCTTTCCTTGTATTGCGCAAATAGAAATATTATTTTCATGTCAACTCCCTTTGATGAAGAAAGTGCGGACATGCTTGATGGTCTTGGCATGCGTGTGTTTAAAATACCCTCTGGCGAAATAACAAATAAGCCTTTGATCTGGCATATAGCAAGTAAAGGAAGGCCTATTATACTTTCCACGGGGATGTCTTATCTGGGAGAGGTTGAGAATACAATAGGATGGATTCGAAGGAAATGGAATGAGCAGAAAGCATCGAACGATCTGACATTGTTGCATTGTGTAACAGAT
>ERZ795055.3073-NODE-3073-length-12356-cov-3.592472_pt1 | contig 12356 bp, 10 predicted proteins | sample MGYA00375139_ERZ795055 | MGnify/ENA primary metagenome ERZ795055 (study PRJEB30184, sample SAMN05720283) | anaerobic digester metagenome | isolation source: active sludge of municipal wastewater-treating anaerobic digesters | place: USA | collected 2015-01-23 ...
TGTCGACCAATGGGGAAACACTTGCTACCGGTACATTGATGTAGCGTCCGCCAATTTTAACCTGACCGACAGAATTGTTTTTAATGCGCGAAGCTGATTCCGCATCGACACCTACTTTAAGTTCATAGGCCCCCGGATTGATAACGCTGGTGACGGCTATTTGCGAACTAACCAAATCGCCCACGCTAACGGTAACATCACTGATGATGCCATCGATAGGTGCTTTTACCCATAAGGCTTCCTTCTGTGATTTAGCGAGCTGGACATTAAGATCTGCGAGTGTGACTGCGGCCTTAGCCTGGGCAAGTTGCAGATTATTTTTAATTTTGGCTGCCTGTACACCAACTTCGGCCAATTTAACCGGATCGGATGATGTTCCATCCAGGCCTAATTTCTGACTGGCGCTGACCTGGTTCATGTCCAGGACATCACGCTGGGTGGCGGTGGTTACTATTTGCCCTTCGACCTGATTTTCAAGCAGGCCAAAGCCCTGCATGGCGCTTTGATAACCGTACTTTGCTGTATCGAGCTGGGCATAAAGATCATTGATTTTAGTGTCGAGTTCGGCAAGTTTGGCAGCATATTCCGCGGCGATTTTCTGGCGCGATGTTTCATCGGCGTCCGAAGCGAGCTGCGCGTCACGCATTACCTCAACGCTGTGGCGGGAATTTTCAAGCGCGTCGATTCCGTTTTTAAGCTGATTTAACCCGTATTCAATTTTTAATAAATCCTGCTGATTTTTTTCTACAGTCCGATCAAGTGAATCCTGGATAATGGCATATCCTTCATCCAAGCCCATCTTATTGCGATCAATAATCGCGAGATCGGTGTAGGTACCGTCCAGGGAATGCTGGGCACTTTGCAGCTGAAGTTCCGCTGCCTTTAGAGAGGCGGCATTGCCGTCAACGGTGGCAGCAAGCGCTTTTTGGGCTGTGGCTAAATTGGTTTCGGCAACCTGGGTTGAAATTACGGTGGCGTGCGAACGACCATTGGTGCCGCCTAAAACCATAAGGACGTCACCAGCTTTTACCCGGTCACCTTCTTTAACATTGATAGCGACTACCTGTCCGCTGGTCTGCGGAATAATCTTTACCTGCTCTTTGGCTTTAACCGTGCCCAATGCGTCAATAAAGTAGGTATCATTCAGCTGTGCCGAATTAACAGTAACTTTTGTTGCCTGCCCGGCTTCGTCCCGCGACGGGTTTGCCGTGCTGACATTGCTGGCGCTTTCAGTTTGGGTTTCCTGCTGGGTTTGAGACGCATCGAGAGATGGCTGAAACCACGGTAACTGGTCGCGGAAATAATAAATGCCGCCTCCAATTAAAGCGACGACAATAAGGGGGATTAGGCAATTTCTGATTCTCATGGGCTTTTCTTAATTTTATTTACAAGGGAAGGATTCTAGCGTTTCAAAGCCCAGTTGTCAAAGGTAAATTATGTTGTAAAATGTTGCTAATGTGATCTTTCTTTAATGAGTTTTTTTACACGGTTTACTTCCATCTGATATACAATATTAAGCTCACGGGCAATAGCCAGGATTTGGCCGGTTGTATAAGACTTTATCTGCTCTTCCCAGTTCTTTGTATCCAATTTGTAGCGCGCCATTGCTTTAAAAAAAAGGTTGCGCATGTTGCTTTTATGCTCGGCCCATTCATCATCGGAAAGGTTTTTTAGGGAGTCTTTTTCAAAAACGCTGGCTACGTTATAAAAAGAAAAATGTAAAATAACTTCTTTGAGTTTCTTTTTGGCGAATTTGAAACTGCCTTTAGTTTCGGAGCCGGTTAAGGTGCGGGTGCTATCTTTATCGATACCCCGTTCGTAAGCTGTATCAATATAAGGGACACGTGCTGAAGGAGGTGGCGGCGTTATGGAAAAATTAAACCCGGGGCGGCTGGAGGGTGAAGTGACAGCTGCAGTATCGCGCTGTATTCCTTGAGCAATATTCCAGCGTTTGATAGCTTCGGCACGTTCACGTTCCTGAATTGCAATCCTTTCCTGCCGGGCTTCTTCACTTAAAACAGGGGATTTACCTGAAACCGGAAATTCATCCTGTGGCTTTTTCATAAATACAAATTAAGGGGAGTAATATAAGGAACAGCCGGTTTGATTGTCAAACAAAAACCCCCGGGGTTGGTCGGGGGGCGGACAGGTACAAACCTCTCAACCAACGGAGGAACCGAAGGTTTCGATGTCTGTACCTGTCCGTTATGAAAATCGGGCACAAAAAAACCCGATGTTACTCGGGTTTTTCTTGTTACGCTTCGTGCGTGGTGTGTTATTTCATTTCGACCTTGGCACCAGCTGCTTCGAGGGCTTTCTTGATTTTTTCGCCTTCTTCGCGTGGAATACCTTCCTTTACTGGCTTTGGTGCGCCGTCAACCAGGTCCTTGGATTCTTTGAGTCCGAGGCCGGTGGTTTCGCGGACAGCCTTGATGACGTTGATTTTCTGTGCGCCGCCATCGAGGAGGGTTACGGTTACAACTGCGGAAGCTTCTTCAGCTGGAGCGGCTGCGCCACCTGCTGCTGGAGCTGCGCCTGCCATCATTACTGGAGCGGCTGCGCTAACTCCGAATTTTTCTTCCATAGCCTTTACCAGGTTTGCGAGGTCAAGAACGGAAAGTTTCTCAACCATTTCAAGGATTTTTTCTGCATCCTTGGAGAGTTCTACGTCTGCCATTTTAAGTTTGGGTTAAAAAGTAAGTATAAATATATATTGTTATGCTTGTTTCTTGTCGCGGACGGCGGCCATGGCGTAAACAAATTTGCGCATGACGCCAGAAAGTACACCATGTAATCCATAAAGAGGTGACTTGAGCGATCCGACCAGTTTGGCCAAAAGCTGTTCTTTGGATGGGAGATTGGCCAGTTCTTTGGCCATTGCCTTACTAAGGAGTTTGCCTTCGGCAATACCGCCAAGGATCTGGAGCTGTTCGGCTTCTTTGGTGTAGTCGTTTAAGACTTTGACCGGTACGACGACATCGTCATAACCGATAGCTGCACCGACTGGTCCGGCCAAAATGTCATCCGGAACTTCGGGCAGGTTGTTCTTTTTGAGCGCGATTTTGTAGAGGGTCTTTTTGGCCACTACATAATCCACTCCGGCTTCGCGCAGTTTCTTGCGCAGCGTGCCGAGCTTTTTAACGGGCATGCCGCGATAGTCTGAAAAATATACAGCCTTGGCCCGGCTGAATTTCTCTTCCAGCTTCTTGAGCACGTCCGCCTTTTTTGCTTTGGTGACTGCCATGAGAAATAATTAAGAATTAAGAATTGATAGTATTTTAAGCGCACTTCGCAAAAGCTCCGTGCGTCATGGACGAGGGCAAACAGGTCGACACAAAAACAAAAATGTTCGTATGAAGATTCCGGTATTGTTTGTCTCGGCAGGTTTTATGGGTCCTCTTGATTGGACGCGCACCTGCTGTCTATGACGGTTATACTGTAGCAAAGGGTTGGCTGGATAGTCAAGGGGCTGAATTATTTGCTTTTAAGCCCCGAATAAGACCTGGACAGTTGTTGAATTGATGAGTCGCTGTTGACCAGTTCTACAAATTCGATGGGGATTACCTGGACCTGCAGGCCGAGGTCCTGCACGCGTTTTTTTACTTGTGCGAGGTTGGAGAGAGGTACCTGAATGTGGGTGAAATTTTGCGGCGGGATGATGCTGTCGGTGCGTTGTTCGTACATGCTGATGGTTTTGTATTTGATGGGGAGCAGATTGATGTCTTTATTGTTGAATCCGATGATCACGGGGAAGTTACCTGGGATGGTTGATTTCGCCTTTTCCAACACCCTGAAAGCGCCTAGTCCGCCGATAAATTTGTCATCGTTGCGGAAGCTGCGCGTCCAAAAGCGGGAATCTTTGCCTAGCTCCTGTTTTTCCTGCAGGGCGTCAGGATCGCCGCTCCACCTTTTCAATTTTTTTTTCGCGACCGTTTTTACATAAAGAGGATCAGTTACCGCATTGACCGCCATGCGAGTTAAAAGCAGGCGTATCCAGAAAGCGCGGGAACCGTATTCGTAAGCAAGATTCTCGCCTTCAGACAGAAAACAACTGGCATAAAGACGGGCATAGACCTGTAACTGGGTGAATGATAATGAACGTTCGGCCTTGGTCCAGTTTTTGTTGAACAGATCATACTGTGGAATAAGGCCTTCGGTTAAAAATGCGCTGAGTGAATCTTTGATCTCAATTGAAGTGCCATTATATTTTTCGGGGTAATGTTTGGCGCCGGTACCGTGGAAAAAATCAGTGCCCTGCAATATTTTGATGATTTCATCTTTTTGCTCTTCAAATTGGGTGCGGACTTCCGGATCGGCCAAAAACTGTTTTTTATCATAGTCGCCCTTGCCCTTGTTAAATAGCTCCAGACGCGTTTTAAGAAAAAGTTCCCGGCCGCTTTCGAAGTCATTATAGATAAGCATAGACCGTTTTTTAACACCTTTCTGACATTAAGTCAACGTTGCTGTTGTTTAGATTAGCCATATATGTAAAAAAAAGAGGGGAAGATTTGGCAGATAGTGTAGAAATTTAAGGGGCATAAATACTTGACTTGGCCGTTCTAATATGTTATTAATTTATTCCTATCAAGAATTAAATTTGGTAGGTTTATAAGCAACTAATCCAAAAACTCTATGGATACTATGGCAGCAAGCGCAGGCGGAGGAGGCGGGATGGACGACTACGGCAGGCAAAGCCTGACCTGGAACCAGAGAGATTTTATGAAGCAGGTTAAAGGGTTCCCGGGTGAGATTTTCAAATATGCCGCTACTAAACCAAAAGACGCCATGAAGGCGGGACTATTGCTTGTCCTGGCACCATTTATACTGTTAGCAACCCCTGTCATATCCCTGATCGCCGCTACAACCAATATTAACGTAGCCAGGGTTTTAGCTCCTGCTACCGGATCAAAATAAGCCTGAAACCAGCCTTTACAGGTCTAGTTGATATCAAATGCCCTTTTTACGCTTTCACTTACTTTGCGCCTAATGGGGGTAGTTTTGGCTGTTACAGCGGCTATCTTGTGTTTTTTCTTCCAGGCTTCAATTGCCATCAAATGAATTTCATTGATGTGGTGAACCAGATATTCCAGAGCATACAGGTATAAATGAGGATCCTGTTTTGGGAAAAAATGCTTTAACTGTCTTAATTTAAAGCCCGGATCTTTCTTCCATTCCCTGAATTCCTGGTTGGCCTTGGCCTGAACAAAATCTTTTTGATGGTCATCCGGCATTTCATCGGCCAGATGGAATTCAAAATAGAGCTGGATGGCTTCCTGCTTGATTTCATTGAGTGGCAGTTCCTTTGGTTGCTGTACTCCCTTAGATTGCGGTTTGTCTGACATCTTTAAAATTGTTAAACATTAAATCTTATTATTATAGCACATACATACAATAAATTAAATGAGTGGTTATTACGGATTCCCTAAAGGATGGTTGATTTTGACTTTGGAAAATGTTACAAGTTCTGTCCTTTAAAGGTGATAAATAATTAACTGCAATGAATAAAATGCCCAAGGAACACTTTCCGGAGCAGCTTATACTTCAAAGATATGAGCGAAACCTGTTCAAAAAGCCTTTGCATGTATTACTCCAGAGCCTGGAAAGAGCGACCGCGGACCAGGTAAGGCGTTGTCTTAGCGGGAACGCCTCCAATTATCTGGCGAATGTTTTTAGTGAGGAAGCCGGGAAAGTTCCCGAAACGGACTTTACTTCATTTGAAAAAGGGCGGGTCGAATTTTACAACGGTAATTATCCTGCAGCCTTACTTGAACTGACTAAGGCCTATGAAAGCGGTGAAAAAAAAGCGGCCGGCTTTATTGGCAGCATCTATTTGAATTATTATGACGATTTTGATAAGGCGATGCCTTTTCTTACTGAAGCCGCGGCGAACGGAGATGTTGAACTGTATGGAGTAATCGGTGAATACCTGGAACAAAAAGAAAAGGTTATGGAAGCTATCGGGTATTACGAAATGGAGGTCAAAGCGGGCACTCTGCAGCATTATAAAAACCTGGGGGAATTGTATGAATGTACCGATCAGCCAGCCAAAGCCGCCGACCTTTACAGAAAGGCTTTTGAAGCGGGAAATGACGATGCTTTTTATCTGATGCTCCACATTCACCGGGAAATGGGAGATGAAAGGGAATTTTTAAATGAAATCCTGCAGACGTCAGATGAAAGCAAAAAAAGAGTTATCCAGTTTTTGAAGGGCGGTTTTTTATATCTGCATGGAAAAGGCTATAAGAATATTGACCTGGTAAATGAAGGGCTGGAAACAATGAAAAATCATGTTCCTGACAATGATCCGGAGCGTTTCGAGGTTTTATATAAAATCCTCCTGCAGGAAGGACGGCAGAAAGAGGCCATGGAACTTGTGAAGAAAAAGGTGGAAGAAGGAGAGAAGCTCGAACATATGCTGGCTGAAAGCTATTTGAAAGAGCAGGAGATTGATAAAGCCCAGGAAATGGCAGCGCTTGGGATAAAAAGGGGTAACCATGAATGCTGCTATCTGCTGGGGGCGGCGCTGGATATTAAAAAAGAGCACCGGGCGGCAGAAAACGCTTACCAGGAAGCTATTAAAAACTGTGACCAGCGCGCCTATTTGAATATGGCCTCATTGTACGGAAGAGAAGGGGATATCAAGCAGGCCCGTGAATATTATTTATACTCATTAAGAAGCAGTTTCTGGCACCATGCCCTGCTGCCGGCGCTGGAATTTTTTATGGAAAACGGATTTAAGGATGAGGCATGCAGTGCTTTTACCAAGGCTTGTATGGAAAATTATAATGCAGCTGTGTTGGCGCAAATTGTACAGGAAAGTGATGATGAAATAGCTGAGGCTATGTGCATGACAGCGGCGGAAGCAGATTTTCCGCAGGCGATGGTCTGGCATGGGGATGCCCTTGTTGCCAAAGGAAGACTGCGCCGGGCAGAAAGCTTTTATCAACAGGCGACTATGAAGGGATTAAAGGAGGCGCGTATTTACCTGGCCCAATGTTACAAACTCCAGGGTAAACTGGATCAAGCGGCACAGGAGTTCTCACAGGCGCTAAAAGATGGCATTAACTGCTACATTGAATTCGGGATGCTGCTGGAACAGATGGAGAATTTTGATCAGGCGATGTTATGTTTCAGAATGGCTATTGATATGGGCGACAAGGAAGCGTATGAGAAACTTTTAAAGCTCCTGGTAAAGACGGGGAAAAATCAGGAAGCGGAGATGCTGATGGGATTAGCGATAAGGTGTAATGCTCCCATGGAGGAATTATTCAACCACGGGGCGCCGGGGGATAAAGAAATAGCAATTAATACCAGGGCGGACAGGAACTCAAATTGATTTTGGGGTTGGCATTTAGATTTAATGGACTAGAATAGCCATGGTCTTGCGGGACTTTACATCCTAAAAGAATTACCAAATGGCCGAAAACAATCAAGGTACGATGATCCCGGAAAAGGGATTAGCATCTCCATGCGGACTGATGGAAGATATTGGTTTGTTTCTGGAGGAATGCAGGCAGCTGGGCAGACCGCCCTTAATTGTAGTGCTTGGCCCTACGGCTTCGGGCAAGACGGCTCTTAGCATTAAGATTGCCAAAGCTTTTGACGGTGAAGTGGTTTCAGCCGATTCAAGGCAGATTTATAAACACATGGATATAGGCACTGAAAAGGTAACGGAAGCAGAAAAAGAGGGAATTCCTCATTATCTGATTGATGTGGTTTCACCGAATGAGGATTTTTCACTGGCGGAATATAAGAGGGCTGCATTAAAAGTGATTGGAGAGATCCTGCGAAGGCGGAAAGTGCCTATTTTATGCGGGGGGACGGGACTTTATATCAATGCGATTGTGGATAATTACCAGATTCCTCATGTGCCGCCGCAATTCGATTTGCGTCAAGAACTGGCAAGATACTGCGAACAGCACGGGGTTTTGGCCCTGCATGACCTGCTTAAGGAGCGTGATCCCGAAGCTGCGGCGAAAATCCATCCCAATAATGTACGTTATGTGATCCGTGCGCTGGAAATAAACCTGAGCGGCGGGGACAAAAAACGCGAGGAAAAAGGTGACCAGATGTTTAATGTTTTTTCGGTTGGTGTGGACTGGCCGCGCGAAGACCTTTATGACAGGATTAACCGGCGCGTTGATTCACAATTGGACAGGGGGCTTTTAAACGAGGTAAAAACACTGATGATGCGTGGCTACGGGAGCGACCTGCCATCTTTAACTTCAATCGGCTATGCGGAAATAATTTCGTACCTGAAAGGAGAAACCGACTTGCAATCGGCGCTGGAAAATATTAAAAAGAATACTCGCAATTATGCTAAAAGACAGTTAACATGGTTCCGTCATAATCAGGGTGTACGATGGATCACTCCGGGGGACCTGAATCAATTACTAATGACGAATTACTAATGACGAATTACTAATGACGAATTACTAATGACGAATTACTAGTTAAAAGTGAAAAATTAGGAATTAAAGAGGTAAAAGTTTAATTTTCAGTTTTTAATTTTTAATTAACAATTAGGTGTCTGTACTTAAAAAGAACTGGCGAATCCTTAATAACGACAGAAGCAAGGATGTGGCCGAACGTTTGTTTGCAAACCGCGGCCTGAAATCCACAAAAGCAGTGAATGACTTCCTGAATACCAGTATCAAGAAAGGCTTTCACAACCCCTTCCTGATGAAGAACATGGAAAAAGCGGTGGAAAGGATAAAAAAGGCTGTGGAAAAGGAGGAGCGTATTATGATCTTTGGGGACTATGACGTTGACGGCATCAGCGGGACGGCTATTTTGGTGCACACGCTTAAACTGCTGGGAGCAAAAGTTTCTTATCGCCTGCCCCATCGCGTTGAAAATGGCTATGGATTGAGCCAAATGTTTATTGATGATTTTGTTAACGTAAAAGTTGATTTGCTGATTACGGTTGACTGCGGAATTTCTTCACGCGAGCAGATTGAGGATGCAGCCAACCGGGGGATTGACGTTATTATTACTGACCACCACAAGATTCCTGAGGGGTTCCCTGACAGGGCTTACGCTGTTTTGCACCCATTGCAGATTGGATGTGATTATCCGTTTAAGGGACTTACCGGCGCTGGGGTTGCCTATAAGCTGGCATCCGCTTTAATTAAAGATATTTTGAGCGGAGAAGAGCGCGACGACTTTTTGCACGGGCTGCTTGATTTGGCCAGTTTGGGAACGGTGGCAGACCTTGGTCCGTTGCTGGATGAGAACCGCATTATTGTAAAATACGGCTTACAGTCTTTAAAAAACACTAAATGGGTTGGGCTTAATTACCTGATGGAATACGCAGGTGTTGATGCCAATTCCAAACTGGACGCAAGCGTAATTGGCTTCCGCCTTGGACCACGCATTAATGCGGCCGGGCGTATTGCCAATCCTTATTATTCGCTGCAGCTGCTTTTGTATGACAAGCCTGATGAACGCGGCCGCGTACTAGCTGAACAGCTGGATACATTGAATAAAAAACGCCAGCAAATGGTAGCAGAGGCATTGGAAGAGATGGAAAGCCACATTGATCCTGAACAGGAACGCCATAAGTTTTTCATGGCCTGGAGCCCAAACTGGCACGTAGGTATTTTGGGGCTTTTGGCTGGCAAATTTGTAGAAAGACATCAGGCCCCATGTATTGTGCTGCAGGATCTTGGCGATTATCTGGTTGCATCCGGGCGCAGCCCCGAAGCTTTTAACATGGTTGAAGCGTTGACTCAGCACAGCCAGTATCTTAAAAACTTTGGCGGACATGCCCAGGCAGCCGGCTTTACTATTGAGAAAAAGAATCTGGAGGCTTTTAAGGAATCCATGATTAAGTATGTTGATGAGCAACTGAACGGCCATGAGATTAAACAGAACCTGAATATTGAATGTGAACTGAGTGAGGAAGAGATTAATGACAAGACGATCCAGCTTTTACAGCAACTGGAACCTTTTGGCATTGGAAATGAACAACCCAAATTCCTTATTCGCAACCTGGACGTTGTTGATCTTAAGAAAGTTGGTAAAGAAGCCCGTCATTTGTTTTTTGGAGTTCAAGGCAAGCTGAAACGGTATCCTGTGATCGGCTTTAAACTGGGTGAATTTGAACCGTACCTGCAGGAAAATCCGAAGATCGATCTGATCTGCCATCTGGAAGAAAATGAATGGAACGGTACTAAAAAGATCCAGCTTAGGGCCATAGATTTTAAGGCGGCAGAGTAAATAAGGGGGCTTGGTAAATTGCCTGAAGAACAGTTTGATTAATTGTTTGACTTGCTACTTTTGCTTTGATACATTTTGCCCTTCGTTATTAAGGGTGATTTTGTGCTTGAAGACTGAAGCTGAGGTGGTTGATATTTGCGACGTTTTATTGTAAAATATATAGATATATTTAACTGAAGAAATGGAGAAAATCCGCAAGCAGATTATTGAGATGATTAAAAGGAGCCAGAGTATTCTGGTAATGCCGTCGTCCCCGCCGGATGGGGATTCGCTTGGAGCAGCGCTGGCCCTTTATTGGATTTTGAAGAAACTGGATAAACAGGTGACGGTGGTCTGCGCAGACCCGATTCCGGAGGCTTTCCAGTTTTTGCCGACAACAACGGTAATCAGTAATGAGTTTTCGGCGGCGCGGGATTTTATTGTTACTCTGGACTGCCAAAAAGCTCAGCTGAAATCTATCCGGAGTAAGCTTGAACATGATAAGGTGAATATCATTTTAACGTCCAAGAAAGGCCAATTCAGCAAGGAAGATGTTTCCTTCCATTATGGGCCAAGCCGTTATGACCTGATTATTACGGTGGATACGGCAGACCTGGAGCAGCTGGGAAGATTTTACGAAGACAATACCGATTTATTCACGTCACTGCCGCTAATCAATATTGACCATCATGCTTCCAACGGCAATTTTGGAAGAATCAATCTGGTTGATGTGATGAGTTCGGCAACAACGGAATTGATGATCCCACTGGTGCATGAGATGGAGCAGGAGTTTGGAATGAGACTGATGGATGAAGATACTGCGACGCTGCTTTTGGCAGGCATTATCACCGATACCGGAAGTTTCCAGAATGCCAATACAACGCCGCGTTCTTTCGCGGCGGCGGCGCAATTGATTAAAGAAGGCGCGCGTCAGCAGGAGATTATTCAGAACGTTTTCAAGACCAAGCAGCTTTCCACTTTGCGGCTTTGGGGAAGGATTTTAAGCAATATGAAAGTGGATCCGAAATACCGGATGGCCTGGTCGGTTATTGCCAAGCGGGATCTGGTAGAGACCGGCAGCCGCGAGGATGAAACCGGCGGGATTATTGATGAACTGATGACTAATGCTCCCGGAACGGAGATTGTTTTTCTATTGAAGGAAAAAGCTGAAGGACTGATTTCCGGCAGCATCAGGACAACGACGGCGGCGGTGGATGCAAGCGCTATCGCCGAAATGTTCGGGGGCGGCGGCCATGTGCAGGCGGCAGGGTTTAAATACAAAAGCAATGACCCCTTTGCTGTTGAAAAACTGATGGTGGAAAAGATCAGGCAATATCAGAAAGAAAGGCTGCACCTGAATGAGGAAGTGGATGAATCAATTGTTGTGAAAGGATCGGGGACATTTTATGAAAACATCAGGCAGGAGGTTGCCGGAAGAAAGATTGAGGTGGATGAAACAGTGGTGAGCGAGGATATTAAGAATGAAGTTGATGAGTCTGCTATTGGTGAAACCAGCCGCGATGAATTGATGGCGGGAAAGGATGATTTTGCCGGTACAAAAACCTATAGCGTTAATGGCGGGGAAGGGAAACAGAAGGGAAAAGAAAAACGGAGCGAAGATGTGGAAGCAACCTTCATTGATCAGATTATTAAAAAAGCACCCGACGAAGCAAGCGAGGAAGTAGAAATGGAGGAGGGTATTACCTACAAATTTGAGGAATAAGCCCTGGTGTAAGGTTGATAACGCGCCTTATTTGGTTGTGCCCAAAATGTGCAGGGAAGGATCGCCAAAAAGGATGTTGGAATCTGAGGTATAACGCACCATGGTTTTGCCAACGTTATAAAAAGCTTCGCCAACGGTTTTGCCTTCGAGCGATTCCTTGAAAAACCAATAGTTATTGGTGGGCTGAAGCACAAAGGCCGGACCCTTTGCCGCTTTTAACATGGTTTCTGAAAAAGAGTCGTCATTATAAAACGGATAAGAACCAATGGAGCATGAAGTCACAATCCAGGCCGGAAAGATATTTTTAAAATTGGCGGCCAGATCATATTGATAGACTGGTGGATTGCCTCCAAGTTCTATTCCGCCGTGGGATCCGTGGAAAAGAGCGAATAAAATACTGGTTGTGTTTATTACAGAGTTAGTTACTTCTGTT
>ERZ795055.3079-NODE-3079-length-12343-cov-4.493734_pt1 | contig 12343 bp, 9 predicted proteins | sample MGYA00375139_ERZ795055 | MGnify/ENA primary metagenome ERZ795055 (study PRJEB30184, sample SAMN05720283) | anaerobic digester metagenome | isolation source: active sludge of municipal wastewater-treating anaerobic digesters | place: USA | collected 2015-01-23 ...
TGACGCGCATGCCGGACTTTTGGATCCACAACTGCGATATCAAGCAGTTTGACGCCTATGAGTTTTTCGCCGGCAAGGGCAAGAGCGAACATGTCGAAGGCGCGCTTTGGAAGCTCAACTACTACCCGCAGGCGGCGCTCACGGCCAAGCCCAGCGAGCTGCAGATCATGCGCAACTTCGAGAATGCCATCAAGAAGCTGGGCGGCACCACGGTGGCCACCGACAAAGGCAAAGAGACGCTGAAGCTCACCAAAGATGGTAAGGAGATCTGGATCGAGGTGCGCGCAGAGTTTACCAGCAAGCACAGCCTGCTCATCGTTCAGAAAGAGGCGATGACTCAAGACATCGTCGCCAATGCCGCGGCTTTTGCGAGCGACCTGAAAAGCAGCGGCCACGTCGCAATCTACGGCATCTACTTCGACACCAACAAAGCCACCCTCAAGCCCGAGTCAACCGCCGCGTTGGATGAAATCACCAAGCTTCTGGCGACCGACCCCACGCTTAAGCTGTATGTGGTGGGCCATACCGACAACACCGGCAACGTGGATGCGAACTTGAAACTCTCGCAAGAGCGCGGCGAGGCGGTGTTGCAAGCGTTGGTGCGCGACCATGGTGTTGCCACCGCACGCCTCAAGGCCTCCGGTTGCGGTCCGTTTTCGCCGGTGGCCCCCAATGACAGCGACGAAGGTAAGGCTAGAAACCGTCGCGTTGAGTTGGTGAAGCAGTAGCGCCGCATTCAAGGCCCTCTCATCGGCTGCTTTGTCACCTGGGTTTAGCCCTTCAACGATCCAATAACCGCCATCGACGTAGGTCACCGCTAGCGCAGCCCTCCCGGCGCTCTCTGGCTGGTATGAGCGGGCCAATGATGCCGTAAAATTGTCTTGCTAATAACAAAAAATAGTAGATTTAACGTAATTTATATGTATTTAGGTATAAATTTTGAGTGCTTTACATTTTTTGGAGGTTTGTGTGGATACCCCTGGGTTGCGCAAGTTCTTGGAAATCTCCTACGACGAGTTGGAAGAGCTGAACCTGAATGCGCGGCAAGCCCGTCTTGATCGCGTGCCGATAGACAAGATCCGCGCTGAGCGCGAGAGTTACCTCGCCAACGAGAAGCGCATCAAGGCGGTCACCGTCTGTTTTACCGACCTTGAAGGCCGCTTCCATATGCTCGACTACGACAAGAAGTTTCTGCTGCGCGCCTCCGACAACCTGACCTTAGATGGCTCGTCGATCCGCGGCTTCTCGCAACAACATGAATCGGACTTGCGTTTGAGCATCGACTGGTCGGCGTTTTACTGGTTACCAGCAGATGTGTTTGGGCCTGGTAAGGTGCTGGTGTTTGGCGACGTGCTGTCGCGAGACGGTGCGCCTTATGAAGGCGACGTGCGTGCGACGTTGCGACGCTACACCGACGACCTGTTTCGCACCCGCGGGCTTGTGTGTCACGCTGCTAACGAAATTGAGGGGTTCTTGTTCCGCGGCCGGGACGCCGAGCGGTGTTACCACGAAACCGGCAATTTTGAATTCATCTCGACGGGCGGTTACTACCACTCTCTTCCCAACGATCCCCTGCGTCGGTTCATCGATGCAGCCGCCGAGGCCCAGCGCGCGATGGGGTTCGGGAATGAGAAAGACCACCCGGAGGTGGCCCCCTCACAGTTCGAGATGAACTACGCCTATACCGAGGTCAACCTCGCCGCCGATCAAATCCAACTGTACAAGCTCTTGTGCCGACAGGTGGCACACAACCAAGAGATGACCGCGAGCTTCTTACCTAAGCCCGTGGCCGGGGTGAACGGCAGTGGCATGCACACCAACCTGTCACTGGCGCAGGCGGGGCGGAACCTGTTCCACGATGCCAACGGTGAAGAAGGGATCTCGGCCCTTGGACACGAGTTCATCAAGCGTATTCTCGAAAGCGGCCAGGAGCTGTGCCTGGTTTTGAACGCCAGCGTCAACGCTTACCGCCGTTTGGACCCGCACTTCGAAGCGCCCAACCAAATCAAATCCAGCGCCATCGACCGTGGTGCAATGGTGCGCATTCCGTTGGGTAACGAGTCGTCGGCGCGTATTGAAGTACGTTCGGTGGGCCCCGATGCCAATCCCTACCTGATGCTCTATGCGCTGTTGCGCACCGGCATGGAGGGGCCGTTACCCGAAGCCGATGACTCGAAGCGTCCGCGCACGCGGTTTTTGCCCGACAACATCTACGACGCGCTACGCCACTTTAAAGGCTCTGCCTGGATTCAGACGTTGGTCGGAGAGAGCTTGACGGAGCGCTACGCCGAAATCAAACAGGCCGCTGCTGACCGCTGTCCCAAGGCCTTGGGGGCGTTGGTGAAGGTGGCGGAGATTCAGTTTCACCACGAGGTCACGAACCAGTACTTGTGGAACATGTTTTAGCCCAAGGTCGTCGTGAGCGGCTGGCTAGGGTGTGCGCTCACGTGCAGCCAACCAGGCTTGGATGGCCGCCTGTTGCTCCTTGGCCGCAGGATCGGCGTGAAAGCCATCCAGAGCGGCGCGTGCCAGCGCCAGGGCGTGCTTGCGATCACCGCCAGTCATCCACAACGCGCGAGCCATGGCGAAGTCGCCGGTGGCGCGTGGCCCCGCAGCGTTCGGATCGAGGTACGGGCGCGCAGGCTCCAAGCGCGCAAGCGCCTCACGATAGCGGCCCAGTTCTACCAAGATATCGCCAATGGCCACCCTCGATTCGGCTAGGTAGGGGTGTTCGGCGGGCAGCGCGACTTGGTAGATGTTGAGCGCTCTCTCATGAGCCGCCAAGGCTTCGCGATAGCGGTGAAGTTTGGCGAGCTCGCTGCCCAGGTTAAAGTGGATCAGCGCGACGTCCGGGTGATTGGGGCCGAGCACGGAGATGCGCAAGGCGAGCGCCTGTTCGAAGCTCCGCGCCGCTGCGGCAAAGTCTCCCAGCGCTTCATACGAAGCCCCAATGTTGTTCAAAACCATGGCGATGCGATCTGGGTTTCGCGGCGTCTCCGCTTCGCGGATGCGCAACGCGTCATGGTAGTACGTGAGCGCTTGCGTGGGTTGGCCCACCGAGTCGAGATAGGCTCCAATGGAGTTCTTGCAATCAGCCACCAAGCCATGGTTTGCGCCCAACGCGCGGGCGCGAATTCTCAGCGCCTGCTCCAATAGCTTCAGCGGCTCGTCTTTCACCCGCATCTCCATCAGCACATTGGCGGCGCCATACAACGTAGTGGCGACATCGGGGTGCTCGCTGCCGACGCGCTCGGTCAAGATGGCGATGGCCTCACGATAGTGGGTCATCGCCTCTTCATTTTTCCCCAGCGAATTTAGGGCGTTGGCCAGGTTGTGGTGTGCGGCTGCCACGCGGCGATCGCGGGGACCGAAGAGCCGTTCGCGTAGCTTCAACACCTCGGCAAGTATTGCCGCCGCCGTCTGGTAGTTTCCCATCGACTCCGCCAGGTCCCCCTCATAAGCCAAGAGGTCAACCTTGAGTTCGTCGGAGGCCGAAATGCGTTGCAGCACAGCGCGAGCTCGACTCGCCCAGGCTTGGGCAACGTCGTGGTGCTGTTGTAACACACCCAAGAGTCGAATCAGGTCGGTGGCCACCGTGGCGCGCACATCATCTACGCGCCCGGCGTCGGCTTGGGCATAGGCCGCCTCCAAATAGCGTTGTGCCGCTTCGAAGTCGTGTACTCCCATTGACGCCCGGCCGGCGCGAAACAGGGTCTCAGCGCGCAGCGGCGCGTAGTCCAGGTCGCGTGACGCGGTGTCGACCTCCACCGCTAGGCGTAAGCCAGTCGCAGAGTCACCGGCCAACTCATAGGCTCGCACTTGTTGCAATTGTGTTTCAAAACGGTCGAGGGCTGCGCGTTGCGCGGGTTCGGTCGGCCGGGGAGTGACAGCGGCGAGCATCTCGGCCCGCTCGCAATCCTCAACGGCGGCAAGGTTTACCACCGCGCTCGGGGCGCGCTCTACCAGGGCGGCATTTGCGCCTACCAACATGTCCATCAGGGCCTTGAGGTCATTTCGGCGTCGTTCCAGGCATTGCATCTTTAGATCCATCATGTCGGCAGACTGCTCGTGATGGATGCTGGTCGCGGCACATACCCGGCCGTGGGCCGTAACCCAACGCGAAGCATAGGTGTCCAGCACGCGCGTAGTTTCGGCAAAGGCGGCGTCGGCAAAGGGCAGCTGAGTGGCTGCAAAGGCCGCCCGTAGACGCTCGCGAAGATCCTTGTCCCAGATACCCGCCAGGTGCCGCTCGGCACCACTGCAAGGCGATTCTCGCAGACCCTGGGATAGGATCACCGTGCCCACCACCAGCAGCAGGCCGACAATTGCGGTGACACGACGGCGACGGTGGCGCGTGGTGTGCTCTGCGGTCAATGCTTTTAAGAGCGCTTCCATGCCGGCGAAACGCTGACTTGCATCATCGTTGAGGCCGCGTGTGAGTATGGGTTGAAGGCTACGGGGTAGGGCTTGGCCCATAGCTTCCTGCAACGCCAAGCAGAAGCTGTACTGGTCGGAGCGCGGCGTGGCTCGTTCGCCTTGGCGTTGTTCGGGGGCCATGTAGCGCGGCGTGCCAAGCAGCGCACCTCGCTGGGTCAGCGATGGATCGAGGGGCTGTGCCGCGGCGTTAGTGCGGGGCGCGGCATCTGCCTCGGGGGCGTCGCTGGTGCCTGCGAGTCCAAAGTCGACCACTCGCACGCGGCCGTCTTGGCCCACCATAACATTGTCGGGTTTGAAATCACGGTGGACCACACCTGCGGCATGGGCGGCGGCCAAACCACGTCCGGCCTGCACGAAGACATCCAAGATGGCTTGGGGCGTGCGCGGCGCGGTGTTTAGCCATTCGCGCAGGGTGGGCGCATTGACGAACTCCATCGCCAGAAACAGACGTCCGGCAAACTCGCCGGTGTCGTGCACCGCGACCACGTTGGGGTGGGCCAACTTGCCCAGGCTGCGCGCTTCTTGGCGCAAACGTTCGTGTAGGTGCGTGAGGTCGTGGTGATCGCGGTCAGGGCGCAATACTTTCAGCGCCACCTTGCGGTCGAGCTCAGGATCGTAGCCTGCGTAGACGGCGCCCATCGCCCCTTGGCCTACCCGCTGCAACACCACATAGCGACCCACAGTGGCGCCGCGTTGTAGCTCGTCAGGCGCGGCATTGCTGCCCGCGGAGCCAACCTCAGCCCGTGCAGTTTGAGGCAGAATCGTACTCTCGTCGGCGTTGCCCAAGGCGTGGGTCCGATCGTTACTATTGGCCATGGTCCCCTCCGTAATGCGGCCGGACTTTTCGGCGCGCAGGGGCCTGAGGTCAAGGCCTACGCGGCTAACCCGGACCACGACACTCGAACGGCGCGGACCACGATGCTCTTCCTTACGCTTGTGGAACTCGTGTATCTGTTCGGAATGTCTCGTGTTATTTCGTTGATATTGTTCTTGTGCGGGGCCTTTACGGCCTGTCGAGGTGACCAGCACGCGGCCGTACTTGCCACAGGCGACAGCGTGCAGCTGGTGCGCGCGGTCAAGGGCCACGAGCTCGTCGTAGAGAAGCAGGGGCAGACGGCCAAGATCCGGCTGGTCGGCATCTACACCTTCGATCCCCAGGTGCAAGAGCAGAGCGACATCACGCGCTACGGCAAACGTGCCGTTGACTTTGTGCAGACCAAAACCCAGGGAGTGCCGCTGCGAGTTGTGCTGGAGCGACAGGCGCCCGACCCACGCGGCCGCTACTTGGGCTTCGTCGAATTGGCCGGCGTCGACCTGGGCCGACGGCTTATCGACGAGGGTTACGCTGCCATCTACACCGAGTATCCGTTCAGTCGTGAGGCTAATTATTTTGCGGCCGAAGCGTCCGCACGGGAAGTGGGACGTGGGCTGTGGGGCGGTGGCGCTGCACGAAAACGCGTGCGGGCACTCAGGGAGACCTGGGCATCGGTGCGAGCGCGAGCCGGCAGTGGCGCCATTTCAGACCCACTCTCTGAGTCTGCCCGATGAATTCAACCTTGTACCATCCGCGACGAACCTGCCTGGCCCAGAGTGCCGGTTGGATGGTGGTCCTATGGCTCGGCATGCTGGCGCCCAACCTAGCGCTTGCAACAGGCACCGAGGAGGCCTCAGGGCACTCCGTTATTCAGAACATCGCCATCAGCCTGGTTGCGGCGAGCGTGCTCGGCTTCTTGATGAAGCTTCTGCGACAACCGCTGCTATTGGGTTACATCCTTGCAGGGGTCGCGATCGGCCCCATAGGCTTCGGTGTCATTAACGAGCATCAAGACATCGTGACGCTCTCCGAAATTGGCCTCATTCTGCTTTTGTTCATGATCGGCCTCGAGATCGATTTGAAGAAGATGGCAGGCGCCGGTCGGCTGATCATGATCCCCGGCCTGCTGCAATTTCCAATATGCGTGGCCGCGGCCTACGCCAGCTTCGCCGTGTTGGAACGCTTAGGCTTCGACGTCGGCGCGGGGAGCTATGCCCGGCTCTACGCCGCCATCGCGATCAGTCTCTCCAGTACGATGATCGTGGTGAAGCTCCTCTTCGACAAAATGGAGCTCGACACGTTGCCGGGTCGCATCACCGTGGGGATCCTTGTCTTCCAGGACATCTGGGCGATCATTGTGCTCGCCGTCCAACCCAACCTGAACAACCCCGAGTTGGCAGGGCTTGCGCGCACCTTTGGTGCGGGGGCGCTGCTGGTCGGCGTGGCGATGGCGGCAAGTCGTTACCTGTTACCTCCCATTTTCAAACGTGTGGCACAGGTCCCCGAGTTGCTGCTTGTGATGTCGCTCGGATGGTGCTTCCTCGTGGCGCTCGTGGCCGCGCACCCGTTCGTTGGACTGTCAATGGAGATGGGAGCTCTCATCGCCGGCATCTCACTCGCGACGTTTCCATACAACCTCGATGTCGTGGCGAAAGCGGTCAGCATTCGCGACTTCTTCATTACGCTGTTCTTCGTCGCGCTCGGGATGCAGATTCCGTTGCCCCACCTTGACGTTATTTGGATCGCCCTCGGCATCGCCGCAGTGGCGCTCGGCGTTCGTTTGTTTGGTGTGTTCGGGGTTCTGTATGCGCTCAAAGGTGGTCACCGCGCATCGCTCCTCGCCACCATCAACCTGGCCCAAGTGAGCGAGTTTTCCTTGGTGATTCTCACGCTTGGCATTGGCCTCGGCCACATCGAGCAGGACACCCTGACGTACACCATCTGGGTGTTTGCGCTGCTCGCCGTCGGTTCTACCTATCTCATCACCTTGAGTCATCCGATTCAGAGTGGCGTGAGCCGGTTGCTGTCGTTTGTTGGCTTCAAGGACCTCGACCAAAGCCATGCCGATGCCGATCAGGTTGATCACCACCCGATTGTGCTCCTGGGCTTTTACCGAATCGCCAGCGCACTCTTTGAGGAGTTGAGCACCAAGCATCCCCATATAGCCAGGCAGCTCAAGGTGATCGACTTCAACCCGCAGGTGAAACAGAAGCTCGACGCCCTCAATGTCGCCCACGTCTACGGGGATATCAGCCACGCCGACACCCTGCATCATGCTGGCATCCACCACGCCCAGCTTGTCGTTTGTACGATCCCTGACGGTTTTTTGCGCGGAACAACGAATGTACGCTTGCTCCAAAACGTAAAGAGCCTCTGCCCAAAGGCCAAAGTCATTGTCACGGCCGAAACCGTTGCGCAAACCCTCGAATTGTACGCGGCCGGGGCGGACTATGTCTTGGAGGCGTCACAGGTTGCCGGAGATTGGTTGGCTTCGGTGATTGAGCGAAGTATCCAAGGTGAGCTGCCCCGGATTCAGGAGGCCGCGATTAAGGATCTTCGGCAACGCACCGAGGTATTGGCGTAGCGCGCACTCGATTGAGGCCAATGCCAGGCGCTAGTGCGCGGTCATGGCCAACGGCCCAGTCTCACGCACCCGAGCTTCGACGAAAACGTTGATGCCGGTCGGGTCGGCCCAAACTTTGGGGGTATCAACGGTCTCAGGCATCAGTGCTTGCAGTGCCGTTTCATCTCGGTACAGGAGGAACCATTCTAGCAGGTGTTCCATACTGGCCTGATGGGGATTGGCCGGGTGGACATTGGTAACTAGCAATGAGCCGCACGGGCGTATGCGCGCGGCGAAGTGGTGGAGCAGGCGACGGCAGAAACGGTCGGAGAGGTAGTCAAACAAGCCGGCACAGTAGACGGCATCGTACTCGCAGCTGTTGGCGACGTGGGGGGGCAGGCGGTGTTTGACCAGATGTTGTACCGACTCGCGCTGACATTGCACCTGACCTGGGCGCGGCAGCGTAGCATTGATGCGGGCAAGCTCGGTGCGGGTGAAACGCAAAGCTTCGTCGCTGAAGTCTAAGAGATCAAACTGCAGCCAATCGGGCTCGGGTTCGGTTTTCAAGAAGCGTTGCACTTCGAAGGCCGGACCACAGGCCACGTTGAGCACTCGAAATGGCCGTCCGATACGGCGAGCTTGGTCAGCCAGACCGCGCAAATACGTGACGAGGATGTCGATGCGGTTGCGGTGGGCCGTGGCCACAGGCGTGGTCAGGAAAGCGGTATTCACCATTTGGTCGTAGGTGCGCAGGCCCTGACGCGGATCACTCACGATCTGATTGACCATCTGGAAATCACCGGCATAGCCCAGGGGCTTCGTGAAGGTGCGGTGTACAAAGGGGGCACCTAGCACCCAGGGATGCAGGGTTGCCTGGGCAAACGTCCGGTGTGCCGGCACTTCATCGGGAGCAAGGCTGATCGCTTCTGCATTGAACAAGTCAAAGTAGCGCCCGGTCATGCGCAACAGCGGCTCCGTTAATTCTGCGAACACGTCGGCGCGCAGGCGACCGCTTTCTCTTGGAAGTGCGGCGGTAGACTCGACGTGCTCCAGCCAACGGGAGGCGTCGCAGAGAAACTCACGCAGCTCATGCACCACCAGCTGGTAGCCGCGGTTCAAAGCAAATCGGGTTTCGAACCCTTGCACAAAAGCGCGTGCATCTGCCCCGACCGAGACAGGAATCATCGCCATCACCATTGGTTCCCCCCATTTGTGAAATGGCTTTGAAAAATTTGTGAATTGGTTCTGCTGAGGTCAAGGCGCCGCGATCTCATCCGGCACAGGCTCACGGCCCAGACGGTGCAACCCTTGCCTAACGCGGTGCGCTCCCCCTACAAGTGCACCCAGACAGTCGAGTGACACATGCACGAAGAGATGAGTGACCTGAGCGCGATCCAGATCCCACTGGACAGACTGAGCCAGGTGGCGGTGGAGCGCCTGATTGAGGAATTCATCATGCGCGAGGGCACCGACTACGGCGAGCAGGAGCGCAGCCTTGAGGTCAAGAAAGCCGAGATACGGCAGCAGTTGCTGCGTCGCGACGTGCTGATCCTGTTCGACCCTGAGACCGAAAGCACGACGCTCGTGCCCAAAGAGCTCCTGACGTCATGTCGAAGGTAGAGCCTGCCACGCAGGTGCGCTGGCTGTACTTGGATATGAATTCGTTCTTCGCTTCGGTCGAGCAGGAGCTGAACCCGAGCCTACGAGGCAAGCCGGTGGCGGTGGTCCCGTTGCTCGCCGATACCACCTGCTGCATCGCGGTGAGTTACGAGGGTAAGGCCTTCGGTGTCAAAACCGGCACGATGGTGGCAGAGGCCAAGAGGCTCTGCCCGGGCATGGTGTTTATCGAAGGTCGTCACGAGCAATACATCAGGTACCACAAACGTATCGTTGCGGCGGTGGAGTCGTGTGTGCCAGTGGCGGCGGTCTGCTCCATCGATGAGATCGCTTGCCGGCTGTCGGGTTCGCAAGAAGATGTGAGTGTGGCCCACGCGTTGGCTGACAAGATCAAAGCGACCCTCAGGTCACAGGTAGGCGTGTCGTTACGTTGCTCGATCGGCCTGGCCCCCAATCGTTACTTGGCCAAGATCGCCGCTGACATGCATAAGCCGGACGGTTTCACGGTGGTACGGCCGTGCGATTTGCCCGAGGTGTTGTTTGCTCTCAAGGTTCGTGACCTGCCAGGCGTGGGGGCGCGCATGGAGACACGCCTGCAGGACCGCGGCATCCATACGATGACGAAGTTGCTGGCTTTGTCGCCGGAGGAGCTGCGCCGGGCGTGGGGCAGTGTGGTCGGGGAGCGGCTTTGGCACCTGCTTCGGGGCGAAGAGAGGGTCGAGAAGACGTCGCCCCAACAAAGCATCAGTCACTCCCACGTGTTGCCGCCTGAGTTGCGCAACTCCCCAGATGCGTTGCGGGTCTTGAAGAAGCTGACCACCAAAACCGCCACGAGGCTTCGCGGTGAGGCGCTTTGGGCAAGCCGATTGGATGTTTACGTGCGTTTTCTTGCGCAGGAGAGCTGGAAGGCGCACTGCACGCTCTTTGAGACGCAGGACACGCTGGCATTTTTGCATGTTGTGGAAGAGCTTTGGCAAAAGCTCCCAGCCGGCGAACCGTATGCGGTGGGCGTGGCTCTTTCAGGTTTGGTGCCAGATGCGCGGCACAGCCCATCGTTGTTTGATGACCCCAAGCGCAGCAAGCTCACCCAGGCGCTGGATCAGGTAAACCAGAAGTTTGGCCGCGAGACGGTGCATTTTGGCGCCACCCATGATGCCGGCGCCTTGGCGCCGCTGCGGATTGCCTTTACGCGTATCCCCGACGAAGACGAACTCTGAGCAGCCCAGAATCGAAAGGAATAGGGGTGCTCAAACGCCAGAAGCATTTGAGAGATAGGCCATCTCGATCGCGCTGTCGTGGTACCTCTGATGGAACAAGGCGAGCATCGGATCCTTCAGCGTCAGCGCGGCGTAGTGTTCGAGGACTGGCAGCTGCAGGCGCGCAATCGCGTGAGTGTCGGGCGCGCGAGTTGCTGTCAAAAACGACGACAGGCTCGTGACCAGATGCTCGGCGCGCGGATGGTTTGTGACCTGCATTAAGGTGCCGAGAAGCGCGGGTGAATGCTTCACCATGTAATCGGCATAGCGACGCAGGACAGGTGCTTGGTCCAAGAGTTCCTTTCGTTCGGCATCGAAATCCACGCGATCGACGAGTTGGTTATTTTGGTAAACCAGTGGCGATGTCTGCGATGTGCTGCACAGCCAACCTGGGCGTGGCACGAGGAACTCAGTTTGGGCACGTTCGTCTCGATACGGATAGAACGGCATCGTCTTGCAGCGCAGCGGCTTGTCGGTGTGGATCGCGCACAGCATGTCGGTGCGCAACGCCGGGCAGGGGAAGCTTGCAGGTAGATACGCCACCGGCGCAATTAGCACGGCGAGTTTTGTCTTGTTTGGAAGCGTCAGGAGGGTGCCGAGCTTAGCGGTAAGGGCTACATGCCTACTTGTAGGCGGCGCGGGCGTCCACAAGAAGGCCAATGGGAAACGCGCAGCGTGCGCCAACGCATCCTTCAGGGTGAGCGGTAGCAGGCCGTAGCAGCACTGACCGCAGGCGGTGCAGTGAAAGTGCCGAGCTTCGGTCATCTCACGGCGGGGTTCGTGCCACAGCACTTCTTGGCTTTTTTGCCGGAGTTGCACGGGCACGGGTCGTTGGGACCAATCTTGGTGACGCGCACGGGCACACCCTTGGGGGCTTCTTTGGTGCCCACGTAAAGCCACTGGCCCTGATCGCGACGAAAGGTGGAGACAGTCACCGAGGCGTGGTCTTGCCGCTCCCGTCGAAACCGCACCACGAACTCGACCTCGGCCGTATCGCCGGTTTCGGTGGCGCGGCGAATCTCCAGACCCCGCCACTCACACTGCGCGGCCATTCGCTCGGCTTCGGCGCGATTAAAATCCTGACGAACTTCAGGGGCGTGGGTGCGCGCCACGTGGTCCAGCGCGTGCTTGACGAACGCAGTGTAGCGTGACCGCACCAGAGCCTCGGCCGTTGGGGCCAGTGCGCCTGCGATGATGGGACCACAGCAGTTTTCGAAATCGTATTCAGAACCACATGGGCACAGTGCCATTGAGGACCTCCCCAGATCACCACTGGTCGTACGAGCAGAAACCTACTCCAGCCCTGTCTCACCCAACTCGTGTAAGCGCTCGCGTACGATCTTGTCGATGAGCGCTAGCGACTCGGGGTCCAGGTTGACGAACTCCAACCCCATGCCGGGCACTGGGTGGCTGGGGGGGTTGACGTGCACCACTTTGGCCAGCCCCTCGATCAGATGCAGGCCGTCTTCCAGCGTGAATTGCACATAGACCATCGAGCCTTCGGGATGGGCGTCGCGCGAACGAATGAACATGCCGCCGGCCGAGATATTGGCGGCGTGCTCGCGCATGAACTCCTCCATGTCGTGCAAGCGTATTTGCACCAGGAGCTTGAGCGGCAGGCGCGGGAAGCTACGGCGATCAGCGGCGGAGGTCATC
>ERZ795055.3085-NODE-3085-length-12329-cov-159.304465_pt1 | contig 12329 bp, 14 predicted proteins | sample MGYA00375139_ERZ795055 | MGnify/ENA primary metagenome ERZ795055 (study PRJEB30184, sample SAMN05720283) | anaerobic digester metagenome | isolation source: active sludge of municipal wastewater-treating anaerobic digesters | place: USA | collected 2015-01-23 ...
GCACGATGCCCGGCACGGCGAACAGGATCTTGATGTCGTGTTCCGCCAGCCACGGACCGAACCAGCCCTGGGCGCCGAAGATCAGCACATAGATCAGGCCGGAAACGACCGGCGAGATCGAGAACGGCAGATCGATCAGGGTAATCAGGAAGCGCTTGCCGGGAAACTCGAACTTGGCGATTGCCCACGCCGCCGAGACGCCGAACACCACGTTCAGCGGCACGGCGATCGCCGCCGTAATCAGGGTCAGCTTGATGGCTTGCAAAGCGTCATGATTGGTCAGGGCGGACAGGTAAGCCCCCCAGCCCTTGCGCAAGGCCTGCACGAAAACGGTGCCCAGCGGAAAGAGCAGGAAGATGACGAAGAAAGTCAGGGCGACGGTGATCAGCGTCACCTTGATCCAGGTCGGCTCACGCGTGCTGGGTGTTTCGTAGCGCGCCAGTGCGCCGGGTTGCAATGCGATGCTCGCGCTCATGTCAGGCTCCCTTGGTGTAACGGCCCTGCATCCAGCCCTGCAGCCCGTTGATGACGAGCAGGAGGATGAAGGAAATCAGCAGCATGACCGAGGCGATGGCGGTGGCGCCCCGATAGTCGTACTGCTCCAGCTTGGTGATGATCATCAGCGGCGTGATTTCCGAGACCATCGGCATGTTGCCGGCGATGAAGATGACCGAGCCGTATTCGCCGACCGCGCGGGCGAAAGCCATCGCAAAGCCGGTCAGCAGCGCCGGCGTCACGTGCGGCAGGATGATCTTCAGGAAAGTCTGCCAGCGCGAGGCGCCGAGGCCGGCGGCGGCTTCCTCGACATCCTTTTCGAGATCGGCCAGCACCGGCTGCACGGTGCGCACGACGAACGGCAGGCCGATGAAGATCAGCGCGATCAGCACCCCGTTCGGGGTATAGGCGATCTCGATGCCCCAAGGCGCCAGCAGGCTGCCGATCGGGCCGTTCGGCGCGTAGATGGTGGCCAGCGCGATACCGGCGACGGCGGTGGGCAGCGCGAAGGGCAGATCGACCAGGGCATCGACCAGCCCCTTGCCGGGAAAGCGGTAACGCACCAGCACCCAGGCGAAAATGAGCCCGAAAACGACGTTGACCGCAGCAGCCAGCAACGAGGCGCCAAACGTGAGCTTGTAGGTGGCCACCACGCGCGGTTCGGTCACCGCCGAAATGAAAGCCTCCCAGCCCATGCCGACGGTGTTGGTGACGACCGCCGACAGCGGAATGAGGACGATCAAGGTCAGGTAGAAGAGCGTGTACCCGAGCGACAGGCGAAAGCCGGGCAGCGGGCTGAAATTTTTAAGACTTGCCATAACCATTTCCCTGTTGAGAATTTTGCGCGGCATGCGCGCCGCTTGCTGCATCGCAGCATCCGATGATCCAAGTGTATGGACGCCGGTTTATAAGTAGAAATACTTAAATTGAAATAGTTAATACAAAAAATATATAAGAAAGGGCGAAGGGCTTTCGCCGCTTCGCCCTTGCTGCTTCCGGGAGCCGCTTATTTCTTGCCGGACGGGATGTAGATCTGGTCGAACACGCCGCCGTCGGAGAAGTGCACCTTCTGCGCGTTGCGCCAGCCACCGAACGATTTGTCGATGGTCACCAGCCTGATCTTGGCGAACTGCTTGGCGTACTTCGCGGCGACCTTGGCGTCCTGCGGCCGGTAGAAGTTCTTGGCGGCGATTTCCTGACCTTCCGGCGAATACAGGAATTCGAGATAGGCCTGCGCCACCTTGCGCGTGCCGCGCTTGTCGACCGTCTTGTCGACGACGCTGACCGGCGGTTCGGCGAGGATGGACAGCGATGGCGTGACGATCTCGAACTTGTCGCCGAGTTCCTTGAGCGACAGGTAGGCTTCGTTTTCCCAGGCCAGCAGCACGTCGCCGATGCCGCGCTCGACGAAGGTCGTCGTCGAACCGCGGGCGCCGGAATCGAGCACCTTCACATTCCTGAAAACCTGGCCGACGAATTCCTTCGCCTTGGCTTCGTTGCCGCCCGGCTGTTCCAGCGCGTAGGCCCAGGCCGCCAGGTAGTTCCAGCGGGCGCCGCCGGAAGTCTTCGGATTCGGCGTGATGATCGAAACGTCCGGCTTCACCAGGTCGTTCCAGTCCTTGATGCCCTTGGGGTTGCCCTTGCGCACCAGGAAAACGATGGTCGAGGTATAGGGCGAGGCGTTGTTCGGCAGGCGTTTCTGCCAATCGGCCGGGATCAGTCCCTTGTCGGAAATCGCGTCGATGTCGTAGGCCAGCGCCAGCGTCACCACATCGGCGTCGAGCCCGTCAATGACGGCGCGCGCCTGCTTGCCGGAGCCGCCATGCGACTGGTTGACAGTGACATTGTCGCCGGCCTTGGCCTTCCAGTGTTTGGCGAAAGCCGCGTTGTAGTCCTGATAGAGTTCGCGCGTCGGATCGTAGGAGACGTTGAGCAGGGTAACGTCCGCCGCCAGGGCATTGCCGGCGAACACGGAAGCGGCGAGCAGGCCGGCGATGATGGATTTGAGTTTCATGGGGACTCCGTTGTGTTGAGGTGAAGCGGAGTCTAGGAAGAGCGGGCCGGCGGCAAAACGAATCATTATTCATTTGCTTATATGTAAAAATCCAGATCTGATCTGACAGACACTGTCCAATCAGATCGGATCGCCGTTCATCGGGCTCTATCGACCCAAATCGAACGCTAACCCATTTGCAAAACTGGCGGTTTCCCTCCCCATAGCTTCCTTTTGCAGGCTCCTGTTCATCAGAAGTAGGGGGCTTTAAATCCATTGTCACAACACTGTTAGCGAAATACCAATAGCCAGAAGAACGAAGCACTGTATGGCTGTCGCCATAATCACGCTGCCAAATTGAGCGGATTTCACAGGGGCTATCACCCACTTTTTCCCCGAGAGCATCGGCGCAACCAGATTCTCTTTCCCAACAAACCAATAAAGCAAAATTGCCGTGACGTGGATGGCAACCAGGATGCCCAGCAAGTTCGCCAGCCCATGATGAGCCGCACTGGCTGCATCTGAAAACAAAGGGCTGACCCGATGAGCCAGTGGCCCCTGGTACAGGATGCCATCGTTCGCCAGCAGTCCGGTACAGACCTGAACCAAGAGCACCGCCAACATGGCTACCACCATCCAGCCGCCCAACGGATTGTGGCCGAGCGATTTCGATTGCCGATTAAGAAGGTACTGTCGTATGTCAGCGAAGCCTCCCAGGAAATCACTGAATCGCGCCGTCTGACTTCCGAGCACCCCCCAAATCAGACGAAATACCACCAAGGCCAAGATACCTTCTCCTGCCCATTTATGGATGTCGAGTGCTCCAATCGAAGCGCTCAAGAACAAGACGCCGACGAGAAGCACGAGGCACCAGTGAAAAAGTCGAGTCGGCAAATCCCAAATCCGAATGAGTTGCTTAGCCTGGCTCATGACTCTTACCAGCCTTTTTTGTACGACTGGTGGCAGGTCTTGCAGTCCTCGGTCACTTTGGCAAAAGCTGCGTTTACCGCGGCTTTGTCGGTAGAGGGAGATGCGGCCAGTGTTGCAAGCGCCTGCGCGTTATCTTGGAAACTCTTCGACTTCTGAACGAAGTCTGGAAAATTGCGCCAGATGTCCTCCTTGGCTGCGGAAAAGAAACCGCCCCTACTCCTTGGTGGAAAGAGGCTTGGAATACGCTCGGCAAACTCAGCCATCGTCTTGGCAGAGCCGGCGATGGCTGCCATGTTGCCATCGGCCAGCGCATCCTTGATGCTTGCAACAGCCTGCTTACTGCCTTTAAAGCCGCTCTCACGCTCGGAGACAACGTCGCTGGCACCTGCCGTTGAGATGATGAAACCGCCGAGTATCAGGGTGATTAACTGCTTTGTGTTCATGATTGCCTCGCTATGACGAAGGGGCGCCGCTGCAAATTTCGGGCACAAGTTGCCTACCGAAGTCGCTCATGGCGCTTCGCGCTATAGAATTTCTGGAAAAGGATTCGGGAGGCCCGACGAGGATGCCCAGACTCCCGAAAAGAGGGCTACTTCTTGTGATGCCGCCGGCTCATTTGTCGGCCGTCACGGATGTTCAGTCCCATCAGGAAGAGATTGGTAGCGCCAGCCAGCAATTCCAGAACCTGTACCGTGTAGAACCAGGTATCGAATTCGCCGGCCTGAGCCTTGATGCTGAGAAAGATAGCTGCCGGAATCAGTACCAACAGGCCATTGGCGCCGATGATGGGCATGCGACGACGTTTGGCGACCAGGATGGGGAAAGTGCTCTTGCCGCCCATGGCAAATCCGGTCGCACCGGTGATAGCAATGCACGGAACGAACGCGATAAACGCATAGGTAATCGCGACCTTCACGCTGGTAACCGCACTATGGTTGAGGAAGAGCTCGGCAACCACGGTCGATGTCCAGAACGTCGCGATGAACAGGAAGGCCAATACCCCAGCAACAGCGTGAACATTACGTTTCATCATGCTCTCCTTGTGCCGGCAGCTCATGAAGCCGTGAAATCAGATTCAGGGTACGAAGGGTGGTTTCCAGGTCTTGTGAGGAAAACGCCTCGCCGGTGTTGGTTGCATACGCTTCCCAGGCCTGATTAACACGCTCGAACAACGCACCACCTTTCTCGGTCAGGTGGTAATGCGGTGAGCGTTGATGGGACGGATTGGGTAGCTTCTCAATCAAGCCATCTTCAACGAGCAGGTTCAGTTGCTTTTGTGCGCCTTGGCGAGATACACCCATTTGCCCGGCAATTTGCGGGGCCGTCTGTTTTTGGCCGGCCAAGGCAATCGCACCGAGGATTTGCCAGCGGGCGCTGGTCAAGCCGTAAGGTGCGGTGAATGCGTCACCCCATTCCAGCATCTTGCCGTTTGCCTGGAAGAGCGCGACAACGGTCTCTGAAATGAGTCGGGAAATTTCTGTTTGCATCGAAAGAACCTCACTATGGAATCAACTGACAACCAGTTTCCTATATTGGAAACCGGTTGTCAACAATCCATTCCAAGCGGGCAATATCTCGAATTCGTAAATGCCAAACAGCGAGAGCAGCAACCACATGATTGACTGCAATGAGGCCAACTGCAGCCACAGCAAGATCAAGTCTGAACCTTTACAGCTTATACGCTGATCGGCAAATAGCTTTTGCCGGGCGCTTATAAGAACGCTAACCGCCGGTTTCGTCCCCGGCCTGCCATATCGAATAGCCGTGGGTGCGCAGCAGGCGGACGGCCTGCTCGATGTTCCGGCGGGTTCTGCCTGGCAGTTTTTGTTCGCCGGCTGCCGCTTCCGGCGGTTTCAGCTCGTAACCGCAGCTCTGCAGCCAGGCGCCGATCGCCTGCAGACCTTTCTGGCCGATGCCCTCGGCCTGCTGCAGGCGGCGGTAACCGAGCGCGGCGACTTCGGCCGGGGAAAATTCCGGCCGGTCGAACACCTTGCGCAGGGCGTTGCGCTGCAGCGTCGGCAAGCGGTTCATGGCGCCCGCTGCGTCGCTGTCTGGACAGTCACTCGAATCGTCGACCATGGGGAAATTTCCGGCGCCGGAGGGTTATACAGAAAAGACATGGACGCCAAGCTTAGAACCGCAATTCGAGGCTCCAAACGACAATTTATTGATATTCATATGCCGAACAGTCAAGTTGGGCAGCACCTGCAAGCTGCGCCGCACTTCTTTGCTTATGCAAAAAACGTCGTTGGCTCACCGCCCGCCTTCCGGCACATTCGGGGATGAATTAAACGACTGCCGGCTTGAGTTTGCGCACCCCGCAACCCATGCCAGGCGAAGCAAAAGGAGAAGCCATGGATAAGGTGCTGATCGTTCCCGGCCTGCGCAACAGCGGCCCGGCGCACTGGCAGAGCTGGTTCGAAAGCGTGCTGCCGGATACGCGCCGCGTCGAGCAGGCCGACTGGGAACGCCCCCGCCTGAGCGACTGGGCGGCGCGCGTGCGTGCGGAAATCGATGCCAGCGACGAGCCGCTGTGGGTGGTCGCCCACAGCTTCGGCTGCCTGGCCACGGTGACCGCCGGCCTGCTGCGCGGCGAGCGGATTCGCGGCGCCCTGCTGGTGGCCCCTGCCGACCCCGAGCGCTTCGGCGAGCCGACGGTTTTGCTCGAGGAGCGATTGGCCTTCCCCAGCCTGGTCGTCGCCAGCGACAACGATCCGTGGGTTGGCCGACTCGTTGCGGAACATTGGGCGCGCCAATGGGGCAGCGGCTTCATCAGCATCGGCCGGGCCGGGCACATCAACGTCGACTCGGGGCACGGCCCGTGGCCGGAAGGCTTGCGGCTATTCGAGCGGCTGCGCAATGGAAGCCTGCAGGGCGCACTCGCTGCCTGAACGCATAGCGGGCGTTAGATGGTTTTCATATAAGCAACTGAATATTCATTCTTTTGCCTGAGCAACTACTGCCCGTACACTCCGGCCATCATGAATTTCACCCGGAATTCGCCTGAGTGCAAATTTGCCCTTTTTTCGGCGTCGACCGCAACAGGCGTTCTCGGGGGTTTCAAGGAAGCGATTTGCCGGACACGAACGCATTGCACGCAACACTGAGCGACACGGAGGTCGCGCTGATCGCCAGCGGACTGAAGGCCGTCGCCCATCCCCTGCGTCTCGGTGCGGTCTGTCTGCTGGCCGATGGCGAGTTGTCGGTCGGCGAAATCTGCGAGGCGCTCGGCACCTCGCAGCCGAACATCTCCCATCATCTGACACGGCTGGCCGACCGCAAATTGCTCAACGGCAGGAAAGACGCCAACCGCGTCCTCTATTCGGTGGCCGACCCGAAACTGGCCGCCATCGTCGGCCTGCTGCGGGAAATCTACTGCCCGTGACGATCCTCACGCACCAATGAAACGGGCCCGCAGAACGGGCCCGTTTCGTTTCAGGCGTTAGCCGGGTCAAGCAGCGACCCGCCCCCTGCCGCGTGCCAAGCGCTGCACCACGGACACCAGCAAGTCGACTTCCTCGCAGGTGTTGTAGAAGGCCAGCGACGGACGCACCGTCGCTTCGACCCCGAAGCGACGCAGGATCGGCTGCGCGCAATGGTGGCCGGAGCGCACCGCGATGCCTTCCTCGTTGAGCGCCTTGCCGACCTCTTCCGGGTGATAGCCGTTGAGGACGAACGAGGCCACGCTGGCTTTCTCCGCCGCCGTGCCGATCAGGCGCACGCCGGGAATCGAGGACAGGCCGCGCGTCGCATAGACCAGCAGGTCGTGCTCGTAGCGGGCGATGTTCTCGAGGCCGATGCGGTCCACATAATCCAGCGCCGCACCGAGGCCCACCGCGTCGGCGATGTTGCCGGTGCCGGCTTCGAACTTGTTGGGCGGCGGCTGGAACAGCGTGCGCTCGAAGGTGACGTCGGCGATCATGTTGCCGCCGCCCTGCCAGGGCGGCATGCTCTCCAGCAGTTCCTTCTTGCCATAGACGACGCCGATGCCGGTCGGGCCGAAAATCTTGTGGCCCGAGAAGACGAAGAAATCGGCATCCAGCGCCTGCACGTTGACGCGCAGATGCGAGACCGACTGCGCGCCATCGACCAGCACGCGAACACCGGCCCGATGGGCGATCTCGATGATCTCCCGGATCGGCGTCACGGTGCCCAGCGCGTTGGAGACTTGCGTCACCGACACCAGTTTGGTCTTGCCGTTGAACAGTTTCTGGTATTCGTCGAGCAGGATCTGACCCGAGTCGTCCACCGGGATGACGCGAATCTTCGCCCCCTTCTCGGCGGCCAGTTGCTGCCAGGGCACGATGTTGGCGTGGTGTTCGAGCAGGGAAACGATGATCTCGTCGCCCTCGCCGATGTTCTGCGCCCCCCAGGTCTTGGCGACCAGGTTGATGGCCTCCGTCGCCCCGCGCACGAAGATGATTTCGTCGGGCGAATCGGCGCCGATGAAACGCGTCACCTTGTTGCGCGCCGCCTCGTAGGCATCGGTCGCCCGTGCCGCCAGTTCATGCGCCGCACGGTGAATGTTGGAATTCTCGTGGGCGTAGAACCAGGCGAGACGGTCGATCACCGACTGCGGCTTCTGCGTCGTCGCGGCATTGTCGAACCAGACCAGCGGACGGCCATTGACCCGTTCCTGGAGGATCGGGAAATCGCGGCGGATGGCATTGACGTCGAAGGCTGGCCGGGCCGTCAGACCTGCTTCCGGCACCCTGGCCGCATCCAGGAAATAGAAATTCCCCGATTGCTGCGGTCGACTGTTGGAATCGGCCGATTTTCGTTCGCTGCCGATGTCCGCCAGCAGCGCCAGTAACTCGCCCTGCCCCGGCAGGCCAAAGCTCTGCGCCACAATCCGGTTTTCCGGCACCGACGGCGCCGCACCCGACTGGGTATAAGGACTGGCCTCGCCCAGGAAATAGTAGGGCGAGCCCGGCGGAGAAACCGGCAACTGCTCGGAAAACCGGCTTGGCGGCTGCGGCGGCGTCACGCTCGGCAGTGAAGCCGCGTAGGCTTCCGGCACACCGAATTCGCCACCAGCCGAACCGACCGGGTCGACCGGATCCGGCGCCACCGGCACCGGCGCGATACTCGGGCCGGACTGGATCAGGCTGGGTTCCGGTGCCGCGAATTTGCCAACCTCGCTGCCCGCGCCGAGCGACGTCGGCAACGCGTCGAACGACGGTTCGGGCGAACCCGGCAGCCGCCGGAAGAATTCCGAAGCAAGCCGACCAAGCGTGGCCTCGTCAGGGAGGCCTGGCGCCGAACCGGCGCTCAGCCCCTGGACGCCATTACTTGTAGGTGTCGGGATAGTCATGGTACTTGCCGATCTCCACGTCTTCGAGGACTGCGATTGCATCCGGCACCAGCACGGCCAGCGAGCAATACAGCGAAATCAGGTAGGACGCGATGGCGTTGCGGTTGATGCCCATGAAGCGCACCGACAGGCCAGGCGACTGTTCGCCGGCGAGGCCCGGCTGGAACAGGCCGACCACGCCCTGGCGCTTTTCGCCGACGCGCAGCAGGATGATCTTGGTCTTGCCGCCATCGACCGGCAGCTTGTCCGACGGGACCAGCGGAATGCCGCGCCAGGTCAGGAACTGGGCGCCGAACAGCGAAACGGTCGGCGGCGGCACGCCACGGCGGGTGCATTCGCGGCCGAAGGCGGCAATCGCCAACGGGTGGGCGAGGAAGAAGGCGGGTTCCTTCCAGACCTTGGTCAGCAGGTCGTCGAGGTCGTCCGGGGTCGGGGCGCCGGTCAGCGTCGAAATGCGCTGCTCGTCGGCCACGTTGGCCAGCAGGCCATAATCCGGGTTGTTGATCAGTTCGGCTTCCTGACGTTCCTTGATGGTTTCGATGGTCAGGCGCAGTTGTTCCTTGATCTGGTCGTGCGGGCTGCTGTACAGATCGGAAATGCGAGTATGGACGTCGAGGATGGTGGAGACGGCGTTCAGGAAATATTCGCGCGGCGCCTCGTCGTAATCGACGTAGGTTTGCGGCAACTCGGACTCGTCGCGCTGGGCGCAGGCGACGCGCACGTCGCCCGGGTTCTTGACCTGGTTCAGGCGGTAGATACCGGCTTCGACCGGCAGCCATTGCAGCAGGTGCACCAGCCAGCGCGGGCTGATGGTCGACAGTTGCGCCGTGGTCTTGGTTGCATTCGCCAACTGCCGGGCGGCGACATCGCTCAGGGCAGTATTGGCTTCGTGGGTTGTTGCCATGTTGGACTCCTTGGATCAGGAATGAAAATAGTTATAAGAAAATTGGCTTTCGATTGTCGCGGGCAGGCCCGCCTGCTTCAACATGCTATAGCCATCAAAACGCCGCTCATGCCGCCTGTTGCTCGCAGTGCGAGAGCAGGCGCGAGAGGCTGATTTCCAGCGCGGCGGCGAGCTTGGCGGCGGTCGCCAGCGAAGGAATGACCTTGCCGCGCTCGACCTCGCCGAGGTAGGAACGATTGAGGTCGGCCTTCTCGGCCAGCAATTCCTGCGACCAGCCCTGCGCCTCGCGCAGGTGGCGTACCGCCGCCCCGAAACTGTCGATCAGCCCGCTCACTGGGAAATCCGTCCGGCGCCGCCGGGGTCATGCTGCAGGCTGGCCTGCGAGACGTTGCTGCCCGGCGCTACGCTGCGGGTCAGCCAGACGTTGCCGCCGATGCTCGAACCGCGCCCGATGGTGATGCGCCCGAGGATGGTGGCGCCGGCATAGACGACGACTTCGTCTTCGAGGATCGGATGACGCGGCGCACCCTTTTCCAGCACCCCGCTCTCGTCCTGCGTGAAGCGCTTGGCGCCCAGCGTCACGGCCTGGTAGAGCCGGACATGCCTGCCGATGACGGTGGTTTCGCCGATGACGACGCCGGTTCCATGGTCGATGAAGAAGCCCTCGCCGATCTGCGCCCCCGGATGGATGTCGATGCCGGTCGCCGAGTGGGCGATTTCCGCGAGGATGCGGGCGATCAGCGGTACGCCCAGCACATACAGCGTGTGGGCCAGCCGGTAATGGATCACCGCCAGAATCCCGGGGTAGCAGAGCAAAACCTCGTCGACGCTGCGCGCCGCGGGGTCGCCCTGATAGGCGGCCAGGACGTCGGTGTCGAGCAGGCCGCGCAGCGTCGGCAGCTGGCGGGCGAAGGCCTGGACGATTTCGGCCGCATGCGCCTCGACGCCCTCCTTCTCCTCGCATTGCAGCCGGCGGTTGTAGCCGAGTTCGAGCTGCACTTGCAGGAACAGTGCGTTCAGGGCCTTGTCCAGCGTATGGCCGACGTAGAAATTCTCGCCTTCCTGGTGCAGGTCCGGCGGGCCGAGGCGCATCGGGAACAAGGCGCCGCACAAGGCTTCGGCGATCTCCTTCAGCGCCTCGCGCGCGGGAAACTCGCGCACCGCGAATTCCAGGCTGCGCTGCTGCGCCGCCCGCCAGCGATCGCGCGCCGCGTGCAAGTCGGCGACGATCTCCTTGACGCCCCAGCCGCCGATCTGCTCGTAGGCCGGCGAGGCATGGGCCACGGTATGGTTCATGCCGGCAACCCGGCCTCGTTGAACAGGCCCTCGAACAGCACCGAGCTCAGGTAGCGCTCGCCGGAATCGGGCAGCACGACGACGATGGTCTTGCCGGCGTTTTCCGGCTTTTGCGCCAGACGGGTGGCGACGGCCACCGCCGCACCGCTGGAGATTCCGGAGATGATGCCCTCCTCCTTGGCCAGACGACGGGCGAAGAGCACGGCATCCTCGTTGCTGACCTGCTCGACGGCATCGACCAGCGACAGGTCGAGGACGCCCGGCACGAAACCGGCGCCGATGCCCTGGATCTTGTGCGGCCCCGGCTTCAGCGGTTCGCCGGCGCGCGCCTGGGTCAGCACCGGGCTGGCGGTCGGCTCGACGGCGACCGCCTGGATGGCCTTGCCCTTCGTTTGCTTGATGTAGCGGGAAACGCCGGTAATGGTGCCGCCGGTGCCGACCCCGGAAACCAGGATGTCGATGGCGCCGTCGGTGTCGTCCCAGATTTCCGGGCCGGTGGTCGCTTCGTGGATGGCCGGGTTGGCCGGGTTCTTGAACTGCTGCAGCAGAACATACTTGTCGGGGTCGGAGGCTGCGATTTCCTCGGCCTTGGCGATGGCGCCGCCCATGCCCTTGGCGCCTTCGGTCAGCACCAGCCTGGCGCCGTAGGCGGTGAGCAGCTTGCGCCGTTCCAGGCTCATCGTTTCGGGCATGGTCAGCGTCAGCGGAATGCCCTTGGCGGCGGCGACGAAGGCCAGCGCGATGCCGGTATTGCCGGAAGTCGGCTCGACCAGTTCCTTGCCGGGGCCGAGCAGGCCGCGCTGTTCTGCATCATTGATGAGCGCCGCGCCGATCCGGCACTTGACCGAATAGGCCGGGTTGCGCCCCTCGATCTTGGCCAGCACGGTGGCCTTGGCGCCGTCGGTGACGCGATTGAGCTGGATCAGCGGGGTGTGGCCGATGGACTCGGCGTTATCTTTGAACCATTTGGACATGCTGTTCTCCCTGAGTTTTTCGTGAATTCAGTCCTGCACCCACGGCAGGCCCGAATGGCGCCAGCCGTTGAAGGCGCCGCGCCGCTGCTGCTCGTCGAGATCGCCCTCGAAACCTTCGAGAATGTTGAACACGTTGGTGAACCCGGCCTTGGTCGCCGCCTCGGCTGCAGCCGCCGAGCGCTTGCCGCTGCGACAGAGCAGCAGGACTACCTCGTCCTTGCCGGCCTTGGCCTCCAGTTCCCTGGCGAAACGCGGGTTGCGCGACAGCGAGAGGCCGGTCATCCAAGCGACGTGTTTCGTTTCCGGCACGTGGCCGACGAACTTGCGTTCCTCGGCGGTGCGCACATCGACCAGCACGGCCTCGCCGCCGGTGTACAAGGCCCAGGCATCCTGCGGCGAGACGCTGCCGGCGTAGGGCAGACC
>ERZ795055.3086-NODE-3086-length-12328-cov-10.365762_pt1 | contig 12328 bp, 9 predicted proteins | sample MGYA00375139_ERZ795055 | MGnify/ENA primary metagenome ERZ795055 (study PRJEB30184, sample SAMN05720283) | anaerobic digester metagenome | isolation source: active sludge of municipal wastewater-treating anaerobic digesters | place: USA | collected 2015-01-23 ...
CTGCCTACTGCCTACTGCCTACTGCCTACTGCCTACTGCCTACTGCCTACTGCCTCTTGCCTACTGCCTAAGTATAAATACCCCTGAAAAATGGGCTAAAAACCCGTTCCCGGCCTCATAACTCCTTGCTAATTTTGAACTTCCCCTAAAGGACTATTACCGGACTTATGGAAGATCTCTATTCAAGGCTCATGCAGGATATCCGTTTTGAGGAAGGCCTGCACGCCTGCATGAACTGCGGCATTTGCACAGGCATATGCCCTGCGGCTGAATATTACCACTATGACCCCCGTCAGGTGGTGGACCTGGTTCAGTCTCGCAACAATGAAATAATCAGGGAGTTACTTAAGAGCGAGACCATCTGGTACTGCGGTCAGTGCATGAGCTGCAAAACCCGCTGTCCGAGGGGCAACACCCCCGGGTTGGTGATAATGGCCCTGAGGAAACTCTCACAGGAACTCGGATACTTCACGGCTTCTGAAAAGGGCAGACAGCAGTTCGCAATCAAGCGTACTGTGGGAGACAATGTTCTCAAACACGGATACTGCGTCGTTTCATATGATGTTGATCCAGCAACCCACCCTGAGCAGGGACCGGCGTGGGAGCACTATTTCAAATACATGGACGCTTCGCTGGCCCGCCTTGGCGGCGAGCTGAACGGCAAGGAAGGTCCCACGCGCCTCATTGCGGACGATGTGCTTGATGAACTGAAGAGCATCTTCGCGGTTACCGGCGGGCAGGAGCTCTATGACACAATCGAGGAGGCCTCAGAGAAGAAAGCGGAGGAGATGGGCATGGAGTTCAAAAAGGAAGGGCGTGACTTTGAATATTTCAGGCATGTTGTGACGGCAGACAACGGCTCTCATCAGTGTGAACCTGAGGACGTAAGGAAGGATGTATATGAAACCGGAAGGTAAGAAACGTATCTGGGCTGAGTACCAGAAAGAGATACCTGATGATCATTTCTTTTACGTCAGATCATGCATCAGGCAGACATTCTTTGCAGGTTCTGAACAGATTTTTCTGAAAATCATGCGTGACGATCTTGGAAAGGATGTCTTTGAGGACCCGAGGCACACCACCTGCACAGGCATTGGCTACCACGGCGACGTGGTTCCGTTCGAGACCATCCAGGCTGTTGTGGCTCGTCACTTCTCACTGGCCACAGAGGCCGGGTACAGGCACATAGCTATTTCGTGTGTCACCTCATTCGGAATATATACCGAGATACTTGAAACATGGAAACACTTCCCGGAGACCCTCGAACGCACCCGTGAAGACTTATATAAGGCCACAGGACGCACTTTCGATGTGCCGGAAACGATCTCGCATGCCAGTGATATCATCTATAAATTCAGGGATGAGATAGCGCGCAAAGCGAAGTACAACCTGGTTGATCTCGCCACCGGCAAGCCCCTGAAGGTGGTTGAGCACATCGGATGTCACTACGCGAAGATGTTCCCGAAGCATGGAATCGGTGGTGCTGAGTTTCCCCATGTGCTGATAGGCATGGTGGAATCATGGGGCGGTAATGTTATCGATTATCCCGAGCGGCGCCACTGCTGCGGATTCGGATTCAGACAGTACCTGGTCCAGGCCAACAGGGGCTATTCAATCTTCGCCTCGCGAAAGAAATTTGAGTCGATGGAACCTTACCGGCCTGATATGATTATTGCCAACTGCCCGGGTTGCGCCATGTTCATGGATCGCTGGCAGTATACAATAAATGAGATTGACTGTATCACTTACGGTGCGGACGGTCAGGGGATTCCCGTGCTCACCTACGAGGAGGTTGCAGGCCTTGTCCTGGGCTACGATCCGTGGGAGTTTGGACTGCAGTATCATAATGTGCAGTCGCTTCCCCTTCTCCGCAGAATGGGGATCAAGGCCGATCCGGCACGGCGTTTCCTGGCAAAGGATGGCAGCAGGCTGCCCGAACCTGCCAACCTGATCAACGGATGAAAAGCACACTGAAACATGTTATTGTTGCCGGTGGCGGTGTCGCCGGGATGGAGGCTGCAGGCTCCCTGGCCGAGATGGGCTACAGGGTCACCCTGGTGGAAAAGGGAGAGGACCCTGGAGGGCATCTCCTTCAGTGGCACGCTCTGTTCCCCGACCGCAGGCCTGCAGATGAAGTGAGGAGCTACCTCAGGAAACGGATAGGGCATCACAACGTCAGCGTAATAACCCGCACCACGGTCGAAAAGATAAAGCATCACCCGGGCGGGACTGTCTCGGTCAACCTCTCCGGAGGTACGGAAGAGAAGGCAGATGCGGTTATTGTCGCAACCGGCTTTGAACTTTTCGATGCCCGCCGGAAGGAGGAATACGGCTACGGTATTTATGACAATGTGATCACCTCGGCGGAGCTTGAGGCGATGTTCAACAGGGGCCGTGTGGCAAAAGCTGACAGCACGGTGCCTCACCGTATCGGGCTGATCCACTGTGTGGGCTCCCGCGACGAGAAGGTGAACAACAATCACTGCTCCAAGGTATGCTGTGTCACGGCGGTCAAGCAGGCGATAGAGATAAGAAAGATGCTTCCGTCATGTGAGATCTTCTGTTTCTATATGGATATGAGGATGTACGGGCCCTATTACGAGGAGCTTTACCGTGAGTCGCAGGAAATCCATAACGTCAACTTCATCAGGGGTAAGGTGTCAGAGGCCTCGGTCAATATTAATAACAGGCTGGTAATCAAGGTAGAGGATACGCTTGCCGGAAGGCCGCTCAGAATGGAGCTTGACATTATGGTGCTGATGGTGGGTATGGAGATGGCAGAAGCGGGGACGAGGCTTGCAGAGGCATCAGGCTTTAAACGGGGTATAAACAGATTTCTGGAAACGGGTGACCATCATTACGGCAATAATCTCAGTGGCATCAGGGGAGTATTCTATGCCGGCACCTGTACGGCGCCGATGAATATCACTGACACAATCTCGCATGCACGGGCTGCTGTGGCAGAGACGGTCAGGTATCTTGACGGACGATGAGCATAAACAGGTCAAATAGATTTGGTTTCGTCATCAGCCCCAGCAGGCTGATAGACTATGACACTTCTGACAGGAAGGTTAGGGACTATGTCACTCTCAGGGAACCAAGTTTCAAGCTCTGTTTTGCATGCGGGGGGTGTACTGCAACCTGTACAGCTGGCCAGCACACCTCATTCAATCTAAGGCGGATGAACACATACATAAGGAGGGGCGAGATAGAGCCTCTCCGTGAGGAGGTGACCCGTTGCATGCTGTGCGGCAAGTGCCTGCTTGTGTGCCCCCGTGGAGTCAACACCCGCAATGTGGTGGCAGTCGCCGCCGAGGCAATCAGTAAACTGGAACGGAATGAGCTCTGAATTCTTTATCACTCCGTTCAACCTTGGTTTGTATTTCATACTGATCTACAGTGTGGTAAGAAGCACTGTCTGGTTTCGTAACCTCTCGAGGTCCGACAAGCTACGTCTGCAGAGAGGTTTTTTCGGCAGACCCTTCATGGACAGTCTGCGGGAGATCTTCATGGAGAGTCTCCTTCACCGCAAGGTATTCAGGAAGAATGCCATTCTGGGTTACATGCACATGAGCCTTGCATTCGGTTGGTTTCTGCTTATCGTTTTCGGTACCATCGAGGCTGACTTCTTTGGCGAGAAGCATCTCAATCCTCCCTCTCATGCAATCTTTTTCCGCTGGTTCAACCCTGAACACGGGGCTGAGGGGTTTGCGCGCATATATAACGTATGGATGGACCTGCTGCTTGCGTTCATCCTGTCAGGTCTTCTGCTGGCGGTGCTCAAGAGGTTCATCCCGGGCATGATGGGTATGAAGAAGACGACAAGGCATACATGGACCGACCGCGTTGCGCTTATCAGCCTCTGGCTTATATTTCCCTCCAGGCTATTGGCCGAGAGCTTCACATGCGGGGCACACGGCAGCGGAAGTTTTCTGACGGGCAACCTTGGCGCTGCCCTGGCTTCTTTTCTCCCGGCAGCTGATATTGCACCATGGTTCTGGTGGCTTTATTCACTCTCGCTGGGCACCTTCTTTTTCCTTTTACCGGTCTCCCGGTACTTTCACATTCCAATGGAGCTCTTCCTGATCTTCATGCGCAACTCGGGCATAACAACAGGCGACAGGTCGTCGCCATATACTGAAGTGCAGACACACGCCTGCTCATCGTGCGGAGTATGTATCGGAGTGTGCCAGATGAGCTATGCGGCTGGGATTCATGATATACAGTCTGCCTACTTTGTCAAGGGACTGAGGAATGACAGGGACATTGCTGCCATCACTGCCAACTGCCTGATGTGCGGCAGGTGCGAGGAGGTGTGTCCGGTGGGTATCGAGCTTGGTCCGATGAGGCTGATCGAGAGGCGGCAGGGGGAGAGGGAAGACCGCAGGCTGAAGCTGGCCGGGAAGTATTCAATCACCAGGATGAGAACCAGTATAGAGAAGAGACCCACACAATCCTACAACTATCTTGTAAGAGAGGAGCCTGAAAAAGCTGACGTTCTCTTTTTTGCCGGCTGCATGACTCATTTGACCCCTTCTGTGATTGCAGCCATGAAAAAGATCATGGAGAGTGCCGGGGTGAAATACAGGTTCATGGATGAAAAGGGAGGTGTCTGCTGTGGCAGGCCTCTGATGCTTGCCGGAAGAGACAGGGAGGCACGTGAACTCATCAATCATAACTCAGACATCATCTGGAAATCGGGAGCTCAGATACTTGTCACATCCTGTCCAATCTGTTACAAGGTCTTCCGGGAGAGTTACTATCTCGAGGCAACTGTAATGCACCACTCGGAATTCATCAATCTTCTGATAGAGGAAGGATCGCTGCGTCTGGGTTACCTTCACAGGAAGGTTGTATATCATGATCCATGTGAGCTGGGGCGTGGCTCAGGCATCTATGACGAACCAAGGGCGGTGATCAGCTATGTTGCTCAGCTTCAGCAGTCATCACAGGAACGAGACATGTCACTCTGCTGCGGAGGAAGCCTGGGCAACCTGACCCTCTCCTCAGACAAGAGGGCACTGATAGCAGCTGATGCAGCCCGCACGCTCACAGTCAGCTCGCCTGACGAGCTTATTACGGCATGTCCGCTATGCAAGAAGACATTCAGTCAGGCCACCCGAACTAAAGTTAGCGATATTGCCGAGCTGGTGGCCGCTGCACTTCCTAAACCGGCAGAAAAAACAGCCAAAAGAAAGACAACCAGGGCAGAGGTTAAAACAGGCGGCAGTTGATAACTTTTATTGATGGTGCAATTATTTGATTAATTGTATCTTCATCTGTCAAATAATTGGTTTTACTTTGTCACCACAAATTTCAGCAGAACTCTGGAATAGTTTTTGTTGTTTATTGTTTCAGAAAAAAAAGCCGGAGAATGAAAGGATTAATCAGGACCATCGGATTTTTTGCCTTTATGGCAATAATCAGCCTTTCCTCCTGCAAAAATGGCGGTGACAATGCCGGCATTGATGATCAGGGGAAGGTTAGAGGCGCTTCCGGGAAGGACGGAGGAATAATATTGAGCATTGCAGACGCGGATATGATTCAGGTTGATGAGAGGCCTCAGTATAACACAGCGGAATGGCTCTTCAGGGTTGATAAGCCGGGACGCTATGATGTATGGTTATCAAGCCTTACGCTGGATACTACCCAGCTGCTTTTTGCAGAAAATGTTGTCATCACAGCCGGCGAGACAAGGCTGGCCAAGAAACCTGTTGGTGATGAGATAGTTACGGAAGACAAGAGTGTTTCAGCACCCTGGTACAGGGCTGACTCGCACATGGGTTCCGTATTCTTCTCCAAAGCCGGTGAATACCCCGTTCAGGTTATAAGTGACAGGGTGGAGCGTCACACCTCCGATCTCTCACAGCTGGGCAAAGAGGAGCATACGCTTATCAACTCAGTGATCCTGAAGCCAAAGGTAAACTGACAGGCAGGCGGGAACGCGGGGCGTTCTCACCTGACTTTCTTTTCAATCCACTTCCTTGCATTGACAAACGCCTTAATCCATGGCGTGACGTCGTCATTGCGCCTCTCTGAGGGGTAATACGCGCACTGCCACGGGAAGAAGGACCTTTCGAGGTGGGGCATCATTGCCAGGTGTCTTCCGTCGGCAGAACAGAGGCCGGCAACATCATACATTGACCCGTTGGGATTGGCAGGATAGTGACCCCTGCTGTATTTCATCACGATATTGTATTTCTCCTCCGGATATGGGAGAACGAACCTGCCTTCACCATGTGCAACCCATATTCCCAGTTCCATTCCCTCAAGCCCGCTGAGCATTACGGCACTGCCATCAAGGATCTTCACTCCCAGGAAATCAGACTCGAACTTGTGTGAGGCGTTGCGTTCCAGGCGGGGCATCTCGCTGTGCTCCGGCACTATCAGTCCAAGTTCAGCCATCAGCTGACACCCGTTGCAGACACCAAGCGAGAGGGTATCCTCCCTCCTGTAGAAGTTTTCAATTGCAATGCGGGCCTTTTCATTATACCGGAATGCACCAGCCCAGCCTTTTGCTGATCCAAGTACGTCAGAGTTGGAGAAGCCGCCAACGAAGACAATCATGTTAAGCTCCTCAAGAGTCTCACGGCCTGAAATAAGGTCAGTCATGTGTACGTCCTTCACGTCGAAACCTGCCAGCCAGAGTGCATAAGCCATCTCGCGGTCGCCGTTGACCCCTTTCTCCCTTATTATTGCAGCCCTGACGCCCGCGTTCTTCCTGCGTTCAGGGGTAATACCCAGAGCACTGAAGTTTCCTTCAAATCCCTTAAGCTCAAATTCAAGAGCCTTCCTGCCGTGATTCTCATACCTCTCCGCGGCCAGCTCCGCACCGCACTGTTTGCGGTCAAGCAGGTATGAGCTCCTGTACCAGAGCGACCTGCAACGGTCGATATCGAATTCGTTGTGTGAGTCGCCATTCGTCACGAACAGTTTTCTCTCTGTAACGGGATGTCCTACCGGGATAAAGCGTATGCCTCGTTCAAAAAGGAACTCTTCAGCTTCCGCCTCATCCTCCACCTGGATTATCACACCCGGATTCTGGCTGAAGAGCAGCCTGACTGTATCAGGCTCACCTATCTCAGTGAGGTTCACTGCAATTCCTCCCTCACGGTTGGCAAAGCACATCTCCAGCAGGGTGACTATCATCCCTCCGGCAGAGATATCATGCCCGGCAATTATTTTTCCGTCCTTAATGAGGAGTTGCAGAGCTTCAAATGCGGCTGTGAAGTATTCCGGATCGGCCACTCCGGGGGCGTTGGCACCGATAGTGCCAAGAGCCTGACAGAAGGCCGAACCTCCCAGTTCGTGTCTCATGCCGCTCATGTCGATCCAGATAAGGGCGGTGGAAGAGTCATTCCTGATAACAGGACTCACTATCCGCCTGATGTCCTCCACTCCGGCAGCTGCGGTTATGATGACGGTACCGGGACTGTAGACCGTTCCGTCAGGGTATTTCTGGGTCATTGAGAGGCTGTCCTTGCCTGTCGGGATATTAATTTCAAGCGCAATTGCAAAGTCGCTTGCCGCCTTGACCGCCTCATAGAGTCTTGCATCCTCACCGGGATTTTTGCATGGCCACATCCAGTTTGCCGAGAGGGAAACGCTCCTGAGTCCATCGGGAAGGGGAGCCCATACAATATTAGTTAGGGCTTCTGCAATTGACAAGACCGATCCGGCTGCGGCGCTTACCAGGCCTGCCGCCGGGGCATGCCCCAGGGAGGTGGCCATACCGTTCATGCCACGGTAATCCAGTGTAATGGCACCCAGGTTATTGAGAGGCAGCTGAAGTTCACCGGCACACTGCTGCATGGCAATGCGTCCTGTGACTGACCGGTCCACCTTGTTTGTAAGCCAGTCCTTGCAGGCAACTTCCTCGAGCTGAAGCACTGCATCAAGATACCTTGCAGGGTCTGAGTGTACATAACTTACATCACCTCCAGTGTTCTGCAATGTTTTGTCATTCATTACAGTACGAGGTGGCTTCCCAAAGAAGTCGCTCAGTTGCAGGTCAATAGGTTTTTCTCCGCTGACTGTGTTATAGAATGTAAACTGATGATCTCCAGTCACTTCTCCGATGACGTAAACCGGGGCGCGTTCGCGTTCTGCAACTGATCTGAGGGTCTCAGCATCGGCGCTCCGTATGACCAGTCCCATGCGTTCCTGTGATTCATTGCCTATTATCTCGCGTGCCGAAAGGGTGGGGTCACCTACCGGCAGCTTGCTGATATCGATTCGTCCTCCGGTCTCCTCCACCAGCTCAGAGAGGCAGTTAAGGTGTCCTCCGGCGCCGTGGTCATGGAGTGATACAACCGGGTTACGGTCACTCTCGGCCATTGCCCTGAGGGCATTGTAAACTCTCTTCTGCATCTCCGGATTGGCACGCTGCACGGCATTCAGTTCGATAGCGCTGTCATAGGCGCCGGTGTCAACTGATGATACGGCGCCGCCTCCCATGCCAATCCTGTAGTTGTCTCCGCCCAGGAGGACGATGAGGTCACCCTTTTCCGGGGTATCCTTTGTGCTGTCAGCCTTTTTACCGAGGCCAATACCTCCGGCAAGCATTATTACCTTGTCAAACCCGTACCGTTTCGATCCGGCGAAATGTTCGAATGTCAGTACCGAGCCGCAGATGAGCGGCTGGCCGAACTTGTTCCCGAAGTCGCTGGCGCCGTTGGAGGCTTTGATTAGTATCTCCTCAGGTGTCTGGTATAGCCATTTGCGTGGTTCGGAATAATTCTCCCATTCCCGTGGGCCGTCAGGCCTTGGATAGGAGGTCATGTATACCGCTGTTCCTGCAATTGGCAGCGAACCCTTGCCTCCTGCAATCCGGTCACGGATCTCTCCGCCTGTACCGGTGGAGGCGCCGTTGAACGGCTCAACAGTGGTGGGGAAATTATGCGTTTCGGCTTTCAGGGTGAGTACTGACTGGAAGTATTTTACGCTGAACCAGTCAGGCTTGTCCTGCGTCGCCGGGGCAAACTGTTCAGCCACAGGCCCGTCGAGGAAGGCACAGTTATCCTTATAAGCCGACACTACATGGTTGGGATTCTCTTTCGTGGTAAGCTTTATAAGCTCGAAGAGGGACGACTTGCGCTCTTCGCCGTCAATAATGAATGTGCCATTGAAGATTTTGTGGCGGCAGTGTTCGGAATTGACCTGTGAGAACCCGAATACTTCGCTGTCGGTCAGTCTTCTTCCGAGGTTTCGGCTTAGCTGTCCGAGATATTCTATTTCCCCGGGGCTCAGAGCGAGGCCCTCCTGCACATTGTAAGCACCAATGTCATCTATCTCCATAACCGGCTCGGGCGCATGGTGAACTGTGAAAATCTCCTGGTCCAGGCCGTGATAGACACGCTGAAGCATCGGGTCATGATCAGGGCTTTCCCCGGCTGCCGGAAAATACTCCTCGATTCTTGAGATGCCCGTTACTGCCATATTCTGGGTTATCTCCACGGCGTTGGTGCTCCAGGGAGTGATCATCTCCCTGCGTGGCCCGATGAATGTTCCGGTGACGGAATCGCCTTCTGTTGGTGAAGCATTGCCGAAGAGCCATGCCAGTCTGTCTGTCTCCCCGGGAGTAAGTTGCCTGTCTGCTTCGACAGCGATTATATTTCCAGGGGCAGTTCTGAAGAAAAGTACACTCTTGCAGGTCATAATAAGCTTATGGATAGTGTTATAGCAGTTTTGTTGCTGCTACTTGTGTCGATCCCAAAGATAATAAAACAACTGTTGAACCTGTGCAGAAAGTAAACTCAGGGGTGCGATTCCCGGTCAGTTTCCGAATCTGGGATTGACTATGTTGTTATAGATTGACCCGAAAGTATAGCTCAGTCCGATACCTGTCTGCACTTCATATCCTGTAGCCTGTTCCCTGAGTCTGAGAAGCCTTTCCGCCTCTGACAGCTCTCCCTTTCTCAGGTTCAGCTGATCATTGATCCTGGCTGCTTCGAGGTTCAGCGTCAGTGACAGCCCCTTGAATACTCTGATCCTTGTAAAGAGGTCTGCGGCTACCATATGTTTGGAAAAGTCATGGAAGTAGTTCATCCCACGGAGTGAAAAGGAAATCGAGCCCCATTTCTTTTGCACCTGGTATGCTACCCTGAGCTGATGTCCGAAGAGATTCTCACGGGTCATGTTGTAGATTGTTGTGTCGGTGTAATCATTGAACTGGTAGCCGATACCGTAAAGGAATCTCAACTGGCGGTGGGTTGCCTCGGCATATGGGAAGAGGTCATACTCTATGGATGGCATGATCATGGTATTGAAATCATAGTTCTCCGAGGTTGAAGTCTTTATTTCCCATATCATCCCGGCCGACCAGTGGTCACCCAGGCTCTTTACAAACAGGTTTTCAAGTCTTTCAAAGCTTCTGACGTAGGTGGTGTCAAGATCATCCTCAATGAATCTCTGTCTGACATAACTTTGATCAAAGTCGACCTCGAACTTAATGTCAGGAGTGATCTTGGTTATGCTCAGTGAGTTGCTTATCTCCATCCTCTTATATGACTCTTCTGCAGTGTACTCAGGGCCTGTTGAGATCTCGAAAACCCAGTTTCTCCATCTGTCAATAACCTCCTCCTGCTCAAGTTCATCTCCGTGTGAAATGCCAATTTCATGGATTAACGGCGTTCTGCTTGCAAATCTGATCAGGCCAGCCTTGAGCAGGTTCGTGCGTCGTTCCCTGATTTCGGTTGAAGTCTCGTACGGATTGCTTGTATAGACAAGGGTATCATTCATACCTGCGTACTGCTCCATTCCTTGGAAGGTATAGGTGTACAGGTCGCCGCCGTTCCCTGAGTTCTGCCTGGTAACGAGGACATATACCTGTGCTTCCCTGACGTCCCTCATATAGTTTACCCACGGTATCTCCTGACGCGTGTAATTCATATCGCAGCTGTTGCAGTCAATGAACACCTTCACGGCATCCTTTCTCAGGTTCTCCTTTACTGATGGATCTTCCTGTGCAAGAGCTGTAAATGAAAAAAGTGTTGAAAGGAACACAAGTGTGAGTGCAGTTTTACGGTAGAGACTCATAATAGGCTGTGGATGAATTTAGCAGCCGTAAAGATATTCAAAAGGAAAAGGCTGATAAATTTTTAACAACAATTAACAGATTCAGGCAGAGAGCTTTTCAGCGGGGGGAGAGGGTTTGTATGTCTCCGGATATTTCGATGGATCCATTTCTTCCCTCGCCGTTGTAGACAGTCCGCCCTGAGTCTGTTTCAGTCAGAGTGATTGTGATGACAGAGGTCATGCTCTCTTCGATTCGTCCTCCCATCATTCCCTTTACAGGTGCGGCAAGAGGAGTTGCCATGCCAGCCGGAGCCGAGACATTCAGAATGTGGTTCCGGTTTCTGAACTCCAGTTCGATGCCGGAGTCGGTTTTTTTAAGGCCTGTCAGTTTCCCTCCGCCATATTCAGTAAAACTGTGGAGCCGGTTTTCATGAAGAAATCCTGAGATCAGGCCGGTGAAGTTGCCTGTCAGCCATGGAATGCGGGCGACAGACGCCTTGAACGAGGTCCCGGGGGTGCTGAAGTGGTTGGACTGCATCCAGATATATGCTGAGGGGAATGAGTGGCCCCAGTCCTTTTCGATATATCCTCTGCCGCCTGTAAAATCAATTTCCTCGCCATTGATTACAAGTGAGCCGGAGATAGAGTGATCCATGCTTACTATGCCGTGATTGCACTCCATAAATGGTGCGAATGTATAGGGACCCATAATGCCCGGGGCGTACCACGGATTGGGCCAGCCCTTTGTTCCGGTGAATGAAAGGTCGCCGATGACCGATGGCAGATCAAGTGTCATTTGTCCGGTTGAAAAGAAATTCCTGCCAACTGTAACTTCAAAATCTTTTTCAGACGGTTTAAATTCAGATGCTTCAAACGGGATAAATTCCGCTGTCTTTTTTCTTCCGTCAAGTACCTGGATAAATGCAAGTTTCTCCCCGGATTCATTCATTGAGATGCCCGGGATAAAGGCAAAGGCTTTTGTCTCCGGGGCGTTGACAACCTTGAAGTACCATCCCTCGAAGTACTTCCTGGAGTTACCCCATCCCTGGTACATTGAGGGATTGAAAAGGGATCTGATTTTGGTGGAGAGGGTCATCGCTGTAAGGGTGGCGTTTAGATCCAAAGATAATTAATTTGAGATGTGCAGATAAAAATCTCTCCGGAGTCCAGGGAGAATTATCTGTATTGCCGGTAAAGGGCAACCGTAATGGCGATGGCTGTTTTCAGATGCTGCGGCTGAGCCCTGATGAGTATGTTGCCAGTGCGCGTTCCCTTGCCATTGCATGGTCAACCATCGGGCGAGGATATGAGG
>ERZ795055.3088-NODE-3088-length-12323-cov-4.115667_pt1 | contig 12323 bp, 13 predicted proteins | sample MGYA00375139_ERZ795055 | MGnify/ENA primary metagenome ERZ795055 (study PRJEB30184, sample SAMN05720283) | anaerobic digester metagenome | isolation source: active sludge of municipal wastewater-treating anaerobic digesters | place: USA | collected 2015-01-23 ...
AACACCATAGCTTCCTATACCCGTTTTATCGAGTATTGGAAGTAATAATGGGAATAAAAATGTAAAAACAACTCCAAATATGAGTAGCCATTTTGCATTTTTATCAAGATTATTTTCCATTCTTTATTTTATTCTTAAAAAGATTCATTAAAGTTTGCTCATCATCTTTTTAATTTGTCCTTATACATTTTTTTCAACTTATCTAGTTTTGGATTTATTACTGCAGTACAATATCCAGCTTCGCTATTGCGATTGTAATAATCTTGGTGATTTGCTTCCGCCTTATAAAAATGTTCAAACATTTTTACCTCTGTTACTATCATATCATCGTAGGCAGATTGAACCTCTTCTATTGTTTTTAATGCTTGTATTTTTTCTTCTTCGGTTCTGTAAAAAATAATGCTACGGTATTGTGTTCCCTTATCTGCTCCTTGCTTATTAATAGTTGTAGGGTTGTGAGTAGTTAAATGAATTTTTATTATATCTTCAAAACTAATTTCAGAAGGTAAATAAGTTATTTCAATGACTTCCGCATGACCCGTAGTTCCAGAACAAACTTCTCTATAAGTAGGATTGATAATTTCGCCACCACTATAACCACTCTCTACATTCACAACTCCTTTTAATTGTTGAAACATAGCTTCTGTACACCAAAAGCAACCACCCCCAAATGTAATTTTTCTCTCATCAGATTTTACTTTATTCAAGGCAACAGCATTTATGCAAAACCGTAATCCACTTGGCATAGGACCATCTTGGAATACATGTCCCAAATGTGCATCGCAAGTACTACAAGTTGCCTCAATTCTGTACATACCATGAGAAACATCTTTGATATAATTGATTACATTCTCTTTTATTGGTTGTGTAAAGCTTGGCCACCCTGTGCCACTTTGAAATTTTTCTTCGCTGTCAAAAAGCATAGTATTACAACAAATACAAGCATATTTGCCTGGCTCAAATAAATTACACATTTCGGAGCTGTGAGCTCTTTCTGTTCCTTTTTTACGAGTTACGTAAAATTGTTCTTCGGTAAGAAGAGATTTCCATTCTTCTTCCGATTTTTCTATTCTTTCGTCTGGTTTAAGATTGCCGTTATTTGCTAATCTTATTACATCTATCCATTTTTGCATATAAAACTTATTTAATTGTTTGTAAAAATTCAATTGCTTTTTCAGTATTCAAATGAAAATCATTGAATACCACTTCTCCTTTTTGGTTTATAAATATGAACCAAGGCGTTCCTCCTGTTCTGTAATGATACATTACGCTAGAAACATTCTGTGTATTTTCGTTTCCTTCATCTTGCCCAAAAGGAATTTCTAGTTTATACTGCCTTTGTGTTTCTTTCAACTTTTCAAAAGTATTTTGACTTTTCCCTTCAAAGACTGTTTGAATAGCAAAGAATCTAATAGATTCTTTATTTTTCAATGCTGAAACCATCTGTTGTAAAGAAGGCAAGCCAATTTTATGGCAACCTGGACACCAACTTTGGAAGCAATACAATACAATAAATTTCCCTCTGTAATTTGAAAGTTGTATAGGTTCTGTATCTATGCCATAAGAATCTACCCATTTAAATCTTTCCAGTTCTGGAGCGAAAAGTCCTTCAATGCCGTATTTTTGATTATTCATTTTTCATTTTGTTTATAAGTAATTTAAACACAGATTTAGTATATCTAACGTATTCATTAGTTTTTAAGTCAAATCCTATCCATTTATAGTGGTTTCCGTATGGACATAATGGAGCATTAACTTCTTGTCCATCTCGTAATTCGTATCGATTTGGGTCATTGTTATATTCTATTCTACTTATCTTTTTTAATTCAATTTTCATTATTCATTGCGTTGTGTTGGCATTGCCACTAACGGGAAAGGGCTTTGTGCGGTGCGGGCTATAAACACCGAACTTCGGGCGTGGAAGATAATTTCAACTATCTAAAATCTTCAGGGCGTGGCTTTCAACCCCGCATCGCACAAAACCCATGTTATATGCCGTTTTTTTAATTTTCTATTCTCTCAAATTGTGTTTTATTTATTACTCTGTTTAAAACTCTCAAAACTCTATTTAAATGGTCACACTTGTTTGGCGCTTTATTCGGTTGATTTATATATTCAGAAAAATGAATTAAAGGTTTTTTACCATTTAATTTTCCGATTAAAATTCCGTCTCTGAAAATGCCAAACTCTAAAATGTCGTCTAAATTTATAGTTTTGTTCACTCTTTTTTCGTTTCCTACAAATATAATTCTCTTATTTGTTATGTAAAGAGTTCCTCTGTCAACAGGAATAAATTTTTGTGAAGTTAAAGGCACAACTTTTAAGTTTCCAAGTCTGTATGAAAAACCATTTCCGCCAATTTTATATTGCAAACCTCCATAAGTTACAGAATTTGTGATAGTTTTTTCTTCAAACCAATCTACACGATTAATATTTTCGTGAATAAATTCATCGCTGTGAATATTTAAATTAAACTTTTGCATTGCTTCTCTTTCATCAATTGCTTTTAATTCTCCAAATTCGGAATTGTGTCTCATCCAAAGGTTACTTGAAATTCCCGAAATATAATCTCCTGCAATAAATTTAGGACTATTTTCAGGCAAATCAATATAACCTCCGACACCAATTGCGCTTTCAACTTCGTCTAATGTTTTGTAATTTGTGTTAAACATTTGATTGTAAAGTGTAATCGGTCCACTTACAGATAAAGTTTGATTGTTATCTTCTAATTCTTCAAGTTTTTTGACAAATTGAAGTCCGTTTTGATTGTAAATTTTATAAAAACTCGGACTTGATTTCCCAAATTTTTTCCTGATAAATTTTACAATTAAATAAATAATTCCTCCCCAAAAAATTAATGAAAAAAGAATTCCGATAATTACAGATGTGTTCATAGTTTGCTTTTAATACGTGATTTTTTATAAAATGGCATATAACGGAAAAAGTATTGGCGAAGTGCGGGCTTTCGAAGAACTAAAAGTTCAAGAACGACCAAACTGAGCCGATGCTTTTTCAGATTGTCTAAATTAAAGAAAAAAACAATATGAAAAGCAGCGGCGGATAAATTTCTCAACTTTTTCTACTTTATATTTAACCCCGCATTTTGCCAATACAATGTTATCTGCAGTGCTTTTTATTCGGTGAATTGTAAAATATGCAGGAGTTGCGGAGGGAAATTTATTCTTTTTTGGCGGAGGGAAAAAGGGGGAAAGGAAAAGCTCTTTTGTAGTCTTTGGTTTTGCGGCTGGTGAAGCGGACTGCAAATGTGCTTTTTCCTATGCGTTGGACTTTTCTGTTTGTTTTGTGAGTAAGGATACGAGAAATAGAAAGTAGGATAGGAGTTTTACAAATTAGGATGCAAGTTTTATAAATCAGGACGTGAGTTTTAAGAATAAGGATAAGAGTTTTATACTTGCGGATGCGAGTTTTATAAAATAGGACGGTAGTTTTATAGTGCAGGATGCAAGTTTTATAAATGAGGACGGAAGTTTTAAGAATAAGGATGTGAGTTTTACAAATACGGGCGGTAGTTTTATAAAAATGGAAAAGAGTTACAATTTTTTGGATTGCAACTCTTTAGTTATTGGTTTACTATTTTAGAATTAGGGTTTTGTGAATTTGATTCCGCTGATTTGTTTGTATTGCGATGATGTTGCTCCAAAGATGGCTTTTACATACTTTTTGACATCTAATGCTGTATCAACTAAACCTGTATTTTCTGCATAAAGTATATTGTCTCTTGATATTCTTGCGTTGCTGTACGCTACTTCGGCATTAATTACATTGGTGTTTGCGGTTTGCAAATTGTCTCGGAATGTTGTGAGAGAATCGACGGTAAGCTCGGTTTCGTTCGGGGTGTAAGAGGGGATTGATGATACTAAATCTATAAATGCAGAGAAGTTTTCGGTAAGACTATCATAACTTTGTCGGGAAACCGAAACGGTATTTGGAGATGTACCGCCTTCGGGTGTAGGATTTTCTGCTATTGTTCCTGCTCTTCTTCCTTGTAATTTGTTATTGATGGTTTTTGCATCTGCAATGGTTTGTTCTGTTGCATCTGTAACGGAAAGAAAGTTGAAGATTTTTGTTGCTAATGATTTGAGAGGTTCAAATGTTAATTGGCGATCTCCTGTAACGGTATCGAAAGCATTTTTTGCGGTGGCTACGTTGGAGATTTCTGTTTGTGCATTTGTGTACAAAGTGTTTAGCGATGGGATTTGCAATGCTATTTTGGGCGGATTGTAGGTGGTTCCGTAAGCGGTGCAATAAGCAATAAGGTCTTGAAAGTTCGCTACATTTTTTGCGTGTCCTACTTCTGATGTACTTGTCATAATATTTTGTTTTTTTGGTTTATATAATAAACATTCTTTTCCATTTGGCTACGGTATTTCTACTTAATGAAAAATGATTTGCCAATTGGCTATTATTTAAATTGTTTTTTTTCTGATAATCCAATATCTTTAGAATATCGGATTTGCTGTAAGAACGATGCTTTCGGTTGAATGAATTTATTTCTTCATTTGTTCCAAAAATTATTTTGTTTATTGCTATAATATCGATTCCTGAAACACTTGATTTTGACAAAATTGCTTTACATTCTGCTTTTTTGTTTGGAAATTTTTTATTGAGAATGTCGAGATATATCTGTTTATAATTGGGTGCTGTTTGCTTCATTATATAGATTTTTAAAATAAATTGATGACTTTGTACTCAGGCGACTGATTTTCATAGTAAAAAATATTACAAAATTCTATTCCCAGTATATATTCTGTAACAGCAATGTCTATTACTTTGTCTTCATCAAAAATGAAAGCGATTTCATCCCAAAACAGAAACCATTTGTATTTTCTGAAAAACAAAATTTCATTGTTTGATTCTTTTAATGGCTTTTTCCATTCTTTAGATATTTGTTCTTTTGGTTGATTAAGATGCTTATCAACTAATATTTTGAGTTTCCGTACTTGCTTATCCATTTGTATAAAGTGGTTTTGGGAATTCTATATCTTTCTATAACTTGGTTTTTGGTCATTTCTCCTGAGGAAATCTGTTCCAAAATAAAGTCTATCACTTCTTTGGTGTAAATGTTTTTTCGAAACTGTGGAAGTTTTGTTTTGGTATTTTCCAGTTTTTGTGCTGTTGCTGATTGTGGTGCGTACAATATCAAATGTTGGGAGTACAACCTAAAAAAATCATACTCCAGAAGTTTGCTCCACTTTAGCAAAACATCGGTGGGAAGATTTTCCTGTGTATACATTTCTTTAATTTCATCTTCCGTAGATTTCATAAAATTACAGATGCGGGATAGTTCTATCCCGCTTTCTGTAACTAACATCTCAATCATTTGTCCGATATGGATATCTTTGAAATTCATGGTCGCTTTACTTCCAGTAATTCCATCTTGTTCCATCATATACTGCCAATGAATTGCTAACAGTATCATAGCACATCATTCCAGGATAAGGGCTTTTGACTGTTGTATGCGGGTTTTTGATATGCGGCAAAATCATAGCTTTATTAGTTGATTCCAAAACAAGAACTCCTTTTGCGCTTGATGATTGGGCACCAATAATTACTCCTTTTCCGACTTCGTTACTTGCATTTACCATAGTGGAAGGAATGTCGTTTCCTACGGCATCTGATAAATTGACCCAACTTCCGTTCTCAAACATTCTTACCATTTTCAGATTTCGATCGAAAAGGAAAGTTCCATTGTTATTTGCATCTAAAGTAGTGGGAGAACTTCCAACAGCTGGTAGAATAATGCCTTTTTCGTTTGTTGTTGCTTGATCGGTTGAACTTTCGGTTGCTGTTCCTCCTGCAAAATCGAGAATTGTGCTGTTTCCATTAACACTTTGGTTTCCTCCTATGGAGACTTGTCCAAATGCTACAGATGCTATTGAACAAAATATAATACTGTATATTGATTTTTTCATTTTGTTTTGAAATTTTATTTTTATTATTCATTACATCCTCTTTGGATACATTTCCATATGGTTCCGTTGTATAGTTTTACACAAGAAGCTGCAATATCATAAATTAACATTCCTTTTTTAGGTTCTGTAATTACTCCTGAGTTTGCTACTCTTGTGATGACAAAACCATTGGTTTTAGATTCTAAAGTAATATGCCCATTTGGAACAGCTTGCGGCCAGGTAGAAAGTTTGGTTTGATTGGTTATTCCCACTTTGGTGGGTGTTCCGCCTGGTACAGAACTACCCGGTTTTTTACAATATCCTGTGGGTACAGGGGTGGAAGTTGCAGAATTATTAGTGCTGTCCGGATCTAATAAATCGCCTGAAACCGTAGCTGTATTGGCATAACTTCCCGCAGAATTTACTTTTGCTGTTATGGTAAGAGTTGCATTCGCTCCTGCCGCCAATGCTCCGATTGTCCAAATACCGGTGGAACTATTATAACTACCTGTAGTGGCAGTATAAGAGACATAGCTATAACCATTTGGCAAAGCATCGTTTACAGCAACATTTGTATTATTAGATGCTCCGTTATTAGTAGCTATTATGGTAAAAACAACATTATCAGCAGTATCAGGTGTACTATTATCTACCGTTTTTGTAACGGATAAATCGCTCTCTAAAACAGAGATACCTATTGAAATAGCATCTCCCGAATTTGTACCTGAGTTTTGGGTTGCCCAATTATTTGGACTGGATAAACTGCCATCACCATGTATATAAATATCCAAAGTTAATGTAGTGATTCCTTTTCCCGTTATTTGTACAGACCCACTTCCTGCATTTGCACCACTTGACCCCATTGAGGAGGCTCCATTATTAATTTGACTTCCTGAAACTACCAGTGGAGTAGTACCTGAAAGTTTTGTGAGACTCACAGAAATATTAGCTGAAACATTAAATTCTGTTGAAAATCCAAATGTGCCAACCTGTCCTCCTAATCCTGATAAATGTAATATGGGATTATCTACCGCTCGATTAAATGTAATTGTAAGTCGTTGTACATAATGTCTGCCACTAGTAGAAAGGTTATTCACCCTTGCAAAATTTGTACTTGCCATCAATGTTACAAAGCTATTATTGGCTGTACTTAATCCATTACCCGAAGTTGCTCCAGAACTTGTAAAGTAGGAATTTATTGGACTACCATAAGGAGTGGTATAAATGGGTGATGCAGACCCTGTATATCCCATTGCGACAGGTCCTCCAGTTTGAGAAAAAGTATAAGTAGAAGCTGTATACTGGGGATTGCTTAATGTAAATGTAGCAGATAATGCCGGCGTATAGGTAGAAAATGTATTTCCTGCGGGGTTATCACTATTTTTTACAAAATTAATTGTAGTGGTATTTACAGGACCATTACCCACAGGATTGTTATCTCCTGTAATTTTAGCAAACTCCAATGAAGGACTTGTTGATTGTGCGAAAGTATTTATGCCTATAATAAAAGCAGCTAAGGAAGTGAATATTTTTTTAAACTTCATGAGTTTTGATATTTAATTTAAATTTTGTTTTATTTATTCTTTTCGATGAATGAATTATAAAAAACTTGGCGGCGGTCTTATACTTTTCACTCCCAGAGTAGCAATGAGTTTTGCCTGAGTGAAGAATGAAAATTCTTTATCTTTTATATAATAAAAAGGATTATCCTTTTTTGTATCCGAAAAAATTGCAAATACTATTTTGTACTCTTGATTTGAAGATGGAGAAACAGCTTGAAACGGTCTTTCAGAATTAAAGAAACTATGGCTGGAATCTTTTTTGAAAGTAACATTCTTAGAATAAGTATTATTTTTTGTGATTAAGGGAGTCTCTTTTAAATTCGTTGAGGCTTTATTTTTTTCAAAACTTTTTTTGTTCTTTTCGTAACGATTGTTATAAACTATTTTAGCATTAGAATTTTGCTCCAATCCTACAACGGTAGTTTGTTTGCTAACTAAAATTTGGGTTAACGCAGATGTTTCTTGTTTTTCATTATGAAGTATGAGAACTTCTGTAACATTTGTTTTATCTGTAATGAATATGGAAGTCTCTTTTTGATAAAAAATTTGTGATGAAAGATTAAAGGACAGAAAAACACAAAAAAAAGTAAGCAACTTTATGTTGCTTAATAAGAAAAATAGCCTTTCTTTTACTTCTATTTTGTCTCTTTTCATCATTTGGATATATAAATAGTCCTGTTTAGACTACTTTCAGCAGCAAATGTAAACAAAACTTTTTGAAGTAACAAACCACTAAGATGCTGTAAAATAAGCAGATATTATTTACATCTATTTTATTTAGTGAAGTAGCAAAAACATATTTTTTTAAATAGTTCTATTAAAAAGGATTGATTTCTAAATCATTGGGATTAAACAAAGTCTAAACAGGACTACTTTTTATTATGTTAAATTCGTTGGCGATTAAATATTAAAACCCAGCTAAATGACATTCGAATTCTTTTTACCGGAAAACGGTACGCTCAAAAACATTCACCTAAAATTTACAGACACCAAACAAAATAAACCTTTTACTTTCCGAACTTCACTGAGAATAAAAGCGGAAGATTGGGACAAGGAAAAGCAACGTCCTGCAAATATTTATCTTAAAAAATATAAAAAGCTAAATGCCAAACTTGACGAAATAAAAAAAGCGGTTGCCGAATATGTCCATAACCAAAATTCTCAAAAAAAGCAACTTCAACAAAGAGAAATCTCAAAAAAAATTATAACTGTCTGCTCCGGAAAACAAACTGAGCTGCCTGAAAATTCGCTTTTGTATTATATGCATTGGTATATTTCTATAAAAAAAGGATTGATTTGTCATTCAACATATAAGCGTTATCTGGTTTTTCTTCATCTTTTGGAACGTTTTGAAGGATTTATTTGTAAAAAATTAAGCATTGAGGAAGTGAATTCGGATTTTGTTCGGGATTTTATGATTTTTGGTAAAGATGAAGAATACAGTGAAAGCACCATCTACAGAAGCATCCACTTTGTGAAAACAATCTTGAACTTTGCAGAAAGAAAAGGCATCCGAACCTGCGTACGAGAGTTGGATATGCGAAGAGAGAAGCAAAGCCGACAAATGGTAAGCCTCACCGAAACCGAAATATCAAAAATTGAACAAACGGAAGTGCCGGAAAAATTGCAAGCCGCCAAAGACTGGCTTTTGATAAGTTGCTATACAGGACAGCGGTTTTCAGATTTTATGCGTTTTGACCGGGAACAACTCAAAGACGTGAACGGAAAACACTGTCTTTCATTTATCCAGCAAAAAACGAAGAAAGAAATGCTTTTGCCTCTTCATCGGAAAGTAACAGAAATCATCACAAAAAATGGCGGGAATTTCCCGCCATTTTTGGCTTCACACCTATACAATGAACAGATAAAACAAATAGGAAAACATGCCAATATCTGCGAAATAACAAAAGCAAGAAAACGTATCGGTTTTCGTACAAAAGATGTTGAAATCCCAAAACACGAGGTTTTAACCAGCCACATCGGAAGAAGAAGCTTTGCTACCAATTTCTACGGAAAAATTCCAACTCCGCTTTTAATGGAAGCAACGGGACACAGCACAGAACAGATGTTTTTGAGGTACATCAATCCGCAGAATGGTGAGCGTGTTTTGGCTTTGGGAGATTATTTTGAGAGGGTTTGTGAGGAAAGGGTGGCGTTTTAGGTTTTATCAGTTCAATTAATGGGAAATTAAAGCGGAGGGAAAAATCAGCTCTTTTGCAAAATAAGAGGTTGGTTTAGCATTGGCGTTTTGCAAATGTACTGATGTGCGTTGGTAAAAAAGCGGCTGGAAAAAAGAATAAATTTTGGGTAGGGAAAGGTTTTGGTTTTTGCGGTTTATTTTTAAATCAGTTCTTAATTTCTTGGAATTTTGATTTTGTGACCGCGCTGGCAGCATTGCATATAACACACAAATATACGCATCTTTTGCATTTCTCCAAATAAATTTTATTTACCGTTAAAATACTGATTAATAGTGTGATCTATTCTTGTAATTTTGTGTTTATATTTTTCACGCATTTCGTAAAATGTATAACTCAAAGCCAATTGATATGAAAAATACGTACAAATCTCAAATCAAAAACTGGTTCCAAACCCAGTTGGGAACCTTCGAAAATCAAAATGTCATTTGGCTTAACACTGAAGAACATTGCAAAATCAAAATACAAAAACTTCTCAGCTATACTCAGGTTTTTCACAATGCTCATCAAAACACCACCTACATTCTAGATACTCCAGATAATAGAAGCCTTTTGGGGTTGCTCCCAAAAAATTTGGGCAAATCGGCGTTCTCCCAAATTACACCCGTCAACTTAATAGAACTGAGAAAATTTCAGGACCAGCTCATTCTCAAAGGTTTCAGCAACAATACCCAAAGAACCTATACCACAGAATTTGCCCAACTGCTCCAGATTTTGGGAGATTTTCCAGCCAATGAACTTTCTGCCGAAAGAGTTAGAGCTTATATTTTGTATTGCCATCAAGAATTTAAACTTTCAGAAAATCAAATACATAGCCGTATCAATGCACTGAAATTTTATTATGAAAAAGTCCTCCATCAAGACAAGATCCTCATCAACATACCACGTCCCAAAAAACCATTACTTCTCCCCAAATCGCTAAACATTGAAGAAATCAAGAAAATCATTCAGGTGACCGAAAACCTCAAACACCGCCTGATCATCAAGCTTTGCTACGGAATGGGACTTCGGGTGAGCGAAATCATCAACCTCAAAATAGAAGATATAGACAGCCAGAGAATGCAAGTGCTGATTCAGCGCAGCAAAGGAAAAAAAGACCGCTATGTGAACCTTCCCGAAAATATTTTAGAAGAACTTCGAGCCTATTACAAAGAATTTCGACCCGAAAATTACCTCTTCGAAGGTCAAAACCATGGACCTTACAACGTTCGCAGTGCACAAGCCGTTTTCAAATTGGCCATGAAAAAGGCCGGCATTCACAAGCGCATCGGCATTCACGCCCTACGCCACAGTTACGCCACCCATCTGTTAGAGTACGGCACAGACATTTCCCTCATCCAGAAACTTCTCGGCCACAACAACATCAAAACCACCCTCATCTACACCCAAACCACAGATCGTTTGGTTCGCAACGTGAAAAGTCCACTGGACAGAATCTGATTCTCCCAAACCTCCATTATTTTTGTCCATTATACCTCAAAATTCAAAATTCAAAATTCAAAATTCAAAATTCAAAATTTAATATTTAAGATTTTTTTTAAGGAGCCGGGAACCTGCTGCCCGCTACTACTCCTCGCTCGGTTGCGGCCTCCGCTTCGCTCCGGCCGCGCCCTCGCTGTGGGGTAACCGCTCGCATCAGGGCTAGTGCCAAGATTCCGTTTTCATTTCAGATCCATTTCCTCCATTTAATGATTTTGGATTTCTAATAAATTGGAGTTCAATGGTTTTATGGTTGCCTGTTTTTTTTAATGAGATGTTTCATTCTCTCCACATTCCTGCATTGAGAACATCAGAAAATTTTTAAAAACCAAAAATTTCCATTTTTTTACAACGATCCTAAAGCATGAAACAGAATTTTTTAATCTTTCGTTTAGAGATTAGGAGTTGGTGTACTGGGAAAAGAGAAATACACATAAAAAGAATATCAAAACGTAGAACAGAAAATTTTCAAGGACTATAAAATGAATTTCGGTAAAATTTAAACAGGCTCTAAGACTAAAATATGGAGTTTGAAATCACCAATGTTTCAGAAAATAAAAAAATATGTAACCTTTTACATTCATCTGTCGTATATTAAAATGTAGTTCACAAACTAAGCAAATTTTATAATGAGACAATTAAAGATTACGAAGCAGGTTACCAACAGGGAAACCGCATCGTTAGACAAGTATCTCCAAGAAATTGGTAAAGTAGATCTTATTACCGCAGACGAAGAGGTAGAATTGGCACAAAAAATCAGAGCCGGTGATAGAGTAGCACTGGAAAAACTTATCAAAGCCAACCTTCGTTTCGTAGTATCAGTATCCAAACAATACCAAAACCAAGGACTTTCACTTCCGGATCTTATCAACGAAGGAAACCTCGGACTTATGAAAGCCGCAAAAAGATATGACGAAACCAGAGGTTTCAAATTTATCTCCTATGCAGTTTGGTGGATCAGACAGTCTATTCTTCAGGCATTGGCAGAACAATCTAGAATTGTAAGACTCCCTCTGAACAAAATCGGTTCTATCAACAAAATTAATAAAGCCTACGCTCACCTTGAACAAGAAAACGAAAGACCACCTTCACCGGAAGAATTGGCAGAAGTTTTGGACATGAGCGAAGAAGACATCAAAGAGTCTATGAAAAACTCTGGAAGACACTTGTCT
>ERZ795055.3089-NODE-3089-length-12322-cov-3.776310_pt1 | contig 12322 bp, 4 predicted proteins | sample MGYA00375139_ERZ795055 | MGnify/ENA primary metagenome ERZ795055 (study PRJEB30184, sample SAMN05720283) | anaerobic digester metagenome | isolation source: active sludge of municipal wastewater-treating anaerobic digesters | place: USA | collected 2015-01-23 ...
TGGGATCTTGGCCAGGCACCACGGCGTAAGTCTTGCGCGCCTCGCCGCTCTTGCGCGTCAATGCCACGCTGTGCAGCTGGCCGTCTGCCGGCAGAGCGCTAACCCCCTCGGCCAGATAGCGCGCCGCGAAGCTGCCGCTTGAGGTGGCAATCGGCACAACATGAGGAGGCCAGGAGAGCGACAACGGCGCGGGAGGCAAAAGCAATCCCGCAGCGGCACGGGCACTGCCGAGCTGGGTCGCCAAGCCCGGATCACATTGCCCAAGCACCTCGAACAGCTCGTCAGCACCACTGACCGCGTGCAATTGCCCCCGACGACTGCGATCGTCGGGCAAGGCTAAACGTAGGTTTTCGTATAAGAGTGCCGTCTGTGTAACCGCCACGATCCGCGTCGCGGCGAGCTCTCCGCCACCGTTGTCACAACCCGCCGTTGGCTTGGGTGCGGCGCGCTTCTTGAGCTCCTTCGCCAACTCGCGGGAGCGCCTTGGGGCAGGAGCCATCGCCACCATGCTCCGGCTCATCATGGGCGCTGGCGGCGGTGGACTCGCCTCCTGCTTTTCACACGCGGATGTCGCCTGCTCCGCGAGCATAGTGGGCGCCTCGATCTCCCGGTCGGCAAAACCGTCCTCGGCCTCAAGAATGTCGTCGTCAGCGGGAGCTTCATCCGACGGCGCCTCCGGTTCGTATCGCGGCGCAGCCCCCGCTCCGAAACTGAGGCCGCCCAAAGTGGCCGCGGTTGAAACCAACGCCGCTGCGCCTAGCCGCGGCAACTCCGGCAGCAGGGCGCGCGGCAGGGTTGGCGGGGGCGGTAATGTCCCCAAACCCTGGTCGAAGCCTGCGAACAATTCCCGAGGAAAATCCGAAAGATCGCGCCAACCCGAACGCGCCTGAGGCTGCGCTTTGCCAATGCGCCACGAGTCCAAGCGCGGCAACTCAGTGGACCGGGCCAGATCGGCGGTGTCAAAATGCAGCGGCACCGCGGGCCAATCCTCGCCGCTCTTTTGCGCCGCCAGGGCGCGCACCACCAACTCCGCCTGTGCTCGTTGACTTTCGATCCGCAGCTCGTAAACCGGTGCCCAGGCCACCTGCGGCACCACATAGCTTAACTGCACAGTCGCATCGTTAAGCAGCGCCCCTTCACCCAAGGTCGCCACGATAACCTTCTGCGCCGTCAGCAGGTCTGCTGATGCTGCTTGGCTCTGCTGAGCCTGCGCCTCGGTAAGGCGGGCCAGCTCGTCGTGCAACCGTCTGCGCTCGGCCTCAAGCTTCTGCAATGCTTGCTGCAAAGCTGGTTCACGAGCATCGCGATAGTCCATAGCGCGCAACAAGCCGGTGATCGGTGTGTGCTCAACAAACGCCACCGCCTCGGGAAGTTCGGTGACATCCACCCGGCGCGGCTTGAGCGCAGCCAACAGCTTGAGTTGCGCGATGGACCGATCGCGCGCGACCTCAAGCTCGGCCAGTTGCCGTTTGACTGAGAGCGTTGCCTGATCGAGGTCCGGTCGCAGAGCCCGCACTCGGGGCGCGAGATCCCACGCCACGTGCAGATCCACCACCGGACGGGTCCCCTCGGCCACAGTCAGGCGTACCGAGTCATCCATGAGGCTTACCGGCAACCCCAAAAACTTCAGGCGCACCAGCCCAGGCGGCACCTCGGCCAAGGTGCCGGTGCGCGTCACCAACGCTTGCGCACGGTGGAGCACGATCTGCGCCGGCTTGGTTTCGACGATCCACATGTCGTTCATTGTGAACTTTCCCCAAAAGCCGCAACCGCACAGGACGGCGTCAGCTCTTTCAGGATTTACGTGATTGCCACAAGACGTCGCCGAGCCCGGCCACGTTGTTGGCGACCCTGGCGATGACAAACAGCAGGTCACCCAACCGATTTAAGTAGGTCACCGCCAGCCGAGGCGTCTCGGGCTCAGCGCGGCACAACGTCATAACCCGCCGCTCTGCCCGCCGACAGACCCCGCGACACACATGCAGGCGCGCTGCCAGCTCTGTGCCGCCAGGCAGGACAAACGCCTTCAGCGGCGACAGCATGGCCTCAAACCGGTCGATCTCGTGCTCCAACTGCCGCACGTCTTCGGCGGTTACGCCCATTGAGGGTCGTGCCTTGGCGGGGGGGGTGGCCAACTCAGCGCCCAGCTCAAACAGCTGGTGCTGCGTGGTCGTAAGCAACTCAGACAGGGGCGTACCCTTGGCCACGACCAACGCCAAACCAAGCGCCGAGTTCAACTCGTCGACGGTGCCGTACGCCTCCACGCGAACGTGGTCCTTAGCCACCCGAGCGCCGCCATACAACCCAGTCTCGCCTTCGTCGCCGGTGCGGGTATAGATGCGCAAGCTCACGCGTCCTCCTTGGACAAAATCGCTCCGCTGCAAGCTCGCATCTCTTGTCGAGTGGCGCAACGGCGCGCTAAAAGGCCGCCCCATGAAAACGAAGGAACGCCGCACAGAACAACGCATCCTGGAACGCGTGGGCCGCGCCATTGAGGAGTTCAACCTCATTGTCCCCGGCGACCGTATTCTGGTGGCGATCTCGGGCGGCAAAGATTCATTTGGCTTGCTCTGGGCGCTCATGAAGAAGCAGGCGGCGTCGCCGTTTCACTTTGACCTGGTGGCCTACCACTTGGATCAGGGACAACCCGGCCACAACCCGAAGCCGATCGAAGAGCACCTGAAGAGCTTGGGCATTCCGTACGAAATCGGTTTCCAGGACACCTACAAACTGGTGCTGAAACTCACAGAGCCCGGGAAGGTGTATTGCTCGGTCTGCGCGCACTTCAGGCGCGCGATCTTGTACAAGGCCGCCACCAAACACGGTTGCAACAAAGTGGCGCTGGGACACCACCGGGATGATTTGATTGAAACGCTGCTGCTTAACATCTTGTTCTCCGGACAAATCAAGTCGATGCCGCCACTCCTAAGATCTGATGATGGCACACACGAGGTGATTCGCCCGCTGGTTTACACACCGGAAGAGGAGATGGTTGAGCTGGCGCGCATCAAAGGCTTCCCGGTGATCCCCTGCTCGCTATGTGGCTCGCAAGACGCCCAACGCAAGTACGTCAAAGGGCTCATCAAGCAGATCGAGGAGCATTCGCCGCCCGTGCGCGGCAACTTGCTTGCGGCCCTCGGCAACGTACGGCTCAGCCACCTGCTCGACACGCGCAACAATCCGACCTTGCAACGCGCAGCAAGCCACAGTGCCGAAGTGCTAGGAGAAGCACCGCGACGCGCAAGCCTGAAGCTGCACCCGAGTGTTAACGCCGAATCCTAAACCTCGGGGATGAGTGCCGTCAGTCTTGGGCATGGGTGCATCGTGTCAGGAATCCGCCCACATCCCCTTCCCTATCCGCTCTCCTAGGCTGGTGCTAGCTTTTTGGCATTGACCGTCGCGCGTCACACGCCGGCCGAGGGACGTCACCCAAGGCTCGGCGCCAGGCGCCACCTTGAGGGGGCTTATGCATAGCGTCCGCCACACCCGCCTTGGTCTTTGGCTTCTCCCCGTGCTGTGCGCGTGCAGCAGCGCAGGTAAGCGCGACAACCCCTACGACGACAAGGCCCCGGCGTCGCTGCAGGCCCGTGGCACGGTGGCAGGTACGGTGGTGCTCGAAGGCATGACCGATGCCCAGTCGATCAGCGTCTCCCTGATAGGGTCGGAGAGCTACACGACGCTTACCAATGCCGCTGGCGAATTTTCGCTGGGGGGCGTCGCGAGCGGCAGCTACCGCCTAAGCATCGAGCCCGTGGGGTTTCGCGCGTTGCACCGGGACAGCATTACGGTGGCCATTGGCGCCTCAGTAGACCTGGGCCGCCTGGTGTTAGAGGCCGCGCGCGGCACGCTCGTGGGTCGCTTGGCCGCAGGCAGCAACCCTGAACACACCTCATTGGGTGGAGCACTGATTAGCATCAAGCCCATAGCCGCAACGAGCAAACAGGCCACGCCCGGCAGCAACCCCGCTGCAAACCGTGCCACAACTTCAGGAGCGGACGGTAGCTTCACCCTCCCAGATGTACCGGTGGGCAGCTACAGCCTCGCGGTGAGCCGCGACGACCTGTCGGAGATCTGTTTGCCTGACCTGGTGTTGGCCGAGGACGGCGAAACTTATGAGATCCCGGTCATCATGATCTACAACGCCTCGGCGCTCCTCCGTGTTGTCGACGCGGTCGGCAACATCGTCACCGCTACCGCCAACCCAGATGTCACCGTCGAGATTGTGTCGTTCGGCGCGGCTGGGCTGCGCTACGCCCAAGCACCTGGGGACCTCGCTGCGGCCAGCTACGCGCCGATGGTGGCGAGCTTCGAGACAACGCTTACCGGTGCTGATGGCGACAAGACTTTATACGTGCAGTTCTTGGATGGCTGCCAGAATCCCTCCCGCACCTATACCGCGACCGTTGTATTGGATCGCGAGCCGCCGCAAGACGTCGCCGTGGCCATTGCAGACGGCGCGGCCTACCTGACAGCAGCCGATGGCCAGGCCGCCATCGCCTTCTTCGCCACCGATGCACATGCCGGTATCGCCTCGCTGCAGCTGACCGTGGATGGCTCGGACCCGACCGCTGCAGAACGCCGTGATTTTGTAACGACCGCGGTTCTGCCTTTGGGCGTCACCGAAGGACTCAAGACCGTACGCGCCGTGTTTGTCGACCGGGCCGGCAATGTTTCAGAAGAGGCCACGGACACGATCCTCAAGGATTCAGTGGCGCCGACCCTCACAGAGCCTGCGCTCACCATCGTGCCGCAAGGTGGGTTCGCCGTGCAGCTGAAGTTCGGCGTGGATCCCGATGACGCCGCAAGTGTGGCCATTTCGAACTTTGCCGGCACCGAAGCCGGGCCCTTTGTCCCGTTCGCAACAATGATGCCCTGGACCTTGGCCCAAGGAGGGGATGGCCCGCGCCAAGTATTTGCCCGCTTCCGTGACGCCGCCATGAACACCACCGATGAGGTCAGTGCGCAGCTCGTGATGGATCTGAGCCCACCGCAGGCCCCGCTCGTGGTGATTGAAGGTGATCTTGACACGACCCACAAAACCACCGGCATTACTTTGGCGTTAGACGTCTCTGATGGCTCACCCGGGACCCAGGTGCTCTTGTCCAATTGCCCCGACTTCTGCGCGGGCAGCGGCTGCGACGCTTGCTGCAATACGCTTGGCAACTGGGAACCGCTCACCCCCACAGTCAACACATGGAGCTTTGCGGGCTGCAACGATGGCCTGATGGTGGTGTATGCCAAATTTAAAGATGCGAGTGCCAACGTCTCAGCCGTGGCCCACGATGCCATCACACTCGACACCGCGCGGCCTGTGATCGACAGCTTCACGATCAGCCAAGGGGACCAGGCGGTGCGCAGCGTCTCTGTCGACCTGATGGTTAAGGCAAGTGACAACGGCGCAAACGCGCTCAGCGTGGCGTTTGTCAACCGCGACATAAGCGAGCCCTGCTCTGCGGCGTTGTTCGCGGGTGCCAGCTACCAACCCTTGGCGGCAGTATCGACCTTTTTGCTCACCTCGGGCGATGGGCGCAAAGCCGTGTGCGCGCGCGTGCGGGACGGCGCCGGGAACGAAAGCACGCCTTCCGACGCCACCTGCGCCGACGAAAGTGAAGTCGTCACCGATTGCGAAAGCGCCTTCTTGGACACTCGCCTGCCAGAGCCGCCGCGCTTGGAGGAGCGAGACACCATCACCTCGCTTTTGACTTTTTCCGTAAATGTGCTCGACGCCCCCACCGACCCGGCGCCTTCGTCGGGCGGCCTACACTTTGAGCTGCGTGGCGGCGCCTACGAGGATTGGACCGATGCTCCCCAGGGCACCCTGAGCTTCACATTTGACTTGCTTGAGAATGCCCAAAACCGTTTAGCGGTGCGCGTGGTGGACGCGGCCAGCAACGCTTCGAGTCCGGCCGAAGTGGTGGTGGTAAACGACTCCGAGGGGCCGTTGGCCCCCTACCTAACCGGGGTGGTAAGTCGCCTGGGCACGCTGAGCGTCTCCTGGCTACCCAGCGCCGCCGCAGACGTAGACCATTTCCTTTTGTATTACGGCAACTTCCCGGGCCAATACACGGGGCGCTTCGCAGTCGAAGGCCCCTCACCACTGGTTGTGAACGGTTCCGAGCGCAACACCCGGCTGTCGGGGATCAGCGACCAAGCCTCGGTCTACCTGGCGATGAGCGCAGTCGACAAAGGCGGCCTAGAGGGCCCGCTCTCAGGCGAAGCCCAAAGCGTAATGGGGGATGTGGCACCACGATTCTTGGGCTTTGTCGGTGGCAGCATCGTAGACGCCGCGCTCGAAGGCGAACGCGCTTACCTACGCACCACACTCGGCATCAACAGCTTCGACATCACGGACCCCAGCGCGGTGAGCTTTGCGCCGAGCGTCTTTATGCCCCTCGACCGCAGCGCCTACGCCAGCGACCCCACAGCTGTCCCCAGCCAGTTCGCGGTGCAAGATGGCGAGTTGTTTGTGTTGTCAGCCACCGGCGTCAGCCGCCTGCGCGAGTACGTGGTGGATGGCCGACCCCAATATGTCTCCACAGGTTTTGTCGCTTTTGCCTCGGCGCGCCTGTACACCGCGTTCGCGTTGCGCAAGGTAGGCGCCGAGACGCTGCTTTACTTGGGCGGCCCCGAACGGGTGGCAATCTACGACGTCACGGCGGGTCGGACACCTACCCTGCGCGGGCAGCTCCAAGGAATCGCGAATCTGACACCGAATTTGCTGAGCTATCAAGAACACGATTTCGGCAGCGGCGCGGTGAGCCTTTTGTGGGCAGCGTCCCCTACGAGCAGTGAACCGCTGCAGCTGTTTGACGTCACCCAGCCGACGGCGATCACGCTGCTTGGTGCGAGCACGACCCACGCCACGACGTTTTTTGGCAACCGAGCCTTTTACGACAACGGCTGGCGGGCCATGTCCACACACATAGGCGCCGTGACTTTCGACGGCATGGACATGTCCGATGACGGTCTATATCACAACACGCCTGAGAACTTCAGTACTGGCGCCAATGCCGTTGTCGCGATCCGCCAACTGAAATCTGGAAATACCACTTTGGATGCACTGGTGTATGTCACCACACTCTCGGCGAACTCCGTACTTCGCGTGATTGATATCGCTGTTCCGAGCACCCCCAGGACGTTCGGCGAAGCAACGTTCACGGCGGCAGGCGGCCTAAAGGCCATCCGCGGGGACGGCGAGCGCGTGATGGTGGCCACCGGCTTCGGCGTGCACTTCTTTTCCACCCAAGCCGACCAATCTCTCTTGGAAGTGGGGAGCCTGCCCGCGTTCTCGTCGGCAGCGCCGCGCACCGACGTTTACAACAACACCCAAGCCTTGTTCGTACATGACGGCGACGTGGTGATGACCGGGCTCGACACCGAAGAATGGGGCAACGCCAGCCACCTGAACTGGATGCGCCTCGACATGGCCGACCCTGCGCAGCCGCGGCTCAAGAGTAGCCACAGCTTCCGCAATACGTTGTTCTCGGACCTCATGCGCGTAGGCAAGCACGCGGTGGTGACTTACTCGCAGTCGGCAAAAAACTACAACTCCGCGTACCCCCTCGCAATTGGCTTGGTCGACCTGGACACCGGCGCACTCACGCCAGCCACCTTGCCTTACAGCGACCTGACCTATTTCGGGCTTGCAAGTGACGGCCACACCTTTGTGGGCGGCACAAGCTCGTACGATGGTTACACCAAGCCTGGCACCATCGACCTTTTGGCGTTCACCACCCATCCCGCGCCGGCGACCTTGAGCCACCGCGCCTTGTGCTCGCTCCAGGGGGTTGCCAGCTCAACCTCCCCGATGATGGCGTTCGCCAAATCACGGGTACGCGGCGCGCTGTATGGTTTGCTCTACGATCACTCGGAGGGTTTGGAAGCGCACTTCTCGTTACAGCGCTGTGTCGATGACGGCAACACCAGCTGCACGTGCACCGAACTTGTGGAGCTTGCGAACCTAGGGAACCCCCACGAGATCATCTACACAGAACCCTACCTGTTCTATCTGGATGCGGACACACTGGTCTCCCGCCGCGTTGACCCGACCACGGGCGCAAACCAACGTCTGAGCTCGATGAGCTTTGCCGGAGCCCCCTTCAAAATGTTGGAAATCGCCAACTACCTGATCGTACTCACACACACCGGAACCTACCTGGTGGATGTCTCAAACCCAGAGGCGCTACGCCTGGCCGGCAACCTGACGCCAGGCTTGGCTTGCGAGGATGCCGCGGTGGAAGGCACGCGTCTGTACTGCCTGGGAGACGGCCTGGTGGTGTTTGACTTGATACACGGTGATACCCCGCGGCTGGCCGGCACGCTGTTTAGTGACACCGCCCGCAGCGACTTTTCGGTGCAGGGTCAGGCAGCCGTAGGCCTAGAGACCGGCGCGCTCAAGGCTTACCGCATCAACGACATGCAGACACCGATGTTGGTCGGGGAAGAAAGCGAAATCGATTTCAACTACCCGAAGTGCGTGGGTCCGTTTGAGGTCTTTGGCTCGGAGATCTACGTGGGTGACCTAGCCTTGTGCGACTGGGACACCTTCCCCAACGTGGTGGAGCGCGACTACCAAGAGTTCCATGCCAACGCCGATTGGTATCCATCTATCAACCGCTACGCCACCTGGGACAACCTCATCGGCAGCAACAGCTATCTCTTCTACGCGCACGACGGTGTCATTGATCGCTTGCCGGTGCCAATGAGCGGCGGCATCCCTGCGCCCGATCTGACCATCAGCGGCGTCGATATCCCATGGGTGGGTACAACCCTCTTGTTCTATGGCTTGGTGAAAGACCTGCAAGCGCAACGCCTGTATGCGCTGGCTCGCAAAGCCTTCAGCAACGACTACTACCTCGCGGTCTTTAACCCTGTCACCGGCGCCTACGTGGGTCACATCTGGTTTGGCTCCAGCCGCCCGTATGATGGCGCCTGGGGCTTGTGCGGCGAAACCGCACGTATCAGCTGCTTGGCGATGCGCTTCGGCAACGACAACCGCATCGCGATGTACAACGTCGTAAACCCAGCAAACCCGGTCTACCTTTGGAGCTTGTATGAATCAGCGTGGGGCGGCCAGAGCTGCTACGACGAAACGCTGTGCCGCGGCCGCCTCCAAATGTCGTATCCCTACCAAAATCCGGCAAAGAGCCGGATGTACGTCACCTCGCGCGCCAACGGCTTGTCGATTTGGAGCCTCACCGATGACCTAAGCGCCCTCAAGCTCGGCGTCGTCAACGATATCGCCACAGGCTACGACGGCTTGTTTGTCGATGATCTCCTGAGCCGAATCGTCGTCGGCGGTCATGACAAGGTGGACATCTACAATGTCGCCGACGATAGCGCACCGGTGCGCTCCAACCGCATTCACTATCCAGGCCTTGGCTGGGCCAAAAACATGCGGCACTACGGCCAGAAGCTGTTTTTCCAACTGGACGGTGACGGCGGCAACGGCCAGATCCGCGCCATCTCCAAGGTACGCACCAGCAACTTCGACTACGACGACGCCACCGACGCAGGAGGGCGCGACGAGTTGGATGCCCCACAACGGCTCGTGCAAAACGGTTGGACCTACTACACGAGTGGTCAACATCGCCCGGGCACAAGCAGCCAAGGTGTAGGCGACGCCAACGTTGGCACCTTTGAGCTGGGCGACTACACCACCCCAGGCGCCAAGGCGTTCAAGATCACCTACTTGGACCAATACACCCCCGCTGGTACCGTGTTTGATGTCGCGGTGTCGCCGGGCCGGATCTATGTCTGTCGCGCCCAGAACCCCGACGAGCAGAACCACGGCTTTGAGATTCTTCAAAAAGGCGCGTCATTAACCCGGCCGACCAAGATTGGCGGCGCGAGCGTCCCGTGCCAACGTCTGGCGATCTTTGGTGAGTTGGCCTGGGCCGTAGCCTACGACTACAGCGCCGATACTCTCACGGTGACGACGCTGTCGCTTACCGACGAAGCGAACCCAGCCGTGCTTGGTGCGCCGTTGACCTTGCCCATGGAGCTTACGGACCTGGAGTCGATCGTCGCACTGGGTGCCTACGACCAAAACGCCTATGCCGCCATTGGTCACCGAGGCGTCTATACGTTCCGGTTGGACAGGAGCGGACAACCGGAGTTTTTAGAGCAGATCGCGCCAATTCAAGCAGGACAAGCGATGTCGGGGCTCGCGGTCTCAGGCGACCGCCTCTATGTATCGGAGGCCCCAGGCTACTTCGCGGTGTACACGTTGGATGGCGAAGGCCACGCAACGCCATCGGCCTCGTTGTCGGGCGCCTTTGGTAGCCTCGACATGGACGGCGTGTTGGGCTACCTGACCCCCGACCACGGCGGCACACGCATCATCGATTTGCGCTAGATTACGGGCAAATTCTTGGCGTTTCGCGCCGCATGGAGGATGATGGCGGCGGGGTCAAGCTCTCGCTCGGGTTGAGACTGTCCTGGAGTTCGCATGGCGACCATACTGGTGGTGGATGACGACCGCGCTGTCCAGGAGATGCTTCGCGATCTCTTGACTGGCGACCACCACGACGTGACCACCTGTCGTGATGGCCAACAGGTGCTCCCGGAGCTGCTCAAACACTCGTACGACCTACTGATTCTAGATGTGCTCATTCCGCACATGAACGGCTTTGTGCTGATGGAGAAGCTGCGCGCGGAACCGAGCTTGAAGGAGCTGCCGGTGGTGATGCTCTCCGGCATTTACCGCAGCCGCAACCACCGCGCCGAGATGACCAGCCGCTTTGGCGTCATCGATTATCTAGACAAACCGATCAACACCGAACGCTTGTTGGACCTGGTACACCGCGTGATGGGCGATCGTGAACCCCTGTCGACGCCCACCGCCTCGGCCGTATCGATTGAACCGAAGCCAACACATCCCAAACCAACGCCGTACCTGCCGCGCGATCCGGTGATGACCACCGGCGAGTTCGATTTGGCCATGTTGGAGCTGCTACCTCCCATCAAACCGTTGGCCGCAGCCCGCCTGACGCCGCTCCCAAAGCCGAGATCGGCCCCCAAACCCGCCGACACCGAGCTCGATGCCTCCCTCACCGAACTCTTGGACGCCGTGCTCCCCCCGGCTGCCCGCACGCGTCCCAAAGCGGCGCGACGCGAACCTGACGTACGCAAAGTCGCGGCTCCCGAACCCGAGGTGGTCAACCCCAAGATCATCGACACCTCGACGCAAAAGGAACAAAGCGAGGTCGAAAACGCCGTCCACAAGGCGTTCAAGCCAGGCGCCTTCTTGCTCCAAGGGTCGCTCGCCAAAATGCCCGTGCCGGCGCTGATGGGACACTTGTGGCATGAACGTGCTTCCGGAGGATTGCTGTTACGCCGTGAAGGCGTGAAGAAGATCGTCTACCTGCGGGAAGGCGATCCATACCTCGTCAAATCGAACCTGGTGAGCGAGTGTTTGGGCCAAGTGTTGCTGCGGGAACGCTTGATCAACGAGGCGCAATGCGAGGCGTCAGTGGCTCAAATGAAGCAGTCGGGCCAGCACCAGGGCGAGATCTTGGTCGCGATGGGCGCCTTGACCGAACGCAACCTGTCGTTCGCGTTGGACCTACAACTCGAAACCAAATTGTACGACACCTTCCAATGGGACGTGGGTGAGTACCGATTCAATGCCACGCTGGATATCCCAAAGGCCCACGGCACCAGCTGGACCGGCCCGATGATTGTCGCCGAAGGCTTGCGTCGCACCTTTGGCGAAGCTCGACTGGAGGAGCTTCTCGAAAACCTGATGGACACGCCGCTCGTTCAAAGTAACGAGACCTTGGAAGATGTTCGCACCGCCGTGAACGAGCGCGAAGCCAAAGCGATCCGCGACCTGCCCCTGCCCTTGTCGCCAGCCAACATCATTGGCCAGCTACCGTTTTCGCGCTTGGAAAACCTGCGGCTGGTCTATGCGCTCATTGCGCTGCAGGTGCTAACACCGGCAGGCTAACGCGAAAACGCGCGCCGCCAAGCGTTGCGGTCTCAACCTGGATGTCCCCACCCACGGCCGTCACCAAGTGGGCGACCACCGCCAAACCAAGCCCCGTGCCCTGCCCGGCGGGTTTGGTCGAGAAGAACGGTTCGAAGATACGCGTGCAGAGCTCCGGCGGTACACCCGGACCCGAGTCCTCCACCACTAAAGCTACCGAGGTGGTCGTGCAGGTCACGTCCAACGACACCTGGCCAGCACCCGCCACCGCGTCGGCGGCATTGAGCAAGAGATTCAACACCACCTGGGTCAACGCCATACGGTCGAGCGGCACCAGCACCGGTTGCGCCGGCCCCCGCACACTGAGGGTGACACCACGGAAGCGTGCTTGGG
>ERZ795055.3091-NODE-3091-length-12319-cov-73.760111_pt1 | contig 12319 bp, 13 predicted proteins | sample MGYA00375139_ERZ795055 | MGnify/ENA primary metagenome ERZ795055 (study PRJEB30184, sample SAMN05720283) | anaerobic digester metagenome | isolation source: active sludge of municipal wastewater-treating anaerobic digesters | place: USA | collected 2015-01-23 ...
TACGGGGTCTTCCTGCCGTCGATGAATGAAAACTTCGGGTGGCCTCGTTCGACTCTGTCCGGGCCCTACACGCTTTTTCTAATTATCGGTGGTATGCTGGGGCCGTTAGTCGGATGGACCATTGCCAGATTTGGCGCCAGAAAAAATATTATTATGGGAAATATTTTTGCGGTGATTGGTTTGCTGGGCATGTCTCAGGTCAGTGAAGTCTGGCAGGTCTATATCTTTTTCGGGGTGCTAGGCGGCCTAGCCCTGGCCTTTGCCGAATTTTTAACTGTGACGACGGTCATCAATCACTGGTTCATCAGAAGAAGGTCTCTGGCGCTGGGATTTCTTTTCGCCTCTGGCGGTATCGGCGGATTTTTTCTGCCGCCGCTGATCATCTCATTTATTTCCGGTTTGGGCTGGCGCCAAGCATGGATCTGCCTGGCTGGTTTTCATTTTCTTTTGACAGTTATTCTGGCCGGACTTCTCATCCGGAATACTCCGGAGAGTGAAGGTCAGGTACCGGATGGGCAGGTGTCTGCAAGTCCCTCCGATCAATTTCACAGCGCTTCAAAGGGTCGTGTTTATTCAACGCCTGTGGACTGGAACGCCCGCGAAGCCCTGCGCACGCCGGCCCTTTGGGTTTTGTTGATTTTGTTTTCAGTTCTTCTGTTTGCCACCAATATGTTGACCACTCATCAAGTGGTCTATCTCCGTGATTTGCAGTATTCCCCGATGGTATCGGCCACGGCTCTAGGACTTATGCTGGGGATGAGTGTCCTGGGAAGGCTGATCAGCGGCATTCTGGGTATGCGGTTTGATGGACGGTATCTGGCAGCCGTATTTTTTGGCTGCATGGGATTGGGCATTGTGTCGCTGATGAACGCGCGAGGAGTCTTTTTTGTCTATAGCTATTCTATTCTAACCGGCATTGGATTCGGCGGAATGATCGTGCTTCTGCCCAATGTCATGGGCGCATATTTCGGACGCATGCACTTTTCCCGTATCGTCGGCTGGACGACGCCCGTGGTGACACTCGCAAGCGCTGTCAGTCCGACGCTTGCCGGATTTCTTTATGATACGACGGGAAGTTATTTTATGCCATTCACCTTCGCGGCGGCGCTTCTTTTTGCTTGTATTGTTCTGGCTTTCCTGGCTCGTCCACCCCGCCTGCCTGTTGCTATCCGGTAAAGGGGAGATCCTCTGGTAAAAGAAGAGTTTCTGATTCTGATCCATCCTCAGGTGATCGAATATTTCCAGGCTAAAGCCAATTACTATGAGCGCTGGCTGCGTCATATGCGCGGTGAACAGAAAAATATGTTTTATCCGCTGAGGAGAAGAAATAAGGGCTTTTACTTGCCAAAGTAGCTTTTGATGTTTTCCGCTGTGCGGGTGATGAGCAGGCGGCGGGCTTCGATGCTAGCCCAGGCAATGTGCGGGGTCACGTAAAGTTTTTCTTTATGGCGGACTTTTAAAAGCGGGCTGTTAGCAGCGACGGGTTCCGTACTCAGAACATCCAGACCCGCGCCGGCAAGCCGGTTTTCATTTAGGGCTTGCGCCAAGGCTTGTTCATCAACAATGCCGCCTCGTCCCAGGTTGAGCAGATAGGCGGTCGGTTTCATCATGCGAAGTCGGGCCTCGTTTAATAAATTCCGTGTTTGATCGTTCAGGGGGCAATGAATGGAAACCACATCGGCGGTGCGCAGTAACTCTTCCAACGGCAGATGCCGGTAGCCGGACGTCTCAAGATTCTTGCCGGATGTCGAGGTGTAGGCAACTTGAGCGCCAAAAGCTTGGGCCACCTGCGCCACACGTTTACCGATGGCGCCCATTCCAATAATCCCGAAAAACATATCTTTTAATTCCCGGAATTCCCGACCAAGGTGCGTGAAAACCAGACTTGCGGCGTACTGACCGGATTTCACATAGTCGTCATAATAGGCGCTGCTGTTTAATAAATAAAAAAGCATGGCAAAGGTGCATTGGGTGACCGATTCGGTGGAATAGCCGGCGACATTTTTAACCGTAATCCCTTTTTTAGCGGCATATTCCAGGTCGATATTGTTCATGCCTGTGGCGGCAACTGAGATCAATTTCAGTTCCGGGCAGGCGTCCATCACTTCGCGGTCGATCACAACTTTATTGGTGATGACCACGTTATGACCGCTGATATGATTAATGCGCTCGGCAGGTTTGGTTAGTCCGTAACCTACGTAATCTCCCAGTGTCGAAATTTCCGCGAGATTATCCACATTACCTACAGTCACAGCGTCCAGAAAAACTATTTTAATGGGTTGACTCATGGTGCTTCGGTTCCGTTATTTTTTCGAAATACATGTAGTATGGATAACAGGTAAATTCTGTAAAACCCATCCGATGTGTTGTTCAGGGGTGGATGATGTGTGAAACCCTGTCCCACGTATTACTGGTCTGAAAAACATGATATCATCTTGGTAAGTATATGAAGTTGCTGAATATGTGTCAAGCAAATTCACTGTAAATTCCGAGAGAAACTGATTGACATTAAAGGTGTTTTTTTTTATGATCGCTCATAAAAATTGATAAGAGAAGGTACATAAATCCATACGGAATGCTTAAAGATGGAGGCAATGATGAAGATATTAGTCGCATATGTAGGAGGATTAGACTCTGATCGCGCGGTTCTGGAAGTAGCCAAGAAACACGCCAAAGCATTTAATGCTACTCTTTATATTGCCAGTTCCATGGAACGAGTGTCGGAAAAAGAGCAGATGGATCTGCAAAAAGTCGAAAAACAACTTGCCTATGTCAAAGAAACTCTGGAAGCTGAAGGCATCGCCTGCGAAACGCACATTCTGGTGCGGGGACTGACACCCGGAGAAGATATTGTGGAATTTGCGGTCGATAGGAAAATGGATGAAATCATTATCGGTATTGAGAAGACTTCCAAGGTGGGCAAACTGTTTTTCGGATCCAATGCGCAGTACATTATTCTGCAATCGCCTTGTCCGGTGGTATCGGTCAAATAATTGAGAGATGATTCTTTAAACGGCTAGAGGAAGTTTTCTCGCTGCGTGGTATGGTTATAAAAAAAAGGCTTGCGCTCCTTCAGAAGAGCGCAAGCCTTTTTCTATGGGATCTTCATGCCCGCCGGGTGGGGCTATTTCTTTCTTTTGGCCAGTTCTTCAGCTCTTAATTCCTTGCGCAGAATTTTGCCGACGGTCGATTTCGGCAATTCCTTGCGGAATTCGACTTCCGACGGCAGTTTATAGGTGGCCAGTTTCTGCTTGCCGTATTCGATCATTTCTTCCGCCGTTGCCGTTTCGCCTTCTTTCAGCACAACAAACAGTTTGATGTTTTCACCACGTTTTGCATCAGGTATGCCAATAGAGCAGGCTTCCTGAACTTTGGGGTGTTCGTAGTACACCTCATCCACATCTCTGGGATAAACATTAAATCCACCGGTGATGATCATGTCTTTCTTGCGATCCACGATATAGAAGTAGCCGTCCTGATCCATCGTGGCGATATCGCCCGTGTAGCACCAGCCGTTGCGCAGGAGGCTCGCGGTTTCTTCCGGTTTGTTCAGATAGCCCTTGGTCACCTGCGGACCGCGGATAATCAGTTCGCCTGGCTCGCCTATAGGCATATCTGTTTCGCCCTTGTCCAGATCGACAATCCGGCATTCGGTATCAGAGATCGGAAGACCGATGCTGCCGATTTTACGGACGCCTTCGAATGGATTGGTATGGGTCACGGGCGTGGTTTCTGTCATCCCGAAACCTTCCACGATTACCGCGCCTGTTGCTTTTTCAAAATCATGAATCACTTCTACCGGCAGAGGCGCGCTGCCGGAAAAGAAACCTTTGAAACAGGTCATATCCGTTGTTTTTATTTCCGGGTTATTCAACATGCCGATATACATGGTTGGAACCAGCGCCCCAAAAGTCGGCTTGAATTTTTTGATGGCTTCCAACAGGGGCTCGGGCTGTGGCTTGGGAATGAGAATATCCCCCCACGCCATGAAGACCGATAAATTCATGGCGCAAGACATGCCGAACACATGGAAAATGGGAAGCGCGCCCAGACTGACTTCGGACGTTCCGGCAAAGCGGGGGAACCAGGCGGCGATTTGCTGCACCTGTTTGCTGATGTTGGCATGGGTCAGGATGACGCCTTTGGAGACGCCCGTGGTGCCTCCGGTGTACTGGTACATTGCTGTGTCATCAAAAGTCAACTTAGCCTTGGGTGGATTAGATTGTGCTTTCGCGATGCAATCTTTCCATTGATAAACGTCATTAGCCTGTTTCATAGGCTTTGACGGCAGAAGCCCCTTTTTCTTACCGACCAGCGGGAACAATAAATTCTTTGGAAACGGCAGATAGTCTCCTATCGATGTGATAACAATTTGTTTGACTTTTGTTTTGGGCCGCAAATCGATCATCCGGTTGGCCAGCAGGTCGATGGTGACCATGACCTTGGACCCGGAATCGTTGAGCTGATGTTCGAGCTCGCGATCGGAATAGGTTGGATTATTTAAAACAACAATGCCACCCAGTCGATGGATGGCATAATAAGCCACAACACAGGGAATCATGTTGGGCAGGATAATGGCGACGGCATCGCCTTTTTTAATGCCCACGCCGGCGAGCCAGCTCGCAAAGCGGTCCACCATGCCTTTAAACTCCTTGTAAGTCATGGTGTAGCCCTGGAAGTTCAGGGCCATGCGGTCTGGAAACTTTGACGCCGACCGGTCCAGGATATCGGGCATGCAAATTTCTTCGTATTTGACTTTTTCCGGAACACCTTTGTCGTAAGACTTCAACCATGGTTTTGACGCATAAGATACTTCTCCAGCCATTTTAACTTCCCTCCTAAGTTTTGTTAAGACGATGTGAATGAAGCAAACTGTATCGCGTTTTACTTTTTTATTATTTCTCTGTTATGATACCTCCTGATATTTTATAGTTTAGTAAGTTTAAAAAAACACATACACCTAGTTTTTATAGTTTGGAGCTTTTACCAATTTTTTGCGGCAAAAGCCATAAAATATTCTTTCCGCGGACAGAAAGTTTTCATATCCGGCCCTATTTCGACTATTTAGCTTTATTAATTATTTTTTCAAATGTACAAAAAGCGCGTCTCACACCTGGTTTGTTTTGATTTGAAGGCTGTGATTGCAAACCGCTTGGCAGAAATATTATTTTGAGGATATTTAAAAATCTAAGGGGAACGCTATGAAAAAGAAATCGAGAGATTTGGAAAAAACCTATTCGACCGCTGAATTTGTAGCCAAACTCCGGCGTCTGGCTGATGCGCTGGAAAACAGGAAACGCTTTACCATCATGGTTGCCGGAGAGAGGATATCGGTGCCGTCTCGCGCGACCTTTAATGTGGAGCACGAACGCGAAGGCAAAAATGAGGAAATTGAGTTTCAGCTCAAATGGAACAATGGATGAACTGAAGATTCCCGGTAACGGTGGCAGCGACGCCCATAAAATTTTTGACACCGGTTCGCATGTGACTCTGTTTGAAGACAGAATCACATGCGAAAAAGATTTTATTCGTGAAACCTGTTCGGACAGAGCCGGCGCTGACAAAAGAAGTTAAGGCAGAGACACGTTTTTCTGTTGGCATGAGGTCATACCATGCGTCCCTGCCGGTTTATTGTATGAAGTTATTCGCCTGTGAAAACGGGTTCGCGTTTTTGAAGAAAGGCTGTTATGCCTTCCACGGCGTCTTTGCTGGCAGCAAGTTTGTTTGACCATTCCTGATCCAGCCGCAGTCCTTCATCAAATCCTTTATCCATCCCCACGCTCATACCGTCCAGGACCGCCGCCACAGCCAGCGGCGGCCGTTTGGCCAGAACTGCCGCAAAGGCTGTTACTTCTTTCATTAAATCAACTGCTGGGATTACTTTATCGATCAGGCCTATTGCCAGAGCGTCCGCAGGCGCCATTCTTTTGCTGAAAAGGATAATATCCAGCGCTTTGGATTTTCCCAGGACTCGAGGCAAACGCTGAATGCCACCCCAGCCGGGGGTAATGCCAAGATTCACTTCCGGCAGCCCGATGAACGCCTTGGGATGATCCGTCATAAACCGGAAATGGCAGGCCAGCGCCATTTCGCAGCCGCCTCCCAACGCATGACCGTTAATGGCAGCGATAAAGGGTTTGGTTGAACGGGAAATGGCGTTCATGATCTCGTTGCCATTGGGACCCTTTGTAATGTTGGCGACATCCGAAACATCCATGCCGGCGCAGAAACCCTTTTCTCCGGCGCCCGTGATGATCACGGCCCGCGTCTCTTTGCTATTATTCAGTTCGGTTACGGCATGGAAAAGTTCCTCCCGGATGCCCAAATTTACAGAATTCATGGGCGGACGATTCAAAACAATCGTTGTCACATATTCTTTCGTCGATACAATAATGTTTTTGTACTCCATCACCTTTCTCCTTTCATTTATAGAACAAGGGGCTGCAATCCTTTGTTCTGCGTTGTTGATCCTAACAGCCTAAAGCCTGACAGCCTATTCTTTCTGATGTGGCAGCCTCATTCCCGGATAAGGCACTTCAAAATACGGAACATTCGTCCCGCCAAGACTCCCGATAAAAGCCGTGCGGCGGTTTTTCCCACCGAAACAGATATTGGTCGGACGATTAATCAAGATGCCCTGAGGGTCTTCCAAAAATATCTCCAGCCTGCCCCGGGGATCGATGAATCCGATGGTGTTGGTTACGGGGAAGGCAACCCAAAGGTTGCCTGCTTCATCAAAGGCGATGCCGTCGGGAAAGCCAAGTTTACCTAAATATTCCGGTCCGTAAACCTCTGCCTGACCTAAATGGTTATCCTGTTTAATGCGGTAACGCAAAATTCTGCGTCGCATGGTTTCGGCCACATAAACAAATTTTTCATCCGCGTCCAGAGCGACACCATTGGCAAAACAAATGCCGTCTGCAACGATCCTGGGTGGCTGGCCATCCGCGATCAGCGTCAGGCAGCCATCGGGGATGGGCGTCTTCAACGAGGCGTCGATATCGGGATTATCCGTGGAGTTGGAGACCCAGAGCCTGCCTGCAAAATCAAGAAAAGGGAAGTTAGGAGTGAACATTTTTTTACCATCAGCTTCGGTCATTAAAACTGTGTGTGTGCCGTCTGGTGCAACCGACTGAACTTCACCGTTGCCGATGTTGGCGACAATGCAATGACCCTCTTTATCGATACAAATACCGTTGGGCATGCCTCCCAAGTTTCCGAAAAAGAATGCGCGGCCGTTTGGGTCGATGCGCGAACAGCGTCCGTAACCATCAGCCGTATACATACTGCCATCATCCAGCGCCATGACACCTTCCGGTCTGGTGAGCCCATTGCCGATGACTTTTACATCCATCAAATCAATTTTCATCATGACATCCCTGAATTTTATTGACAGGGGCATTGCTTCTTTCTATACTTATCACTATCAGTTGCATTATAAAATATAAATTATTGGATTGCATATGTTTAATCGTTTAGTGAGCTACATTTTTCTGGTCTTTATCGCTTTGACGTCCATTCTGTTTTTTTGCATTGCTCTGCTTTTGCGCGTCGTTACTTATCCTTTTGACCGGCGGTTGCGGCTCCTGCATCTGTTTACCTGTTTTTGGGGTTCGTTTTATACCTGGACGATGCCCGCTTGGCGGATTCGTGTCGAGGGCCGCGAGAATGTTCGAAAAGACGCGACTTATATGATCGCTTCCAATCATCAGTCACAGCTGGATATCCTAGTCGCTTTCCGGCTTTTTTTTCATTATAAATGGGTGTCCAAAACTGAAATATTCAGTGTGCCGCTGATCGGCTGGAATATGACGCTTAACCGCTATGTGAAACTGAAACGCGGCGATAAGGAAAGCATTGCGCAGATGCTGAGGGAATGTGAAATGCATCTGGATGAGGGAAGTTCTATTTTCATGTTTCCGGAAGGCACCCGTTCTCCCGACGGAAAGGTCAAGGACTTTAAACTCGGCGCGTTTGAAATGGCTCTGAAGAAAAAAGTGCCCATTCTTCCCATTGTCATCAGCGGCACGAACAAGGCTCTGCCCAAATACAGCATGAACTTCACCGGCGTGCAGAAAATTTATATCAAAATTTTTGAAGAAATCCCGTATGCAGCGTTTGAAAATTTATCGGCGGAAGATACAGCGCAAATGGTGCGTCAATTTATTATCGAAAAATTGAAAGTGATGAACGAATATACCCTGGGTGGGTAAGGGCTTTTGAAAAACACTCATCTGCGGCGTTGCACTGCGAACCGTGCCGCTCAACGTATATTCATATACGCCTCGCGTCCCGCTTCTTGCGCGCCTTGCATCTAAACGTTTTTGAACAGCCCCCAAATATGTGGTTTTTAATCAGTCGGAATTAAGCTTTGAGCAGAGCGGCGCCGATTTTTTCCTGACGGATTTGCAGGCGCTTTTTTTGAAGTGTTCCCAGCAATTCCATATCCCTTTGAAGATACGTATAATGGCTTGGCACGGGAATTTTCCAACGTTCGGAAAGTTGAGCGATGTTGGTGTGAAATTCGGCGGCAAGGCGCGCAAAGGTGATGCCAAGGGGCAAAGGGGAGTCACCGCTCCGATCCAGCCTGCCGGCAGCTTCATGGGCGATGGTTTGCAGGGTTTGCCAGAAGGCGTTGAGGGCGCCCCATTCGCCCTGCAGGACGCGATCTGCGGACGTAGAATTTCTCCGGATGGCGGCTGTTAGAAGATCCAGTTGTGCGGCCATGCCGCCCAGAACAGGTCCCATCATCACCACATCTTCTATTTCTCCCAGGGGGACAACGATGTCCTGCCAGGCATTTCCTTTCTTTCCCAGAATAGATTTCTGCTCGATGAGGCAATTGTTCAGTTGAATGCCGCCGTGCGGTGACGGTTTTAAAAAATTCAAGGGCATCGGCGGTGTTACGGTGAGGCCTTGTGTGTCGCGTGGGACGATGAACGCCGTAAAACTTTTTAACGGCGTTGAGTCATCGGTTACGGCAACAACAATAAAAACATTGGCAATCGGGCCGTTAGTCAGATAGGTTTTTTCTCCGTTCAGACAATAGGACGCGTCCTTCTTTCTGGCTGATGTGGTTAGTGTTTTAGGAGAAGCGCCCCGCTGTGGTTCGGAAACGGCAAAAGAAAAAGTTGTCTTTCCTTCGGCCGCAGCACGCAGGTATTTCCGACGCTGCTGAGCTGTGCCAAACGAACCAACGACATAATGGGCGATAATCTGTTGAAACAGCCAGGATACGGCAAACCCTAGATTGTATCCGCTTCTGACAAAAGCCTCTCCCGCTTTCAATAGATCGAGATACCCGCCGCCTATGCCGCCATAATTTTCTGTGATCCCGATTTTAAAAAGGCAGCTCTCTCCCATTTTCCGCCACAGATCCGCGGGAAATTCCTGTCCCGTCTGCAAATCCGGTCGGCAGGCAATATGCTCTGCGGCAAAAGCCGCAGCCTGTTTGTATATTTTTATCTGGTTTTCAATTGCCAAAGAACTCCCCCATTCGTATGAGGATTGAAATGTCTCCTTGGGTTGTATATTTCTTTTCCATGAACATCTTTTGACCATCCGCTTTTTTTGTCATGATGTCCATCCAGACTTCGAAGGGTGATTCAATGACAAGGTCGGGATTACTGCTCTTTCCCAAGCCAGTTTTGAATCTTCCATTTTCAATGACAAAATAACATTCTCCCGCCACCTGACCTGAAAAATTGAACTGTATGGTGAATCTGGCGTCCCGGGCCTTATTTGCTTTAAATGCAAATTTCATTAATATCAGGAAGGTTTCGATGGAGTCTGGACGTGGGATCAGACCACTCTTCTGGGCATCTCCCATGGTGACGCCCTCGTTGATGCATGTCTGCCACATCAGGTTCCCCAGAGGCGCCATTTCTTCAAAGTTGGTAATCGGTTTTTTTATTCTGGTCATGGTTTCCTGAGATATCTTCATGGACTGGACCAATTCCCGCCCGCCCTGAATCAGGGCCTCACGGATGTCGGATACCTTTTTTCCTGTGGATGATTTTGATATCATTTCAGATGATGTTCGATAGATCTCCGCCACAAGCTGTTCATGAAAAAGGAAATTCACATAAAATTTCAGCGCGTCGAAGACGCTTTCTTCCGGAAATCCGGCTACGGAAATGAACACGATAGGAGGCACTTTGTGCCGGTAGGGATGCGCTGTGACACCGTCACGTTTTTCGAAAAAAGGAAGCGCAATCGGAAGCGTTCGCTCGATAAAGGTTTTCATGACAGCGTTCACGGTATAGTGGAAAAGCGGGGTTGCTAATATCACAAGATCGTTTTCCAGATATTTGGGGAGAATTTCCTTTGTCATGTCGTCTTTGTGGATGCAAATCCCTGGAGTCTTTGTCCAGCAGGTAAAACATCCGATACAGTATCTGATTTTCTTCTTGCGAAGTTCGATAACCTCCACTTCAGCACCTGCTTCGCGCATGCCCTGAACCAGGTAATCCAACACAATTTCTGTCTTACTGACATCTCCGGTCCGGGCACTTGAATTGAAAGCTAAAACTTTCATGTGTTCCTTCCTCTCCCAAAATCACCGACTATCTGTTGATTTGAATAGCCTGGTTTCTCCTGATAATATTGATAATGGTTTCTTTGCTCAGTTTACCCCTATGTTTTTTCATTTGTACCAATCTGTTTCAACCGTTACGGGTTGTAATGTTGCATAGATCCTAAAATCAGTCAATCATTGCGGAAGGTGAAGTAACAGATAAGAAATCCGATCAGCCATTTTGAAAAATCGGTGAATCAACGGGAATGCTAATTATACCTACCATTCCACAGTACTTAGAAACTGTTGGAATTGCCATGAAACTCAAAAGAGCCACCATTCTGGCGAAGTACAAAGACCAGCTTCTGGCGCTTTATTAATATTTGCGGGCTGCCGCCGCTGCCGGTAGCTCACCGTCAATACATTCCGGTCATACTGTAGTGTGAGCTGCTCAAGAAAGTCGGGCCATAGCTCTTGTTTGAAAGGCTCTTCCAGCAGGTACAGAAGTGTAAGCACAATGACCACGTCATGGGTGATAAAGAGGTGCAGGCCGGGTACGCCGCGGCTGTGCGCGATGGTCGTGTTGATGATACGCGGAATGCTTACACTGATTGGATAAAATCCGGGTACCGGTGGCGTCCCTCGCGCGAGGGATGCCACCAGGTCGTGCGCCTCCATAGACAAGTAGCTTTGCAAGGCCTGGGCGGTGTTACTTACGATGGCTCCTACCCCGCCTATCAGTTTGTTGACGTGTATCGGTAGATCCGTACCACTGGCTAAGCATATCGCTTCGGCGGTCTGGCGGCAGCGCAGAACCGGGCTGGTCGAAATGCTGGCAAGCCGTGATCCGAATTGCCGGCCCAACTCCTCGGCAGCGGCTCGTCCGTCAAGGGTGATAGGCACATCGTGTCCTATGTTGTCTTTGGGAAGTGGGCCACGCTCGGCGTGGCGCATTAAAACAATGGTCGTTGGGGTGATCATATCGAGACTATATGAGGTATCCTTCATACTGAACAGATGGTCGTGGCCGTCTTAATGATATTTATTGTTACCATAATCAAATTCATAACACATTTAGCTTTTTAAAATTCTTGGCCGTCCGGATAGCTTCATGGATGAGAAGCTTTGTCGAGTGAAGCCCCTCTGAGTCGTCTTTAACCCCAAGCTTGTCCCGCCTATAGGCAAATGTTTCGTCTCTTTGTCCAGACACAGCAGCAGCACCGTAAAGCGCCCCTCCGTTATGGCACGATGGGGTTAGCATCTCATGAACAAGAAAAGCACCGTGGAGACTAGCCAATGTCGTCTCCATCCCCAGATTCCTGCACCAACCAACGGCCAGTGCAACTCCCGCTTTTCCTTTTAGTGCTAAGTGCCCGTTCTTTCCGAAAGTAAAACAGCGGGTGCGATCGATGAGACAAGCCATTGTTCCCGAGAGGCGTGAAAAATAAACGGGAGAACCCAGGATGAGAATATCGCAGTCAAGAATTTTCTGAAGTATCGTTTCGGCGTCATCCCTGATGGAGCAAAGTTTATCTGGTGTCTGCTTTGTCATACACCAGTTGCAATGTTTGCAATCTGCAATAGACAAGCCTGCAAGTGCAATTGTTTCCGTTGACACTCCCTCGTTTTTTGATGCCTCATCAAGGGCATAATTTAGAAGATAAGCCATGTTGCCGTTCTTGATTGGACTTGAGTGGATGCCGAGAACTTTAATCATACTTCTCCTTTGACGGTATATGATTGTGACCTAGCATAAAATTATGAACTTGAGAATTGATGTTTCGAGGGGAAAAAGTCTCGAAC
>ERZ795055.3097-NODE-3097-length-12305-cov-5.523265_pt1 | contig 12305 bp, 8 predicted proteins | sample MGYA00375139_ERZ795055 | MGnify/ENA primary metagenome ERZ795055 (study PRJEB30184, sample SAMN05720283) | anaerobic digester metagenome | isolation source: active sludge of municipal wastewater-treating anaerobic digesters | place: USA | collected 2015-01-23 ...
GTCGGGATTAGCTCCGGCAGTGTTTGTTTGTATCATAACTCCGGGTACAGCACCCATTATGGCCTGGGTGATATTAAGGTTGGGAGCCATCTGCAGACGCTCCTGGGGCAATGATGCAACAGTTCCGGTAATATCACTCTTTTTCTGAGTGCCATAACCGACCACAATAACTTCATCAAGACCCGTAACCTCTGCTTCGAGAGTTACATCAACCACCGATCTGTTTTGCACAGGCACCTGCTGTGTTACAAAGCCTACAAATGAAAACACCAGAGTGACATTACGGTTTCCGACATCAATCGAATACCTGCCTTCAGCATCCGTTATGGCACCAACTGTTGTTCCCTGAACCTGGACAGACGTTCCCGGCATCGGATTACCTCCTTCATCCGTGACTGTCCCTGTAATCGTAATTCGCTGGGCAAAAACTGACGCTGATGCCAGGAATAACAAGATCATCAAGAAATTTTTCATAAATAAATCAGATTGGTTAGTAATAATAATTAGTATATAAGGAAAGATAAAAAGCAACCAGACAGTGCAAAAAATAAAATGTTACGAAAGATTTTTGTCATAGATTAATGATATTCTCTTCCATTTGTAAATACCAGTTTACCAAAGATAAATCTTAAAAGACTGGTTATGTAGTACTTTTCTACAGAATAATTGTATTAATAATTGTTTAACGTTTTTTAACGTTTAAAAACAAAATTTCCAGGCATTTAGTTTGTGTCATTAGTAAGCTGCGGATAATTTCTGATATCCTTAAAACAAGCATGTTTTAATGTTTTGTTCCGAAATCAGGACGGGCAGGGATAATCTACGTATTAAAAAACGTATTAAAAAACGTATTATAATGGCTCTGATCTAAATAACAAAGCAGTAAAACGATGAGATCCCTCGCTGGCGCTCGGGATGACAGATGTATAGGGGAGGCACAGGAGGGAAGCCAAAACTGAGCCTGCGAAGGTTTGGCGTAATGAGAAATCCTTCTCGTTTGACAACAGAATCACGGATCGACTACCTGATCCCACCTTATTATTAATGTTTCTTCCGGATGAGCTGTTCTCCAGTTCCTGCCTGAGAAAACCTGATAAGGGTTCACTGCTTCCCCTTCTTGCTCCCAGACCAATCATAGATGGTATCCATACCACCTCACCATTCCCATAGTGATTTCGGATGGCTGTTATTTCATCACCGGATTTACCGATAGCCTCAGCAGTAAGGTTTGAATCTTTATTCAGAACGTTAATAACCTCTGAAGCTGCCCTTAGTCTTTCTGAAGGTTCATTCTGAAAAGTTATCATTGCCCATTCACCAGCTTCATCAGCAGATCCCCGGGGATTAAGTGTCCAGAAGATGATACCCTCAGAATATTCTTTTTCATAAGGAGGATGAAATTATTATTTCCAGGTAAAGATCTGAAGAGCATTTTCAGCATAACCTTCTCTTGTAACAACTACTGGTTTTGGCAGTGAGGGATCCAGGTTAAGCCGCTGTTCTTTTATATGAACTGGAGTTTTAAGGGTGTAAGGTTTGCATGATTTAATTATACTCACTGCTTTTTTTGCTCCTTCATAAAGAGCTTTCCTCGTCTCCTCAAAAGGATAGAGCTCAGCAGCTTCCCTCGAAATGCCACGCTTGGTCGGAACAGTTACTATGTTTTCTCCCAGGAATTTTCTTGCTTCACGGCATGTTGCCACATCTCCCGTGACCATTATTGTCGGCACACCGAAATATCCTCCAACAGCAGAACTCAGCCTGGGTTCCGTGTCCGTCAAGGACCACAATCTCATCCGCTCCTCCGTCGCGCAAACCTTTTATGACTGCAGCAAGATCGCCCATGAAATACTCACATGCCTGTATGTTCAGGGGAGTATCTTTTTCTCTTGTCTGGGAGAATTTGAAAACTCCGCTTATTCCTTCAAGATCTGTATTTATATAGATCTTAATCTGGGAACTGACAGGGGAACTCCATAAAAAAGATATTGTTAGTATCAGGACAGATACCTTCAATCCTGATATTCCGGAGTGATTATGTTTTTTCATCTGTTTAAAATTTCTAATGAGTGATTTATAAAATTAGCTTTATATCAGGGTAAATATAATAAATAAATGGCCTTTGTTCACTACTGATAGCCGTTGAGTTCTGAGGGTGCCTCAAAGATCTCCTTTCGAATATATAGCCGCGAAAGCGGCGATGATATGAATAACCCCCAGTGCAACTGGGGGTATAGGAACTACAACGATTCCAAACCCTGAAAGGGTTTAATATTCAGCTCCTTCAGAGCTGGATAATCATGGTTAGCTATACACCCCCGGTTGCACTGGGGGTTATTCATATAATGCTCTTTCAGAGCCGGTACAGAAGAAATTGCAATCTATCCCGGATGTATTGGGATTATTCATACTGTTTGCTTATTCTCCAAACATAACATTCAGTAATGGTATTACCTAATTCCTTAAGTTGACGGCTATGGGAGGCGGGGCAGATCAGGACTTTTCGCATAGCCTCTTCAGCCAATGAAAAATCAGCTTTTTATTTTCGTTTAGCCTGTTATAATGATTTTAAAAATTCTTAAGTTTGACTTACTCAATTAATATTATTCAGAAAAACAGATTAAAATATTTTTAAACGATCAAACCTAACCAATTCTGATATGAACTCAAACCCTCAGACCCCACTTTCTCCGCTGCCGGGAAGAATTACATCGGTTGATTTCTTCCGTGGTTTTACAATGTTCCTTCTGGCTGGTGAAGCCTCACTTCTCTACGGTAAGCTTCTGAAAATTGACAGCGGCTTTTTTCAGTTCCTCGGGACCCAGCTGGAGCATCATGAATGGCACGGACTGCATTTCTGGGACCTTATTCAGCCTTTCTTTATGTTCATAGTCGGTGTTGCCATCCCTTTTGCGGTTGCCAACAGGATAAGAAAGGGTGACAGCATGGCAAAGATCAACCGGCATGCTTTCAAAAGAGCTTTCCTCCTGTTATTCTTTGGATGGGCTTTGTATTTTATTGAAGCTGACCACCTGGTTTTCCGGTTCCAGAATGTGCTGGCTCAGTTATCAGTAACATATATTGTTGCATTCCTGATAAGAAATAAAAGCTTTAAGTTCCAGATCATCTTTACTCTGGCAATTCTTCTTTTCATCGATCTGGCTTACAGGTTCTTTCCTGTAGAAGGATTTAATCAGCCCTGGGTTCCGTATAGAAACCTTGGAGCCTGGTTCAATAATATAATTGAAGGAGTTAATAAAGCAAGCATCTGGGCTACACTAAATTTTGTATCAACCACTGCACATACAGTTTGGGGTGTGCTCTGCGGCAAGCTCCTTATGAGTGAAAAAAGTCCGAAGGAAAAGATACGGATACTTATTATTGCCGGTGTATCTGCCCTGGCAATAGGATATAGCCTCGATCTCCTGAACATAACTCCAATTATCAAAAAGATCGCTACATCTTCATTCGTTTTCGCAAGCGGCGGATGGACCATCCTGGCTCTTTGTTTCTGCTATTGGCTGATTGACGTTAAGAAGCAATTATCAAAATTCGCATGGTTCTTTATCGTTGTCGGGATGAACAGTATATTTATATATATATTCTTCCATATTGGAACAGGTGATATTATCGAAAAAATGGTAGGTCCCTTTATCAGATTGCTGTTTTCATGGACAGGAGAGCTGACAGTAAGCATACTGACCAGTCTGGGAATATGGGCTGGATTCTGGTATGTCTGTTACTGGCTCTACAAAAATAAAATATTCGTGAAGATCTGACCATGAATTCTATTAACCTAAATTCAGGTACTATTCTCATTGGCGCTGCCTTAGCAGGTCTTTTGCCATCGTGTGGTAACAAATCTTCTGAAAAGCAGAAACAGCCTTATAATGTTCTGTTCATAGCTATTGATGATCTTAATGACTGGACAGGATTTCTGGGAGGGCATCCTCAGGCTAAAACTCCCAACATGGACAGGCTGGCATCAGAAGGGATAGTGTTTGAAAGGGCATATTGTGCTGCACCGCTGAGCAATCCGTCGAGGGTTGCCCTGATGACAGGATACAGACCTTCAACAAGCGGAATATATGAAAATGAAAGCTTTATGCGGGATTCTGAACTGTTGAAAGATGCCGTCACCCTTCCGAAATGGTTTTCAAATAACGGGTATTATAGTCTGGCAAGAGGAAAAATATTTCATACACCTAACGGTCCCTGGGCAGATCCGCAGTCATGGGATCTGCATGTCCCCATTGAGGGAAGTTATGGCAACACGGTCAGCCAGGATGGCTATATGGTTAACGGGATCCCTGTGGGGGAAGTGGATGCCAACCTCGACTGGGGCCCGACAGATGCTGAATTTGAAAATACACCGGATTATCTTAACGCGAGATGGGCGGCCAACCAGCTTGCAACGGATCATATTAAACCATTTTTCCTTGCCTGCGGAATATTCCGGCCACATCTGACATGGCATGTTCCGAAGCCATTCTTCGATAAATTCAATCCTGATACCCTGATCCTTCCGGTAGTTAATGAAAATGATTATGATGATATTCCTTCTGCCGCCCTTCAGCCTCAGAAGAATTATTTCTCGGTAAAAAAATACAATAAGCAGAAGGAAGCAATTCAGGCTTATCTCGCCTGCATTAACTATGCTGACTCCTGTGTAGGTGTTGTACTGGATGCCCTGGCAAAAAGCAAATATGCCAATAATACAATTGTGGTTCTCTGGGGCGATCATGGCTGGCATCTTGGAGAGAAACTCAGATATAAGAAATTTACATTATGGGAAGAATCCTGCCGCATGCCACTGATAATAAAAGTACCAGGTATTACATTACCCGGACAACGGTGCGGTGCAGTTGTAAATCTTATTGATCTATATCCCACCCTGACAGAACTTTGCGGAATTACTGCAAATCATGGAAATGAGGGCAGAAGTATTGTGCCGCTTCTCAGGAATGTAAATGAAAAATGGGATTACCCGACCCTGACCACCAAGGGTCGAAATCGGCATTCAATCAGGTCCGAACGATGGAGGTATATACGATATGAAGATGGTTCCGAAGAGCTTTACGACCATACTAATGATCCGATGGAATGGAAAAATCTGGCAGGTGATCCGGAATTTAATAACATCAAAGATGAACTAAGTAAATCATTTCCGGAATTAAACGTTGAAGAGGTCCCGTTCAGAACCGGAGGGAAGGAATAGTAGTTAAAACTTACCAGTCAATTTTAAAGTATGTAGTCTGTTATATCAACTTAGTGTACCTTAGTTTCTTTGTGGTTTAGATCTGAAATCACTTAACCACGAAGGACACAAAGTTCACACTAAGAGCACTAAGGTCAAATAGTATAACGTATTGGTTATGAAGTATTTCGTTGGAATTATTTTAATGTTCTGTTCAATAGATTTTTTTGGACAAACTTATTATCAAGCAGATAAGAATTCAATAATCCTTGATAATGGATTCATCCGCCGTGAAATTTCCACAAAAGAGAACAAGTTCATTTCTTCCGCTTTGTTAAAGAACGGAATTAAAGAGAATTTCATTGGCGAAAGCAGGGAGTTTTCATTTTCATTGAATGATAAGACGATGGATGGAAGAAGCGGCTGGAGAATAATTTCATCTTCTCCAGTTAATGATTCGGGGCAGGGGAAAGGAGTAAAAATCATTCTGGAGCCAGAAAATTCGTCTCAGATACATATAGAAGTAAACTACCTTCTTTATCCGGGTCTACCTATTGTAAGGAAATGGATCGGTTTTAAAAACACGGGTAAGGAAGATCTGAAGATTGAAGATCTGAACATCGAGGATCTTGAGACAAGGATCGGATATGTCCATGCTATGGTTTATCATAACTATGCAAGGATGAAGCATATCGGTCCGTTTGTGGGAAACTGGGATGATCCTGTGGTTGTTGTCCACGATCCCGGAAGGAGAAGCGGCATTGCAGTGGGAAATGAATCACCCGGTGCTCTGAAGCGTACGGCTTATCATACAAGAGGGAATAATCTTGAAGCCGGACTGACTCATACAGATCAGGGTATTCCTTTCAGAAAGTGGCTTGAACCGGGCGAAGAGTGGGAGAGTCCGGGAATATTTATCTGTCTTTATAAAGGTACCGATAACGGATTCGATGTGATCAACGGCGATGTTAACAAATTTATAGTCCGGCACATGAATACCAGGATAATCTCCTCAGATAAAAAGCCGGTTTTTGTTTATAATACATGGAATCCCTTCAGGACATTTGTAAGTGACTCTCTGGTACGCGATGTGGCCCTGGCCGCTTCGGAATGCGGTGTACAGGAGTTTATTATTGATGACGGGTGGCAGGTAAATGAAGGATCTGCATCATCTGACGCCGGATGGGGAAAGAATTACGGTGACTGGAAGGTTGATGAGAAAAAATTTCCGGGCGGACTGAAGCCAACATTCGATTATATCAGGTCTCTCGGGATGAAACCGGGCCTTTGGATCAGTATAGGATCAGCCACTCCCGATGCAAAAGTATATAAAGACCATCCCGAATGGTTTGCGAAAAGTGCAGACGGTCAGCCCGGCAATCTTCATGAAGGATCTGCAAATAAAAATTTCGTGACTTTCTGTTTCGGAACCGGATGGGTTGATTATATAAGGAATAAAATACTTTCTCTCGTGAATGATCACGGGCTTGCATATGCCAAACTCGATTTTGCAGTTGCCACCAGCGCCTATGTGAATACTGATGCTATTTCAGGTTGTTATGCAACAGATCATCCGTTCCATAAAGATCATAACGAATCATTAATAGTCATTTATCAAAGGTTGTTTAAGCTTTTTGATGAATTACACAAATCAGCGCCCGACCTGTTTATTGACTGTACCTTTGAGACTGCAGGCAAGCTTCAGCTTATGGATTATGCTATTGCCCGGCATGCCGAGGGTAACTGGCTGTCAAATGTCGAACAACCTTTTCCGGCCGGTCCCCTGAGAGTAAGACATCTGGCGTGGTGGAGATCACCGGCTGTTCCCGCCAGTTCCCTTGTTATAGGGAACCTGCAAATGAATGAGGAAACCTTTGAATTCAGTCTTAAATCACTTATCGGAAGCCTTCCTATTGTCCTTGGAGATCCAAGGAAAATCCCTCCGGCAAGACGAGCCGAAATAAAAAAGTGGTCAATATGGATGCAGGCTATGCAGAATAAATATGATTACATGTCATTCAGGAAAGATCTTCCGGGATTCGGAGAACCTGCAGAAGGCATGTGGGACGGCTGGATGAGACTGAACACTGAAACGAAAGCAGGAGGCATAATAGGAGTATTCAAACAGGGCGCCAGGGATATCAGAAGAACAATTGTGCTCAGCGATCTGGATCCGGCAGGACAATACACTGTCAGACTGGCCCCCGACGGAAAGGAAGTAATTACTGCAACAGGAAAAACGCTGATGGAAAAGGGATTTGAGGTTGAGATTTCCGGTGAATATGGGGCAAATATTTACGAGGTTGCTGGAAGGTAGGTTTTGGAAAGGCGCAGAGGCGCAGGGGCACAATGGCACAAAGGAAGAAGGTTTTAAGGTGTTATGGTTTTATGGTCTTATGGTTTTAAGGCATTATGGCGTTAAGGTTTTAGGGTGTTATGGTGTTACGGTGTTACGGCATCTAGAGATAAGGTTTTGTGCTCTGTGATTAACCTTTGTGCTCTTAGTGTAAACCTTTGTGCTCTGTGGTTAAATGAAATAATCCAATAAATAAAAACTGACTTATTATGAAGAACAAATCTTTACTGATATTTATTTTGTTGCTGTCGGCTTCCCTTTCCTCACTTTACGCTCAGGGGTTTGTTGTTAATTACGATGAATCAAAAGTACCTGAATACACACTTCCTGATCCGCTGATCTTTAATAACGGCACGAAAGTGAGAAATAAAAAACAATGGGAGAAACGCCGGTCAGAGATCCTTAAAATATTCGAAAACGAGGTTTATGGTGTTGCACCTGAATGGGACGGCGAAATTATTTCTTCAGAATTATCATCTGATATTAACGCTTTAAATGGAGGTGCTGTCAGGAAAGAAATTAAGATCACACTGAAGAGAGAGGATAAAGAGCAGGATATGATAATGCTACTTTACCTGCCGAAATCGTCCGGCCCGGTCCCTCTTTTCCTTGGCTATAATTTCGGTGGAAATCATACTGTGACAAGCGAACCGGGAATCGCTGTTACAAACTCATGGGTAAGAAATAATAAGGAAGCAAATATCCTGGATAATAAGGCAAAAGAATCGGAGAGGGGCAGGGATGCTTCAAGCTGGCAGGTAAAAGAGATCATTTCACGGGGCTATGGTCTTGCAACCATTTACTACGGAGATGTCGATCCTGATTTTGATGACGGATTTAAAAACGGGGTACACGGTTTATACGGTTCAGATCCTGATAACACTTCATGGGGAAGTATTGCTGCCTGGGCCTGGGGATTATCAAGAGCAATGGATTACCTTGAGAAGATCCCTGCGGTTGATTCAAAGAAGGTTGTAGTTATGGGTCATTCACGACTTGGGAAAACTGCTTTATGGGCAGGAGCGACTGACAAAAGATTTGCAGCTGTGATCTCAAATAATTCGGGATGCGGTGGTGCTGCCCTATCAAAAAGAGTGTTCGGAGAAACTGTCGGCAGTATTAACCGGTCATTCCCTCACTGGTTCTGCGAAAATTTCAATAAATATAATGAAAGGGAAGATCTCCTGCCGGTCGATCAGCATCAGCTGCTTGCATTGATTGCCCCACGTCCGGTTTATGTGGCAAGCGCCGAAGAGGATCAGTGGGCTGATCCGAAAGGTGAGTTCCTGTCCTGTGTGGCAGCATCACCGGTATATAAATTATTGACCGGAAAAGGATTCCCTGCAATTCAGATGCCTGCAGTCAATTCACCGGTTGTCAGTAAAATTGGCTATCACATCCGGACAGGAGTTCATGATGTAACTTTATATGACTGGCAGCAGTATCTAAATTTTGCGGATCTGCATTTACGGTAAAAATAGTTAGGGATTTAATAATTTCCTTTATTTCAGGAATATACCTGCAATTATTAACATTTTAATATTTATTATCATGAAACGGATTTATGTAATCATTTCAGCGGTTTTGCTAATATGCATTTCCGGATTTGCCCAAAGTGGTAACACAAAAATATTTACAATTTTCACATCCGGAGGTTGCGGTTGTACTGGATCGGGCGGAGCTCCAAAAACTTTCACTACACATGAACAGGTTGTAAACATGCTTCAGAAAGCATGTCCGGGTATCGATTTTATTGTCTGGAAGGGTACGAATCCGGATGGATTGACTGAAATAGAAAAAAACAAGGATAATTATCACGGGATGCTTGTGGTAGGTGAACTGCACGGCGATTACAGGCTGGCTTTTACAGGCTTACCCACGATAGTAGTTTATAATTTGTGGGAATTTAATGCAGGGCATCCATGGAACCTGTTTGCAACAGGCAAAGCTCCTGAAGGAAGTGTACTTGCCGGAGGTATTGATTATAAGGCAGTAAAAATTCTGAATGCCCAACTCGACAGAAGGAATACATGTACACCGGCTGTCAGAGACTCAATGTTCAACGATCTGGTTTATAAGATCAAACTTATAAAGATCATAAAGGAACTTGCTGAGACAAGGATTCTGATGGTGACAAACAGTGTCGATGAAAATATTGCTGAGGTTAATTACCGTGGCGACATAAATCAGTCATTCCCCGAATATCATAATTTGAATTATACCCAGAAAATGAAAGAATTATATGGTGTTGAGATTGTCAGGGTAGGAGCGGAGGAATTTTATGAAGCATGTTCAAAAGTAAATATGAGGGAAGCAGAAAAGATTGCAGATGAATGGATAAAAAATGCACAAAGAGTTGAGGTGAACAGGAATGAAATTGTAAAAACTGCCCGGGGCTATCTCGCTCATGATGCCCTCAGGGAAAAATACAACTGCAATGCCGTATCAACCCATATAAGGTCAGTTGCTGCCGGTGGTCAGCTTAAGGACCGTTATAATCCGGGCGTTGGGCTGGAGCTTGGATTTAAACCAAGGGGAATAATGGCAGTCTGCCAGAATTACCCCGACCTCCTTATCAGTGAAATAATTGCATATAAACTTACCGGCAGGCATAGTATGTTTGGTGATGTGATGTATGATGCTGCCAATTCAGTTGAAATAATATTGCATTGTGGTATCCCTGTAAATATTTACGGAGATGAAAGACGCTTACCTTATATAATCAGACCACATGCTGAAAGTCCTGTCAGGGACAAACCCGACGAACCTGGTGCCTCAACCGGAATGACAGCGGAATGGCCTGCAGGAGAACCTGTTACAATATGGGAGATGCATTCCCTTCATGGTAAGATAAGGCTTCATACAGGTGATGTTGTAGATGGTCATAAGATCTACACCGGAGGGGAAGACATATATAACATTATGTGTACGGCAAAAGTGATTGCAAAAGTTGATGTAAAAAAATTGCAGGATCAGTTCATGCCTTCATATTACGGTATCCATACAGTCGCCACACCCGGTGACATTCGTCAGCAGATCAAAGATATGGCTGTTCTGCTGGGTCTAAAGGCCGATGAGTCAGATAAATAGGTTTTTATGAAAAAAAAGGGCGGCATGGAGATATGAAGTAAAACTATTTGCGAAGTGAAAACTTCAAAGCAGGTTATGCCGCCCTGATTCAGCAACCGTTTAATCCGAATAGGCAGCAAATTGTTACCCTCAAAATGAGGGTTTTTTTAAAAAAAAATCAAAAAAAATTATAATGTATTGATATTTAAGAGAAAAGGCCGGCAGAAGAGGAGAAATGAAAAAACCTAAAACCATGATAACTTAAACCCATTAAGATGCCGGCCTCCGCGACTATCATTGCAGCAAGAACATTAATATCAGGGTGACTGTTTCAAACCAGCCAACGACGACTCCCAAATCAGGTCAAAAAATCAAACTCATAAAAACTTTCAGTTCCCTTTTATCAGTTGTAAATATATATAAATATTTCATTCCACACAACTTTTACATATTAAACTGTTATTAACAGCCGGCGCTGAGATATCAACAGGATGCAACCTTAAGAGATTAATTTCGTATCAGGTAATTGATACAATCCGGATTCCGAATAAGTACATATTTAGTTAATGGTCAGAACATGAATGAATAATGGCCTTGCTTTCAGGACCGGAGGCAGAATAGTGTAAACCTTCAAACATAAACAGCTGATGAAAAAAGAGTATGAATTCAATGAAAATCAACCAAAAGGATTGTTGACTATTCCCTTTAAACCACTTGCAACCTGGGATGGGAAAACAGGGATAAATTCAAATGACGATAATAATGAATGGAGTCTTGCTGAAAGACTGTCCAAAGGGTACGGACTGACAAGAGAGAAGATCAATCACCTGATACGTTATGTTGTTTACGCATTTGGTACGGGTTCATATTTTGAGGAAGAAATAAAAGTTATTGATTTTGAAAAGGCTCCGGAACCTCTTATATCGGTTCGTTTTGAATCACGGAATAAACAAGTTACCGTAAAGAATCCAAAGATCATAGATAAGCTTTATAAATTGCTGCTGAGTGAGAATAACCTTTTCAAATTACAGAATCCTTATGACAAAGAGATAATCAGACAGGTTGCAGCTGAAGTCCTGAAAGAATTGACTGATAAGGAAAACCTTTCCTTAGAGAATGCTTATTGCATTATTGGATTCATTTTTGCCTATCATGGCTATGGTATCTGTAAAGAGAAAATATTTACTGAAGGTGAATTCATTTATGACTGCATAGAAAAGGAAAATAAAAACATCTCCGTAACGGAAACCTATCCTCAATATCTTTCACGCAGAATGAAGGAATACATTGAAGACTGAACCGGCGTTTTGCAGAAATATCTGCAAACTGATCTGTTAAAACACAGCATCCCGCATTAAGAATTCATATGTGATATGAGGATTGAATAAACAGATGCACTCAAAGACATTTTTAACTTTGATAAAAATAAGTGGGAATTTATCACATGAAAAAGTGCAATTCATTGATTAACAATTGAATTGCACTTCATTCATGTGATCCCGAAGGGACTCAAACCCCCAACCTTCTGATCCGTAGTCAGATGCTCTATTCAGTTAAGCTACGGGACCATGTTTCGCGTGGCTGCAAATATAATAAATTTTGAAGAAAGTATTTAAAGTATTTAGAGTACTCCAAACTCCAAACTCCAAACTCCAAACTCCAAACTCCAAACTCCAAACTCCA
>ERZ795055.3101-NODE-3101-length-12301-cov-4.378164_pt1 | contig 12301 bp, 10 predicted proteins | sample MGYA00375139_ERZ795055 | MGnify/ENA primary metagenome ERZ795055 (study PRJEB30184, sample SAMN05720283) | anaerobic digester metagenome | isolation source: active sludge of municipal wastewater-treating anaerobic digesters | place: USA | collected 2015-01-23 ...
CGGCCCGATCTCGACTTGATTGACGTGTTGAATCAGGACCCTGCCTATCCGAATTTCCGACACGCCCTGCTCTTGGTGGCGGTTGTGCTGGCTTTGCAGGTGGCGTTCGCGATCCCGCTGGCGGTGCTGGGCGTCGCGCTGAAATCGCCCGTGGTCGAGAGCCCGTGGAGCCTGGGCGTGATGAACCTGCTGGCGATCGGGGCCGTGCTGGGATGGGGGTGTTGGAAAACCGGGGCGCCTTGGTCTGAACTCTTCCCCCTGCGCGCCGTCCCGCTCGCGGTCTGGCCTGCCGTCCTCGTCAGCCAGGCGGGAATGCTGATCGTCGGATCCGAGCTCGACAACCTCGTCCGCTCCCTGCTGCCTCCACCCTCTTTCTTTGTCGACATGTTTGCCGGTCTCACCGCCGACGCGTCCGCAGGCTCGTTTTTTGCCCTCGTCCTGGTGGCCCCGGCGACCGAAGAACTCCTCTTCCGCGGTCTCATCCTGCGCGGATTGCTTCGGCGCGGCTCCCTGACGGCCGCGATTGTCCTGTCCGCCCTCCTTTTCGGGCTGGTGCATCTGAACCCCTGGCAATCGACCACGACAACGATGATGGGGCTGTTGCTCGGGTGGTGGACGGTGCGCACTGGTTCGCTGCTGCCCGCGTTGGCGGCGCACGCCCTGAACAACTCGAGCGTTCTGTGGCATCGGCATCTGCCATTCGAGGTCACAGGATTCAACAACGCCGATGTCATGTCGGCGACCGCCCAGTTCCAGCCGTTGTGGTTCGATACGATCGGCGTGATGCTGCTCGCCGCGGGAATCGTCTGGCTTCACCGCGCCCTGCCCCCTCGGAGTCTTCGGCTTGCGGGTCCGGGCGAGCCCGCTCCGAACGCGCCGGACCTCGGGGTCGAGCCGGCCAGGCCCGGCGAAGTCCCGCCCGTGATCGACCGCGCCCCGGGCTTGGCGAGCGAGGGGCCGGTCAACTCTCCGCAGAATTCCTTTGACAGAACCGGCATCGACGGCTCGCATGGCGGCAAATCATCTTAAGAGCACATGAGAAACTCGCTTATGACCCGCCGCGAGGCGATGCAACGAGCCGGGCTGGCGGCGACGGCCTGCGTGGCCGGCGCCGCTCAATTCCAGGTCGCGGCCCAGAATTCAGCTTCACCCGCCGCCGCCGGGGCGGAGCCGTATCGACTCCCGCCGCTCCCCTATGCCGCGGATGCCCTCGAGCCGCATATCGACGCCCGAACGATGGAGATTCACCATGGCAAACACCACGCCGCGTACGTGCAGAACCTCAACAGGGCGGTCGCCGAATTCCCCGCCCTGGCCGCCAAACCGGTCGAGGCGCTCGTCCGCGACCTGTCGGCACTCCCCGACAAGATTCGCACCGCAGTCCGTAACAACGGGGGCGGGCATGTGAATCACGCCCTCTTCTGGCAGTTGCTCAAGAGGAACGAGAACGGACGGCCCACCGGGGCTCTCGCCAAAGCCATCGACGACAAGTTCGGCAGTCTCGACAACTTCCGCCAGGAATTCACCAAGGCGGCCCTGGGCGTGTTTGGGAGCGGATGGGCCTGGCTGACGGTCGACGGCGCCGGTCTGCGCCTCGAAGCGACGCCCAACCAGGATACACCGATCTCGTTGAACCGGACGCCCATTCTCGGCCTCGATGTCTGGGAACACGCGTACTACCTCAAGTACCAGAACCGGCGCGCGGATTACATCGCCGCCTTCTTCAACGTGATCCATTGGGACGCCGTAGCGGATCTGTACAACCGGGCGCGCGCCTAGTCGGAGATCCATACCAGCGTCCCCACAGCCAGCCGGTCGTAGAGCGGCATCAGGTCGCGTGCCGCCAGGTGAACGCATCCGCGCGAGGCGGGGCGGCCCAAGGTGAGTTCATTTCCGACGCCGTGGACGTAGATGCAGCGTTCGAGCGTGTCGACATTTCCGCCGCGATTCCACCCTGGTTCGAGGCCTTCGAGCCACAAAACCCGATGAGCGATGGCGGCCTGGGGCTGCCCTTGCCACGTGAGGCCGACCGGTTCCCGGTTCACGAGCACAACCCCGACCGGCCATCCGCCTCCGGCCTTGTGCGCGATGCGGTGGAGTCCGAGCGGCGTGCGGTTGGTGTCCATGACCTGCCCGATGCCGAAGCGCGAGGTCGAGATTCGGTACCGCATGCGTCGGCGCGCTGTGCCTGGGAGGACAGGCCGGTGGGTGGGGATCGCCTGAGCCGCGGGATCCAGTTCGAGCCATTCCATCTGTTGGGTCTGCACCCGCACAAGCAGGAGATGGCGGGTCAACCGGATCCCAAGTCTGCGGCAGGCCTGGATCATCCCCGCGGGCAGGCTTTGGGGCATTGCACGACAAGGCTTCGTCTGGTCTGCGCCAGGCACGAAGGTGGGCGGCGCGGTCCTCACCTCAGGCTCTTGACCAACACCTTCGAGCGCCGTCCGTTCTGGCTGTACTTCTCGCGACGCCCGGGCGGCAGATCGTCGGGAGAGCCTTCCTGGAACCCGCCTTTGGACTGGAAGTAGGTGAAGGCCTGGGTGGACAGGGCGATCAACTCGCGCAGGCCCAGCTCGCGCGCCTTGTTCTCGATGAACTGCAGCAGCTTGCGCCCGATGCCCTGGTTCTCATGCGAGGGATTCACATACAGACAGGCCAGCTCTCCCTTGCCCGACTCGGGGTGGATATGCAGGGCCACACAGGCGACCGGGTTCTTGTCGATCTCGAAAATGTAGTAGTCGCCGAGCGTTTTCTCGATGCTGCTCCGGCTCCGCTTCACGAGTTCCTCGGACTCGACCGAGGGCTGGATCAGTTTCAGGATGCTGGGGATGTCCTTCTTCATCGCGCGGCGCACGTGCTGGTATTCGTTGGCGTAGACGAGCGTGCCGACCCCTTCGTTCGAGAAGACCTCGGTCAGCAACGCCTCGTCGAGTCGCCCATTGATCACGTGCACGCGTTGGACGCCGGCGCGACAGGCGGCCACGGCGTGAATGGCTTTCGAGAGCGTTTCCGCCGGCAACTGCTCCCGGTCCTCAGCCAGAACGTGGTCGAGGTCGCTGGCCAGGATCTGCCGGAACAGGCGGCCCTGCCGGAACAGGCCGTCATACGTGGTCACAAAGATCAGTTTGATCGCTTTGAGCGCCTCGGCGACCGCCACGGCGATGCCGTCGGAATTCACACGGTAGGTGCGGCCCTCTCCATCGAAACCGAGGGGCGGGATGATGGGGATCACGTCCTGCTCGAGCAGGGTCTGGATCAGCTCGATGTCGATCCGCTCCACCTTCCCTGTGAAGAGGTGATCGACCCCCTGAAGGATGCCCATCGGATGGGCCACGATGGCGTTCGGGCAGGCGGCCCGCAGATCCTGGGTCGCCAGGCCCTCGAGGATTTCGTGGGTGAGCCTGTTGGCGGCCGTGAGAGCCAGCTTGAGCGTCTCGGCATCCGTCACCCCGCTGCCATCCAGATTGGAGGGGTGAATCTGTTGTTGGCTGGCGAGCAGGCGGATTTGGGCCGACGCACCGTGCACCAGCACGACGCGAATATTCAAGGACCGCAGCACGGCCACATCCATCAGGATGTTGGCGAAGTTCTCGTCCGTGACGATGGCCCCATCAACGCTGATCACGAACGTTCGTTCGCGAAAGCGCGGGATATATTGCAGGATGCCCCGCAGATCGGTTGGTTTCACTCTGACACCCGCATGTGTTCGTTGCGGCGCCGCCAATAGGTAGGCACTCGCCACGCAGATTCAATGAATTTCTGTCGGCCTTGTGCAATGTCCCGGCTCGAGCCATCTTCGCCCTCGACGAAAATGACCATGCCTCTCAGCGACGAGGAAATGCGCCGGTACGCGCGGCATCTGATCCTGCCGGAGATCGGTTTGGCCGGGCAGCACAAGCTGCGCGCGGGGAGCGTCTTGTGCGTCGGCGCCGGCGGGCTCGGGTCGCCCGTCGCGCTGTACCTGGCAGCGGCCGGCATTGGACGGCTGGGGATTGTGGATGCCGACGTTGTGGATTGTTCGAATCTCCAGCGCCAAATCCTGCACGGGACCGGCGATTTGGGCCGGGCCAAGACCGACTCGGCCGCCAACGCCTTGCGGCGTCTGAATCCGCACGTGGATGTCGTGCTCCACGCGGTTCGACTGACGCGGGACAACGCGCCGCACTTGCTGGAGGGGTGGGACGTGGTCGTGGGAGCCACCGACAATCTCGACGCGCGGTACTGGATCAACGAGGCCGCCGTGCGGCTTGGGAAACCGAATGTTTACGGCGCGATCGGACGATTCGACGGACAGGCCAGCGTGTTCGCCCCGCATCGGCGCGGGCCGTGCTATCGCTGTCTGTACCCCGAACCGTCCGCGCCGGGACATGAGTCGGAGGCGGCATCCAACGGAGTCCTGGGAGTGGTGCCTGGGATCGTCGGTTGCATCCAGGCAACCGAGGCTCTCAAGTGGATTCTCGGCATCGGATCTTCGCTGCTCGGACGGCTGTTGGTCCTCAACGCCCTCGAGATGCGGTTCCGCGAAGTCCAGATCCGTCGCGACCCGGCGTGTCCGGTCTGCGGCAAGCGCCCTGCCAGCGATGAGACGGCCGGCTAACCCGCATATTGACACACCGTCAGTGCACAGGCCGGTCAGACCTCGCAGGAAGACTGCTATGCGGGTTAGAGAGGCAGAACCGCGCCAGGATCTCCTGGGCCGCCCCGAGCAAGACGACGGCCTGTTGATCGAGAAACCGATTCGTGTCCCCCCAGTGGTTCTTGGTCGGGAGCGGAGCCGGATCGGCCTTGGTGCACGAGGACCGGGTCGTCCTGTTTTTCAGCCTCAGGCAATATGCCACAAGGGGCAGAGGCAATCAAAGGAGCTGAATGCGGCGCACCGCCCGATCAACGGTGATCTCGGCTGGGGAGCATCCGTCCCGGTCTCCCGTCTAACCGCAGGTGACGGACGGTCGAAGACGTCATCCTGGCCCCACGGCTGGCACCGAACTGCACCGCATCCTGAAAAGTCGACATGAAAGCTGATCTTCTCCTGGTCGCGTCTCTCGCGTTGAATCTCGTGCTCCGCCCATCCGCCGCTGGCGAAGCAGGCGCTCCGCCGGGCAATCCGGCCGCCGCGGCCCAGGCCATCAATGCGCTGGGCCTCGAACTGCTGGCCAGAGGAACGGCGGTCGACGCCAACGCGTTGCTCTCGCCCTATTCGATCCAGACGGCGCTGGCGATGACCTTCGCCGGAGCAGCCGGCGCCACGCGCGCCGAGATGGCCGATGTGCTCCATTACGCCGGGGACGAAGCGGCCTTGCACCGATCATTTGCCGCGCTGCGACAGGCCTTGGAGGAGGTTGCCCGGAAGACGGCGGCGCAGGCCGAAGACGCCCGAACGTGGGGCGGCTCCAGCGAACCCGTTGTGCTCACCGTTGCGAACCGCTTGTTCGGCCAGGACGGCTACGCGTTTCGCGCGCCGTTCTTGACCCTGGTGAAAAACACCTATCACGCGCCGTGTCAGCCGCTGGACTTCGCCCGGGACCCTCAGGCGGCGACGCGCAAGATCAACGGGTGGGTCGAACAGGAGACGCGGCAGCGCATCCGCGATCTGGTTCCTCCCGATGGTCTCGACAAGGATACCCGGCTCGTTCTGGTGAACGCGATCTACCTGAAGGCGCCGTGGGCGGAGGAGTTCTCGGCTTCGGCGACCCAACCGCGTCCGTTCCATGTGAAGGGCGGTGCGGCGCAGGATGTGCCCACCATGGTCCGCCAGGCCCAGTTCGGGTACAGCCATCGGGACGGCTTCAGCGTGGTCACGATCCCTTACAGCGGCGGCGAGGTTCAGTTCCTCATCCTGCTGCCGGACCGGACCGATGGCTTGGCCGGGTTGGAAGCGAAAGCCACCCCAGCACTCCTGGCGGAGTGCGCCAAGCCCGAACCCACCGACGTGATCCTCTACCTGCCCAGGTTCAGGGTCGAGCCGCCGCTATTTCGACTCGGCAAGGTGCTCCAATCGCTGGGTATGCGCTCGGCCTTCGATCAACCGCCGGGCACGGCCGACTTCGACCGGATGGCGCCCCGGAGAGCGGATGACTATCTCCGCATCTCGGAGGTCTTCCACAAGACGTTCCTGGCGCTGGACGAGCGTGGGACGGAAGCGGCGGCCGCCACAGCCGTGGTGATGGCTAGGGTGACGGCCATGGTCGGGACGAAGCCCAAGCCGGTCGAGGTGCGGGTGGATCATCCCTTTCTCTTTGCCATTCAGCATCGTCCGAGCGGGGCCTGCCTGTTCCTGGGGCGGATCACCGAACCGCGGTAGGCGCGCCGGGCTGCCACAGCGGCTCCAGGCACGCTCTCCCGGCGTGCCGCGCGCTTCACTCGTAGACTTCCAACTCCGCAACGGCCATTTGCGCGCCTTTCTCGTCCGGCCCGTCCGGCTTGACTGCGCTCACGCGGACAAACTGCGCTTGAACAGACTTGGGCAACTCGCAGGCGTAGGGCTTGCCATCGAGGAACACATCAATCGACACCACCCCGCCGGTCCGATTCACCTCGGCGATGCACTCGGTCAAATCGGTTTTCGAGTACCGCACGCCCGGTTGCCCCCAACCGGCGCCCAGGTAGTTGCCTAGCGCGCATTTCTCACCAGGTTTTGGACGGCGCGAAGCCGATGTCATCGAAAGCGGTAGCCAGGCGCTAGAAAAGCAAAATCGCCTTTTCTCGCCAGCATGGAACATTTAGAAATCGACATCAATTTCGTCGATGTGCCCGCCAACCTCTGGGGTTGGAACGGGGAAACGTTCTGACGACTGCAATCCGGCTGTGAACACGCACTTCGTTCTTTTCATGACCCAGCTGACACTGGTGCAGGGACTGGCGTTGGCGGGCGATGCGGTGCCGTCGGTCCGCGTCATGATGCCCGATGAGCCCGGTGCCATCACCAGGCGGGCGGTCGAGATTCTCAGCCGACAGATTGGCCAACGATGCGGGGCCAAAGTGGTTAGCAGCGGTGAAGCCGCAGGGTTGGTGGAAGTGGGCATCGAAGCCGGCATCGGGACGGAAGGTTACCGGATCGTGGACGGACCCGGGGGGGCAGTGAGGATCGTGGGTAACGACGAGAGAGGGCTGCTCTACGGCGTGGGCAGATTCCTGCGAAGCTCGCGCTATGATCGCGGTGGGTTCACTCCCGGCGCCTGGCGAGGCACCTCCGTGCCGCGCTGTCCGATGCGCGGCATCTACCTCGCAACCCACTTCAATAATTACTACGAGGCCGCTTCGCCCGAGGAACTCGAACGTTACGTCGAGGACCTGTCGTTGTGGGGTTTCAACCTGTTGATGCTCGCTTATCCTCACTGGCAGTATGCCGGCTACAATGATGCGGCGGCCCGCAAGATGACCGAGCATCTGCGCCGGATCATGAGGGTGGCCAAGCAGGTGGGGATGCGCGTGAGCGTCGGCGACGCCCTCAACGGCGGGTTTACCTCGACGCCCCAGGAGATGCGCTGCACCCCCGTCCCGGATCCGCTGGGCCGGCACGGCAACTTTGGCGTGAACCTCTGCCCCAGCAAGCCGGCGGCGAGGGCACAGTTGCTGAAGAACTGGGAACAGTTGCTGGACCAGTTCGCTGACCCCGGCTTGGATTGCGTCACCTACTGGCCGTACGACGAAGGCGGTTGTGGCTGTCCGGACTGCTGGCCGTGGGGTGCGCGGGGGTATCTGAGTCTGTCCCGTGCCGTGTCGGCGCTGGTGCGTCAGCAAAGCCCCCACGTCAATGTCATTCTCTCGACGTGGACCTTCGACACGCCCCCCGCCGGCGAGTGGGAAGCGCTGAGCGCGGCTCTCGAGCAGGACAAGAGCTGGGCGGATTACATTCAAGCCGACGCGCACGAGGACTTTCCGCGATTCCCGCTGGAGCGGGGCGTGCCCGGCGGTCTGCCGCTAATCAACTTTCCCGAGATCAGCATGTGGGGCCAGAACCCCTGGGGCGGCTACGGGGCCAACCCCCTGCCCGGTCGCCTCCAACGGCTCTGGGACCAAACCCAGCGCAAACTCTCTGGCGGAACCCCCTATTCGGAGGGCATCTACGAAGATATCAACAAGGCGATCTGCAGCCAGTTCTACTGGGACCCGGAACGCCCGGCGATCGAGACGGTTCGGGAGTATGCGGCCTTCGAGTATTCACCTGCGGTCGCCGATGACGTGGTGAAGGTGGTGGAGGTATTCGAGACGAACCATCGGCGAGAGCAAATCGGCCCGAGCGCTCAAGAGGCGTTCGAGCGCGTCAAGGGCATCGAGGCCAGGTTGGCGCCCCAGGCTCGGGAGGCGTGGCGGTGGCGGATTGTCTATCTGCGTGCGCTGATCGACTGTGAATTGCTCAGGACGCGGGGGAAGCTCGAAGGCGAGCCGCTGCAGGCGGCTTTTCGCGAGCTGACGGCGATCTACCACGCCGAACACGCTCACTCGATGCCCATTCGCCCGCCGCAAATTGGCGGTGCCGGCTCGAAGTGAGCGTTTGACCCGCCGAATCCGTCGGGGCCAACCGCCCCACCATCACGACGACGCTATCCAGTTGGGACAGAAGAAGCATCGGGCCGCGGGCAACACCGTCCGCAACAATTTCGCCCACAGCGCTCTTCCTGACGACGGCGCGAACCACATTCGATCGCTCTCGAGTCGCCCTGATTATCGGGAACAGAAGCTACCCGGTGACCTTTGCGACTCCCTCGCAGATGTCCACCGCCCTCGGCTCCATGGACCGAGGACGCATCGAGCGCCTCGATCTGACGGTCCACATTCCCATCGCCGACGTTGACAGGGACGGCCTGCCCGACGACTGGGAAACTGTGTACTGCGGCTGCGTGACCTGCTGCGACCCAGAGGCCGATGTAGACGGCGCCGGCCTGGCGATGTGGGAGGAGTATCACGCCGGCACCGACCCAAACGACCCGCAGTCTGCCTTCCGCTTCATCCGCTACGACGTCCACCTGGCTGGCGGTTTCCAGGTGGAATGGTCCAGCATGGCCGGCCGCGCCTACGTCCTCGAGCGTTCGGCCGCCCTGGCAAACGACTGGGTTGTCGTGCGCAGTGACGTCGCAGCCACCCCGCCCCAGAACCTGTACCACGACACCACAGCCACCGGAGCCGGCCCGTACTTCTACCGGCTCCGCCTGTCGCCCTGACCCACGCCTCCTATGCGCCGTTACTTGCTCGCAATCTGTGTCGCCGCAGGCGTGCTCACCGCCTTGCCGTTCATCACAACCACCAATACATCAACCTTCCAATGGACTCTCCGCGGTCAGCCAGTGCGCCGCCAAATCCACTGGCTTCGCGACTCGCTCAACCTGGTGGGTTTCGGCCTGCCAACCTCCGGCACGCCCCGCTTCGACACCTTCTTCGCCGGCGAACCTGCCCTGGGCGACTTCACCCTCTTCCGCCTCGACACCCAAGGCCGCTGGGTGCCGACCTCGGGGTCGGCCCTGATGCAACCGGGTGAGGCCTTCTGGATCCGCACTCGAGGCTTGCCCGCCTTTCAAGGCCCGATCCAGGTTCAATTGGACCGCCGGGTCGGCCTGGACTTCGGCCGCATCCTGACGGAGCAAAAGCTGCGTCTCTACAACGCCTCACCCAGCCCGCGCACCATTGCGGTCCGCCTGCTGCAGTCCCAGCCTCCACCCGTCGGGAGCGGCACGGCCCTGGCCGGCGATGTGCCGTTCGCCGTCAAGCTCATCGTGCACCTGGACGCCGCGGGTCAGGCTCGGCTGCTGCAGAAGGTGGTCCAGGTCTGGCTGCCGGGCACCTACCGCTGGGCTGACGACGGCTCGGGTCACCTCGTGGCTGACCAACCGGGCCGCTTCGTGCTGCTGACGGACGACAGCCTCGCGGCGCGCTGCACCGGCGCCGCCATGGAAGACAACCACATCTCCGTCCACCCGATGACCATAGCAGCCGGCGATGAATCTCGCAGGGCCGAGTTCCCGCCTTCGCCTACGTCGCTTTGGTGTACCGCTTGTGATCGAGCACGGGCATCGGCGGGTCAATTCCCGGCGGCAGAAGGGCGTGGCGTTTACGATTCGCAGGCCGGCGACGCTTTGAAATTCCGCGACGTTGAGCGTGGCGACTTCATGGTCCAAGGCCAGGAACCCGACCATGTTGAATTTGGCTCGCTCGTCCGCGGCCCCGATGAGAAGATGCACCTCGGGACCTGGGACGAATGGGCGACACCCAAATGTACACCCGCTCCGTCGCCTGCGGCCCCACCGGCAAGACGTACACGGGGATTGGCTACGGACGCGCGAATGTGGTGGCCTACGAGCCGAAGAGCGGCCTGATCTGGGGACTCACCGGCCACAGCGTTTTTGCGGTTGATCCGGACAGCGGGGAAGTGGCCGCCATGGCCGATGCGCCGGTTCCAATCCGTTGCGGTTTCGCTCTCCGAGACGACGCGGTCTATTTTGGGTCCGGCGCGCATCTGTGGCGATATCGCTTCCGCTGATTCACTTCGAGTATGAAAACACCTGCCTGTTTCTGTCTTGTTCTCGCCAATCTCTGGATGGGCATCGCGGCTTCCACAGCGGCCGACGGACCCACTCCGCCGGACGGCTGGCAGGGCGTCGCCGCCCGCGAGGAAATCCGGCCCGCGTTCGCCTTCGATCCATCCGGCGGCCCCGATGGCAAAGGCTGCCTCGTGATCACATCGGACGCGCGCGAGGGCCTGGATGGTCATTGGACCAAAACCCTCGCGATCCAGGGCGGTCGCCACTACCGCTTCGCCGCGCTGCGCCGCACGGAGAACGTGCCGACACCCCGCCGCAACGTGCTCGTGCGCATCCTCTGGCAGAACGACCAGGGGCGCCAGGTCCTCCACGACGATCCCGGGGCCCTCAGCTACCGCGACGGGCCCTTGCCCGTGGCCGAACCCGAGTATCCGACCGATAAAGGCCCGGACACCCCAGGGTGGACCGAAGTCTCGGACACCTACCTGGCGCCGCTGAAGGCAACCCGCGCAGTGATCGAACTGCATCTGCGCTGGGCCGCCGGCGCCCGGGTCGAGTGGAGCCGCATCTCCCTCGATGAAGTCCCTGCCCCGCAGCCCCGAATGGTCCGCCTCGCCACCGCCCATTTCCGCCCGTCCGGCCAGAAGACCGCCGCGGACAACTGCCGCCTGTTCGCCCCGTTGGTTGCGGAAGCCGCCCGCCAGAAGGCGGACCTGCTGGTGTTGCCCGAGACCATCACCATCTGCGGCAATGGCCTCAGCTTTGCGGACGCCGCCGAACCGATTCCCGGCCCCTCGACGGACTACTTCGCCGCCCTCGCCCGCGAGCACGATCTGCACCTGGTGGTGGGTTTGCTGGAACGCGATCGGCACTTGATCTTCAACGTGGCCGTGTTGATCGGCCCCGACGGACAGCTCCTGGGCAAGTACCGCAAGGTCGCCCTGCCGCGGACCGAGATCGAAGGGGGAGTCGCCCCCGGCCATGACTACCCGGTGTTCAACACCCGGTTCGGCAAGGTCGGAATGATGATCTGTTACGACGGTTTCTTCCCCGAGGTGGCGCGTCAACTCAGCATCAACGGAGCTGAAGTCATCGCCTTTCCCGTTTGGGGCTGCAATCCGCTGCTCGCCGCCGCGCGCGCTTGCGAGAACCATGTCTACATCGTCAGCAGCACCTATACGGACGCGGCGACCCGCTGGATGATCTCGGGCGTCTATGACCACGAAGGCCGCGTCCTCGCCCAAGCCAGGGAATGGGGCACCGTCGCCGTCGCGGAGGTGGACCTGAACCGGCGGCTGCATTGGTCGAGCCTGGGCGATTTCAAAGCCGAAATCCCTCGCCATCGCCCGGTCTGGAAGGGAGAGTGAGGTCATGGAGGACGAGCGCATGATGCACCCGCTGCGCCGTCCTTGAGAACGCCGCGCGCGTTGCCACAGCCGGGAAATCCGGATCGTCGTCCCGGGCTGGCCCCGATCGATCACAGGCTCGGGGCTCGACCTGATCCAGGCCTGTCCTCAAGTGAGACACCCCTTGGATCGCCGGCTCAACAACAGGACACCCGCCCGCAAAACCGCGGGATCGCGACCAAAGACCGGAGGTGACTGTTCGCGTGGCTTGAATTGAACCGCGAAATACGAAATACGCGAACCCGGCGCTGTCTGATTCACGTCCATTCGCGTCTATTCGCGGTTTGGGGGTTTGTCTGAGGCGCGCCTCGCGAGGCATGAGATTTCAGGGCTAGCGCGCATTTCACACCAACTTCTGAAGAACGCGGAGCCGCTGTCATCGAAAGGTGCACTGATGCGCGCTATACAGAGCGACATAAA
>ERZ795055.3104-NODE-3104-length-12294-cov-4.550780_pt1 | contig 12294 bp, 12 predicted proteins | sample MGYA00375139_ERZ795055 | MGnify/ENA primary metagenome ERZ795055 (study PRJEB30184, sample SAMN05720283) | anaerobic digester metagenome | isolation source: active sludge of municipal wastewater-treating anaerobic digesters | place: USA | collected 2015-01-23 ...
ATTTTCCATTCTCTTCATTTTTTTATATATTTGCACTTCGTCCGCCGATGGCGTGAAATATGAAAATACTTTTATGCAATTTTCCGATATAATTGGTCAACAAGAGATTAAAAACCGCTTTATACGCTCGGTACACGAGCAGCGGATTCCTCATGCTCAATTGTTACGCGGACCCGAAGGAATTGGCAAACTTGGTTTAGCAATTGCTTATGCACAATTTATAAGTTGCGAAAACCGCCGGGATACAGATTCGTGCGGCACTTGTCCATCGTGCGTGAAATTTCAAAAATTAGCGCATCCCGATTTGCATTTTGTATTTCCGGTCATAAAACCTGCCGGCAAAACCACTGTCATTTGCGACGATTACATTGCCGATTTCAGGGCAGCCATTATCGAAAATCATTACATAAGTGTAAACGATTGGTATGCCCGAATTTCGGGAGATCCGAAGCAAGGATTAATTTATTCCAATGAAAGTGAGGAAATTATCCGTAAATTGAGTCTGAAAACCTATGAATCGGAATACAAAATAATGATTATTTGGTTGCCTGAAAAAATGCACGGGAATTGCGCGAATAAGTTATTGAAAATACTTGAAGAACCACCCGAAAAAACTGTTTTCCTGTTGGTTTCCAATTCGCCCGATCAGATTATCACGACTATTTTATCGCGAACACAGCATATTAATATTCCCAAATTGACTGAGAATGACATTGTGCTGGCTTTACTTCGGAATGCAGAACTGGAACTTACGCAACAAGATGCAGTAAATGTGTCGCGTATATCCAATGGAAGTCTTCTGAATGCATATTCGATCCTGAGCGAAGGTGATGAAAATAAACAAAACTTCGATCGCTTTGTTATGATAATGCGTTTGGCGTGGCAAGTGGGAAACCGTAAAGATCATGCATCGTTGAAAACATTGAAAAAATGGGCGGATGAAATGGCTGCTGCAGCCATTGGACGTGAACGACAGAAAAACTTTCTGACTTATTCGCAACGAATGACCCGCGAGAATTTCATTCTAAACCTCAATCATCCTGAACTTAATTACCTTACAACCTTTGAATCAGAATTTTCAAGTCGGTTTTCACCCTTTATAAATGACCGGAATGTGGAAGATCTGATGAAAGAATTTGCTTTAGCCGAACGACATATTGAACAAAATGTGAATGCCAAAATGGTGTTTTTCGATTTGGTACTCAAGGTGATTATGTTGTTGAAAAGATGAAGAAAAGTTTGAGAGTTTGAAAGTTTGACGTTTCATGTTTCGTGTTTCGCGTTTCGTGTTTCGTGTTGTTGAGAGTCGCTGTGCGATTGATTTTTTAGCGTGGAAGCGATGCTCTCAATTTAAGACATAGGTTTCATGTTCTTGCTTAACTTATTTTCTTATTTCCCATTTTCTTAATTTCTCATTTTCTCATTAAAATATTGGCTCATTGGCACATTAACATATCCCGCAAACGGGACTTCAATTTGTTCCGTTGGCATGTCTTTATTCTTTGTTCTTTTGTCTTTTATCTAAAAAATATATACCGACAGGCAATAACTCCTGTCAAATTAAACTGAAAAAACAATGGATTACACACTAAATAATGGAGGTTGCAACCTCAAAAAGAGCGGTTGCAACTGCAAAAGCAAACAAAAATTAGGCACTTTCGACTGGTTAAGCGATTTGCCTGAAACACAGCAAGACACTGATTATGTGGAGGTTCAATTCAAAAATACCCGCAAAGGTTATTTTTTGAACAGTATAAAACTCCCACTCGCAAAAGGTGATATCATTGCGGTGGAAGCCTCGCCGGGTCACGATATTGGCGAAGTAACACTGACCGGAAGATTGGTTTTGCTGCAGATGAAAAAGAATAATTACAATCCTGAACGGGCTGAAACCAAACGTGTTTACCGCAAAGCCAAAGAAACGGATATTGAAAAATACAACGAAGCGAAGGCCAAAGAACAGGAAACAATGATCAAAGCCCGCCAGATTGCCGAAAGTCTGAAACTAAACATGAAAATTGGCGATGTAGAATTTCAGGGCGATGGAAACAAAGCAATTTTTTATTACATAGCCGACGAACGCGTTGATTTCCGGCAACTTATAAAAGTATTTGCTGAAACTTTTCGCATTCGTGTTGAAATGAAACAAATCGGAGCACGACAGGAAGCAGGCCGCATTGGTGGTATTGGTCCGTGTGGTCGCGAATTGTGCTGCTCAGGTTGGATGACAAGTTTTAATTCGGTATCGACTAATGCTGCCCGCGTACAGGACATTTCACTGAATCCGCAAAAATTAGCCGGACAATGTGCTAAACTGAAATGCTGCATGAATTACGAACTCGATGCTTATGTTGATGCGTCGAAAGATTTTCCTTCGAAAGAAATCCATCTCGAAACGTTGGACAATACGTATTACCATTTCAAAACGGATGTATTCAAAGGTTTGATTTCTTATTCCACAGCCCAGAATTTTGGAGCAAATGTAGTTACAATTTCAGCTCAACGTGCTAAAGAAGTTATTTCGCAAAACAGAAAAGGCATTAAACCCGATACATTGGATGTAAAAATTGATGAAAACGCGAATGCGAAAAAAACCGAATATGACAATGCAGTGGGTCAGGATAGCTTAACCCGTTTCGATTCGCAGAAGAAACACACGGGTGGTAAATCGAACCAACAGAAAAGAAATAACAATTCAAAAGGTCAGGCGGAAGGAAAAGGAAATGGACAGCGACCACCACTTGTTGTTAAGAAAATCAATCTTGATAATTCAAAAAATGAAGCTTAGAAATTTTGCAATAACAGTATTCTTTATTTTTATATTCATATCCTGCTCTCAAAGAGATGTTTACCTACAATTTTCTCCGGTAAATGAAGCAGGGTGGAGTAAAGACAGTCTGTTTACTTTTGACATTCCGGTAAGCGACACACAAATAGCTTACAATCTTTATGTTAATATAAGAAACAGAGGAGAATATCCTTATCAAAATTTATGGTTATTTCTTGAAAAAATGACTCCCGATAGTGTCGTGTCGCGCGATACAATAGAATTTTATTTGGCCGACAATCATGGAAAATGGCTGGGAACCGGAGCTGGTGCAACCTACGAAATGCCTGTTTTATATCAACAAAATATAAAATTTACAACGACAGGAACGTATCGATATAAAATTTCTCAAGGTATGCGAGATTCGGTACTTGCAGGTATTAACGATATTGGAATGAGATTAGAGAAAACGAAATAGCACTCTCACATGGAATATCCGGTTTTTCGTCAAAATTGTAAATTGTAAATAAAAAAAATAGTAAATAATACAGTGGGTAAAAATAAATTATCCAAATTTGCCGATATGGAAACATATCCGCATGTTTTTCAGGTTTCGTCGCACGAAATAAGAAATGGTGGATCTTTTCACTTGAAAGGACAATGGAACGAAGCGTTTTTCAAAAATAACAATCCCATTGTATTGGAATTGGGTTGTGGTAAAGGCGAATATACTGTTGGGTTGGCGGCACTTTTTCCCGGGAAAAATTTTATCGGAGTCGACATCAAAGGTGCCCGAATGTGGACAGGAGCTAAAAGTTCGCTAGAAAAAGGACTAACAAATGTGGCCTTTCTGCGTACAAATATTGAAATGATTCATCACTTTTTTGCAACAAACGAAGTGACTGAAATCTGGTTGACTTTCCCCGATCCACAGATGAAAAAAGTGACTAAACGGCTTACTGCTACCAACTTCATGCAATCGTACCAGCAGTTTGTAAAACCCGATGGCGTAATACATTTGAAGACCGACAGTAATTTCATGTTTACTTATACCAGCCTAATGGTGAAGGAAAATCAATATCCCGTGCTATTTTCGTCGGACGATTTGTATGCTTCCGACTTAAATGACCCTATATTACAAATCAAAACCTATTACGAACAACAATGGCTCAATCGGGGTCTGACGATTAAGTATATAAAATGGACGCTTGAACCCCGAACAAATTTTGTTGAACCGGATGAAGAAATTGAATACGACAGTTATCGCAGCTTTGGCCGAAACCAAAGATCACAACCAGAAAATGAATAATTCTCAATTCATACATTTATGTAGAACTTTTCCTGATTAAAATTTGTTTATCCATAACTTTCAAACTTTACAAATTTTCAAACTTCTAAAAATGACTCTATATCCACAATTAATTCTTGATGCACTTACCCACGTTCGCTACCCCGGAACCGGAAAAGACATTGTAAGTTCCGGCATGGTGCAGGACAATATCCGTATCGACGGAAATAAAATTTCATTTTCAATTGTTTTTGAAAAACAAAACGATCCCTTTGCCAAATCGGTTGTAAAGGCTGCCGAACAGGCAATTCTGACCTATATTGGCGAAGATATTGATATTAAAGGCAATATTGGAATAGAAATGAAAGAAGCGCCCAAACCGAAACCTTCGGCTGTATTACCGGGAGTAAAAAATATAATTGCTGTTTTTTCGGGAAAAGGTGGCGTTGGAAAATCAACAGTTTCTTCCAATCTGGCCATTTCGCTTGCTAAATTAGGTTACAAAGTAGGATTGCTCGACGCTGACATTCACGGACCTTCGATGCCAAAAATGTTTGGCGTGGAAGATGCCAAACCTGAAATGGAGGAAATTGATGGCAAACAAATGTTGTCGCCCATCGAAAAATACGGTGTTAAAATGCTGTCCATCGGCTTTTTTGTTGATCCTAACAATGCGTTGGTTTGGCGTGGAAGCATGGCAAGTAATGCTTTGAAGCAATTAATTACGGATGCCCATTGGGGCGAACTTGACTTTTTTATCATGGATCTCCCACCCGGAACCAGCGATATTCACCTTACTTTGGTGCAAACCATGGGAATCACAGGAGCAGTCATTGTAACTACGCCTCAGGATGTGGCATTGGCCGATGCTCGAAAAGGCGTAAATATGTTTGTGGGTGATAAGGTAAATGTTCCCGTACTTGGATTGGTGGAAAATATGTCGTGGTTTACGCCTGCCGAACTGCCTGATAATAAGTACTATATATTTGGGAAAGATGGCGGAAAACGTCTGGCTGAAGAATTAGGCGTTCCGTTGCTCGGTCAGATTCCGCTGGTTCAAAGCATTCGCGAACAAGGTGATGCCGGACGTCCGGTGGCGGTTGAAAATGATAGCATTACCGCTATTGCATTTCACGATCTGGCAGCGAAAGTAGTGGAACGGGTAAATTTCCGAAATGAAAATTTCGAAGCTACCAAAAAAGTGGAAATGGCAAAATAATGAAATTAAAAAAAGGAACTGAGTGAAAATTCAGTTCCTTTTTTTTTGTTGAAAATTAAAGTTTTATTGAAAACTCAATACGTCCACCAAAGCCGAGTTCAACTATTTTTTGAACAGTTGAAATTCGGGCTTCTTTAATATTATTCTCTATTTTAGAAATATACGATTTTGTAGTACCCACTTTTTCAGCAAGTTGTTCTTGCGTCATACCCAATTCCAAACGTGTATCGTGAATTAATGTACCAATTTTGAAATTTTCATAACCGTTTTCCAATTCCTCGCGTTCCATTGTTCCGCGTTTTCCGTAGTTCGTTTCTTTAAACTCTTCAAGTGTCATCAGGTTTTTATTCTTTATTTTGCTCATAACTTTTTTTATTTATTTGGTGAGTTTGCGATTTCCAATTCATATTCTAATTTTATTTTTTTCGCTAATTCAATTTCGTTTTTTGGAGTCCTTTGCGTTTTCTTTTGAAAGCCATTCATTATAACAATTAAATGTCCGTGGTCAAAGAAACAAAAAATGCGAAATATATCGCTTCCAAGTTGAACACGAATTTCATATAATCCGTCAGAATTCTCAATGTATTTCAGATATGTTTCCGGAACTCTTTCCAAGTCTTCAACCAACTCAAAAGTCCAAACAATTTTCGCTTTTACTTTTTTTGATTGTTTGTCAAAAAAATTTTGGAAGTAGTGCTTGTAAAAGGTAACCTTTCTGTATTTCAGATTTTTTTTCACGTTGCAAAGATAATGAAGTTTCCCTAAAGTGAAACTATGTATTAAAATAAAATAAATATAATTGGTTATAGTATGTACTTTAACCACAAAATTAATACTAATTCTTCCCTTTTTCATATTGTTTTTAAGTTTTAATAATTTGGGACATTTTAGTTCATTGTATTATATTAAACTATCATTTTTAAAAACACTTAACCAATTAAAAATATTTTTTTCTATCTTTACGGCTCAAATCACCGGAGTATTATTAAAAAAACCTCAGATTATTCAACCTGAAATATCACGCACATGAGACCAACAATTATTGATTTGCTCAACACAAGTGTTGAAAAATATGCTCAGAACCCATTTCTTTGGGAAAAAGTGACTACAGAATTTGTTTCCACCACGTATCTTGAAACGCAACAACAAGCCAAACTTTTTGCGGCTGGATTGCTTAATTTGGGCGTGAAATCGGGTGATAAAATCGCACTTTTATCCGAAGGCAGAAATGCCTGGATTATCAGCGAATTAGGAATTTTGTACACCGGAGCTGTAAGTGTGCCATTATCTATAAAATTGGAAGAAAGCAATGATTTGATTTTCAGATTAATACATTCCGAAGCAAAATTTATTGTTGTTTCAGGTGGTCAGTTACGAAAAATACGAACCATAGCTAGTTTATTGCCCGACATTGAAAAAGTAATTGTACTTGACGAGCAACAAGGATCTGAAGAAAAGGAAATGCCTTTAAGCAATTTACTTTCAACAGGAGCTGAATATCTAAAAAAATTACCTGAAAGTGTGAACGATCGCGCCAAAACCATTCAACCGGATGACATTGCAACCATCAGCTATACCTCGGGCACTACGGCCGATCCGAAAGGTGTGATGTTGACGCACCGCAATTACACGGCCAATGTGGAACAGGCGTTGACTTTGATGACAATTCCCACTTCTTTTCGCACACTAATCATTCTCCCGCTCGACCACTGCTTTGCGCATGTGGCTGGTTTTTATAGCTTTATGGCTTCTGGGGCAAGTGTGGCAACAGTACAATCGGGGAAAACAGGATTAGAAACATTGAAAAATATCCCCATTAACATAAAGGAAATCAAGCCAAATTTACTACTGAGTGTTCCAACTTTAGCCAAAAACTTCAAAAGAAATATCGAATCGAGTATCCATGCCAAAGGTCCGATTGTTAAATGGCTCTTTAACACTGCTTTAAAAATGTCCTATTCATATAACAAAGAAGGCTTTAACAAAGGCCAGGGCATTCATAAGCTCAAAAAGCCCTTATTAAATCTTTTCGATAAAATTCTATTCACCAAAGTCAGGGAAGGATTCGGAGGACAAATTGAATATTTTATTGGCGGCGGTGCACTACTCGACATTGATTTACAACGATTTTTTTATGCCATCGGAATGCCTATGTTTCAAGGCTATGGCTTATCCGAAGCTACTCCTATCATTTCGTCGAATGGATTAAAACGACACAAACTCGGTTCTTCGGGCTATTTGGTTTCCCCATTGGAATTAAAAATTTGCGACGATAATGGCAATGCCTTACCAAATTTTCAGAAAGGGGAAATTGTAATCAAAGGCGAAAATGTAATGAAAGGTTATTACAAAAACGAAAAATCAACATCCGAAACCATAAAAAACGGTTGGTTACATACCGGAGATATGGGTTATATGGACAATGATGGTTTTCTATACGTTATGGGACGTTTTAAAAGTCTGTTGATTTCGAGCGATGGCGAAAAATACAGTCCGGAAGGAATTGAAGAAGCAATTGTGGAAAACTCCTATTTTATCGATCAGGTTGTACTTTATAATAATCAAAATCAATATACTTCGTCCTTAATTGTTCCGAACAAAGAAGCCTTGAAACGATACGTTCACCGCAAAAAACCTGAACTTACCTGGGAAAGCAAAGAAGCCAAAGAATTGGCATTAAATAAATTACAACGCGAAGTGAATGCATATCGAAAAGGCGGAAAATTTGAAGGCATGTTTCCTGAACGTTGGCTTCCATCTGCAATTGCCGTAATTGGTGAACCTTTTACCGAACAAAACGGTTTAGTGAACAGCACCATGAAAGTGATACGTGGCAAAGTAGAAGAAAGGTATGTTGACCGAATCACAGCATTGTACGAAACAGGAGGAAAAGAAATTATCAACGAGAAAAATATTGAGGCAATTAGTTAGAACAAAGAGTAAAGAACAAAGAACAAAGAATAAAGAGCAACCCGAAAGCTATCGTAGTAAAGACTTAAAAAAGATTCATTTTTAAATCATCACTTCACTTTCAATATTAATTAAATATTTATAAATAAGATAATTACAACTTAAAATATGAAAAAAACCATTTTACTTTTAATTTTTTCACTGGGATCTTTCTCAATGATGAATGCACAAAATTCGGAAAGCGATTTAAATGTTGGTTTGATTGTTCAAAAAACACAACATTTATATTGGGAAAACGGTTTTGGTGCCGATTACACTTCGGATGCTTTACTAAACAGACATCTGCATTTGAAAGCAGGATACGTAACCAGCAGGTTGGGTAGCTGCATGATGTCCAATGCTGTAAAACAAGACAATTTGGTGCTAGGAGTCGATTTTCGGTTTCGTCCGAAAAAGCCGTTACAAATTTTCGCAGGTTTGAATACCGGCTTTTTCTATGCCAATTACGAAGAACCCATGTTTGATGTTTTACCAAACACATCACTTTTATTATCAGCCGAAACAGGATTGATTTACAAATTCAGGTATCCGTTTTTCTCAGTCGGTTTGTCGGCAGGTTATAATATTATAAACGGCGATGGAATTTCTAAACCTGGAACTCTATTTCCACTCTATTACAAAATGAGTCTGTTTTATAAATTAGGCACTAAAAAATAAAGAAAAGGGTTATAATATTTTGTCAATAAAAGCATTAACAAATTACTGAATACCAATTTCTTATTTTCTATTTTCCTATTTTCTTAATTTCTTAATTTCTTTTACAAAAAAAATGATTTTATAAAACATGAAAACTAAAAATATATTCCCAGTCATATTTGGATTCATCCTTGTACTTTCAGCATGTAATCCAACCCCCGAAATTGATGATACGATGCTCGATAGCGGAAAATTTTCGTTTGCAGTTCCTGATTCACTTCAGAAACGATTGGTGTCGAACTACATTGCGAATCCTACCGAAGCACAAAAAAATACTCCGGTTATCATTGCTGCACACGGTTACAGTGCCACCACTTTTGAGTGGGACGAATTACGCGAATATGCCGATTCGGCAAAAACATTTTATGTTTCACAGGTGCTTTTGGGCGGTCATGGTCGTTCGTACAAAGATTTTAAAAATTCAACCTGGGAAATTTGGCAAAGTTCAATAAGAGACGAATTTGCCAAATTGAGTCAGAAGGGATTCAAAAAAATATACTTAACAGGCTCATCAACAGGCGCCCCGCTAATTATTGAAATGTTTAAATCAACCATTTTCTCTGATTATGCCGGACTGAAAGGCGTATTTTTGATTGACCCTATCGTTGTTTCGTCCGACAAACAACTTTCGTTGGTCGGTTTATTGGGACCGGTTTTGGGATATACACTCACCGGAATGGATGAAGGCGAGGAAGGCAAATGGTATGTTTACCGCCCTCAGGAAACCCTGAAACAATTGATGGAATTAATTGACCTGACCCGCCGCGATTTACAAAATGTAATCCGGGTTTCGGACGATGTGTACATGAAAGTGTATAAATCCACCCAAGATGAATCGGCCGATCCGGTAAGTGCGGTACTTATTTATAAAGGTATAAAATTTGAATACAAAACAGTTGATGTAGAAATGGTTGACTCAAAACTTCATGTATTTACCCGATTGAGAGGTCGGCCTGAAATTACAGATAAAGACAGATCGCTGCAACGAAAAGCTTTCAGAGAAATGGAAGCGAAAATGAAATGATTAAAAGGAATTACCGTTTCTCTTGATAAACAGTTTGATTAACATTTCCAGAAAAAAAATTTGATTTATCGAAGTTCTAAGTACTTAAATTGATTTGAAATTGTATATTTGCATAAATATCTCAGAACTGATTCATAATGAATGAAAAAGCTAAATATTGGATTGATCTTTCAGATTATGATTTTGAAACTGCTATTGCTATGATGCAAACAGGGAGATATTTGTATGTGGGATTTATGTGTCACCAGACAATTGAGAAAATTTTAAAAGCATATTTTAGTGAGTTTAATTCTGAAACTGTTCCGTTTACCCACAGTTTGTCGTATTTAGCTAAAAAGTCTGATATTTATAATAGACTGCCTGAGGAAATGAAAAATTTTATAGATATTTTGGAACCATTGAATATTGAAGCACGTTATCCGTCTTATAAAGAACGATTAATGAAAAGTTTGACAAAAGAAAGATGCCAATCAATATTAGACAACACAAAATTATTGAAAATATGGATAACAGAGAGATTATAAACAAACTTTCAGAATATAAATTACTATTATCAAAGCATTTTGATGTAGATAAGGTAATACTTTACGGATCATTTGCAAAAGGAAATCCAAGCTCTGACAGCGATATTGATGTTGCAGTTATAGTTAATTCGATTGAAGAGGATTATTTTACTTATGCTCCTTTACTTTGGAAATTGCGCAGAGAAATTGATGACCGGATAGAACCTGTTTTAATTGAAAAAGATAATGATATAAGTGGTTTCTTGAGTGAAGTAATGCGAACAGGAGTTATTATTAATTGAAATATAATTTTTTTAAAAATATTATCCGCAGAATGTCCAAATAAATGGTAATCGCGAGACCCACTTTTGCTCACTTTAATCCAGTGCATAAAAAACAGCAGGTTGTTTTGAGGATAATCATTTAAAAAAACAACAATGAATCATACTTTTCTATTCAAAAAGTATGATTTTCTGTTGTTAGATAATAATTAAACCAATTTTCCTACCAGAAATATCATAATATATCAATTATTTAAAAGTGTGGTTACTAATGCACTTATTTTCTCCAAATAATATACATCTGTTTCGTCTAATACATTAAATCGGTCACTGTCAATGTCCAGAACACCTGCTACTTTTCCGGTGTTTTCAAAAACAGGAATAACTATTTCGGCGACCGAAAGACTGCTGCAAGCTATGTGTCCCGGAAATTGTTCAACATCAGGCACTAAAATGCTTTTTGCGTCTTTCCAGGCGGTTCCACACACGCCTTTTCCAAACCTGATGCGTGTACATGCAACCGGTCCCTGAAACGGACCAAGCACTAATTCATTTTCTTTTATCAAATAAAAACCCGTCCATAACCAACCGAAAGTCTGATGCAATGCGGCACAAATATTGGCAAGATTGGCGATAAGATCTTTTTCTGAACCCGTAAGCGCTTCAATCTGAGGAATTAATGCTTCGTACTTTTCTGCTTTAGATGCTGAATCGGATATGTGAAGTTGTTCGGACATATTTTTTTATTGCAAAAATAAGACATTTCATTTTTTATTTTGTCAAAAATGAAAAGGATAATTAAAAATCGCCTGATTTTAACATTTATTCGTTTAATAGAATTGATAAATTTAAAAAAAATCTGTTCCTTTGCATTTCTGAATATTTATTTATAAAAAAAACTTTTTAGAACATTCACTTAATATACAACAACATGAAAATGAAAAACTTAAGAATTATTAATCTGATTTTTCTTCTCGCCTTAACCATCAGCACATTTGCACAGCAATTGATGCCTGTACCTATCGACCCAAAAATTCGATATGGTAAACTTGAAAATGGACTCACGTATTACATTCGTCACAACGAACAACCCAAACAAAGGGCAGAATTTTACATTGCCCAGAATGTAGGTGCAATACTTGAAAATGATGACCAAAACGGTCTGGCTCACTTCCTTGAACACATGTGTTTCAATGGAACTAAAAACTATCCAGGAAAAGGTGTTATCAATTATTTAGAATCAATTGGAGTTAAATTTGGTACTAATATTAACGCCTACACTTCGCTGGATGAGACAGTTTATAACTTATCGGACGTACCTACCATTCGCGAAACAATTATTGACAGTGCTTTGCTGGTATTACACGACTGGTCTAGTTTTGTTTCGCTCGAAGAAAAGGAAATTGATTCGGAGCGCGGTGTGATCCGTGAAGAATGGCGTACAGGTGCTGGAGCAGAACGCCGCATGTGGAAAGAATCGAGCAAATTGAAATACCCCGGTTCGCAATATGCCAAACGCGATGTGATTGGTGATACAGCTGTTATC
>ERZ795055.3106-NODE-3106-length-12285-cov-3.802617_pt1 | contig 12285 bp, 10 predicted proteins | sample MGYA00375139_ERZ795055 | MGnify/ENA primary metagenome ERZ795055 (study PRJEB30184, sample SAMN05720283) | anaerobic digester metagenome | isolation source: active sludge of municipal wastewater-treating anaerobic digesters | place: USA | collected 2015-01-23 ...
TACCACCGTGACGAGCACCACAGTATCCCCATAAGTCGCAAGAATTGCCCCGTCGGCCTGAGCGGCAACATAATTCGCTTTCAAAGAAAGTTTCTTTCCTGAAAACTCAGTCGAAAATTCGTTACTCATCGCTTTATTTCCCTCTCCATTCGATTATTGATAAATATCCTTTTCCAATCGCTGCAATGATTTCAACAGAATGCGCAAAACACCGTTCCTTCTGAGCACCGGAGATGTTGCTGCAGGAATGTTGACCATGCATTTTCCACATTACTTGCGCAGTCCCAGCCGCGAAATGATGCTGCGGTACCGCTCGAGTTCCTTTTTCTTCAGATAATCAAGCAATCTCCTCCTCTGACCGACCAGTTTCAGGAGACCCCGCCGGGAGTGGTGATCCTTTTTATGTACCTTGAAATGCTCCGTCAGGTATTCGATCCTGGCGCTCAAAAGCGCGATCTGAACTTCAGGAGAACCCGTATCATCCTCATGAAGTTTGAAATTGCTGATAATGTCACTTCTTTTTTCTACATCTAACACCGTTTCATCCTCCCTCTCTTTATTAGAAGCTCTCTATTATTTTTAAGTTCTCTCTTTTACCCCGTCGCTGATTTATTTGAAGACCCGGAGCGTCCGGGCCACCTGTTCATTCATTCCGCCGTTGCCAATTTCTTTTGTGCCGCAGAGCATTTCCACAACGGCCACCAAGCCCGTTTCCGACGAGACCAACCTTACCATATCTCCCAGGGCAAGAAAAGGAATATGATCGTCTCGCAGTCCCTCGCCTGTCAACTGAGCACCCTCGCGGATTTTCTTCGCCAGCGGCGCGTCCACATAAACGGCCTTGAGTCCGGAAATCGCTTCGTCCAGCGGGATTAGAGCTGAAATCAGCCGTTCTCTTTTTCCCTCCTCGGTCAAGCCGTCCAAAACCAAAGCCGCTTCCTCTAAAAAGGAGCCGCTACGGGTTCTCCTCAGGGCGTAAAGTGTCGCGCCGCATCCCAGGACGTCTCCAATATCTGCGCATAGCGACCGGATGTAGGTCCCTTTCGAACACGAAACGGTAAACGTGACCCTGGGCAGGTCCATCGCTACCATGCCAACATGGAAGACTTCCACGGTCCTCGGCTCCGGTTTAACGGCAACGCCTCTGCGCGCCCATCGGTAGAGCGGTTTTCCCTTGAATTTCACCGCCGAATAAACAGGCGGGACCTGCTGTCTCACCCCGACCAGTCCTTCTATCGCTCTGACCACTGAGTCTTCCCGGACATCGGGTATCGCTTCCGACAGGACATTCCCGGTGATATCCAGTGTATCCGTACGCATACCGAGAAGAATCGTCGCCCGATATTCCTTTGCATCAGTGACGAGAAAGGGCGAAAGTTTCGTTCCTTCATTGATCATGACCGGTAAAACACCTGTCGCCAGAGGATCGAGTGTGCCCGCATGCCCGACCTTTTCCGCCTTCAGGACCTTCTTGACCTCGGTCACAACATCATGAGAGGTCTTCCCGGACGGTTTATCAATGATCACCAGACCATCCATGCGCTACAAAACCGACCGCACCGCATCCAGAACACGTTGATGGACTGCGGCAAAATCGCCCTCGATTCGGCAGGCCGCCGCATTCATATGACCGCCGCCGCCAAAAACGCGGGCAACCTTTTCAACATTCACCCGATCCTTAGAACGCAGGCTCAGTTTGAACAGACCCTCGTTCATTTCACTGTAAAAGATCGCTACATCAACCCCCTGAATGGTTCGGGGAACGTCGACGAAATTTTCGGTATGTTCAAGCTTCGCGCCCAGCGCATCAAGGGTCTTTTGCAGGACCACCATCGATCCCACCCGGCCGTCAAGGTCAAAGCGCAGGGTTTCCAGGACTTTCCCCAGCAGTTGAATCCTCACCAGAGGATTGCTTTCGTAGATGTGTTCGGAAATCCACTGGGGGTCTGCGCCGCAGCCGACGAGGTTGCCGGCGGCCACCAGGGTTTCTTTTGTTGTACTGCTGTAGCGGAAACCGCCGGAATCGGTCAGGATAGCCGCATAAAGGTTTGTGGCCATCTCCCGGGACAACGCCACCGACATGGCCGTTGCCAGACGGTAGAGCAACTCACCGGTGGAACTGGCCGCCGGATCGATATAGGAAAAATGGCAGAAACCATCATTCGAAATATGATGGTCGATATTGAGCAGCCTCTTTATTTGCGTGATATCCCCAGCCTTGTCGCCGACGCGTTCCATTTCGCTGCAGTCCAGAATAAAGGCGGCATCGTAGCGATCCGGATCTTCAAGCGTGTTGACGATGACCTCACTTCCGGGCAGGAAGCGGTAGTTGTCGGGGATGCTGTCCTGGTTATAAACCACAGCGTCCTTACCCAGGGAACGCAGGAGGTGATAAAGCGCCAATTCCGATCCCAGGGCATCTCCGTCCAGTCTGACGTGGGCTGTAATGAGAAAGACCTGGTTTTGCCTGATCTGTTTGATGATCTCATGAAGCATGGTCTTTGTTCTGATTCTCCAATTCCATCAATATCCGGTCGATCCGGCTCCCGTAAGCAAAAGACGGGTCCGTTCGGAAGATAATCTCCGGGGTATAGCGGAGCTGCAGCCTGCGTCCCAGCTCTTTCCGGATAAAGCTCGTCGCTTTCTTCAGTCCGTCCAGGGTTTCCTGTCGGCAGGCATCCTGTCCCATTTCGACGAAAAAGATCTTGGCGACCCGCAGGTCGTCGCTGACCTTCACCCCGGTAATGGTGAGGGTGCCGATCCGAGGATCACGGATCTCCTTTAGGAGAATATCCGAAAGTTCATGCTGAATGAGTTCAGCGACCCGGTCCGCCCTTTTAAAATTCGTCATATTTTTCAACATCCCCTTCCCAGGGGTCCATCAGGTCGGCCATACTCATGATTTCCATTTTGGTTTTCACAATTTCAGCGACCTGCATGCGATCAATGAAATCCAGAATGTGGTCCATTTTCGCATTGATATACTGTTTGTCATTGCCGACGACACAGAAACCGATCCGGGCACGCTTCCACTGATCGTTGTCGTCCACTTCGGCAATCGACACATTAAATTCGTTCTGGGTGCGCTTCAGCAACTGCTTCAGCACGCCTCTTTTTTCCTTGAGCGACCGACATTCCGGTATCAGGACATCAATAATACCCGATCCCACCACCATCATCAGGTCATAAACTCCTGCGTTTTTCTATGATTACAGTTTCCGTTCGACCTTCTCCTGGGTGTAGGCCTCGATAATGTCTCCCAGCTTCAGATCATTAAACCCATCGATGCCGATACCGCATTCAAATCCGGAAAGCACTTCCTTCGCATCATCCTTAAACCGTCGCAACGACAGGATCTTGCCATCGAAAATCTGGATCCCGTCCCGGACAAGGCGCACGCTGGATTTTCGCGTAATCTTTCCTTCCGTCACGAAACTGCCGGCGATGGTCCCCACCTTGGGCACCTTGAAGAGTTCGCGCACTTCCGCCTTGCCCTGGGTAATGTCTTTGTATTCCGGCTCCAGGAGTCCCTCCATGGCGGCCCGTACATCGGCAATCACGTTGTAGATGATGTCGTAAAGCTTGATATCGACTCCCTCCTGTTCCGCGATTTCCACCACCCGGGTATCGGGACGTACATTAAACCCAATGATGATCGCATTGGAGGCCGAGGCCAGCATGACATCCGTTTCAGTAATCGTGCCGGGCGAACTGTGAATAATGTTCAGTTTGATATCGTCCGTGCTGAGTTTCGTCAGAGCATCGCCCAGGGCTTCTATCGACCCCTGGACATCGGCCTTGAGGATTACGTTCAAGTCCTTCACGCCTTCCTTGATCTTCTGGTAGAGCTGCTCCAGGGTGATTTTCGAGGTCGCCGAAAGCTCCTTCTCCCGTTCTTTCCGAATCCAGTATTCGGCAATGCCGCGGGCCTTTTTCTCGTCCTCGACACTCACGAACTCGGCGCTGGCCTGGGGCACGCTGGAGAATCCGATTACCTCAACCGGCATGGACGGCCCCGCTTCCTTGACCTTGCCGCCCTGGTCGTTGTACATGGCCCGCACCCGGCCCCATTCCATCTTGGAGACAAAGGCATCCCCTTCCCGGAGCGTCCCCTCCTGAATCAGCACTGTGGCCACGGGACCGCGGCCCTTGTCCAGTTTTGCCTCGACAATGACGCCCCGGGCCGGCAGACCCGGATCCGCCGTCAGATCGAGGACATCCGCCTGCAGAAGAATCATCTCCAGAAGATCCTCAATACCTTCCTTCTTTTTGGCCGAGACCTCGCAGAAAATTGTATCCCCGCCCCATTCCTCGGACACCAGATTGTGCTCCGTCAGGGCCTGTTTGATCTTCCCCGGATCGGCGCCCGGTTTGTCCATCTTGTTGATGGCCACCAGAATCGGCACACCGGCAATGCGGGAATGGTTGATGGCCTCGACGGTCTGGTCCATGACGCCGTCGTCGGCGGCCACGACCAGAACGACGATGTCCGTTACCTTGGCCCCTCGGGCGCGCATGGCCGTAAACGCCTCATGACCCGGCGTGTCGAGGAAAACGATGTCCCTGTCCTTGAGGCGAACATGGTAGGCGCCAATGGCCTGGGTAATGCCGCCGGCCTCGCCGTCGATGACGTTCGTTTTGCGGATCGCATCCAGCAGAGAGGTTTTCCCGTGATCGACATGCCCCATAATAGTCACAACCGGGGCACGGGGCTGCAGATTTTTGGCCGCCTGTTCCGTTTTCAGGATCGCCTCTTCGAATTCCTGGGCCGCCGCCTCCGCCTGGTAGCCGAATTCGGAGGCAATCAGGCTCGCCGCGTCGAAATCGATGGACTGGTTGATCGTCGCCATAATGCCGATCGCCATCAGCTTGTTGATCACATCCCCCGCCTTCACACCCATTTTCTTGGCCAGTTCGCCGACGCTGATCGCTTCCCCTACCTTGATCCGGCGTTTGATCGCCTTGGGCGTGGTGATCTGGGTCTTTTTCATCTTGACGGGGGCGGCTTTTTTCTCCTCCCGCCATCGAACAGGCCGTTCCTCCGTCTCAATCTCGATGTGGCGGCTTTTCTTATCAGTGATTTTCTTCAGGAAAGATTTTTTCTTAACCGGAACCGCCTCTTCGACATGCTGCTCCAGGGGAACCTTTTTCTTTTTTCGACCCTTGTCTTCTTCCGGTGCGGGCTGCGGCGGTCTTTCCGCTCCGGCCGGAACAATTTCCTTTATTATTTTAGGCGGTTCCGGTTTTCTAACAGGAACGCGCGGCGCCCCGGGCGGAATGATCGGGGCGGGTCTCTCACCAGCAGGCACTTCTGCCCTGGGAGGTGGAACAGGCTCCCGGGTCGGCTTCACCTCGGAAGGCGGCGCCACCTTGGCTTCGGCAACGGGGGTAATCTGCTCCTCCGGGACCGGTGACACGGGGGCAACCGGTGCAACTTTTTCCCTGGCTTTGACTGCCGGATGGCGTTCCTCTTCGTGAACAGTCTCTTTCACAGCCGGCTTCGGCGAAACGACCGCCTCTGCTTCCGACGCTGCAGGCTCTTTGATTTCTTCTTTTTTCTCTTTGGGCGGAGTTTCGGGTTCTGCGGGGGCAGCGGCAACCGGAGCGGCTTCTTCCAACGTTTCGGCTTTTTCCTCTTCTGCAGTCGGACGCACAGCCCGGCGACGTATGATCGTTGACGTGATCCTTTTTTCCTCCATCTCCCGTGAATCGACGCCCCGAATTTCACGGGTGATGCGTTCGACATCGCCGTCCTCGAGGGTGCTTGAGTGGGATTTTGCCGAGATGCCCATCTTTTCCATGCGCGAGATTAATTCCCTGTTTTCAAGGCCCAGTTCCTTGGCCAACTCATACACTCTCTTTTTGATCATACCCCCAACTCCCCTACGATGTGATTCATGGCAATATTAAGCAATAAATACATATGGTTATATCTCTACCCCACGCCCAGTTCCTGGTCCAGCAGCTTCGTGGCCTCACGGATCAAAGCCTGGGCCAGCGCTTCGCTGATACCGGGAATGGCAGACAACATTTCAGCATTTGCGGCAGCCACGGCTGCGATACTTTTCAATCCTTCATTGAAGAGACGCTCTGCCATCTCGTCGCTGACACCGGTGATTTTAGTCAAGATTGTGAAGCCCTCTTCCGTCTTGTTGGCTTCCAGGGTTTCGCTCTTGACGTCCAGTTTCCAGCCCGTCAGTTTTACCGCCAGGCGTACATTCTGGCCGTTTTTCCCGATCGCCAGGGAAAGCTGATCGTCAGGCACCACGACCAGCATGGAGTGATGCTCGTCGTCCACGAAAACGCGGCTCACCTTTGCCGGAGACAGGGCACTGCAGACGTACTGCACAGCGTCGTTGGAGAACGGTACGATATCGATCTTCTCCCCTCGCAGTTCCTGGACCACGCTCTGCACACGGGAACCCCGCATGCCTACGCAGGCGCCGACCGGGTCGATATCCTTGTCGTAGGTCCGAACCGAAATCTTCGATCTTTTCCCCGGTTCGCGGGCGACATTGATGATTTCGATCAATCCTTCGGATATTTCCGGCACTTCGATTTCAAAGAGCGCCCGGAGAAAATGCGGATGGGTACGTGACAGGATGATCTGGGGCCCCTTGGTGATCCGCTTGACTTCCAGCAGGTAGGCCCTGATCCGCTCGCCCCGCTTATAAACTTCACGGTGAATCTGTTCCGACGTGGGAATGACACCCTCGGCGCGGCCCAGATTGACGATGATGCTTCCACCCTCGAAGCGCTGGACAAAACCGTTGACGATTTCCCCCTTGCGGTCCTTGTATTCTTCGTAGACATTATCCCGCTCAGCGTCCTTGACCTTCTGGATGATGATCTGTTTCGCCGTCTGGACGGCAATGCGACCGAAGGTAGAGGCGTCGATCTTCGCGCCGAGACTGTCTCCCGGTTCCGCTTCCGCGTCCAGTTCCTGTCTGGCGTAAGTCAGGGATATCTGGGTGTCCGGATCGGTCACCTTTTCCACAACGACCCTGAACTGGAAGACCTCGATCTCCCCTGTTTCTTCATTGTAGTGGGCTTCGACATCGACCTGGGGTCCCAGCTTCTTCCGCGCGGCGGAGAGCATGGCCGCCTCCAGCGCTTCGATGATGATCTCCTTGTCCAGACCCCTGTCCTTACCCATCTGTTCGATCAGACGTTTAAGTTCCGGCAGCATTGACACAGCAACCTCCCTATTGATGATTTGTGTTCACCTGTTTACCGTTTCTTCTTGCGTACCGGGAAGCAAACGGTTATCGCGTCATTTCACGTAAAATGACCGGCGTTTCCATCACATGTCATGACGGAAGCCAAATTACTTATTACATCAGATATCGTACTCCAGGTTCGCCCTGACAAAGGCCTCCCGGGGAATGCGATATGTCTTGTCTCCCGCCCCGAGCAAAAGCAGCTTTTCACCGCCCTCTTCCCGGTAGTCCAAAAGTTTCCCCTTGAAATGTTTCATGCCTTCGATCTTCCGGTCCGTTTTCAGCCTGATCACGGAGCCGCGGTATTTGAGGAAATCCTGGTCGCGATACAGGGGCCGGTCCAGCCCGGGCGACGATACCTCCAGCGTGTAGGGCCCCGGCGGCGTATCGTGTACGTCCAGGATGTCCCCCGCCTGGTGGCTGATCACGGAGCAGTCGTCCAGGGTGATCCCCCCTTCCCGGTCCAGAAAAATCCGGACAATCCACCGGGAGGGCATCCGGAGGCAATCGGCATAGATCAGCTCCATCCCGTTGGCTGCCACCACCGGCTCCAGGAGCGCCCAAACTTTATCTCGTAGCGTATCGACAGGCGTCATCGGCTCAGAAACAAAAAAAGTGGGCAATGCCCACTCATCAACCTTTCTCGCTGAATTGGCAGTCCTTCTATCACATGCTTTTTGCCCTTGCAAGACAAAATTTCTTAAATGTTAAAGGGAATTCGTGCTTTTGGGGAAAACAATAGACGGCAATGTTTCGATATGATGGGTCCGCCTTTCAGATGAGGATCTTTTCCGCTGTTCCCGATCGAAAACGGATATAGCGGCTTGATCATCAGATTTGCTCTCAAATGTACAAGCAAATCTGCGGTGTAACCCATTGGATGGTTGTCATCTCAGACGGCAGCAAAAAATCTTGGCCCCCGCCACTCCAAGTGGCGGGGTTACACGGTCATTGCGGTTAAGCAAAGCGCAACCCGGCACTCAGTCCCGGCAAAGTGATGCCGTGTCATATAAAGATTTCCGGCTCCTTCCGATCCATGCAGTTCTTGGATAAAAACTCGGCAATCTGTCTGATCTTCGGGTGATTCATCGTTCTGGCTTCCGTCGGACATGATTTGATGCAGGCACAACACCTGATGCAAAGATCCGCTGCGATCACCAGGGGATCATCTTCACTGATCGCAGCGGTCGGGCAAACCGGTACGCACGCCATGCACTTTGTGCACAGTTTTGCATCGACCGATGGTGTAATGCCCGCAAATATGCGCTGCTCCTTGTAGGGGAAATTGCCGGGGGGCTTTTGTGAAGCGATATCCTGAGGGGTGTCGATTGCCAAAGTTTTTTCACGGACGGTTTCACCCAAATCTCTGGCCTTTTCAAGGTCATCCTTATCAGGTCGTCCGGCTGCAACCGAAAACTCAGCGGATGCAAAGGAGTGTTCTGCGACAAACGCCGCCGATGCGACAGGGGCGAATCCTGCCTGGACGGCAAGATCATGCAATTCGAGAAGCGCGTCTTCATAAGCCCTGTTGCCGTAGACGACTACGATGACCGCCGGCATCCCACGCCCTTTGACAAGCTCGAAGCGAGAAGTCATGGTCCCCGGAAGGCGGCCCGCATAAACGGGCGCCCCGATAACCGCCAGATCGCCTTGGCATTCCTGCGGCGGTGTCGCCGGAGCTTCCGGATACGTCAGATCAAAAATCCGGGTGCTTGGCACGTTGATCCCGGTTGCAATCGCCTCAACGATCTTTTGCGTAGACCGGGTTGGTGAAAAGTAAATTAAATCCACTGAATTGAGGTTCATGATGCGTTCTCCTTTCCAGAGAGCTCGTTCCACCCCGTTACCCGATATCGTTCCGGGTGGCGTCCATCAGATCCGCATTGTTCGTATGCTTCATTCTGAACGCGCTACGGGTCCGCTTGACCGTTCCCGGCTCGAGCTGCGTGACATCTTCCACACGGTCAAAAACGAAACCCATGTCCTTGCGGACGCGCATCAGTTCAACCGCCCTGTCCTTGTCGTACGGCACCAGGTTCCGCTTCGATGAGTTCGCCTTGCAGATGAACGCCGGTTTCGTTAACGGGGCGGGCATGCCGTCGAGTTGTCGCAAATCGCCGTAGCGGGCGATCATCTCCTCCAGGGGTCCGAAGTCCAATGCCCGGAGCGGACAGGCAGCCACGCAGACCGGAATATTCCCCTTCTCCAGACGATCGATGCACATGGTGCACTTGCTCATCTTCGTGCCCGGCGCATCGCTTGCGAATTTGGGCGCTCCGTAGGGGCAGGCCACGGCACACTGACGTGTTCCCCGGCACTTGTCCGGATCGATGAGGACGGCACTGTACTTTTCCTCCTTGAAAATGGCGCCGTTCGGGCAGGCGCTCAGGCAGACCGGCTTTTCGCAATGGCCGCAGCCGAATGCCAGGATATGCAGCCGGAGATCCGGGAAAACACCGTCCTCGAAATCGTAGACGGTCATCCATTTCTCCGCCCCCGGAGCCAGAAAATTCCAGTCCTTGCAGGTCACGCTGCACGTCTGGCAGCCGTAGCACCGGCTCTGATCGAAATAAAATGCGTATTGAGACATTATTCGTTCCCTCCCAATTTCTTCACTTCCACCAGACCGGCGGTGAGAATGCTGTTGACCACATGAGGTAAATGGACGTCGCCGATTAAGAAATTGCACGAACCGCGTGTGTCCATACCATAGGGCATGTCCTCCGTTTTGTTCTCATCGGGCATGTACCATGCACCGAAGTGGATGGCGACGGTACCCGGAATGATTTTGGACGTCACGTAGGCGCGCATGTGCGTCCGGCCATACTCGTTAAAGACCTCAACGGCGTCATTGTCCCGGATGCCGCGCTTCTTCGCATCGGCGGGCGAAATCCACAAACGGTGGTTGTAGCAGTCCCGCAGGAGCGGGTTCTGGTCATGGCACGACAGGTCGCGGTACAGGGAAACAGGCGTGACCATCGACAGCGGATAGTTTCGGGTCCGCGGCGAGAAATAGGAATCCCGGGGCGGTTCCGTCATGTACGAGGGTTTCCAGCGCGGGAGCGGATCGATTTTCCCGCCCCATCTCTTACTGATGTCCGTATCAGCCACCAGGCCGGAATAAAACTCGATCTTCCCGGAAGGCGTCAGGAACGCCTCGGTTCCGTCCGCGATGGTGTTCTTGAAGGCGTGGAAAGGTTCGTCGATCGGCACCCGGATGACCGGATTTTTCAGGAATTCCTCCCATGGCTTCAGTTCAATCCCCGCCACCTGCAAGGCGCCGTTTTCATCCTTGATCCATTTTTCGTAGGCGGCGCGGTAGAGCTTTTCGACCTCCTCGTCCCATTTGTCCCAGGGTACGTCCTTCAGTTTCGGATTGTACTTTTCACCGACACCGAGCTTGTTGGCAATCTGCGTCCAGAACCATTCGACCGGCCGGATTTCTCCCGGGGGATTCAGGGCCTTGCCGCAGTAGAACATGTAGTTGTTCATCCCGCCGGGTCCCGTGCGGAAGCGTTTCGCGTCCAGGTGGAAGGGATCCGTCGATTCGAGCTGGTGAATCGGAGCGGGAATAACGATATCCATGAACTGCACGGTGGGCGAGTTGATATGCCAGCCGAGTCCGCAGGTAAAATGCAGCATCGAGGCGGCTTTCAGGCGCTTGTTCAGATCCTGCAGGTTGTTCAGCCAGTTGTTGCCGAAGAAAACAAACTGGATGTTCGGCAGCGGCGACCCCTCCGGACAGCCGATGGCGGCGCGATATTCGGCTTCGGTGATTTCACCGGCATCGTATTTTGGGCGCAGGGTGACCGCTTCGGCCAGCTTGTTGTTTACCATGCAGACATGAGGCGTAAATTCGCGGTTCGCCCGGTTGAATTCGGCGTTGACGTCCGGAAGCGACGGGAAATGGTTCGGTGTGACCAGCACGGAGCCGCTTTCGCAGCCGCCCGGCCGGGCGATGTTGCCGGTCATGGCCTGAAGCAAGATGGAGGCCGTCGTGGCATACTCTCCGTAGTGACGCTTGGAAACGCTGTAATGGCACTGCAGGTGGACGGGAGCGCTGGCCGCGTACAGGCGGGCGAACGCCCGGATCGTCTCCGCCGGCACGGCACAGATCTCTTCCGCCCATTCCGGAGATTTCACCTCCCCGTCTTCCTCGCCCATCAGGTAACGGCGGAATTTCTCGAACCCTTCCGGTTCGACGAACCGATCTAAAAAGGCCCTGTCCCACAGTTTTTCTTCATAAATGACCTGGGCCACGGCAAGCATCATGGCGGCGTCGGTTCCAGGACGGATGGGAATCCATTGATCGGCCAGAACCTCGGCGCTCAGGGTGTAACGCGGTTCGATCACGATGATCTTCGCCCCCCGTTCCTTCGCCAGCTTCAGGTAATACGAAACGGACCCGTGCCACCCCACCAGGGGGTCCCAGCCCCACAGAACGATCAGCTTCGAGTTGAATAGATCCGGCGCCTCGTAGCCGACCAGGGATTTGCCCTGCCCGGCAAACACGTTTTTCGCCGGTTCGTAGCCCAGATGCGCCTTTTCTCCGGCCAGGGTTCCGGAAACGGAGTGGTCGGACCAGGAGGCAATGGCGCCTTTGAAATAAGGATTCAGGGGAAAGCTCGAGAACTCGAAAAATGTCAAATGCGTGTGCAGAATGCTGTTTTCACCGAAAAGTTCGACGGTTTCCTTAATTTTGGCAGCGATGGTGTCGATCGCCTCATCCCAGCTTATTTCAACGAAATGGCCGTTGCCGTGCCCCCGGCCGCCGACACGCTTCAGGGGTTCGGTGATGCGGGTCGGGGCGTCGATCTCGCCTTTCCAGGAGTGCCCCATGACGCAGGGGCGCTGCTGGACCATGCCCTGGTCGATTTGTTCCTTGGTCAGGTAGGCGTCTTCCCGCCCCCGGTTGGCGTTGATGCTGTCGTCCGTTTCGATGGCCGTCAGCTTGCCGTTTTTCGTGCGGACTTTAAGGATGCAGTTGGCATCCCAGCACCCGTTCTGCGTACAGCAGGTGTACGTGACCTTTTCCTCTTCATGCCGATCCATTAAATCCCGGATC
>ERZ795055.3108-NODE-3108-length-12276-cov-9.229687_pt1 | contig 12276 bp, 10 predicted proteins | sample MGYA00375139_ERZ795055 | MGnify/ENA primary metagenome ERZ795055 (study PRJEB30184, sample SAMN05720283) | anaerobic digester metagenome | isolation source: active sludge of municipal wastewater-treating anaerobic digesters | place: USA | collected 2015-01-23 ...
GCTTCGCCAGCCGCTACGCCAAATATAAAATTATTTATTTAGCAATTCGAGTTAAATAAAAAGACAAAAGCAAAAAGTGAGCATTTAAATACGAGGGGGTTCGGGGGCTTGCCCCTGACCGATATGTCAGTTTGTCATGTTCGTTTTTCTTTTTCTTTGGTTCGTTTCTTTTTCTTTTTGCGTCAAAAAGAAAAAGAAATGAACAAACGGTAAGTATTCTATTGCATGCTGGAAAGACCCTGAAACAAGTTCAGGGTGACACTTTTAGTAGGTTAAGCCGTTAATTAAAAAATTACATAAAAAATATTATCGGTCTATATATATCTAATCTGCAAAATTAACTTAACTAAACACTAAAATTAGGGTTTAAGCGCAATTTTAATTGCTTCGCCGTTATTATGAAGCTGAATAGCATTTTCAATTTCAGAAATATGCATTTTATGGGTAATAAGTTTTTTGACATCAACTAAACCTTCGCTGATAAGCCTTAGAGATTCTCTAAAATGCCGTGGGGTATGATGGAAAGGACTTATAATTTTAATTCCGTCATAATGAATTCGTCGTGTGTCAAGCGTTATAGCGCTACCTGCTTTGCATCCGCCAAACAAATTAACCGTTCCGCCTTTTCTGACAAGGTCAATAACTTTTTCCCAGAGCTCGGGTAAGCCTACTGCTTCTACTGCGACATCAAGCCCTTTGCCTTCAGGGGTTAAATCAAAAAACGCTTTTTGGGGGTCAGAAACTTCGAGAAGGTTAATAACCTCATCTGCCAGACCAAATTCTTTTGCCAATTTAAGTTTAAGAGGATTTCTTCCTGCGGCTATTACCCTTGCTCCTTTTAGTTTGGCAAGTCTTACAAACATAAGACCGATAGGACCTAAACCTACAATTCCTACTGTTTGCCCGGGTTTTATATCGGTTTTTTCTATTCCGAGAACAACATTTGCAAGCGGTTCTGTAAAAGCCGCTTCTTCAAAACTAAGATGTTCGGGAATATGTAAAAGATTTTGTCTGGTTATTAATTCCGGAATTTTTATATAATCAGCAAAAGCTCCGTTCAAAAGATCAAGATTTTCACAAAGATTATGTTCTCCAATCTTACAGTAATAGCAATTTTGGCATGGAGCCGAATTTGCGGCAACGACTCTATCTCCGACCTTAAAGTCTTTTACGTCTTTACCTGCTTGAAAAACAATGCCGGCAAACTCATGCCCAAAACCCGAAGGAACTGTTTTTATAAGTAAAGGATGACCTCTTTTATATGTTTTTACGTCAGTTCCGCAGGTAAGCGCCGTTTCTATTTTTATAAGAACTTCTCCTGCTTTAATCTCAGGAATGTTTGTTTCTTCATATTTTATCAAGCCAGGCTTATAAAATAATACTGCTTTCATGTTCATCGGGAAATTCTCCGAAAATTATGATTTTAAGCTGTTAATCTCTTCTGTTATTTAATATATTATAATATAAATCATTAATATGTTTATATTTAACGAGTTTTCCACATTAGCCCGAAAGAAATTCAGGTTAATTAGTTTTGTCGTTTAGTATATAACAGTTTTAAATTAAACTTAAGATTAATATATATAAAAAACAGCTAAAAAAAATTTTTTCTTTAAAGCGTCTGTAAAAATATGCGCAAAAAAAGAAAGAACCTGCAAAAAGCAGGTTCTCCTTTGTTTGAGAAAATATAAATCTTATTTTTTTATATAAGACTTAATGCAATTCCCGGCGATTGATTCGCCTGCGCAAGCAATGTCGCCGATGCCTGCTGTAATATTTGATTTCGAGTTAATTTTGCGGCTTCGTTCGCAACATCAACGTCCCTGATTCTGGATTCAGACGCTGACATGTTTTCATACTGAATATTTAAACTCTGAATAGCGGATTCTAATCTGTTTTGAATAGAACCTATTGTTGATCTTCTTGAAGATACGTTAGAAATCGCATCATCAATTTGAGTAATGAAACTCGCCGCTGATCCTGCAGTTCCAAACGCTGTAGACAAAGCTGTAGTCATTCCAAGAGAAGATGCGCTTGCGCTTTCCAGAGGGTTTTCTCCGGAAGTAATGCTGATTGAGTTCAATGACGGATTACTGTTTGCGCCGATCTGAATTTTAAGATCAGAAGTTGCTGAACCGTCTAACAGTTTTATCCCGTTAAATGCGGATGAATCTGCCAGCCTGTCAATTTCAGTAACGCGCTGTTGAACTTCAGATTGAATTGCCGTTCTTTCAGCAGAACCGTTTGTTCCGTTTGCCGCTTGAATAGCAAGATCTCTGATTCTTTGCAAGTTTTCCTGAATGATCGCAAGGTCGCCTTCTGCTGTTTGCAAAAGGTTAATGCCTGTTTGAGCGTTTGCTGCCGCTACCTGAGAGCCACGAGCCTGAGCTTTCAAGCTTTCGGAAATACTTAAACCTGCCGCGTCATCAGCCGCTTTGTTGATTCGATAACCGGTTGAAAGTTTTTCCAATGATGATTGAATGTTGCTTGTTGAAGTTGATAAACTTCTCTGAACTAGAATTGAGCTAACATTTGTGTTAACAACGATACTCATAGTAAGATTCTCCTTATCTTAACTGATACATCCCTGAAGGTTACGCATAAGCGTTTGTGAATATTTCAAAAATATCCAATGATATGACGACTTGTATTTATAATAAATTTATTTCGCTCAATTATATATTGTTCTTAAGTTATAATTTCCTCAAACTTTAGTTGGAGTTTATAATAAAAATTGAATCCTTTCGTACTATTTTTTCCAGAAATTTTTCTCTTTGTGTAAAATATATTCCCCAAAAAATTTTTTCTATTCAAAAACAAACTCTTTTTTAGTGTTATTGTTACAATACTTATAATACTAAGCTGTGTATAGGACGCCTCTAAAAACCCCTTATTGCTATGGGGTGGATTGCTTCGCTATCGCTCGCAATGACAAAATAGGCGACCGAGTAGTTACTATTTAATAACGCCGGAATCAAGAAGCTCTTTTACTTTTTTGCGCATCTTATTTTGTACGCTGTCTACTGAAAGAGTTCCGTCAATTATTTCAAAATCAAATTCTTTTTCCATGATTGAATATTCGGAAAGAATTTTTCTTTGATATATTTTAAAACTTTCATAAAAATCTGTGCTTAATCCAATATCTCGACCGGACTCATAATAATCAAGCCCGCTTGTTCCGATAATTCTTTTAAGTAAAATCTCAACAGGCATTTTTAAATAAAAAACAAGATCAGGTTGTGGGGCAAAATTGTATAATTTTCTTATCCATTCAGGGCTAACGCCTCTGACAACATCTCTTGAATAAGCAGTATATGTATATCTGTCGGTAAGAACAATTAAACCCGCTTTTAAAGCCGGAATAATTACATTTTCAAGCCTGTCGGCAAAATCTGACGCATATAAAAGACTAAACGTATAGGCATGCAGAAGATTTTTTTCTTTTGCCTGATCAATTGCCGCGGCTATAAGTTTTGAAGTTTTCCATTCGCTTATAACAACTCCATATCCTTCTATAGCAAGCCAATTTCTGAGCATTTCAATCTGTGTGGTTCTTCCTGCCCCATCAGTGCCTTCTATAGGAATTAAAAGTCCGGGATAGCCATGCCTTGATTGTTTTTTAAGCTCTAGTTCCATATATTATCTTACTCTTATATTTTTTTGTTCCAACATTTTTGAGACGATGTTTCTTAAAATTACCTGCTGATTATGAACTGTTTCAGTTCCGTCTATTTTAACCAGACCATATTCGTCAATCATTTTGTCATATTCGTTTATAACCCGTCCCTGAAAAATATTATAGCTTTCATGAGGATCTTTACTTAAATTTAAATCCATGCCGGCTTCATAAAACTTTGGGGCTCTATTTGCGCATATTCTGGCAAGGGAAGTTTCAATCGGAACATGAAAATATAAAGCAAGATCAGGACATATTGAAAAACCGTACATATTTCTTACCCACTCACGATCAACCCCTCTTGAAACATCTCTTGCAAAAGCGGTATAAACATATCTGTCTGCAAGAACCACAAAACCCGCTTTTAATGCCGGAACTATTATTTGTTCAAGCCTGTCCGCAAAGTCAACAGCATGTAATAAAGAAAAAGTTCTTGGCGTTAAAAGATTTTTTTTCTTTGCTTTTTTTGTTGTATCAGAAATAATCCGTGAAGAATTCCATTCAGTATAGATTACATCCTGAACAGTAGAAATAAGCCAATCTCTTAAAAGAGAGATTTGAGTGCTTTTTCCTGAGCCGTCAACTCCTTCTACAACAATTAAAGTTCCGGGTAAATCATGAGATTTAGATAAGCGCATTTTTTTTCCTTAACTAAAGTTTTTAATAATATATCATAAAGAAAGGAAAACTAACAAGCCAAACTGACATATTGGTCAGGGGCAAGCCCTCGGACCCTCACATATTCAAACGCTTACTTTTCGTCTTTTTTTTGTTTTTTATGTAATTTAAAAAATGTCTTTGAGAAAGTCCTTAGTAAAATATATAATTAAAGAATCATTTTAATTGCGCTCAAGTTATAATAAACTACCGGTATAAAAAAATATGAAAATCTCTATAAAAATAGCCTTTCTTGTTTTTGTCGCTTTTGTTTTTGCGGCAAAATCTTTTAATGCCGGTGTTTTTGCTTCCGGAATACAGGATTTTAACAAAAATGAATCGTATATTTATCAGGGACAAATAAAACAGCATGCCGCAACAAACAGTGAAAATAACATAAAAACAATTAAAATTTATCTGGAAAATGAACACTATACCGATGCAATGCTGGAACTCAACAGATTGTTGGAAATTAAACGCAATGATCCGAGAATTTATATAATGTCCGCTGAATTGTTGAGAAAAACTTATCAGTTTGATGAAGCTGAAAAAATGGCGAAAAAAGCTTTAATGCTTGATTATAAAAACAGCAACGCTTATCTTGAGCTTGGTTATGTGTATTTTGACAAGGCAAGAATGTCGTCAACTTCTCAGGAAACGGAAGAAAACCTTGAAGAATACCTGACAAAAAGCTTTGATCACTTTTTTATGGCTTCACAATACGACCTGTCAAATCCACTGCCGCATGTTGCCCTTGCAGAAGCTTATTACGCAAATCGACAAAACCAAAAAGCGAAAGAAGAAATTCTTAAAGCGAAAGAATTATGTTTTAACCACCCTGACGCTTATTACCAGATCGGAAACTACTATTACAAAACAAAAGACTACGATAAAGCAAAAAAGTTTATTAAAAAATCTGTTGAATTGGGAAATAATAAAAATCATAAAGCTTATTATCTTGTCGGAAGGATTTCTGAAGAGGAAGGAAACTTTAAAGAAGCTCAACAGCAATATCTTCAGACTTTAAGACTCAAACCTGACATGCTTGAAGCTCAAAAACATCTTGATACGCTTATCAAAACTTCCTATAAAGAAAAAATATCCGAAGAAACATCGCCAAAAGACCTTTTTGCCAATGTTGACGAAAATCTTAACCTTTTAATGAAAGCGGATTATTTCCTTATGATTGATGAATTCACCAAAGCAAGAGAGCTTTATGTGAAACTTCTTGAAAAAAATCCTAAAAACATCAGCGCCGCCGCAGGCTTAGCGGAACTTTACTATTCTCAGTGGAAAGAAGGCTTTTCCGTTTCAAATAATTTTACGGCAGATGCTCTTTATATTATAAAATCTGAACCTGATAAGAAAAATAAGATTGCTTTTCTTAAGTTTAAGCTGATTAATGAAGTAAAAATTCCTGAAAATATAAGACAAAATCTTATAAACTTGTCAATAAGCGAAACTTTTGAGTTTTATGACCTTTTAAACGAAGCGCGGGCTGAATATTTGCTTGGAAATTTTGAGGAATGCCATAATAAACTTTATAAACTTCTAGGCATCAAGCTTTCAAATTATGAAAAATTTAGAATTTTAAAACATTTATGTTACGATCATAATTACTATGAGGCTCTAATTGTACTTGATGACCTGAAAAAGACTTATTATTACAATAAAGAAATAGAGCCGATTGAAAGACGAATAAAAATCAAACTTCAGGTTGCGGATGAAAAACTGGATGAAGCTTTAAAATTATGGGAAGCAAAAAAGTATAATAATTCTTTGTCTTTATATAAAGAGATTATAAGCTATTTCCCGGCGTATAAACCGGCATATCTGCATTATTCTCTGGCAATGGACAGTATGGGAAATTATGACGAGGCTTATAATAATATAAATGTCTATTATAAACTGTATAAGCTATATCCCGACAGGCAACCGGAAATTTCAGAAGCGGAAATCAAAGAATTAATACAGGAGTTGTACACAAAAATTCGGGGACAAATTAAGGAAAAAACCGACAAGTAAACGTAAAAAATGAAAGGTTAATAAAAATGCTTCAAGCAGGGATCGTAGGACTTCCAAACGTAGGAAAATCAACTTTATTTAATGCTTTAACTTCTTCAGCAAAAGCAGAGGCGGCAAATTATCCGTTTTGCACGATAGAACCGAATAAAGGAATCGTTATCGTTCCTGATGAAAGGCTTGAAGTTCTGGAAAAACTGGTTAAAGCCCAAAAAGTCATTCCGACAGCCATTGAATTTTGCGATATAGCCGGTCTTGTCAAGGGAGCAAGTAAAGGAGAAGGTCTTGGAAACCGATTTCTGGCAAATATAAGAGAAGTTGACGCAATTATACATATTGTCCGATGCTTTGTTGACGATAATATTGTCCATGTTTCAGGCGCGACAAACCCTCTTGACGATATAGAAATAATTAATCTAGAACTTGCGCTTGCTGATCTTGCATCAGTTGAGAAAAGGAAGGAACGAATCCAGAAAAACATTAAAGCAAAAGAAAAATCAGCTATAGCGGAAGATCAGGCATTAAACAAATTAACTGAAATTTTAAACGAGGGCAAGCCTTTTTCTATTGATATATTTGATAAAGAAGAAGTCCCGTTTGTGAATAGTCTTAATTTACTTACGATAAAGCCGGTAATTTATGCCGCAAACGTTTCTGAAGATAATCTTTCAGGAGAAAACAACCCTATGGTTGAGCAGGTAAAAGAGTATGCCAAAACGCATAATGCGGAAGTCGCCATTATTAGCGCGGCTTTGGAATCTGAACTTGTAGCTTTAGGAACTACAGGAGCAAAAGAATACCTGATGGAATCCGGCATCCAAGATACAGGGGCTGAAATGATGATTAAAAAAGTATACAGTCTTTTACAGTTAAGGACTTTTATCACCGCAGGCGAAATAGAAGTAAGGGCATGGACAATTAAAGCAGGAACAAAAGCTCCTCAAGCGGCTGGGGTAATCCATACCGACTTTGAAAAAGGGTTTATACGAGCAGAGGTTACAGGCTATCAGGATTTTGTGGATTGCGGCAGTTATGCTGTTGCCAGAGAAAAGGGCTTAACTCGCCTTGAGGGCAAGGAATATATTATTCAGGACGGCGACATCGTACATTTCCGCTTTGCTGTTTAATCAGGCTGCCTTGGTTTTTCTTATTTCTCCTAAAAGAACTTCAATGGCTTTCTTTAATTGTGTGTCTTTTTCGGGACTTTCTTCATTTCCTTTATAATCAACCTCATAATCAGGCTCTATTCCTTTATGCTCAATATCTATTCCTGAAGGAGTGAGGTATTTTGCAATGGTAAAATTTACTCCTGATCCGTCAGGAAGTTCTGTAACCATCTGAACGCGACCTTTTCCAAAGGTTTTTTTGCCCACAAGAACAGCTTTTTTATGGTCTTTCATTGCCCCGCTGAAAATCTCGCTTGCGCTGGCGGAACTTTCATCTGTAAGTATTACTACAGGTTTTTGGGTTATAAACATGCTTAAATCTGCGGGATAATCCTGTTTGTTTTCATCTTTATCAACAATACTTACTATATTGCCTGTTTTTAAAAACATGTTGGTTATATAAACCGCATTTGTCAGAAGTCCTCCAAAATTGCCTCTTACGTCAACTATTATGCCGTCTGAGCTTTTTGTCGCATAAAGAGCTTTTTTGAATTCATTATGGGTATCATTGCTTATAAAACTTAATATCCGTATATAAGCGATGTTCTTGTCTAACATCTCATATTTAACGGTTTTTATTTTTATTTCTTCTCTGGCTATCTTTTTAACTATTGTTTTTTCATCTCTTAAAATGGTTAAAACAACGACAGAGCCTTCTTCTCCTCTGATAAGTTCTGCTACATCTTTAAGAGGAAGCCCTTTAGTAGAAATTTTATCTACTTTAAGAATTTGATCTTTTTGCTTAAGTCCGTATTTTTTTGCTGGCGTGTCTTCTATGACGCTGACGACAATAATATTTCCATCCGCTTCGGTAATATGGACGCCGATTCCTCTAAGTCTGGAGTCGATATTTCTGTGCTGCTCCTCAAAATCGTCTTTAGGCAAAAATCTTGTGTAAGGATCGTTTAAACTTGCCAACATGGATTCTGTTGCGACCCGTAAATCTTCATCCGTTTTTATTTGCGCTTTATATCGGGTTTTCCATTTCTTCCAATCCTGATTATTATAACTTTCATCGACAAAATTGTTTTTTATGATCCTCCATGCCTTATTATAAACGCCTTGCGGCGTTTTATCATAATTTTCTGCTGTTGAAACAATATATTCCGCCACTGATCGAGATTTATATCTGTCCTGATAATAACCTGCGCCTATCAGGATTATTATGGCTAAAACCGCAATATATATAGATTTTTTTATATTTTTCATAAATTTTTCTCTGTTATGCTAAATTAAGCTGTATATAAAGCTTTTCAAATAATTCCAGGCTTTTTTGGCGTTGTTCTGTATAATTATATACAATTTTTCGGGTTAAATAATCTTTAATTATTTCCTGTTTTATTCCCGTATTTTCGGAAGCTTTTTGCAACACTTCATTAAAATATAATCCAAGACCTGTTTCAATTGCTTTAGGGATTAAACTTTGCAGTTTTTCAAAATCATCCCGCTGTTTTATTTTTTCATTAGCCGCAACCCAGGTTCCAAATACAGCCGGAAGCCCTGTTAACTCTTTCCAAAGCGTTCCTATGTCATATATCAGGACAGAGTTGTCTAAAATACAGTTGTTTTTTAGCGCATTATCTCCTATAAATAAAAATGCATCCAAGCCGGAATTAAATAAACTATAAATGTTTTCAGCATAATTATGTTGTTTAAAAATTATGCTTTCAAGTTTAATATCGTATTTATTTAAGATAATCTTTAACATTGCCGTTGATGAAGCGGAGTCAGTCGGAAGCCCGATTGTAGCGCCTGCCAGACTGTTAATAGGTTTTTTTGAGAACAACAGAACACTTCCGCATTCGCCGTCAGAGCTTATACATGAGTTTGTCATCAAAAAATATTTGTTTTTATTTTTTAAATATTCAAAAGAAGAAATCGGGGCAATATCGATTTTGTTTTCCGCCATGAGCTTATTTAACCGCGCAGGTGTTCCGTATATTAATTCTGCGTTTTGCGGTTTTTCTTTTTCAAGACAATAGCTTAAAGGCAAACAATTTATAAAGTTTATAAGTCCGATTTTTATTTTTTGATTTTTCATAAATAAAATTTCCTCTTTGCTTTTATTTTTACACTAAATTAAATAAGATTTACAAATTTTATTTTGCAGAAATGAAAACCTCTTGAACATTACTAAAAAAAGATATACGCTCTAAGATTATGGATATATTAAAAAAACAAATTTCTGACGACGAGTTTTTTTATGAATATTTGTCGGAATACATAGAATATCTTTGTCTTGAAAGAGGTCTTTCTCAAAACACAGAACAGGCTTACAGAAGAGATATTGTTTCTTTTATTGAATTCCTTAAACAAAATTCTATTTATAACTTTGACCAAATTAACAGATTTATTATAAATTCTTATATAAAAAAATTAAAGGACTCAAGCTATATTTCTACAAGCATTACAAGAAAAATCGCTTCCTTGAGAGGCTGGTTTCGATGGATGGTAAGCAACGAGCTTATAGATCATGACCCCACGCTTAGCGTTGAACAGCTTAAACTTGATAAAAAACTTCCAAAGGTTCTTACAATTGCAGAAATGGAAAAAATATTTTCACAAAACTCATTGGGGATTGAAACGATTTTAATTGAACTTTTATACGCCGCCGGATTAAGAGTATCTGAACTGGTTAATCTGGACACTAACAGCATAAATTTTGAGAACGAATTTCTAAAATGCTTTGGCAAAGGCTCAAAAGAAAGAATTGTTCCTTTGGGAAAAAACACGATAAAGAAATTAAAAATTTATATGAAACAAAGAGATTTAATTATTAAAACGAATAAAGCAAATACCATAGCTCTTTTTATAAACGAAAAAGCGCAAAGAATAACCAGACAGGATGTTTATAAAAAAGTTTCCCGCTTTGGGCAGGCAATAAACAAACATATAACTCCTCATACAATAAGACACAGTTTTGCTACGCATTTGCTGGAAAACGGAGCGGATTTGCGGGTTGTTCAGGAATTATTAGGGCATAGTGATGTATCTACGACTCAATTATATACGCATGTAAGCAAAAAACGACTTAAAGACGTTTATTTTTCCATTAATACAGATTAATACAGGTTGTCTAAAGATTTCAGCCTTGATTTTCTTCAAGCGGCATTGGCTATAAAGAAATATTTTTTAATGGGGGTTTTATAAATCCTTAATTTTCTTTTTGTCTTTTGTAAATAATTAAATCAAAAAATGTAAATTTTTTTTTTATTTATATTTTAATGAAGTAAGGAATAAGAGCAAAAAGGAATTGTAAATGGGCAGTAAAACAACTAATCAAACTAATGCTTCCGGCATTTCAGGGTATATTCTGCTTGGTCTTGCCGCAGGGATAATCTTTGGCTGGCTTTATCCTAAAATATGTCTGTTATTTCCTCATTCTGAAAAAATTTATTCCGTTATTTCAGAAATACTAAAAGCGGGGGCAACTTTATTTCTTGAAATGATAAAAATGATACTCGCTCCCCTTGTTTTTTCTACTTTAGTGGTCGGAATAGCAGGTCATGGCAACATAAAAAATCTGGGAACCATCGGCTCAAGAACAATTATTTATTTTCTTGCCGCAACCTCTATCGCTCTTGTAATTGGTCTTTTAACCGCAAATATACTTAAACCCGGCATTGGCTGCGCTATTGACTGCTCTCCAACTCAAATAAAACAGCTTGAACAAATAAAAAGTTCAACCGAAAGCTATTCCCTAACCGATACTTTAGTTCATATAGCCCCCAAAAGCATATTTAACGCAATGGCAAATAATCAAATTCTTCAAATTGTATTTTTTTCCATCTTTTTTGCTATTGCCCTTGGCTCTGTGGGAAACAAAGGATTGCCGCTGCTGGAAGGCTTAAAAAGCTTGTCGGAAGTAATGTTTAAGTTTACAGAATTTGTGATGAATTTCGCCCCGATTGGAGTTTTTGCCGCTATTGCTTCTACAATAGGCGAAAACGGCATAGAAATCCTTTTTTATTATACAAAATTAATCTTTTCGCTTTATTTAGCATTAATAATCTTTGTTGTTACTGTTTTAATAACTGTTTGCCGTATAATAAAAGTCCCGTTTTTAAATGTTGTAAAAGCAGTAAAAGAGCCTGCCTTGCTGGCTTTTTCAACCGCATCCAGCGAAGCGGCTTTGCCTAAAGCGATGGAAACTATGGAAAATTTTGGAGTTCCTAAAAAAATCGTAGGGTTTGTAATGCCAACCGGTTATACGTTCAATCTTGACGGAAGCACTCTTTATCTTTCCCTTGCGGCAATATTTATAGCCCAAATGTACAACATAGAATTAAGCGTAGGAGAGCAAATAGGAATGATGTTTGCTCTTATGCTTGCAAGTAAAGGAATAGCGGGTGTTCCAAGAGTATCTCTTGTTATTTTGGCAGGAACTTTAGGCAGTTTTGGAATTCCGGTAGCCGGCGTGGCTGTGCTTTTAGGTATTGATCATATTCTTGATATGGGAAGAACCACTGTAAATTTAATAGGAAATTGTGTTGCTACGGTTGTAGTTGCCCGATGGGAGAATGAATTCAGCTATAAAAAAATGGATAAATTCATGGCGGGAATTAATTTAAACAAAACGCATGCTCTTGGAGAAATTCCTTCAAAAGAACTGGCTGATTTAATGACGCAAAAAGAAACTCCGGAAATTATAAAAGGTGAATACGGATATACTAAAATTTCCGAGAAACAGGATGAAAGTTTATACCAATCAATTTAAAAAACCGTTAAATAAAAAAGAGGGTTTTTGTAAATCCT
>ERZ795055.3109-NODE-3109-length-12275-cov-19.096154_pt1 | contig 12275 bp, 11 predicted proteins | sample MGYA00375139_ERZ795055 | MGnify/ENA primary metagenome ERZ795055 (study PRJEB30184, sample SAMN05720283) | anaerobic digester metagenome | isolation source: active sludge of municipal wastewater-treating anaerobic digesters | place: USA | collected 2015-01-23 ...
TCAATATCCTCGGAATAGCGCATTGGCGCCAGATATAACTTAAAAAGAGCTGTTCCGCCTCGAAATGCCAGGTTTGCAGCCAATTCAGGATGGCTGAAAATTTCCACAAGAGCTCTGCAAATGATTAAGTCTTGTTCCAGTTGAGCATCTTGAGACCACGGCGCATGTTGCCGCCACTCTTGTATGAAATTACGAGGAATCAAATATCTGCCTCCACTTTAGCATTAATAAGCACACGCCAGCGGGCATCCATTTTTGCGCCTTTTATGTTATTTGACGGCATCAAACTTATGCGAACAGGCAATTTATTCTTAACATATGCGGCAATATCCTCAGTCTTATCTCCTTTGACGATTAGATCAAGCAAGTAACCAAGACGCTGCACCCAGGCTATCGGTGAAAGTTTAGCAACCGCGATCAAACGTTTGCTGTCAATTTTTTCCGCGAGTTCCGCCAAAACAGTGGCAACGTTGTTTATGCCGCCGCAATGATTGGCATAGCCGATCAAATCAAGCGCGGTTGCTTCCGGAGTTGATATTTTTATGATACCCGCTGGAGTATTTCTATTCTGAGTTGGGATTTTGGCCGCGTTTTTACGGACAATAAAATCAATCTTTATTTTACCGCATCTGACCGATCTTCTACTTTTCGCTGCTACTACTTGAAAAATCTGAGAACGTTGATGTGCCGCTCCATGATATTCGGCAGCGCTCAAAAGCCCGACATAATAAATTTCACCTAAGTAATTCATCAAGTCGGGAATAAATTGTTCCGCAGGCAAGCTTCCTAACGCCCGGTATTCCGGTGGAACAATGACATAAAATCCCCGGTAGGGCATAGCTATCGCACCTTTTTTCTGTAAACGGCGGAGTGCTGCCTTGATCGCCATAGATGACGATTTCATCTGTTTCTCAATATCTTTATAGCTGAAGCTGGAACGCCCCTTGGCAGCCATTGCATTTATAAAATCAGCAAGCACAACGCCTCCATTTGTATCTATTGTGTGCATAAACTAACACTATTCGTCACTTTATGCAAATAATAAATACATTTATACACCAGCAGCGTTTGAAGCTTTGTAAATACCGCGTCAAGTACCGGCGAATTTGATTTTTCATTTCACGCACTCTCACTTGCAAATACAAACCTTTAAGACAACTAATCAGATTAGCCTATTGAATACCGTTACTTCTCCTTCATCTTAGCTATAGCACGCCATACTTTATAAGCGTACCAATTACGCTTATTTTTACTACTCGCATTGTAGCAACCAACTGCTTCCCAAGTATAACCATATTTTTTCATACACCCGGCTAAAATCCATGCTCCTACATTGACATTATAACAGGGATCTCCTAATTGTGACCATGCATCAACACCAAGAACTTTATACCATCTGGAGTTGATTTGCATTACACCGTAATCATAAGATCCATTTTTATTCCAATTGACGGCACCCGGATTAAAATTAGACTCTACTTTTGCAATTGCATATAAAATATCCGCAGAAATATTATACCGGCAGGCTGCTTCATCAAAGCAAAAACAAAAAGCGTCAGATGAAAAATAAAATATTATAATAATCAGAATCAGTAAATATTTAGATACTATTTTACCCATACTTGCCTCTAATTAATAAAAGACATATCCACCCGCCCGCTGGGCTTATCAGATTTATTAATGCATTCATCTGCACCAAAAACAACATCACCTGCATCTTCCACTGTCTTTTTATAAATATCAACTTTCTCAATCAAACTTTCCAAAAGCATATCGTTTCTAATTTCTAAATATTTATTCAACACTGGATATGAAATATAGGGAACTTTCACCTTACAGTAATCGTAATTACTTAATTTTAATATCCCTTCCATATCCGGAAATTGTTGAAATACAGATGGTAATACTAAAGGCTTCGTTTTTGAGCTTCGGGTAAAAGTAAGGCCATCTCTTACATCCGAAGGACCCATAGACATGGATTCACTGGATTCTAATACTTCAGTCTGGCCTATCGCATCAGAAAAATATTTTGCCGTTTCCGGCTCAGCAATAGACAGTATTAATTTAGATGCACAGCCATTTACAATGGACTGACGGCTTTCTTTTCCATAAACTTTTTCTATTTGTCCAATCTCTTGTGTCCCAATCCATACAGAAGCTCCCTTTGATCGTGCCCGTGTTAATAATTCTATTATCGAGCTCATATTATTCAGCGATCCAAACTCATCCAGGAAAAAATATATTCTGCGATTATAATCATCCGGCATTGATAACACTTCGTGGCTGGCCATTTCCAAGAGTAATGTTAGGATAGGTTTTAAAACGTCTTTGCTTTTACTGTGATTAACTAAAAATAAAGTACCGGGATTCGGATCATGCAGCCACTTTCTAATTGAAAAATTACCATCCTCTGTCGCCATTAATTCTAAAATAGCTGTATATTGTAAAAGCATCGCCATAATACCTTGTGTCTGTTTCGAAGATGAATCTAATATCATTTCTCTGCCGGTTCTTCCTTCGGGAATAGTATTCAATATTTTTACAATTTTGCTTGCTCCCGATGACAATACGTCCCATATTTTTTCATTGGAATACATTCTATTGCGGTAACAATAATACAGTATTCCTCGAAATACTTCTCTAGAAGCATTAGCCCAAAATGGATCTCTGCTTCCCCCCGATCCGGGAATCATGCCATGACAGATAACTTGTTCAATATCCATTTTCGATGTGCAATCATTAAAGATAGTCCATTGTGTTGACCTCTGATCAATAGGATTAAATATTATATCCCTCTCTTCATTGTAATTTGTCGGAATATAATCGCCCTTGTTGTCGTATAGAATAATTTTTGATCCGATAGTTTGTAAATGAGTAACGACTCTTTTGAGAGTTTGAGTTTTACCTGACCCCGTTCTTCCCACAATAAAAAAATGTTTCGTCTCATCGTCAACGGGAGTTTTAATATTGGCAATAGGTATTGATGTCTTTTTTTCATTCAACAGATTTAATAATTTACTTGAAGAAATAAATTTGGCGCCGTCGATATATTTATCCTCTTCTTGATTCATGGATCTTTTTCTAAAATAATGAAGAGTAAATACGGTAATTGTAGTCAATATAATGAAAAATATTGCCAGATAAAGAGGCAAAAGTTGGAAAAACTCATGCCAAAAAATATCCCATGCCGGTCGAAAAACTTTCATCGCATTATTAATAAGTCCCCACCACATATTTTCCAAACACCAACCACTTATCTGCCAGAACCTATCGTCAGGTATTTTAAAAAAATAAAAATCCCGATCACCTAAATTAAAAATAATTAATAATGTAACGCCTGCGCTTAACAAGCCGGATACAATCAAAATCCACTTGAACATTTTCACATTCATTTGGAAAAAACTGATCCAGGTTTCAAATCCTTTAAATGCTTTTTTATTATGTTTATTATCCATAATTCACTAAATTCTATATGGAGAGCTTTCCTGTATTTTTATAATCGTCTAATATTTCCTTCGCAATTTTAAATATCTCCACCCAAGCTTCCACACCTTTTTCTTGACGAATATCTTCAGCCATAAGAGCAGAATTCATGATGAGCAAATTCATTAAAGAGTTAATATCGCCTTCTATTTTTTTTAAATTTATAATCGTTTTTTCTTTCTCTTCCTGTTCATAGGCAAATATTATTTTTTGCCGGATTAATTCGGACAGTGAGCATTTTTTATCTGCCGCCTCCTTATCCATTTTCGCCCTCAGCTCACCAATTATCCTTGTTCCAATAACCTGCCTCATCTGTTAACCTCTTATACATTTATATTCATTACGAAATTGTCCTTTTTTTTCCTTGCTGTGTTAACAAATTGTTAACGCTTAATATTCAATTAAATCAGGCACTAATAATTGTTTTTTCCTCCCGTTGTTAACGCTGGGCAGAATTTTTCTGCGTAGGGTCTCCAAAAATAACCCGTGTACCCTTCCATTAACCTCTTACCTGAGTTCTTTACTCCCCAACCTTAAACAGGCGATTATTAAATTTCCATTCCCTTCTCAAAAGAATTATCATTGGGAGGCATTTGCTCTATGGCGTATCCGTCTTTTTCAATCCGGGATAAATCTTTATTCTGCTTAGAATCATCAATATCTTTTTCAACTTTAGAATGAATATTTATTCCATTTTTTATTTCATCGTTCTGGATTGCATGATCAAGCGTTGATTTTTTATCCTGGGGTCTGGAAGCATGTTTTGTTAATTGATCAACATCATCAGTTAATAAATAAAAATCATCTTTAGCTCGGGTGGCAGCAACATAAAACGAATTAAGATTTACTCTATCGGCAAGAGCACTAAATATAACTTTGGAATATGATCCTCCCTGTGATTTGTAATCAGTAATTGCATAAGCATGATCCACATAATTGTAGTGATTTAAATTTACATTAATCCGATTTTTACCGACACTGACATTGATAATTCCACTTTCATCTATAGAATTAATTGTTCCGGGTTGCCCATTATTAACCCCAATTAATTTATCATTTTTCAAAAACATTATGTGATCGCCTTTAGCAAATTCTTTTATTGTATCCACTGAGCCGGATATTTTATCTCCATTTTTAAACATATCTATTTTTTCTATAGAACCATTATCCAGAGCGGCAGTAATTGTATTATTATTTAAATCAATATTGGTTATTTTACCGGAAGTCCCCGGCTCGATACCGTTGAAAGATTTTTTAATGTGAATTGTATTTTCAATCTCGTAATGAGAAGAAAACCGTTTTTCAATCCCCACAAGAGAAATGGGCGCTTGTGTATTAAAAAAGAAACCTTTGCTGTCTATTATATTATTATTTACCAGATAAGAACGTATGTCAGAATTTAAAACATCCTTTTCCTTATTAGTGGATGTAACAACAATTGAATTGGACGAATCATTTTTATATAATTCTAAAATTATATCTCTTCGATCATCAAAGGAAGTTCTTTCATACAGTTTATTATTTTCATTGATAAGATTTACGGCATCATTTATTTTATATTTACTTTTTGCCAGCTCTGCCAATTTTATTGTATAAGTATTTTTTTGACGAATACCTTGAGATAATTTGACCACATGAATATCACCTTTTTCCTGAGCATCTTGAAAAGCACGTCCGGCATCTATTGCTTGTAATTGTTTCATGTCACCCAGCAGAATTAATCGGGCATTATCATCAACGGCTCTGTCAATCATGGAATGTGTTTGCAAAGAACCCAACATCGAAGCTTCATCTATAATTCTTAAAGAACTACCGCTGTCCTTAGAGTTATGGAGTAAAAAAGAATCAACAGTACTACCTTTAGCGCCGGTAGCGCTGACAAATTCCTCGACAGCTTTACCTGTTTTAGAATGGCCACTTAAAGTAACAAGTTTTTCCTCACAGGCATCGGCTACGGCTTTAAAAATAGTTGTTTTGCCGGTCCCCGCGTCTCCCTGAACAACAATGAACTGATCACTGGATGTCATTATATCAATAAACAAATTTCTTTGATCCTTAGTCAAACCGTGAGTTACAATATTCTTATTATTATTTTCAAAACTTTTAATAAACTTTTCCGCTTCCTCTTTATTCATTAAGGGATTCACCTTCCCTTTTCCTGATTCTAACATCTGTAAAATATTTTTTTCGGTCTCAATCATTTTATCGGTGCTGTAGATTCCGGGTGCTATTTCAGTAAAAAGCTTATCGCTGATCATATTCTTATCAATCTCATTAGTGATGTCATTTTTGTTATATTTACCCATCGAAAGAGCCAGGCTATGTTTAATTAAATCAGAAGTGGTAAAGGTAGATTCGGTTGAGGTAAGATCATTGACAACATGACGAATGACGCTGTTTACAGAAATATCATGAACTGTTTTATTATTAAACGCTGCTTTGACCAAGAACGCTAATTTATCATTGGGATAACCGATATCGCGGGCTTGCTTATTCCAGGAATCTAATAAAAATTCTTTTGTTAAATCTGATTTTTCCGGTCTGGTTTCCAGCGTTGCAATTACTTGTATTTTGGGATTAGTTTCCAGAACATTATTATTATCTAAAAATTCAGCTTCAGCCTGTTTGATATTTGCCGTTCTTTTGGAAAACGTGTCAATTAACTCCTTGGGCACCCCTGCTACCTCGTATAATCCATTAGGTTTGATTTCTATTGCATAAGCAAGCTCCGATAAGCCTTTAGCCATGCTGGCGTTATAGACAGCAGTAATCTCTTTTTGATTTTTAAAAATGTCATCGTTATACAAAGCCCTATAGGAACCATCATCACGTTGAACCATGTTACATATTAAAACATGAGTATGAGAATTAGGATCGTTTTCGCGGCTGGTTGAATGTTCATATGTTGAAAAAATACCCTTCCCCTCAGCATGGACGACATTTACTTGATAGTTAACGGTTTCGCGGTATGAAATATAATTATCATCAATATGTTTCACAACATCTTCAATGGCGGCTGATCTAACGTTCCTGATCCTCTCATCTCCGGCAAGATGTTCCATAATGGAAACACTTTTAGGATCGGAAAAAACAAAATCAACGCCGGCACGATGTTCTGTTCGCCCTGCCGCGGAATAAGTATCCTGAACAATTTGTTCGCCTGTTAAATCATTCCCTCTGATGATATTATTAAAATCATCCTTCAAAACAACAGCGCCGGTCTCAAGGCCAAGAGACTCGCAGCCCCCTCCTAGCCACCTGCTGTTGTCTTTTTCGTAAACGGGATCTTTCTCATAATAATATTTACTCGCTGCCGTTGCAGATTGAGACACCGGACCCATCATAAATTATTCCTCAATTATTGATGTGATATTTAATTTCAGAGATTCATAATCTTCCGGCCAGCCTTTGGAAACAAAAGAAGTAACTAGATCATGCAATTTAATTCTCTTGCCATTGAGTCTTTTTACTTCATCGGCTTTAGCTTTCCTTTTTAATAACTCCATTTTTCCCTTCAGCAAATTAATTTTCTCATCGAGACTTGGATTCAATTTCTTTTTTTCCTTTGCAGCACTTTTCATAGTTAAACTCCTCCATTTTTATGATCAACTATTGGGGATTTTTATAAAAGCTTGTTTCATGGCGGTCTTGAACCCCGGCCCTGAACGATCACTATCCTTGAACACAGACGGGATATTATTTAAGCATGCATTGTAGAGTTCACCAGTTTCTTCGCCCATCATTTCGCAAAATTTAATTTCTATATTTGCCTGTTTCTCCTTTTCTTCTAATTCCTGTAGTTCACGGACTCTGTTCTCCAGTCCTTCCACAATCTTCCGTTTATCTTCTAAAATCCTTTCATCGAGAGATTTAAACCCTTGTGGGGGCAAATATGTTTTGTTCCGTTTGATGCAACCATAAAAATAATTCACGGGTGTATTTTTAAGAGATGCTTTTTTGTTTAGTGTTGTCAGATCGTAACTACAGCGGGAAAGATACAGCAACATATCTTCAGCTTTTATCGGGATGTCGCTAAATTCGTCTATCCATCTGAGTACAGTATCAGGTTCAAGTTTTTCTTCCACCCAAAACACAAAATCCGGGTGTGTTTCAAATGTTTCCGTTATTTCAGTTAGTAGTAATTTATTACTAACTACAGTACTACTAAGTAAGTCCGTTTGTTTGAGTGCCTGACTCTCCGTCCGATTGACTGTCTGTTCGTGTGACTGTTCTTCGATATGTTCATCTGCCTGTTCTTTTGTCTGTTCAACGGATTCTATTTCCGAAAGTCTATTGAAAATATTCCCGTCCCATCTCAAAGGTCTTCTAAAATCATAGAAAACGCCTTTTTCTTTCCAAAATTGTTCACAGCGAATCTCGTCAAGTTCATAATGGAGGCATTGTGTCTTAAGATGTCGGAAACGGCCTGTGTTTAAAACGTATTTGTTTTGGCGAAGAGTCCTGATGGCAGTGCGGACTGAGGCAAATGTCAGGCCGGTAGCATAAGCAATATAATCGAGTGTAACATATTTATTCTTGCTATGAATCATAAAGGCCAGGACGGTGCTTTGCCTTTCCGTAAAATGAGCAAACGGGGGCGCTGATCTATCCATCGGAGTTAGAATGTGCGTTTCGGAGAAATCCTGCTTTGCTGACTGGTCTTGAGAGTGTTCTTTTGCATGTGTATTTGTTTGTTCTTTTGACTGTTCTTCCCTGTGTCCTGAAGCCTGACTGATTGACCGTCTGACTGAATGTCTGTTTGAGCGTTTGTCCGTTTGACTGTCCGACCGATTGAGCGTCTGGTTGAGCGTCTGATTGTCTGTGTGTTTGACTGTCTGTTCTTTTGTGTGTTCTTTTGTCTGTTCAGGGGGAAAATCAACTCCGCGAAACTGGCCGGATACGTTTGTAACCATTTCATCAACGAGCCTGCCCATGATGTTGGATTTTCCAGTCGAGCTTTTAGTTTGCATAAATGAGTCTTTCCTTAATTAGGGATTAAGGATGTTGTTTTTACTTTTTATTGTATTGATGATTTCTTCGGCAATATTCATATATGCACTGGCGCCCGGAGCGCCGATTCTGTAACCAAAAATAGATTGATTAAAAACTTCCGCTTTTTGAAAATCGGTATTCATAGGAATGGTCTGATAGAAGACCTCATCTTCTAAAAAAGTCTTCCTTATGGCATTGACAATCGTTTTACAGATTGATGTACGGCTGTCTACCATGGTGATCAGGAGTTTTAAAAATTTGAGATCAGAATTATAACGGTTGCCTATATCGTCTATAAAGGCTTTTGTCTTCACGAGCCCGTTAAGAGAGAATTTGCTTCCCGCCATGGTTGGAACTATCACGAGGTCAGATGCGATCATCGCCGAAATAACGAATACATCTACATTTGGTGGACAATCAATAAAAGTGAAATCGAAATTATTCAAGGCGTAATTCCGCACACGTTCCCGCAGGAGAAAAAGGGCAGGTTCACCTCCCAGGACAATTCTGGGACCGAGGATGGCTGAATCAGGGATATTGGGTATAAAATGTAGCCCCTCCTTGACGGTCGGGTATATGCAGCTTTCTATATCGGTAGATTCGTTGCTTCTCCGGGGATCTAATACATCGTAAAGGCTCTTGACAAGTGGTCTTCCAATGCCGTCCTGAAGGATGTCCGTTGCATTACACTGATTATCCATGTCGATGATTAGAACCCTTTTCCCAAGCCTTGATAATGCCTCTCCAGTATGGATTACAGTTGTGGTCTTCGCTGTGCCGCCCTTATTATTGATAACGCTGATAATCGGTCTCATCGTCTGCGCCTCATTTTATCCGCCTAACTTTATTGTATTTTTTTCGATATATTCCATAATATCAGTCATCTTGTACCTGATGCTGCCGCGGCTTTTGCCATCTTTGAGTATTTTAACGTATGCGCACCCTCGGGAAAACATGCGATCATTGCGCAATGTCTGAGTAGGAACGCTTAAAAGTCTGGAAGCCTCAGCTTCTGTGATTAATAATTTTTCCATCACTTTTTCTCCTTGCTTTTTATTTTCATTTTATGTATATTAAATACCAGCAATCAACCTGTGTTTATAGATGTTTGTTGAAATATAACAGGTTATATACTTGTGTCAAGGAATATCTGTGGATAATTTATCTGTCAATAAGCTATTTAAATTAGTCAGAGAATTAACTGGAAGCACTCAGCCTGAGGTTTCAGCTAGCGCGAAAATTACCTATCAATCACTGCAGCAATTTGAAAAAGGACAGGCAAGTCTTTCCAAAGAAACTTTAAAGATGATGGGCAAGGCGCTATATATAAATCCTAAGTATATAGATGATACTTCATTGTATCCGTTCAAAAGCAATGGCTGTTTAATAAAAATGTTTATGCCGGATGGTCTTATCTTTGATAATCTCGAACCATTATATTTTTTATCAAAACTCAACAAGCAACTCCGTATGATTACCCTTATTGCTCCGTTTCCTGAATTAAAAAGATTTATGAATATTGGATTGCCGCTAATATATGCAATAATATTGAAAGATGACCACGAGAATGTTTTTTTATTTAGACGGAAAAATAAAAAAAACATATTCAACCTATCAGCTGATTATCCGAGCCCCATCGTAAAATTGACAAAAATATCTCAAGAATACAAATGTGTTTTGTCTATTGCTCAAAAAGAATTATCTAGAGATGTTTTCGACAAAATACGCGATTGGAATTTGCTTTCAATAGAAGACATTAAGGGTTTAATCGATGAAGAAATTAATTTCACGAAATTGTTTGAGCCGACTGAATCTGAAATTTTTCAACTCGAACTTCAACGAAATATAGAAGTAGAAAATCTTTCCAGCTATGAACTCATGTTGATTAATGAGATTCGAACGAAGGACATTGCCATAGAAAAAGTATCAAAAATGCTAAAAGAAAAATAAGAAGAGGTTCATTATATAATAATATGTCTAAGGATTCTTTACCGGAAATTGGTTTTTTGAGACTGAAACAAATCATTGGTGACGCTAAGGCTCATCCCCAAATTCCTCCACTGATTCCCATATCACGATCAGCATGGTATGCGGGAATTAAATCCGGGCGCTATCCCAAACCAATAAAGCTAAGCCAGCGAACAGCCGTCTGGCATCTGAAGGACATCATCAATTTTATTGAACGTACACGTTAAAAAAATTGGAGAAGTTCCAACATCCACTCAAGCAATACAGTTAATTGTATTTAACCACTTCTGAAATTTATCCCTGAAAGGTTTCTTATATCAAGTCACCATGTTGGGCTATCCACAGAATGTTATTTATTTCTATCCTGTTGTTTTCTTAAAAGGTAGCACCTTGGCTCCGACTCTTAACCCGTCAAGATAATCCGCCCACATTTGCATCATTTTAATTCTTTCATTTAGATGCGCTGTTCTATTATAAGCGCGGCCGTTTGGGTCTCTTACTGCATGAGCAAGTTGGTGTTCAACAAAATCCGGCCTTACCTGTAAGACTTCATCAAGAATGGTTCGTGCCATTGCCCGGAATCCATGCCCAGACATTTCTTCTTTCGGGTATCCCATATTTCGCAAAGCCGCCAGAATAGCGTTATCACTCATAGGACGTTGAGAAGTTCTTCCCGGAAATATATAACGGCCTGATCCGGTAAGTTTTTTAAGCTCTGTTAATATTTCGATTGCCTGTTTTGACAATGGCACCAAGTGTGGTTCTTTCATTTTCATTTTCCCGGCGGGAATGTTCCATTGTGCATTTTCAAAATCTATTTCAGCCCATTCAGCATGACGAAGCTCACCGGGACGAACAAAAACTAAAGGTGCAATTTGCAAGGCGCATTTAACAATAAAGCTGCCCTGATAGCCGTGAATAGCCCTTAATAGTTTTCCCACTTCCGCTGGATCGGTAATTGCTGCCCTGTGCTTTTCTTGTGGCTGTGGCAGCGCACCTTTCAAATCGGCTGCCGGATCGCGTTCGGCGCGGCCGGTTGCAACTGCATACCTAAAAACCTGGCCGCAAATAGTTCTTATACGATGCGCGGATTCCAATGCACCCCTTGATTCTACGCGCCGCAAGACTGCCAACAATTCAGGGGCTTTTATCGCTGCAATTGGACATTTGCCAATCCACGGAAAAAGATCACGTTCCAAGCGGCTCATAATTGTTTCTGCGTGTCCTGTAGTCCACGTGGAAATGAACCTTGTGTGCCATTCTCTGGCTATAACCTCAAAGGTTTCTGTTTCTGGGATATTAGCCTGTTTCTGAGCTTTGCGAACATCGCCCGGGTCAACACTATTTGCCAACAACCTTCTCGCATCATCACGTCTTCGACGCGCATCAAGAAGACTGATCTCAGGGTACGAGCCAAAAGCAAGTTTCTTTTCTTTATTATTAAAACGATATTTAAAGCGCCATAACTTACCGCCGGAAGGTGTTACAAGAAGATATAAGCCACCTCCGTCAAATAATGAAAACGGCTTCTCCTTTGGTTTTACTTTTTGAACCTTCATATCCGTCAATGGAATTATACGCCTTGGCATTGTTATACCTCCTTTTGGGTACCCGCGAAATATTTTGGGTACCTTTCTACTTAATTTGGGTACCTAAAATAACCGGCTTATGTAAAATCTTATAACACGTCTTTGGACTAAAAGCAACAAAAAACCCGCTATTTCTAACGGGTTTTTGGATTTCCTTGGACTTCTTTGGATTTTGTTGGATTCCCTAATGGTGGAGGCGGCGGGAATTGAACCCGCGTCCGAAAACCTTCCGCTGGAGCTTCT
>ERZ795055.3111-NODE-3111-length-12263-cov-4.721904_pt1 | contig 12263 bp, 2 predicted proteins | sample MGYA00375139_ERZ795055 | MGnify/ENA primary metagenome ERZ795055 (study PRJEB30184, sample SAMN05720283) | anaerobic digester metagenome | isolation source: active sludge of municipal wastewater-treating anaerobic digesters | place: USA | collected 2015-01-23 ...
GATCCAGTTTTTCATGCACGAACTTGAAATGGAGCGGTATTTCGACCGTGATACGCTGGTCAAGCTAGCCGCGGTGATCATTTCACATTCCGATGGCCGCGAACTGCGGCTGACCAATGATGTAAAAGCCGTATTGAAAGGCATTTCCGGCGTCGAGACCGCGGGAGACGTACTTGTTCTCCTGCCGGAGGTCCGCCGGGACAAGGTGTTTTTCGACACACTAAAGAAGGCGATGAGCACTGCCGCGTATCAGGCGTAAGCGCTCCGCCTTGACAAAGAGGGGTTTATAGTATAAAATTTACAATGTAACCGTTATATCAATTCGTTTATGAGAAAGAGGTGGTGTTTTATGAGCTCTCACACAACTAAGCTGTCACTACTGTCACGAATCTTGAGCGCCGTCACAGCCGCCGTTTTTACGCTAAATTCGACGGTCTACGGCGTGCCGCGGAACATCTGGGAAGGGAAGGTGAACGCGGACAAGGCGTCGGCCGGGCAGCCCTTGGCCTATCAGCTTGATACGATGAAGCTTACCGTGCCGGAGATCTTCGGCACCGTTACCGAGCGGTTCGTTTCCGCGGGCACCGAGAACGCCAAGAAGCTGATCATCCAGATCCAGGACTCGCACTGCAACTACGAGGCGCAGACGAATATCTGCAGGATCATCGAGTCGCTGTCGGCCGATAAGGCCGCGGCGGGTGTCCTCAAACTTCTTGCTGTGGAAGGCGCCACCGGGAAACGCGACCTTTCCTACGAGCGTTCGCTACCGGAGCCGGATATCAGGAAGGCGGTATCGGACTATATGATGAAGATCGGCTGGCTTACCGGCACCGAAGTTTACGCCATTACGTGCAAGGAAGAGCCGCTCCCCCTGTGGGGGATCGAGAATCAGGCGCTCTATGACGAGAATCTCGGCTATTTCCGCGACAGCAAGACGGCCCTTGAGAAAGAGAATGCCTTTATAGAGAAGCTCTCGACGCTTGTCGATACCCTCAAGACGAAGGTTTTTTCGGCGGCCGTGAAACAAATGATGGAGATGCGGGACAAGTGGGATAACAACGCGGTGACCTTTGCCGAGTACTGTTCGTACATCGATCAGGTTGCGCGGGAGAACGGCCTCGGCGAAAAAGGCGCGGACCGGTTCATGGACCCGAAAGCGTACCCCAACTTTACGAAGGTCCTGGAAGCGATCCAGATCGAAAAGAAGATCGATATAAAAAAGATCGAGACGGAACGGACCGCATGCGTCGACCAGATCCAGAAGAAGATGGTGAAAGAAGAGCTCGCCGAGCTGGTTCGCCAGTCGATCAATTTCAGGGTCGGCAAGGCGACGTCGGAGATGTTCTACGCCTATCTGCGCGACACGGCCGCCGCCAAGCAGATAGACCTCGCGAAATTCCCGAACCTTACGGGATATATGGATATCGTCGCGCTGAACAGCGCCGTCAAGGCGGGCGAGCTCTTCGAAGAGGTCGACCGGATCGAGCAGGAGATAAAGGAGAAGATGCTGGCCGGCAGCGACGAGAAGCAGCTCGACCGGACCATGAAAGAGGTCAGGCTCATGAAGAACCTGATCGACCTGCGCTTGTCGCGCCGCGAATACGATACCTACATCAACCGGAGAAGCGAGATAACACCCGCGCAGATACTGACGAAGCTGGAGAAGATCGCCGACAACGAGGGGATGCGCGATACGGTTGCCGGGACGCTGGCCTGGCTTTCGGAGAACAAGGACGTCGATATGGACGCCTGCGAGAAGTTCTACGAGGCGGCCGTCAAGAGGGATACCGTTCTGGTGCAGAACACGCTCAGGGAGATGGACGCCCGCCGCTCGGGCGCTGCGGTCGTGGTTACCGGCGGCTTTCACACCCAGGGGATGAAGGAGCTGTTCAAGGCGAAGGGCTATTCGTATGTCGTCGTCATGCCCCGGATGGTACAGGCGCACGACGAGAAGATCTACCTTGCGCGGATGCTCGACAAGGAAAGCGAGTTCGATAAGCTGTTTGCCGCATCGGGCAGGCGGCTGCCGCCGGCGATGATCGGCGGCACCCCTCGCGAGCAGGGGCTGTACTGGAGCATCGCCAACAGGATCTTAGGGTTGCTCCCGGCGTCGCCGATGGTACAGCGTCTGGCGGCGTGGCTGAACGTTTCTCAGCCGGCGGTCGTCGATCAGGCGATGGTCGGCGCATTGTCGGTCAAACAGGATCCGAAAACGAAAGCGCTGGATGTTGCCTTCAATCCGAGTGTCCCCGAGAAGGCGGAGACCCTGATCGCTGATTTCTTCGAAAAAGGCGGTTTGCGGCTTGATGATGTGCAGCCGGCCGCTCTCAAGCGGCTGCTGGATACCAATGGGATCCCCGCAGACGTGCAGCGGGCGGCGATCGCGCAGAAGTTTGCGGAGCTGCTGGCGGTGGAAGATGAGGGCGCCCGGGTGGATGCCGTTGCATTGCTCGTGAGGTTCAGCGCGGCGTTCGACGGGCTGAGAGATGGGGTGGTGGCGGTGCTCAGGTCGGCCGCTTCGGATGCCGCAAGCGGTGTCAAAGCGCGCAAGGCGTCGCTGCTGGCGCTGTCGGAGATCGTTGACCGTAACGATCCGGAGGAGATAAAGAGTCTCAAGGGCCCGATCGGCACGCTTGCCGCCGACAGCGATACCGGGATACGCGAGCTGGCGGGCAGGGTTCTTGCCGCGCTCGGTCTCGCAGTCCCGCCTGCCATGGAGCTCGCGCGCGGCCCCGTAGCCGGCGCAGCGCCGACGGGGATCAACGAATCGATCGACCCGACGCTGACCCGGGGGACGTGGCTTATCGGCCAGCACTATCCGACCGTGGAAGAGGCGCGGGAGAAGGCGCGTCCGATCGATGTACAGCAGTTCATCGCCGATGCGGAAAAAGAAGGAAAGAACAAGCAGCTGTCCGAGGCGCTCAAGCTGATCGTGCAGGCATACGATGACAAGAAGATCAGCGCGAGGCTGCTCGACACGATAGCGCGTTTCGCCGTCTTGAACGTGCCGCTCAGCCAGAAGGGGATGCACGATTATTTCGTCGGGCACCCCGGCCAGCGGGCGCGCACCATCTTCCTGACGCAGGATCTCTGGGACGAGGCCGCGGGCAACACCGCTGTGCTTGCCGCGAACATCCTGCACGAAATGCAGCATATTGCCGATTACTATGATGAAGATCTTCAGAAACAGCTCTCAGGCAAGTCGGAGGAAGAAAGACGTACTATCCTTGAAGACAGGGCAAAACAGGCCCAGAGGCTCGTCGCATCGGATGAATCGGTAAAAGCGGTCGATGACAGGGTCGCTGCAAAGATCGAGGCGCGCAAGCCGACCTATGTCAAGGCGATCGACGCGTCGATCGGCGACATCGATACGCTGATGCAAAAGGAGGTTGCGCTGTATGATCAGGCAGGACTTCGGAGCGCGGTGGACTCGCTGATGATAGGCATATCGCAAAAGCCCGAAGTCACCGCGCAAGACTTCATCGCCGACAAACGTTTCGTCAGCTCGCTTCAGCCTGGGCTGAAGAATGCCCTGATCAAGGAAGACGTCATGACGCAGGTTGTCGACATCTTAAAGAGATCATGGCTGACCCAGAGAGAAATAACACTCAGGGCCGAACGTCAGCAAGCGCTTGACCGGAAGCGAAATGCCGCGGAACGGCTGACGCTCGGGAAGATCGATAAAGAAGCGTATATTACCGATCAGCACGGATCGGAAAAGGCGTTGCAGGTCGACCAGGAGCTGGCGGATAAAGGATTCAGGCGCAATTACGGAGGAGACGAGATCGACCGCGGCATACACGGGTTGAAGCTCGTCGACCGTATCACCAAGGCGGTCAGCGAGAACGGGGCGAATTGGTTGTGGGGCAACCACAACATGATATTCATGTATCTGTTCCTCACGAATTACGAGGGGACAGGCAAGATGCCTATGGACGCGTTCAAGAACTGGATCAAGTACGGCGGCGATCTGGTGATGCAGGAGGTGACCGCCCTTTACGGCGACAAGGTTGAGAAATTGAAGAAGGAGGTGTCCGAGGCGAAGACAGACGAAGCGCGCGCGGCTCTCGGAGAGCAGCTTGCCCAGGCGGAAAAGATAGCCGGGCAGCTTCAGGAAACCGAGAAGAAGGCGGCGTCTTTGCGGCTCGTTGCCGATCAGCAGCCGGATCTTGACGCCAAAGAGGAAAAACGTGCGATCGTGTTTACGGCATATATCACCTCAATAAAGATGATCCTGGGGCTGCCTGAGCTGAAAGAAGCGGCGGCGGCGATGCGCGATTACGGGAAACTGTTCTACTACGACGAGCTTGGCGGGTTCCATTCGCATGTTGGCGTCGTTGTCAATGACGACGGCCTCTTCGAATACAACGGGCGGGTCTATGTAACCGCTACGGAACTTGAGCGGGCGATGAAAGACGATATCCTGCGTGGCGACTATTTCTGGAGCCAGAACGAAGTGCCGTTTCTGGCCGACGAGAAGCGGTCCGCGTTCAGGCTCGCGGAAGGCGAAACGGCGGAACAGAAATTCAGCAGGCAGCGCGGCGTTACGATGGCCGTCCACCGGTATCATGGTCACACCCCGCTGACGAGAAAGTCCGCATCTGAGATTGCCGGGTACGAGAAATACGGCTCCGTTTTCTACGATCCCGATTTTGCCGCGGGAAACGCCGGTTATATCGAGATCAGCCCCGAGCAGGGGATGGTCAGGACGATCGTAAAGCTGGACGGGACAAAGGAGTCTCAGGTGATCCGCACCGTCGAGCAGATGAGAGACGATGTCCTGGACGGCATGATCGAAGACTACCTTGCGCTCAACCCCGAACTGGCCCGGAGCGCCGCGCCGCGTGCGCTTGCGGACATATCGCCGGCCGAACAGAGCCTCATCTTTGCGGCGCTCGCCGTCGCAGCGTCGGGCGAGAATCCCGTGATCGCGCAGAACGCTTTTGCGATCGCGGCATCGCCGCAGCCGATAAAGGCCGTTACGCAGGATATGCTGAACGCGTATGACAACCTGAACGCCGCGGCCGACCAGACGGAGAAGATCGTCCGTCCCGCGATCGACGCAGCCGTCGCGGCGTATGCGGCCGGCAACGCCGAACCGCTGGGGCAGCTTATCGAGAAGATGACCGCCTCGCCGTTGATGTACGGCATCGGCCTGCGCACCATCGAGGAGCTGATCAGCAAAGGCGCGTTCAAGAACCTGAGCGATGTCGAGCCGTTCGTCACGCTGTTCGAGAGAGTGCCGGAAAAGATGCCGGTGGACAAAGACGCGGTCAACAGGCTGTCGGCGTTGAGCATGATGCTGAAAGACACGAAATTCAAGTCGGGACCCGCGGTCGTGGCCATCGAGGGGATCGCAAAGACGCTCGCGCAGCGGGCGGAGAGCAAAACGATAGCCGAAGAGCTCGGCGAGATGTCGTCCGCCAAGCTCGTCGATAAGATAAACGGATCGTCCGATGTCGACGCGATCAAAGAGTATATGCAGAAGTACGAGGTTAACCAAAATAATATTGTCTATATTGCGGGCGTTAAAAAGATCTTCGAGCTGGCAGGTACGCTGCAGGGTGATGCGCGGCAAAAGGCGTTCAACGCCCTGATGAAGATCGTCGATTCGCTCGACAGGCCTGGCCCCGAACTGTACGGGGCGGGGCTGGATATCCTGACGCGCATGTTCACGCTGCTCAAGGAGGAAGGGGCGGCGCAGGAGAAGACGGTAACGGCGGAGGCTGTCAAGGATCTGATGAAAAACAAGGCCTTCATGTACGTCTCGCCGGAGACGCTCGCGCTTGCGGTTAAAGAAGGAGCGTTGGGCCGGCTGACCGATGCGGTGCTGAACACGGGCAACGGCGGGCTCATAACGTCTGTCCGAGGTATCCTTATGTCGCTTGCAGGCCAGAAGCTCGCTGATGCGGACAAGAAGATGATAGATGCGCGCATCGCGAGCCTGAACGCAAGCCTGATCGCTTTGGCAAGTGAGGGGATCGCCCAGGCGACGCAGAAAGGCGATGTCGACAGGCTGATCGCGCTTGCGACATCCTATATCGGCGATGCGGGGGAGACGACGTACTTATCGGCAATGAAGAGCCTTACCGATCTGGTCCGCAGCGGGTCTGTAACTACCGAGCAGTTCTACAAACTGCTCAATCAGTTCATCAGGGCGCCCGGCGACCTCTCGGACCAGGAGTATAAGGCGATCATCACCGGCCTGATGGCAGCCGCGCTGGACAGGTATGACGCGGGGCTCAAGGACCCGATCGACATACTTTCGAACATCGAATCGGACCCGTTTGTCGGGACGATACGGAAGATGATCGACGAGCAGAAAGACCAGGAGCTTGCGGCTTATTACACGGGGATCTTTGACGATCTCGTCGATAAGAAGATAGTGGCGAGGACAGATAGCTTTGCGGCGAAGAGCTACGATGATCTGATGACCCTCCTGAAAAAGGGCGCGAACCTGCGGCCGGCGGCGCATCAGGGCGTCTACCGCCGGGTACTCGCCGGCGTGACATCGCTTCTGCAGGCCAAGGAGATCAGCGAAGAGGACTTTGGCCAGATACTCCAGCGGTTGTCGATGGGAGCGGCTGCGGCTAACGCTATCGAGGACGCGGCGCTGTTCAACGGTTTCGTGAGCGGGGTCAAGGCGAGAGTTGAGGGGCTTTCCACCGCGGAATGCGAGAACTTCATCAAGCCGGCGAGCCTGTATTTCACGCTTCTCTCGCAGCGGACGGCGGCAGGGGCGCGGAAAGAGGCGTATGCCCAATGCATAGAGGCCCTCAACGCGCCGGTGATCCAGGCGTACAAGGAGAAGATAGCGAAAGCGACCGTCACGGAAGACAAGCCGGAAACGCTGAAAGAGCTTCTCTCCCAGGTCCGGCAGTATGATTTCGACCCGCAGCATAAGATTTACGTGGCGGGGCTGAACAAACTGTCCCAGCTTATCAGGACGGGGCAGGTGAAAGATGACGCGGCTTTCACCGCGATCATGACGAAATTCAACAATCTTCCGTTGGATGAGTTGGCGGGCATACAGGATCCCGCGGCAATCACCGGGGTGTTCACCACGTTGTTTAACTGCCTGGTGTCGCAGGCGCGCAGGCCGGACATGACCGTCGATGCGCTGAAAACAGAATCCCAGCGGCTGACCCAGCTCGGAAAGATGCTTTTCGTGGATTTCCAGGCCCGCAGGACGATCGGCGACGCGCAGAAGGAAGTGATCTCGGGGCTGAAGTCCAGCTACGATCAGGCGATGGAAGCCATCATGGAACCGGTCGTCGAAGCCTACAAGCGGGATATCATGAGCGCGGCTGACGTCGAGACGGTCCTCGCGCTGACCGGGCAGTATAATTTCGATCCGGAACATCAGATCTATGCGCGCGGGCTGGACAAGCTGTCCCAGATGATCAGGGCGGGAAAGGTAACCGGCGCAGGTCAATTTACCCGGATCCTTGAGAAGTTCAAAGAGATCCCGCTCGATGCGCTGACAGGCATACAGGACCCTGCCGCGATCACCGGGGCTTTCAATACGTTATTCAACTGTCTTGTCGCGCAGGCGAGCAGGGACGATGTCCCCGCCGCCGTTCTGCAGGAAGAATACGAGCAGCTCAAGAATTTCGGCAAGATAGTCTTTGAATATTATCCGAACAGGTCGGCCATCGGCGATAATCAGAAACAGGCGGTCGCGGCGGCAGAAAAGGAATTTGCCAAGACGATCGGATCGATCGACGAGATGATCGTTGACCGGGCGAATGCCGAGATCAACGGGATAATCAGCGCGAAAGAGTCGCTGGGCAAGAAGGATATATCGGCGCTTATCGCCGTTATCGAGAAATACAATTACTACGACAAGTTCAATAACTACGGATTCGCTTACACGGTCCTGGAGAACGATGCCGTTTTGCGGCGGCTGAAAGACCCCGAGCGCGCGAAGGAGATCTTCGGGTTCCTGGAAACGATGGCGGTGCAGGGCAAATACGGCACGAAATTCTCCATATATCTGCAGAAGACGCTCGATCTCCTGGGACAGATCTATGTCCGCGAAAAGGTGTCGCGCGACCCGGCTGCCGCCTTTACGTTCCTGTCGAACAAGTCGTTCCCGCAGGTACAGGCGCTTATGGCTGTCGTCGACGCCGCCCTGAAAGCGCCCGCCAATAAGCTGACGCCGCTTCAGCAGGTGCAGTTGAAGGAGATGGAGAAGATCAAGCGGTTCTCTTTTGAAACGAAACAGTTCGAGATCATCGATTCGACGCTGCGATCGGTATTTGATCAGGGCGATGAGAAGGAGTTTAATGCCCTTATCGCCGAGCTGCCACAAAGGACAACGCTCCGCGAGCTGGACAATGTGGCGGCAAGGCTGTTCGATCACATCCAGCAGAAGTCGGCGGATATGCCCGACAAGTGCAAGGTTGCGTTCGAAAGTATTGCAACGGCGCTGCGAAAGGTGACGACAGAGGATAGTGCTCGTAAAAGGCTGCTCGAATATTTGGTCGCCGAGGCGGCCGCGCGAGAGAAGGAACTCGAGGTGGCGCAGCTGCAGACAACCCTGGCACGCGCGGGAACAGAAGAAGAGAAATCACTGCTCACGGGCAAGATCAAGGTCTCGGAGTCCGGCCAGGTGAAGGCGAGGATGGAGGAGATCATAACGCAGCTCGGATGGGTTGAGGTTGGCTTCGGCAACATGAACGTCGTGGAACAAGACGAAAAGCTTGCTGCCATCAAAGGGCTGATCGCCGATACGATCGCCAAAGCGTACGAGACGAATAACGAAGTCGCCTACAGGTCCATCGCGGTCGGCATGAACCTGCTTATCGACAAGCTTGTCGAAGGCCGCGCCATATCGCCGGAGGCGACGTATCTGTTTATCGATAATCTTCTCGCAGAGGTCATCAAGCCGTACGAAGCGGGCACGGTTGATAAGGTGTCCGTCGGCAAGATCGTCAGGCAGAATGCGGAGTATATCATCGATATCATGAAAAAGCAGGCGCGGGTCAACCTCGATCAGCTGCGGACTGATCAGGATCGGCAAGATGCGAAAAGGTATCTTGCCCTTTCGGCAATATTGAACAAGTACATGGAGTTCCTCTTCGAGCTGCGGGACAAAGAGACGATAGGGGATACGCGCCTGACCGAAGAGGATTTCAAGATATACACGCAGTATGCGCAGCAGGAATCCCTTTTCTCGTCCACAGTGTTCAAGCTCTGGCAGAATCTCGACCCCGTGTGGAAAGAACAATTCCTGAAGCTTGCCGGCGGGGAGTTGGGGATGATCATGCCGCGTCCGTTCGCGGACAGGGCTGCCGGCCGGGTCAGGGTGCTCGCCAAGATCCCGAATTCCGATCGATATGCCGCGGGTATCCTCGAGCCGGCGGCGAACGCTGCGGGCAGGCTGTCGGTTTCGTACGATGGCGAGGATCGGCTTGCGACCGCGCCGATGAGCAAGGCAGATGCGTTGAAGAGCGTGATGACGTTCGGCCGGAGCTGGTTCGACCCCGTCAGGGAGATGTGGAATAACATGACGAATACGCTGACGTCGTTGGCGCCGCAGAGCTTCAGCAGCGCCTCGATCTCGCTGAAATCCCTGCCCGAGCCGGTGCGGAGGCCGTTCGTCCTGGCGATAGAAGAGCTATCAACGGTTTTCCTTCCGCTCTATGTCATGATGTCTGTCACCGGGGGCATAAGCTGGGCTGCGGCTTTTCCTCTCGGGACGCTGGCCCTCGGCGTCGTGGCGATACCGTTTGTGTTGATACATTTCTCATGCGATCCCGTCAGGATCCCCTTCACTCCTGAACTCGAAGCATTCATAGTGGATAGCAACAAGAAGGCGGCTTACGAAAGGTTCGGCTACGACCGGATCAAGGGGGAGTTGTCTTTTATCGGTACGGTGACGCAAGGGCTGACGGAGGATGAGTTCCGTGTGCTCACGGCGCTCTATCCCGATGCAAAGGATAAGGAAAAGATAGCGTTACTCAGGATGCGTGCCGAGCCGTTTGCCCGATATGCCGGACCGTTCCTCCTGTCTGTCGCGGGTTGCGCGATGTCGATGCTGGGGGTCGTTCCCGGCGTTCTCGCCGCGGCGCGTTTCACGGCACATTCCGCCTGGAATTATCTGTTCGTCCCGTTATTCAGGAGCGTGGGGGTCGGAGCGGCGCTGAGCCGCGCTATGGTCAACAAGCTGACATCGACTCCCGAGATAGTCAGTACCGACCGTCTCAAAGCCGAAATGCTCCAGAAGCATATCGATAATCCGGCGTTGTATGCCCCCTATGTTGCAGCGTTGCAGGATGAACCGGCCCGCCGGGCGCGGCAACTCGTCGAGACGAAAAAGCGTATCGCGCAGCTTGTCGCATTGTTGAACGACCGCAGGATGTTCCTGGCTCCCGAGGAAAGAGGGATCGCGGACAGCATTATTGCCGCGTATCAGGAAGGGGTTAGGACGGAAGACAAGACCATGAGGTCCGCGCGTGCCGTGTTGTATGATCTGGGCTTGAACTTCCCCGGCGAAGGGGATCATGACAAGATCAAGAACATCGTCGATGCGTTCACCGCGGGTCCCGTCGAACGGATACCCGGACTTCTGCAGAAGATGAATTCGGCGGAGAACAAGAAAGGCGTTTCTCCGTATGCGGCGCTGAGGCTGTTTGAAGACGCAAAGCGGTTGAAAGAGAACTTCCCAGGCTATACAGCGTCGATGGGGCCGAATATCGACGAATTGATGCTCGGGACGGCGCCGGTCGTCGATACGGGTAAGGAGCACCTGGGCGGCTATGTGTCGCTCACCTCATGGGAAAAGAAGTCCGAAGCCGAGATCATGGTTGAGATCGTTGCGGCGATCAAGCAGCCGCTGGAGAAAAACGTCGACGTTGTCGTCGGCGTGACGACTGACTTTGCACTGAAGCACCCGAAGGTCATGGCGACGATCAAAGGATGGTTGCAGGAGAAGGGGCTCAAGCCCGAGCTGAACATCGTACAGATGGATACGCCGCAGGATGTCGCTGAGCTCGCGACGGCGACGGTCATAGAGCGTGGGTGGAACGAATTCTACAGCGTCATACCCGCGAAGGACCTGAAGCTCTACTCCGACATGCTCAAGCTGGCGAACCTGCTCTCGGTGATCCTGTCCGACGGTAAGACGTTGAGCAGGGCCGATCTTGAGGACCTCAAGCGGCTTGACGCGACAGGCGAACTCGGGCGGACCGCCGACCAGGTTCTGAGCGGCGATATCGAGCTCCTGCCGATCAAGCTGATCACGCCGGCCGACATCGAAGAGAAGCAGCGGGCCTTCAACACGCTGGGCTACGCGGCGTAAGCAGAACGGCGGCTACTGCGGGTTATCACGATCCCCCTCATAGAGATATGAGGGGGATTTTTTTGCCCCCTAAGGTCAGCGGGTGAAAGGGAAACACTCATTCAGCATCGCTCAGCTACTCTTCTTTTGACTCTTGCCATCCGAGGTGCTAGTATTACGCTACAAACAAGGTGTTACTCATGGCAGAAGAGCTCAAAGGCAAACTTATCGCGGTCGAAGGGATCGACGGTTCGGGCAAGTCGACCCAGATCTACCTGGTCAAGCGCTGGCTTGAGCTGGAGGGGTTCAAGGTCTACTTCACCGAGTGGAACTCGTCGGTGATCGTTAAGGACGCGACCAAGAAGGGGAAGAAGCGCAACCTCCTCACCCCGACGACGTTCAGCCTGATCCACTCGACCGATTTCGCCGACCGCTACGAGCGGCAGATGCTGCCGCTGCTGCGCGCGGGATATATTGTTCTCGCCGACCGCTACATGTACACCGCTTTCGCGCGCGACTGCGTACGCGGCTGCGACCGGAGCTGGGTTCGCAACCTCTATAGCTTCGCGGCGACGCCGGCGATCACCTTTTATTTCAAGGTCCCGTTGAAGACCGCCGTCGAGCGGATCCTCTCCGGCCGGCCGAAGCTGAAATACCACGAGGCGGGGATGGACCTGGGGCTCTCAGACGATCCCTACAAGAGCTTCGAGATGTTCCAGGGGAGGATCAGCGAGGAATACATGAAGATGGTCAAGGAGTTCAACTTCACCGTCATCAACGCGCTCGACCCGATCGAAAAGCAGCAGGAGCAGGTACGGAAGATCATCGCGCAGCGGATCGACCTGCCGTCCTTCAAGCTCAGGAACAAGACATGAAACAGAAACGTTTTTACGGCGAAGGGATACCGGGGGTCGACGCCTCGAAGCTGATCGGGCGGCTCATCGTCATCGAGGGGGCTGACGGGTCCGGGCGCTCGACG
>ERZ795055.3113-NODE-3113-length-12259-cov-5.195346_pt1 | contig 12259 bp, 8 predicted proteins | sample MGYA00375139_ERZ795055 | MGnify/ENA primary metagenome ERZ795055 (study PRJEB30184, sample SAMN05720283) | anaerobic digester metagenome | isolation source: active sludge of municipal wastewater-treating anaerobic digesters | place: USA | collected 2015-01-23 ...
CCCATTTCATGTATCATTATATACTCTGCAAAATTATTATCAGCCGATACAGTTGTATACAGATTATATATACCACCACCACCATAGGTTCTCTCATTTACAAGTATCACCATAATATCATAAGGCACTGCAGAGGCTATATCCCTTATTGTTCTGTTATCATAGCTGAGCGCATAGCGTTCAGAATCGAAACTGCTGTAATGAACAGTCAGGGGTGTACGGCTGAAAACGCCATGATGCGGCTTATTCACACCTGAGCCGGGTGAAGGAGTCTCTATAGCACGTATATTGAAATCATCAGCATGTCTGCTGAAAGGCTCCCTGCTCATAAGGAAACCAGACAGTCTTTTTGCATCCTTTCTGAATTTCTCCATCCCGGCCTGAGTATATCCGTCACCCAGTATTACGAGATCCACTTTTTTCTCAGCAGGGCCATTCTCACTTATCACATATATCTTTTCATTATGTACAAGGTCGGCAGGATTGACTTTCCTCGCCGCAGGATCAGGATCGATATCAGTTGTCCATACTATGTTGAATCTGTTAAGATTGTTTCTTTTCTTAAGAATGACCCTGACAGGCTTCAAAGGCCACGGGAACCGTACCGATTCATGAAAAGTGCCCCATACTTCCGATGCTTCGGGAGTTGACTGCCATTCACCAAAAATACTACCGAATCCCCTGGAATACAATAATATACTGCTTTCCCTGTCTATAACTTCATAAAAATAACTTCCCAGTTCAAGCGCATCGCAAAGGGCATGTTTGCTCCCGCTCCATCTACCGTCTGATACTATCCTGTCAGTAGAAAAATGCTCCTCTTCAGCAGTTCCGGAATGGAAATAATCAAGGCGCATGGTTTTATCAGTGAAATACCTGCTGAATTCAACATTACCGTTATTAATAACCTTCAGCGTGTCATTATTCACAGAAACTGCGGCTGTATCACCTGTGCTCTTTTTGCCGCATGACATCACTGCCAGAAAGGTCAGAAGATAAAAAAATGATCTTTTCATGTTTTCAATATTATTATACTTTAAAGGTATATCTTTTTATTTAGTTACATTTATCCGGATAAAGACAGATTGGCCTGAACATCACAGGCAGGATTTTAATTCTTACAAGGATCAGACAAGGTTATGGGAACTGCTTTCAAGTACAATATATTTATTTTCAGATTATTATTTATCACAATCTTACTACTGCCTTTTCCTTCTTCAGTACAAAATGCATACACCCAGGGAAAGGGCACTCCAGCCTTCAGGTTACTGACAAGATATAGCTTCTACTCCTATGAAAAGTCAGGAGAATTCCTGCTTCATGTCCCTTCAAACCTGCGGCAGACTCATCTCAGCGTGACAGTATTGTCAGGAACTGATTCACTTTGTTCATGGAAAGGAATTGCAGCCAATAATGTAATACGCATGCAGTTTGCTCTTAAGGAAAGCCAATCAGTATATCCGGCAGAGGCTATTATTTCGATAAGCGGCAACAGGGCAATTCAGTACAGAGCTCTTACAAATATCACAAAGCTTCCATACAAGACAAATGAAGTAAAGACCGACAGGCTCACAGGCGCCGTTATTGTAAACAGGAAACCCCAGTTCCCGTTCGGCTTTTATTGTTATTCTCCTGTCAGCCCCACAATCCAGGAAGAGGAAATAGTCCGCGGTTTCAGTATGATCTCACCCTATCAGAAAATACATCCGAATACAATAAGCGAACGCAGGGCTTACATGGACAGATGTGCAGAACTGGGGATGAAGGTGCATTATAGCCTGTTAACTGTTTCGGCATCAACCGGACCAAAGGCGGATACAATTTCCGAAGAAGAAAAAAACAGGAGGCTTGTAAATGAAGTAAAAGCCTTCATGAATCACCCTGCTCTTCTGGCATGGTACATATCAGATGAGCCGAATGGCTATAAGATCCCTCCGGAAATTCTGGAGAAAATATACAATACAGTAAAAGAGCTCGATCCCTGGCACCCTGTAACAATGGTTTTCATGGCGCCTTTCATGGCATCGAGGCAATATGCTTCTGCCTTTGACATAGTTATGGCCGACCCCTACCCTGTTCCGCGCACTCCTGTAAACATGGTAAGTGACCTCGGAAAACAGCTCAGAGATGAATTTTACGGAAAACAGCCCCAATGGATGGTGATTCAGCAGTTCGGCGGAGGTGAATGGTGGGAAAGGGAGCCTACAATACAGGAAAGCAGGTCGATGACCTGGCAGGCAATAATAAACGGAGCTACAGGCATTCAGTACTTTGTCCGCTGGGGGCCGAATTTCTTCCCTAAATCAACAGCTGCCTGGAATGAATGCGGACGTATGGCGCTTGAAGTGGCGGAAATGTCACCCTGGCTTCTTTCTGATGAAAAAGCAAATCATGTTACTTCATCATCAGCTGATATTGATGTAACCTCGAGGCTGCACAATGGGAAACTGGCCATTTTTGCCGTGAACAAAGTGAATAAACCCCTTTCGCTTAATGTCAGCATATCAGGCATTTACGGAGGAACCGCAGATGTGATTTTCGAAAACAGGAAGATAGACTTAAATGTCAATACAATTAATGACCACCTGCCTGCTTTTGGTTCTCAGGTTTATCTGATTGACCTCAGAAAGGCAGCTGCAGAATCTGTATCTGACAAAAAAAATCTTATAACTGATCCCGGATTTGAAACAGTCTCAACACCCGGAATCCCCACAGCATCTTATGCCCGTGCCGGAACAGACAAGGGATCAACATATTTTACTGACACAAGGGAGTATGTCAGTGGCAGTCATTCCCTGAGGCTGCAGACACCAAGGGAAGGCCAGGGAGTTACTCTGAGGTTTTTCCCGTGCAAGGTGTCGGCCGGCAAATCATACATAATTTCCTTATGGGCCAGGTCGGAACCGGAACAAAGGTTTATTGCAATATACGACACTATAAATCAGTGCTATACAAACTCCCAGCTTAAACCTCAATATGCAGAGATCTCATTCGGCGAGTTTCATACTGCACGTTTTGTGCCTGAAGAAAGGTGGAAGCAATTTGTAACATTTGTTACAATTCCATCCGACACCACTGCAACTGTCCGGACAAATCTGAGTCTCAGCATGCCAGGTCAGGGTGTAGCATGGTTTGATGAGATACGTGTTGTTGAAGAGGCAGATAGATCTGTACAGCATTGATAATGACGTGTTAATGCAGCAATTTTCCTTTTTTAACAGTCTTTATGCATGTATTTTCAGCTACAAATTATTGAAAGGTGACACCAGATCAGCGCTTTTTGAACCAGATAAAATAATTCCTACTGTAAAAACTTCAAGGAATAACCTGCCTAAGCAACTCGGCAACTGGGGAAATATTGGTGTTTATACATACCTGCTTCTTCCTGATAATATGAATGTTAAAGCTTTTGAATCCAAAATTCATGGCATGTATGAGGCTTATATGAAGGAGTTAGGCGTCAGAGTTCACCAAAACGACAGCCCGTCTTCGTTAGAGAATTTATCATGACAATTATATTTCTTTTGTTCTAGTAACCTGACTCCTCACTTAACTTATCAAATTTTATCTTGAAATGACAACTCTTACTCATCTACCAGGATTTGAAACCTCGGCGCCTAACTAAAAAATCGATTTTTTAATAATTGTTTTGTTTAGGTAAATTAATTTATCTTCAACTATTTTGTTAGAAGAAATTGACTGCTAAAGTTTAAAAACAATATTATGAGACACTTAACTTATTTTTTGTTTATCATGCTATTAGTGATAGGTTCATGCACTAAAGAAAAACAAAGCCCTCCACCCGAGCTTATTGGATATTGGCAATGGGAAATTACCCACCAAGGTCTTCCCATTTACGATTTAACACCTGAGAACACTGGAATTGAAAAAATACTTGTGCTAACAGAAGATTTCGGATGGAAAAAATTTGAAAATGATATTATAGTCGATTCTGGTACTTTTTCAATTGGCCATGGGACTTATTCACCATCAGTTTATAAAACTTGGATTTATGATAGCATAGTCTTCCATAACCCAGTGAAAACGATACCTGCAAATTGGGATTTTTATGAAATAGAGGCTGATACATTAACCTTTTGTTGTTGCTTTCGAGGATATGCTGGATGTTATAAAACAAAATATATTAAACATTAAAAATAGAATTACGTCTCTTTTTCTTTCCCAAATCCGAGTAACTATTCGAATCCATAGCTAATATAGATTCATTTTTATATAAATTGCTTTTGGTTAAAGATAATGATTAACCTTTAACTATTTTCTGAAGAAGTATGATTGCATTTTTTATAAAACTTATTATGAGATACTTAACCTGTTTTATGCTTATCATATTATTAGTGATAGGTTCATGCACTAAAGAACAAACAGCGCCCCCTGAACTTTTTGGAAACTGGTGATGGAAAATTTCTTACGGATTCAATCTATAGCCGATAAAACCCCTGAGAACACCGGGATTGAAAAACTACTTGTCCTATCAGAAGATTTTAAATGGGAAAAATTAGAAAAAAATAGTCTAGTCAACTCAGGTCGCTTTTCAGTAGGACATGGGACATATATAAATTATTTTAGGAATTTGAGTTATGATAGCATAGTTTTCCATAAACCTGGTGAAATTAAAATCACGGACTGGGATTATTATGAAGTAGATGCGGATACTTTAACCTTTTGTGCGTGCTTTGCGGGGTTTACTGGAATGAAAACAATTTATGTCAGGCAAGTACAATAATTAAATATTTATACTATGAAAAGAAATATTATGTTTACTTATTTATCTAACTCACCTTCTCCAGGAAAATTATTTTCTTAATATTACAAAAATAGTGATAATCATTCTTTTATCATCTTCATCTTCATCTTCATCTTTATCTTTATCTTTATTTTTTTCCCAAACAAAAAATATAAACTATACGGGTGGGGCTATGCCTATATCACAGGAAGAATATGAAAAATTGCCAAAAGTTAATTGGGACACATTAGACAAGTACTCTAATCCAAGTGTCTTTTTAGAACGTGCTTTAAATGGTACCGTAACACTTGTCACACCTCCAATCGGAGACCAAGGAGCCAATATCGGCTCTTGTGTAGGATGGGCAGTTGGTTATACAGCGTTAGGCATACTTACATACCCGACACCACTGCAACTGTCCGGACAAATCTGATTCTCAGCATGCCTGGCCAGGGTGTAGCATGGTTTGATGAGATCAGGGTGATTGAGGAGAAATAAACGACGAGTGTTAATGCAGGGTTAATGCAGCGATTTTACTTTTTCTGCAGTCATTATTGATGTAACTTTAATCCTTATTATCCACAAGAAATTGCCTCATGTTAAAAAACCTTTTAAAAACCGCATTCAGACATATCCTGAAACATTATGGCTATAGCATCCTGAACATACTCGGACTTACAATAGGCATTACCAGTGCCCTGTTCCTTATTATATATGTTTCAGATGAAGTAAGCTATGATCGTTACAACAAAAATGCAGACCGCATTTACCGTGTATCATCTAAGATAACCGAGCCTGATGATCAGTTTACATGGATAGTTGCTCAGATTCCTTTCGGGCCACAGGTAGCTAAAGATTATCCCGAAATACAGTCTTTTGTCAGGTTTATACCAATGAACAGGACACTTGTCAAATATGAAGACAAGGAGTTCAACGAGGAAGATTTTTACTATGTTGATTCAACCCTCTTCGATATTTTCACATATAAGGTAAAAAAGGGAGAAGTTAAAACAGCATTGGTCGACCCGAAAAAAATAATTATAACTGAAAAAATTGCAGCAAGGTATTTTGGGAATGCAGATCCTATAGGTAAGACACTCACAGCAGGAACAAATACATTTGAAGTAACCAGTGTCATTGAGGATGTTCCGGAAAACTCACATTTCAGCTTTGATGCTGTTGCGGCAAGGAATAACCTTCCAAAACAGTTAGGATCCTGGGGTAATTTTGGGGTCTTTACCTATCTTCTTTTTCCTGAAAATTTTGATATAAAACCATTCGAAACAAAAATTCAGGCGATGTACGACGCCTATATGAAAACAATTTTTGAATCGATGAAGATCAGGATAGAATATGAACTTGTGCCACTAACAAAGATTCATCTGTATTCCACAAACGCAGGAGAACCAAAACCAACGGGGAGTATAACTTACGTTTATATCTTTTCAATTGTTGCACTTTTCCTGGTGCTGATTGCAGCAATGAACTACATGAACCTGGCAACGGCAAGGTCAACACAAAGAGCAAGGGAAGTGGGTTTAAGAAAGGTTGTAGGTTCCCGCAGAGGGCCTCTGATTCTCCAGTTCATCTCTGAATCAGTAGCATTTACTCTTATTGCTCTGATCATAAGTATTATAATCCTTATCATACTTATTCCCAGCTTCAATACGCTTGCAGGTAAAGCATTTGACCTGCATATCATACATAGCCCGGTTGTGTTGCTCACACTCCTTGCAGTTGTACTTGTTGTCGGTATTTTTGGTGGCAGTTATCCGGCATTTTTCCTTTCAAGGTTCAGCCCTGTGGTAGTTCTTAAAGGAGAAATAACCCAGGGATCGGCTGGCAGTATTTTCCGTAAAATACTGGTTGTGATACAATTTGCAGTCTCAGTAATAATGATCATCTGTACTCTTGTAGTTTTCAAACAGATTAATTTCCTGAAAAACAAGGACCAGGGCTTTGATCAGACGAATGTCATAAGCCTTCAGCTGAACGACAGAAATACTATCAGAAAATATCCACTCCTTAAGGAGAGTCTTCTTGAAAATCAGAATATCAAATATGTAACTTCAACAAATAGTCCGATAGGTGAAGGGTCCGGAAAGGTAATATTTAATGTGGAAACCGATCAGGGAATGACTCAGAAGGGGGTAAATTTCGTTGTCGCAGATCATGACTTTATAGATGCTCTCGGAATAAAAATGGCTCAGGGACGTGAATTTCAGCTGGACATGCCATCTGATACTCTTACTGGTGTTGTGGTTAATGAGACTTTTGTAAATCGCATGGGGTGGAAAGATCCCATAGGCAAGAAAGTAGAATTAGGAGATGCCAATACTATACGTGCAAGGGTAATTGGCGTAATGAAAGATTATCATCAGACAGGAATGTACAATGGTATTGAATCACTGCTTCTTGTTTACAGGCCTCTCAATAATATAATCTATATTAAACTAAGCGGCAATGAGATACAGCCCACAATTACATATATTGAGAACAAATGGAAAGAAATCTTTCCCGATCAGCCGTTTGCTTATACATTCCTGTCGGAAAGGTTCAACCGGCAATTTGAAGCCGATGAAAAAAGAGGTCTGATATTTACATTGTTCACAATCCTGGCAATATTTATTGCCAGCCTTGGTCTCTTTGGACTTGCATCGTATACGGTTGAACAGAGAACAAAAGAGATCGGGATCAGAAAAGTATTTGGTGCCAATGAGGCCATTATACTCAGATTAATTGCCAGGGATTTTCTGATACTGGTTTCAATAGGCATTGCAATAGCTATGCCCCTTGCATATTATTTCATGAACAACTGGCTCCAGAACTACGTCTACAGGACAAGCGTCGGTATTCCTTTGCTCCTGACGGCAGCAGCAATTACCATTGCAATAACCTTTATCACAATAGCTTATAAGGCATACCAGGCAGCTGTACTGAATCCGGCAGAATCAATAAAAACAGAATAGACACCCGACCTTCCGGTATCCTGTACTTATATTATTACCTGTAATCGGCTGCAATAAGGCTCCCTTGTTCAAAAGTTTCTTACTTTTACGGGGTTCCCGAAAAATTATTTATACAATGAAGAAGATATATTTCCTGCTTGCAGCTCTCCTTATAATTTCTGTTTCCAGTTGCTCAAAGCATAAGGGCAATGTTAACTACAGGAACAATCCTGAACCATTGAAAACAAATGCATATATAAAGCTGCCTCTTGGAGCTGTTAAGCCCGCGGGATGGCTTAAATCGCAACTTGAAGTTCAGGCAGAGGGACTTACAGGCCACCTGGATGAATTCTGGCCCGATCTTGTAAATTCTTCATGGCTCGGCGGAGAAGGTGAAGGCTGGGAAAGAGGTCCATATTACCTCGACGGTCTTGTGCCACTCGCATATATCCTTGATGATAAAAGGTTGATAGAAAAAGTACAGAAATGGATTAAACCCATGATTGAAAGTGCCAGGGATTCAGGATGGTACGGACCCGCCAGGAACAAGGACCGCTGGCCTCTTGCCGTTTCAAACAAGGTACTTATGCAATATTTTGAGGCAACAGGAGACAGTTCTGCATTGAACGTCCTGCTTGGATATTTCAGGTATCTTCATACCGCACCGCCCGACTGGCCTGCTATCGACTGGAGGGGAGTAAGGGCAATGGAAAATGCAGTTACCGGTTACTGGTTATACAGGCAGACCGGGGAAGAATGGATAATTGAGACTATAAAAACAATTCAGGAAACAAGCGCTGACTGGACAAGCTATTATGAGAAGTACCCGTGGGATTCAACCGCTGCGGCAAACAAAACAATTCCTCATAACGGCACTGCAGAAGACAAAACAGCCCATGGTGTAAATAATGCTATGGCTATCAAGTATCCGGGACTCTGGTATCAGCAGTCGGGTGACGACAGGTACAAAAATGCAGTATACGAAGGAATAAGGAAATATGATCTTAACCATGGTCAGGCCGGTGGCAGGTTCTCATGCGACGAACACCTTTCAGGAAAAGGCCCCAACCAGGGGACAGAGTTGTGCACAGTTGTTGAATATATGTTCTCCCTTGAAAAACTCTTTGAAATTTTCGGGGACAGCAGGTTTTCAGACAGGCTTGAACTGCTGACTTACAATTCATTGCCAGGAACCACAACTCCCGATTTCTGGGCACATCAGTATGATCAGCAGGCTAACCAGGTACTTGTATCTGCAGCAAAAAGAGACTGGAGCTCAAATGGCGACTATTCCAATATTTACGGACTGATGCCTAACTTCGGATGCTGCCTCGCCAATATGCACCAGGGCTGGCCGAAGTTCGTTGAAAGCTTATGGATGGCAACAAATGACAACGGTCTTGTTGCAGTAGCCTACGGGCCTTCTGTAGTTAAGGCTAAAGTTGCTGATGGTGCGGATATAACAATATCTGAAGAAACTGATTATCCTTTCAACGGGCTTATTACCTTCACAATAGATACTGACAAACCTGTAAGGTTCCCCATCGAACTGAGGATACCGGCATGGGCTGATTCTGTAACTGTTGAATACAGGGGAAAATCATTTGTCCGCAAGGGAGAGGACCTGATCAGACTGAATGAGAAATGGAAAGATGGTGAAAGGATTACACTTCAGGTTCCCATGAATATCAGATATGAGAGACGTTACAATAATTCAGCCTCCCTGATGCGCGGACCACTTTATTTTTCCCTTAGAATTGCCAAAGAATACAAAAGTGTAAAGATCAATTACGACAATTATGGTTACAAGGGCAGCACCGACTGGGAGATTACACCGAAAAGTCCCTGGAATTATGGTCTGCTCCTTGACGAGAGAAATCCACTTAGAGGTATAAACATAACTGAGAATCCTTTAGGCAGACTGGCCTTTGCAGACAAAGATGATATGGTATGGTCGGAGGATTCTTCGAAATATGTTCTGTACCAGAATGATGCACCTGTTGTAATCAAGACCAGGGGAATCAGAATCCCGGAATGGACAATGAAAAACAATTCAGCCGACGTTCCTCCGGTGAGTCCTGTTGCACCACAGGGCGACCCCGAGGTAATAGAGCTTGTACCTTACGGTTGCACAAGACTGAGGATAACAGAATTCCCGGTTATGGATGTTACTCTTATGGAGGAGGTTATAAAATAAGAACCTAAATTGGTTCACATTTTTCCTGGAGCCAAAGTCTTTCCTCATGCTCAAGGAAAAAACTTAGCTTGCTGTAAACTTCTGAATGATAATCATCAAGCCACTTTATTTCATTTTCATGGAGAAGAGACTTATCTATAAGTTTTTTCTCGATATGGCACAATGACAAGGTTTCAAATCTGAGAAACCTTCCTGATTCGCTCTCCTCATCTTCATACGAAAGGACCATGTTTTCAGTCCTGATTCCGTATTCCCCTTCATGGTATACAGCAGGTTCATTTGAAAAAAGCATTCCCGGTTCAATGCCATTGGCCGAATCGGGATTTGATCCGGCACTTATACTGACTGGTCCTTCATGAACATTCAGACAATAACCTATACCATGTCCTGTCCCATGACCATAATTCAATCCCTCCTTCCAGAGCGGCTGACGGGCAAGTATGTCAAGCTGTATTCCTCTTGTAAAAACAGGGAATTTCGCTGTTGACAATGCAATCATACCTTTAAGCACAAGAGTGAAATCCTTCTTTTGTTTTTCCGATGGTCTCCCAACAGCTATCGTCCTTGTTATATCAGTGGTACCGTCTTTATACTGTCCTCCGGAATCGATAAGGATGATTCCATTTCCCTTTATTTCATAATCAGTTCCGGCAGAAGGAACATAATGAGGAAGCGCTGAATGATCATTAAATGCTGCTATTGTGGCAAAGCTTGGTCCAAGATAGTTCTCAGCCTGTGACCTGAATTCACCTAATTTACCTGCAAGCGACATTTCAGTCATTTTAATACCGGTACTGCTTTCAAACCAATGCAGGAATCTGACTAGAGCAGTTCCGTCCCTTAGCATCGCCCGTTCAATTCCTTCTATTTCTGTTCTGTTCTTAACTGCCTTCAATCTGGCAGGAAATGACAGACCTTCCTTAATTTTTACACGTCTTGCTATTGATTTATAAACAGATACTGATGTCAGAAGCGGATTCAGCAACAAAACAGAATCAGGAGACAGGTCAGAAAGCACTTCAGCTGTTCCTTCATAAGGAAGGATTACAACATCAGATTTGTCAAATGCAGCAGCAAGCTTAAAAGGTATCTTTCTTTCATCGATAAAAAGAATAAGCTGGTCCTCACCCACCAGGGCAAATGATAAAAGGACCGGAGAAAATTCAATATCTCCTCCCCGTATATTGAGCAGCCACATGATCTCATCAGGAGAGGTAAGGAGATTATAATTAATTCCTGACCTTTTCATCATATCCCGTACCCTGGCTATCTTCTCCTCACGTGATATCCCGCAAAAGCGCAACTCATGTTCAAAAGCCTCTGAAAATGGCAAATCAGGCCTGTTATCCCATACAGGTGAAACAAGATCTTTTCTTAGATTTGTCCTTATCCCTTTTCCTTTCAGAATTTTTTCAAGCTTTCTGTATTTTGCGAGTGGATAGATCCTGCCATCCAGGACTGCCATCTCTCCCTGTTTACAGTTTTCTCCTATCCAGTCAGTATAATCACCTGCACTTTTACCCTGATTCATGAGGCACACCCCGCTCCCCCTGAGCTCAACCTCTGCCTGCAGATGGTATCTCGAGTCGGTCCATAAACCGGCAAACTTTGCTGTCACCACAACTGTTGCCGCGGATCCTGTAAAGCCAGTAAGCCAGCGTATTATTTTCCAGTGCTCTGGTATGTATTCGCTGAGGTGAGGATCTGTATTCGGAATAATGAAGATATCCGTCTTTTGCTTACTCATCTGATCACGGAGCAGGTCAAGACGCTTCTGATATACTGACATAAACATTTAATTACAAGCTCTTTACCTCTTTAACGAGGTTTTGAAGGGTATTTTTTGCATCACCAAACAGCATCCTTGTTTTATCGTTGAAAAACAGGAGGTTTTCAATCGCTGCATATCCTTTTCCCATGCCGCGTTTCATAACAATAATATTTTTTGCATCCCTTGCCTTGATTATTGGCATCCCGTAAATAGGACTTGAAGGATCGTCTTCGGCAGCAGGGTTTACCACGTCATTTGCGCCTATTACAACCAGAACATCAGTACCGGGAAGATCAGGATTAATCTCATCGCTTTCTATCAGCTTTTCATAGGGCACATCTGCTTCAGCAAGCAGAACATTCATGTGCCCGGGCATCCTTCCGGCTACGGGATGGATAGCGTATTTCACCTCAACACCCTTTTCCTCAAGCAGTTCATCAAGCTCGTGGCATATATGCTGTGCCTGAGCAACAGCAAGACCGTATCCTGGCACAATGACAACCTTTTTTGAATAACTAAGAAGCACTGCGGAATCACTTAATGAGATCTCCTTTATCGATCCGCCTGCAGCAAGGGTTGATTCGCCGCCTCCTCCAAAT
>ERZ795055.3114-NODE-3114-length-12259-cov-3.525238_pt1 | contig 12259 bp, 11 predicted proteins | sample MGYA00375139_ERZ795055 | MGnify/ENA primary metagenome ERZ795055 (study PRJEB30184, sample SAMN05720283) | anaerobic digester metagenome | isolation source: active sludge of municipal wastewater-treating anaerobic digesters | place: USA | collected 2015-01-23 ...
ACAATAGCCTGATATTTAGCCAAATATGCCTTTAGTAATCACCTACACAAACCCTTATCAGTTTTCTTAAGTTGACGGTTATGCCCTTCTCCCCCTCTTATCTACCTACCCAACCGGAGTCTTGATATCCTTAATATTGAGCTGAAGATTCTTATTTCCCCTGAATTCATTCATTTCGAGTGAATAACAGATATCAAACGGATTTCCGCCCCTTATATACTCGAAATGGTTAGCCTGACCAAAGGCTATCGCTGAAAAGCTTTTCTGTCCTGATGACTCCTGGCAAAGATCCAGTTTCAAATGTTCGCCGCTCGATCCTACCATTCTTCCCGAACCTGTATCAAATACATTTCGTGAGACAAACAGTGGCGACATATTTTCAGGACCGAAAGGCTGGAACTGGCTCATTATCTTAAAGAAATCCTCATTAATTTCTGAAAAGAGAAGGTCGGTGTCGATGAAAACCCTCGGAGTAAGCTGATCTTCTGTTATAGTGCTGTGAACATACTTCTCAAAACGATCCATAAATGGTCTTATATTCTCCTTTTTCAGGGTCAGTCCTGCTGCAAACATATGTCCGCCGAAACTTTCAAGCAAATCACTGCAGGCTTCAATTGCCTGGTACAGATCATAACCCTGGACAGATCTTGCCGAACCTGTTGCAAAGCCGTTCGATTCTGTCAGAATAACTGTTGGCCGGTAATATGTTTCAATAAGCCTTGATGCAACTATTCCTATGACACCTTTTTTCCAGGTTGGATTATAAAGTACAGTCGTTCGTGAATTAACAGTTCTCTGGTCTTCCGAGATCATCCTCATCGCTTCTGTAGTGATGATTCTGTCGACACTTCTTCTTTCGATATTGAAATTGTTTATCTCTTTGCTTATACCAGTTGCGAGACGCGTGTCGCTTGAAACAAGAAGGTCCACAGCCTTGCTTCCTGTTTCCATTCTGCCGGCTGCATTTATTCTGGGACCAATTTTAAAAACAACATCCTCTATAGTCAGAGCCCGTGTTACATCAGATTCCCTTATAATCTCTTTAAGACCTGTCCGGGGTGATTCATTAAGTTGTTTCAGTCCGTAGTAAGCGAGGACCCTGTTCTCACCTGTAAGGGGAACAATATCAGATGCTATGCTGACTGCAACAAGGTCGAGATAGTTGTATATTTTGCTGAAAGGAATTCCGTGCACCCTCGAGTAAGCCTGAATTAATTTGAATCCCACGCCGCAGCCTGAAAGCTCTTTATAAGGATAGTTGCAGGATGGCTGCTTAGGGTCGAGAACTGCGACAGCTTTCGGGATCTCATCGCCCGGATAATGATGATCGCAGATAATGACATCGAGACCCTTTGTGCGGGCATATTTTACTTTTTCGACTGCTTTTATCCCGCAGTCGAGAGTTATTACAACCTTGCAATTCTGCTGATATGCATAATCTAGCCCTTGGAATGATACCCCGTAACCCTCTTTATATCTGTCGGGTATGTAATATTCAACATTTGAATACTGATCCTTCAGAAAGGAGTACATAAGAGCCACGGCAGTTGTTCCGTCAACATCGTAATCGCCGTAAACGAGTATTCTCTCGTTCTTTTTTATAGCAGTTGAAATACGGTCGACAGCTATATTCATATCCTTCATAAGGAAGGGATCGTGCAGGTAATCAAGACTTGGAGTGAAGAAAGCCTTAGCCTCCTCAGAAGAAGTTATATTTCTTTGTACCATAAGGTTGGCAAGAGACTCAGACACACCAAGGGAACCCGCAAGTTGCTTTACAACCGCAGTATCTCCTTTTTCCTTCACAACCCATCTCTTTTCCATCCTGTCCTTTTAATTAATCAATTCCAGATCAAACACATCCAGAAGATTTCTTTTGACTATATTTTCTACTTTTTCAATATCCTGCTTGCTTCCCAGCTCCTGTTCAAGTGAAGTAACACCTTTATCAGTAAATCCACATGGATTTATATAATTGAAATATGCGAGGTCGGTATTTACGTTAAATGCAAAACCATGCATAGTGACATACTTACTCGCTTTTACACCTATTGCACAAATTTTCCTTGCCCTGCCCGGTACTTCCGGATCGAGCCATACTCCTGTGCCACCATCAAGTCGTGTAGCTGTGATTCCCAGTTCCGCAACACTTTTAATAATAGCTTCCTCTAGTCTGAAGATGTATTCCCTTAGTCCGATCTGAATCTTTTCAAGATCAAATATCGGGTATCCGACTATCTGTCCGGGACCATGGTAAGTAATATCTCCTCCCCTGTCTATTTTGTAAAAAGAAGCATCCTTTGCCTGCAACTGTATGTAGTCAAGAAGCAGATTATTTTCCGATCCGCTTTTCCCAAGTGTGTAGACATGAGGATGTTCAACGAAAATAAGTGTTCCCGGAAGATCTTCATTACTAGTCAACGGTGTATCCTTGCCACTCTTTTTACTGTCAACGAGTTTTGTAAATATTTCCGTCTGATAATCCCAGGTTTCCTTATAATCTTTTTGTCCAATATCCTTATATACAACGCTATACCTCAATTTTCCTTATATTGTTAAGAGATGCCAATATAATGAATTTTAATGAGCCTTAACATGATTTTCTGCATGAAAAGATGATCTTACAAGCGGACTGCTTTCAACAAAAGAAAAACCTTGTTCAAGAGCAATAAGCCTGTACTCCTCAAACTTCTCAGGTGTTATGTAATCAACTACTTCCATATAGTCTTTACCCGGTTGCAGATATTGGCCAATAGTAAGTATTTTACATCCTGTTGCAAAAACATCCCTGATTGTCTCAATTACCTCTTCCTCTTTCTCGCCAAGACCAAGCATAAATCCCGACTTTGCATCTTTTCCTTTTTCAGAAATATACTTTAGCACTCCCAGACTAGTATCATACTTTGCTTTTGTACGTATAACGGGAGTCAGGCGTCTGACTGTTTCAACATTATGAGATATTACATCGGGACCGGCCTCAATTATCTTTTGAATGTTTTCATTCTTTCCGTCAAAATCGGGAATAAGAGTTTCAATCGTTGTTTTTGGATTCACCTCTTTAATTCTCACTATTGTTGAGGCCCACACAGAAGCACCTCCATCGGGCAGATCATCACGGTCGACAGAAGTAATTACACAATGTCTGAGCTTCATTGCTTTTATCGATTCTGCAAGTCTTTGCGGTTCTCCACTGTCAGGAGGAAGAGGTCGCCCGGTTTTAGTGCCACAGAATTTACATGCTCTTGTACAAATATCCCCCAGTATCATAAAGGTGGCAGTACCCGCATTCCAGCACTCGCCGATATTAGGGCAATTACCGCTTGTGCAGATTGTATGCAGTTTGTTTTCCACAACAACATGCTTAACCTTTGAATAATTTTCTCCGCTGGCCCTCTGCATTTTCAGCCAGGATGGCAAACGTCTCTCCTTATGCATAAAAAATTATTAATGAGGGTTCAAAGGTATAAAAAAGGTAAGTCAAAAAATTACACGGAAAACTGACTTTACACCTTAATTAAAGTCAAAGTTTCTTACAGGTTCCCATAAAGGTATCTATAAGAAAATCAAGATTCTGTTCATCTTCCACCTGGCGAAAGAATTGTCCAAGAAAACCGGTTATATCTTTTTTTGCTCTTTGATTCAGGTATTCAAAATCATTTATTGTTTTGTAAAGTTCATCCTTTTTACTGAGGAAAAACATCAGGTCTTTACTAAATACCTCTTTGGTCCTGCATATGCCAAGGAATATGCGGTCACGCGCATTGCTTAATCCATATTCCGGAGGAACTGTTCCGTATGTAACATTAACTAACCCGCTAAGATCGAAATCATAAGGAACAGCCAATCCCAGTGAATAATTTGCAGTTATCATAGGTTTAATAATAATAACATTCTGCAGGTTTGGAATATTCCAGTCCCAGTTTGCTATCATATAGTTGAATATCGACACCTTATCCATCATCTCGGGAAAGATATGACGCTGGGTAAGGTTTTTTGTTTTCACAACAGTAGAATTTAATCTTTCTGCAAGCAGTTCATCAGGCTCAATAAGAAAACCATATTGAGTAACAGTTTTCCGCTTTTTCTGTGTGTCAATATATGTTATTCTTACAAGTCTGACTTTAAAACTGGTGTCGGAGATGATGTTAAAAAGCTTATATACAAGATATTCCCTTAAAACATAACTGTCGCTTATTTCTCCTGTAACACAATGCGTTACAAGTTTTATTTTCTTAATATAATCTGAATCAGAATATGCATGGATCTGCTTTTTAAAACTCAGTTCCATTGGAGGGAAACTGCAGTTTTCATAACGGAATTTCCCGCGCGCCTTTACTTTGATATTATTGAAAATGGAATCTGTTTCATTCAGATGAATTGTAAAACCTGCATCAATTGATGACCCGTTTAAGTTTTTCCTGATGAAACTTGTAAGGTCGAGCCGCATTGTAACATTTAACACGTCATCACTTGCAAAAAGTGCAAATTTATCATTGAGGGGATCAGATTTCGTTTGCCTGGATTCAGAATTACCCTCCTGACCTGATAAAGGGAAAAAAGAAATGAGACTCAGAAGAAACAGCCCTGAAAGATTCTTTTTCATGTTAACCCTATATTTACCTTTATGCCCTCGCATTCAATAGCTGCAATTTAATAATATTATGTTAAAGTTAAAATCAGGTAACTCTAATTAGAAACAAAATTTGCAGCGTTTGGTTCAGGATCCGGTGATTGGTTAGAGTTTCGCTGTTTTCAGTAAAAAAAACTATATTTGTTAACCTTCAAATCAGAAAAATAAACTTTAAATATTACATAATGGCCAAAGGTGAATTAAAGGTAAATTCTAATTACCAGACAGTTATCGGCGAATATCCGAAAGTAGGTATTCGTCCTGCTATTGACGGCAGAATGAACGGAGTGCGTGAATCACTTGAAGATCAGACAATGAACATGGCAAAGAGTGCTGCAAAACTGATCTCTCAAAACCTGCGTTATCCCAACGGGAAGCCTGTTGAGTGTGTAATTGCCGATACCTGCATAGGTGGCGTGGCAGAAGCTGCCATGTGTGCTGAGAAATTCAGTAAACTGGGTGTTGGGGTAAGTCTTACAGTCACTCCCTGCTGGTGCTATGGCAGCGAGACAATTGACATGAATCCCAACCTTCCAAAGGCTATCTGGGGCTTCAACGGAACAGAACGACCTGGTGCAGTATATCTGGCTGCAGCTCTGGCAGGACATACAATGAAAGGGATTCCGGCATTCGGAATTTACGGCCATGATGTACAGGATTCTGGCGATCAGTCGATTCCCGGTGACGTAAGCGAAAAGATTCTGCGATTTGTTAGAGCTGCCCTCGCCGTATCATTCATGAAGGGAAAATCATACCTCTCAATGGGCTCAGTGTCAATGGGTATAGCAGGATCGATAGTGCGCGAGGATTTCTTTCAGGAGTATCTTGGGATGAGAAATGAATATATCGATATGAGCGAGTTTAACCGCAGGCTCAATGAAGAGATATTCGACAAGGCTGAATATGTAAAAGCACTCGAATGGACAAAGAAATATTGCAAAGAAGGAAAGGATACAAATAAAAAACCAAAATCGAGAAAACAGAAGGACAAGGAGTGGGAAACTGTTGTGAAAATGACACTTATTGCCCGCGACCTTATGGTTGGAAATCCGAAACTTAAGAAACCTGGATTCGGTGAAGAAGCACTCGGACATAATGCCATACTCTCAGGATTTCAGGGACAGAGGCAATGGACAGATCATATGCCGAATGGGGATTTTCTCGAAGCCATTCTCTGCTCCTCATTCGACTGGAATGGTATAAGGCCTCCATATCTCGTTGCAACTGAGAACGATGCAATGAACGGAGTTCCGATGCTCTTTGGCTACCTTCTTACAAACACATCACAGATGTTCTCCGATATACGTACATACTGGAGTCCTGAAGCAATTAAACGTGTCACAAAAATAAGACCCGAAGGACTTGCCGCAAACGGAGTTATTCACCTGATAAATTCAGGCGCCTCCTCACTCGATTTTTCAGGAAGACAGGAGAAGAAAGGCGAATCGTGCATTAAACCTTTCTGGGAAATAACATCGAAAGATGCAGAAGAATGTCTCGCCGCAACTACGTGGGAACCTGCTGATACAGGCTACTTCAGGGGCGGTGGATTCTCCTCCCAGTTCAACACAAAGGGGACAATGCCGATAACAATTTCAAGAGTCAACCTTGTAAAAGGGCTGGGACCAGTGTTGCAGCTTGCAGAAGGCTGGACGGTGGAACTACCTGAAAAGATGAATAAAATCCTCACCGACAGAACAAACCCGACATGGCCCACAACATGGTTCACCCCGCGTCTTACCGGCAAGGGTCCATTTACAGATGTATATTCTGTAATGGCCAACTGGGGAGCGAACCACAGTGCATCAAGTTACGGTCATATTGGAGCCGACCTAATAACGCTGGCATCAATATTAAGAATTCCTGTATGTATGCATAATGTTGCTGAGGAAAAAATCTTCAGACCAAGTTCATGGAATGCCTTCGGAATGGATAAGGAAGGTTCAGATTACAGGGCCTGCCAGACTTACGGAGCAACATATAAATAAGGACAGAGAGGCTGTAGAGGTTGTTAAGGCAGAACCTAATGGGTATTATTGTCATTGATTATATCGAAAGGTGGTTTCAATTTCTTTGTTTCTTTGAAGTGGTGGCTTATCTTTGCAAAAATATGATTTGGTTAATTTTGATTTTGGGAATTGAGTTATGATACAGGAAAACTACATAATCGATAAAAATGGGCGGAAAATCGCTGTGCAGGTTCCAATTAAGACTTATGAGAAACTTGTGGCTGATTCTGAAGAGTTGGAGGAGATAAAGGAATACCGCAAAGCCAAAACCCATAAAGGAAATGCGATACCTTTCGAACAAGCTTTCATGGAAATTGAAGAAGCTATAAAATGAAGTATACAGTTCTAATTGAGCGGTATGCCCAAAAACAGATAATGAAGCTGGATAAAAAAGTTATACCCCTCATCAAAACAGCTATCTCCTCACTCGCGGTTGATCCCAGGCCATTCGGTTATAAAAAGCTTAAGGGTGAAGATGCCTATCGAATTAGGGTTGGAGATTACCGTATCATCTACGAGATTAATGATGGCAAAATTATAGTTACTGTCGTTTCTGTTGGACATAGAAAAAATATATATAAATAAATACCCGGTTCATGGCCGGGTTTCGTTTTCAACTTATTATTCAAATCCCCATTTTATATGGAAAGCAGTTCTGAAATAAAAAAAATAGAAATCGGGCAGGAAAGCATCAGCCACCTGAATACCATCAGGAAATGGGCAATGTTTATGTCTATTCTTGGCTTCATAATGCTCGGATTACTTATTATTATCGGTTTGATAATGGGAACCTTCCTCACAGCATTCAACTCGGGTGAAGCAGGACCGGGATTGCCTGAATCGCTGATAATAATCTTTGTTCTCCTTATGGCTGCTGTATATTTTTTCCCCGTTCTCTATCTTTTCAGGTTCTCGAAACATACCGCAAATGCTGTTGAAAAGCTCGATAAGGAAGAACTCTATAAGGCAATTAAAAACCTCAAATCTTATTTTGTGTATCTGGGAGTACTTATTGTAATTGGCCTTGTTTTTTATCTTGTTGCACTTATTGCAGCAGGTGCCTCAATGTCATTTCTTAAAGGGATAGGATGATGAGCAGGGGTGACATCGTAATAGTATTCGACTGCGGAGCAACAAATGTAAGAGCAGTAGCAATAAACAGCAAAGGTGAAATCCTTGCCTCCGAATCATATTCGAATAATACCCAACCCGATCCGTTCAATCATGCCTACAGAATTTGGGATATAAACGAGATCTGGGATAAAATGTGCAGGGCTTCCCGGAAGGTTATCTCGCAAATAGACATTAGTAAAATTGCCGGAGTAACTGTCACAACATTTGGTGTGGACGGTACTCTTTTCGATAACTCGGGAAAGATGCTTTACCCTGTCATCTCGTGGCAGTGTGAAAGGACTCATCAGGTAATGGCAAACATTAATAAATACATACCACTTCAGGACCTGTATAGAGAGGCCGGAGTTTTGCCATTCACATTTAACACAATAAATAAACTAATTTGGTTTATCGAAAATAAACCGGAAATAGTCGAAAAAAGTTACAGGTTTCTCTTCATCCCCTCAATCTTTTCGTTTATGCTCACCGGTGAGATGGTTAACGATACTACAATGGCCGGTACCTCAATGGTTACAAGTCTTTCATCAAGGGGTTTTTCAGATAACATTTTAAACAGAATAAATTTCCCTGCAGAAAAACTTGGAACTCCTGTAGAGGCAGGAACAATAACCGGGAAAATAAATGATAAAGCATCAATAGAAACCGGAATACCTGTTGGAATTCCTGTTGTTGCAACCGGCCATGATACTCAGTTTGCTGTTTTCGGATCGGGAGCAGAAAAGAACCAGCCTGTACTTAGCTCCGGCACATGGGAGATACTGATGGTCAGGGCTGAAGGCTTCAGATCAGGAAAAGAACAACTAGAAATGGGGATCACAACAGAACTTGATGCCCGTCCGGGATTATACAACATAGGCAATCAGTGGGTGGCTTCAGGTATACTTGAATGGACACGCAGGAACTTCTACAGCGACATTAAGGAAAATGCTTACGAAACAATGATATCGGGTGCTGAAAAGGTTTCCCCCGGCTGTAACGGAGTGAAGGTTATCCCTAAGTTCTATGAAGAGCTCAGCGGAAAACCGGGAGGACAAATACTCGGACTTACGATGGAGACAACCCGTGACGAAATATACAGGGCGATGCTCGAAGCTATGTCGTTAAGACTCGTTGAGGGGAAAAAAGCTCTCGAGGATGCCGGAGGTTTTAAAACTGAAAGCATACTCTGTGTTGGTGGCGGTTCAAAGAACAGGCTCTGGAACCAGCTTAGAGCAGATTTCACCGGAGTCCCTGTAAAAATTATTGACCACAAGGAAACAACAGTACTTGGTGCGGCACTGTTCGTACAGGCTGCATGTGGAAATGCCTCATCACCTGAAGATGCAAGGACAGCTATTGATTATAAAACTGAAATAATTGCCCCTGGAAGATATAATTAACCTATCTTCAACCCCCTAAATCCCCCAAACGGGGGACTTCAAATCCATCAAAAGATCTTAGCCCACCAAAATGGGGGGTTGGGGGGTCGAATAACGGGGATAAAACATATCTAATTGATTGATAATATTTTATATCTTACATAGCCATGGAAATTGTATATTTCAACGGTAATTATATTGCAAAAGATGAGGTTAAAATCAGTCCCGACGACAGGGGCTTTCTTTTCGCCGACGGAATTTATGAAGTAATCCGCTGGTATGAAGGTTTCTTCTTCGATATGCCCGGGCACACTTCACGGCTTAAGAGGAGTCTCAGGGAACTGCGCATAAACTGGAACGAATCAGGTAATTTTCAGAACATAGCTCTTGAGCTTATAAAAAAGAATAACCTGGAGAAACTCCCTTCAATGGTATATCTGCAGGTTACAAGAGGTGAGGCAAAACGAACACACAGCTTCCCAAAACCCGATGTAAAACCAACTATTTATGCTTACACCTGGGATTTTAATCCCGATAGTTTATCGGCAGAACAGGGTATAAAGGTTATGCTCAAGGAAGACATCCGCTGGAGCAGGTGTGACATTAAATCAGTCGCACTTCTTGCAAATACAATAAGCTTTCAGGAAGCTTGTGAAAACGGAATGAAAGAGTGTGTCTTTGTAAGAAACGGATTGATTACAGAGGCATCTCATTCAAATATTTTCTTTGTTATTGACAAAATACTTTACACTCATCCCGAGTCTAATAATATCCTTTCAGGTATAACAAGAAAGAACGTTCTGGCAATCGCTGCCGATGCCGGAATAAATGTAAGGGAAGAAGCAGTTCCGGAAAACAGGCTTCGATTTGTACAGGAGGCTTTCATAACAAATACCTCGGCCGAAGTAACACCTGTAATTGATCTTGGAGGTAATACTCTGGGAGAGGGAGTTCCGGGTCCTGTAACAAAGATTATAAGAGATAAATTCAAGGCCAACATAAACTCATTGAAAAGCTGAGGGATCTGTCGTTCGCTAAAACCGTAATTTTTCTATCTTTGCACAAATTTTGAAATCAGATGAGTAATATGAATTTAAGCGAACAGGAACAGATCAGAAGGGAATCACTTGTTGAACTGAGGAAACTGGGTATCGATCCTTATCCTGCCGCTGAATATAAGACTAATGTATTTGCACAGGAGATTCTTAATGAATTCATTCCTGAAAAAAATAATTTCCAGAGCGTATCTCTTGCCGGCCGTATTATGAGCCGCCGCATAATGGGAAATGCCTCTTTCGCCGAATTAATGGATTCTTCAGGCAGGATTCAGATCTACGTCAGAAGAGATGATGTTTGTCCGGGAGAAGATAAAACGATGTACAACACCGTTTTTAAACATCTGCTTGATATTGGAGATATTATTGGTGTTAAAGGACATGTTTTTGTAACTCAGATGGGCGAGACAACTGTTCATGTTGATGAGTTTACAGTATTGAGCAAGTCAGTACGTCCTTTGCCTGTTGTTAAGGAAAAAGACGGAGTTCTTTTTGACGCTGTTACTGATCCCGAAATGAGATACCGTCAGAGATATGTTGACCTTATCGTCAATCCGCATGTAAGAGACGTATTCAGAAAAAGAACACAGATAATTCAGTCGATGCGCGATCTTTTCAACTCAAGGGGCTATCTCGAAGTTGAAACACCAATACTTCAGCCGATACCCGGTGGAGCTGCTGCACGACCTTTTATTACACATCACAACACTCTCGATATGCCTCTTTATCTGAGGGTCGCAAACGAACTTTATCTTAAGAGACTTATCGTTGGCGGATTCGAAGGTGTTTATGAATTTGCAAAGGACTTTCGTAACGAAGGTATGGACCGTACTCATAATCCGGAGTTTACTGTGCTTGAGATCTATATTGCCTATAAAGATTATAACTGGATGATGAGTTTCACTGAGGAACTTGTCAAAAAAGCGGCACTCGACCTCCACGGGAAAACAGAAATAATGTATGGCGATAAGCTCATCAACCTTGATCCTCCATTCAAAAGAATAAGCATGACAGAGGCTATTCTTGAGAATACAGGTATTGATATTTCAGGAATGGACGAAGCGGGCCTAAGAGCTGTATGTGATAAACTCGATGTTCCGCACTCACCTTCGATGGGTAAGGGAAAAATGATCGATGAGCTCTTCGGAGCAAAATGCGAACATACATATATTCAGCCAACCTTTATAATTGACTATCCGACAGAAACTTCTCCTCTCACAAAAATGCACAGAAGTAAACCCGGTGTCACCGAAAGGTTTGAACTGATGATAAACGGCAAAGAGATAGCAAATGCCTACTCGGAACTTAATGATCCTATCGATCAGATGGAAAGATTCCAGGATCAGATGCGCCTCTCGGAAAAAGGTGATGACGAGGCAATGTTTATCGATCTCGACTTTGTGAGGGCTCTGGAATACGGAATGCCCCCCACCTCAGGTATGGGTATCGGTATTGACAGACTTACAATGCTTCTTACAAACCAGCCATCAATTCAGGATGTACTTCTTTTTCCTCAGATGAAACCTGAAAGTCAAAAATCGAAAGTCGAAAGTCAAAAGGAAGATTATATTTCATTAGGGATCCCTGAAGAGTGGATTGAACCTTTAAAGAAATTAGGTTTCACAACCGTTTCAAAGCTGAAGGAAGTTGACAAACATACCAAACTTCATCAGGACCTTTGCGGATTTAACAAAAAGAACAAACTGGGCCTACAGAATCCGACACAGGATGAGGTAAAAGCCTGGCTCAGCCTCTGATCAGAGACTGAAATGGCTTTATATTAACCAGTTATAAACGGGATTCTATGAATTTTTTCAGAAAGATACTTAAGCTTTCAGGTACGGGCTTTACAAACGGACAGTACTATGAGTCAATGAACCTAGCTCTGAAAAGGTTGAACGATGGCTATACAATGCTCCATTATCCTTACTATGTTAAGGATAATGACACATTTGTGGAAGCACAGGCAAACCTTACTGATTATTGCATTTCACTTGTTGCCCCTCTCGGTAACAGAGATGTTCTCGAAATAGGATGCGGAAACGGGGTACAGGCACTTTACATATTCAGAAA
>ERZ795055.3116-NODE-3116-length-12250-cov-5.645100_pt1 | contig 12250 bp, 9 predicted proteins | sample MGYA00375139_ERZ795055 | MGnify/ENA primary metagenome ERZ795055 (study PRJEB30184, sample SAMN05720283) | anaerobic digester metagenome | isolation source: active sludge of municipal wastewater-treating anaerobic digesters | place: USA | collected 2015-01-23 ...
CGCTGCGGCGTTCTGGTGACCGCTGACACGCTGGCCATGCACCTCGCCATCGCCCGCAGGCGGAAGGTCGTGGCCCTTTTCGGGGCCACCTCCGCGGTCGAGGTCGATCTTTACGGGCGGGGGATCAAGCTGGCCAAGGATGTTTCGTGCGCTCCATGCTACCGTTCCAGCTGCGATGATCTGCGCTGCATGAAAGAGATCTCCCCGCGGGATGTGTATGATGCCTGCGAGTCGCTTTTAAAACAGAACGGGGACGGCGTATGAAGGCGTTTGTGGTGGTCCCGACATTCAATGAACATGAAAATATCGGACGCCTGATCCGGGAGGTCCTTGACCTGGGGGTCGAAGGGCTGTCGGTTTTGGTGGTGGATGACAATTCACCCGACGGGACCCATGAGATCGTCCGCCGGATGGCCAAGGCGGACCCGCGCGTGCATCTTCTTCACCGGACCAAGCGCAGGGGCAGAGGCTCCGCCGGAATCGAGGGCTTTAAATACGCCATGGCGCAGGGCGCGGAGGTGATCATCGAGATGGACGCGGATTTTTCGCATCACCCGAAATACATCCCCATCCTGCTGGAGGAGGTCCGCCGCTGCGACGTGGTCCTGGGTTCCCGTTTTGTGAAAGGCGGCAAGGACATGGACCGCGGCCTCTACCGCCAGATCTGCACCAGGCTCGCCGGGATCTATGTCAGGAGTATCCTGAAGATCGGGATCCGGGATGTTTCGAGCGGTTACCGCTGTTTTCGAAGCAGGGTCCTGGAGGCGCTGGACTTAGATGACATGATCTCAACGGGGCCTTCGATCGTTCTGGAGGTCCTTTATAAGGTCTACCTGCGGGGATTTTCCATCCGGGAAGTCCCGATCGTGTTCGTTGACCGCCGGCAGGGAAAGACAAAGCTTGATTACATAACCCTCCTTGAGACCCTGGTGATGGTGCTGCGGCTCCGGCAGATGAAACGAAAAAACCTGATATGAACGTCCTTTTTTTACAGAATTTCTGGCACGAACACCTGGGGACGATGTGCCTCTCCGGCGCCTTGAAAGCGGCGGGGCATACGGCCAGCGTGGGGATCGGGTCCTCTTTTGAAGACTTCAAGGAGCGCATCGGCTTATTCCGCCCGGGGCTGATCGCGTTCTCCAGCACGAGCGGGGAACACCTTTGGGCGATCGAGGTCGCCCGTCAGATCAAGAAGGATCACGGGATCCCGGTTGTCATGGGAGGCCCGCATCCTACCTACATGCCGGATGTCATCGAAGAAGAAAGCATTGATTTTATCTGCGTCGGCGAAGGCGAAGAAGCGATGGTGGAGCTCGCCTCGGATTTGGAAAAGGGCGGCAGCGGCGAAGGGGTGCGTAATATTTTTACGCGGTCCCAACGCTTTGACCGCGCTCTGATCCGGCCCCTGGTGCAGGATCTGGACGCGCTGCCGATGCCGGACCGGTCGCTCTATTATGATGAGTATCCGTTCATTCATGACAATCCCGTCAAACATTTCATGGCGGGCAGGGGATGCGTTTTTGACTGCAGCTTTTGCTATAACCACCAGTGGAAAGAGCTTTATGAGGGAAAGGGGCGGGTCCTGCGATATCACAGCCCGTCGTATTGTATCGAGGAGATCCTGCGAGTCAAAGAGCGCTATCCTTTGGGGCTTGTTGTTTTTGAGGATGACACCTTTACCGCCAACAAAAAGTGGCTCGCGGAATTCCTGACGGAATACAGATCCAGGGTCAAGGTCCCCTTCGCCTGCAATGTGTTCGCGACGACCGTGACGGAGGAGACCGCTCGGCTTCTCGCGGAGGCAGGTTGTTACAGGGTCAATATGGGCGTCGAATCGGGGAACGAACGGCTCCGCAAGGAACTCTTGAACAAGAACGTTTCCGATGAGAGCATCATCCGCGCCGCCCGGCTTTTGCGGGAAAGGAAGATCAGGCTTTTAACGAACAATATGCTCGGGCTTCCGGGTGAGACCTTGAAAGAGGCGTATTCGACCGTGGAGCTGAATATCCGCATCAAGACGGATTACCCCTGGTGTTCGATCCTGCAGCCGTATCCCAAGACCAGGATCGCGGAGTATGTCAAGAAATGCCCCCAAAGCGGGGACGGGCAGGATTGCCAGTTCAAGGGGACGTTCTTTGAGGCTAGCGTGATCGATCAGCCGGACATGGACAAGATCATCAATCTTCAGAAATTGTTCTATCTGACGGTCAAGGCTCCTTTTCTTTTTCCGCTGGTCAAGGTCCTGATCCGCCTGCCGCTGAGGTGGCTTTATCACGGGATCTTTCTCGTCACGTTTGCCTACCGCTACATGCGATGCCACAAAATGACGCTTTGGCAGATGACGGTCTTCAGCTTCCGGAACAAGCGCCTCTATGGCCGGTCCCGATCAGCGCGGAAATCGTAAAAAATTTTTTTCAGAAAAGGCTCGCGGCTTCACGCCGGGAGTTGAAGAGGGACCTTGGCGGTCGAGTATTTGATGGCTCCCCGGCAGCAGACGTCATCCGCGATCCTGGGGATATTACCCTTCAAACTGAGGATCTGCGTTTCATTGAGCTCAAAGGTGTGATCGAAGACCACTTCCTCGAATTTCGCGCCGGCGGAGACCTTCATGGAAAGATTGTAGAGCCCGGGGCGCCAATAACAGAGGAGTTCAATGTTCTTGAAACATTCCAGGACATCATCCCTTTTAAGGAAATGTTCCGGCAGGGAGGTCATTTTTGGGTCGAATTTCGGGCTCATGTGCCAGTAGGCCCGCAGTTCCTGAAGAAAAGGCTTCATTTCCGCGTAACAGGTGTTGTCGACGAAAACAAGGTCGTAGGTGTAGGGGTTCAAGGGCACGACCATGAACTTGGAAGGGGATTTGGCGTGCATCCCCGAAAAATCACCGGCGATAAAATCATGTTCCCGCACGGCGAACCATTCCAGGTCATGCTGATCATGGCCCTCATCGGTGTCGACATGAAGGGTGATCTTGTGGACGAATTCATGTTTGTCCTTGACGGAAAAGACCCCGCCTATTCCCAGCGAGGGCCCGTAGTTGGAGAATCCCACTTCGAGCTCTTTGGAGATGTAGTTCGAGATGCTGACGCCTCCGAAGAGGGAAGCCCATAATTTTTTCATGACAGAGAGGCCTTTACGGAATAAAAAACGGTTTTTATTTTTATCTAAAAAAATTCATATTATAATAACACAGACTCTTCAAAAAATTCTATAGAAAGGTAAATTATGTTATCTTTCCGTTTTAGTATTTTTATTCCTATTCTTTTATTATCGTTGCAGTCTTTTGGCTTCGCCCAGCAGGTCGACACGGTGGCGCAGAACAAAGAGCTGACCCGGAAGATCGACACCCTTCTTGAAAAGTATGACAAGCTTTCCAAAGAAAAATCCGCTCTGGAGCGCGACCTGATCGAGACGCAGAACAAATTAAAGGCCGCGGAGCTCAGGCTTGAGCAGATCAATAAGGACGCGGGACTGATCGAGCAGAAGCTCAGCCAGAAGAGCGCCGCCGCTGAAGAGATCGCCGCTGCGATCGAAACCAAGCGGCAGCGCGTGGAAGAGCTGGAAAACCAGGTCCGTCAGCTTTTGGCCGATCAGTCGTCTTCTTCCCAGGCCAGGACCATTTTAGAACACAAGATCGAGGCCCTTGAGGAAGAGGTCGGGAAGCTTCAGTCGAAGAACGAGCAGAGCGTTCAGGAAGCGAAGCTGCCGCTGGTCAACCAGGTCGCCTTATTGGAGAAGGACCTGGAGAAGGCCCGTAAGGTTGCTGATCAGCGCGTGGAAGAAACCGGGCAATCTTTTGCCAAAGAGATCGAGCAGCTGAAAAAAGAGGTCTCTTCGCGGGACGGCCAGCTTAATGAACAGAAGGCGGCCGTGGCGGCGCTTCAGGGAGATCTCAAGAAACAGGAAGACGCTTTCCGTGGCCTGGAGGCTCAGATCAAGGCCAGAGAAGAGGAGCTTGTTCTGGCCCGTCAGGAGGCCGCTGACATCCGTCAAAAAATGCAGCAGCGGGTCTTGAACATGTCATCCGAGATCGAGCTTTTGAGATCCGCCGAAGAGGCCAAGGTCTCACGGGCCGTGAAGCCGTTGGAAGAAAAACTGGCCCAGTTGGAGCGGGAAAAACAGATCCTGCAGGCCAGAGCAAAAGAGGAGACAGACGCCAGGGAAGGGGAATGGCAGGTCAAGCTGGACGAACAGCAGAAAAAATATCATGAAGTGGAAAGCCGTTTCGCCACTCAGACCGCGCTTTTGGCGGATAAAGACAAACAATTGACGGAGTTGGAAAAGAACGTTGAATCCATGCGCGCTGAGCGTGAGCAGCTGACCGCGAAGGTGTCACAATTGAGCAGAGAGATTTCGATGGCGGAAGAGCGGGCGGAGAAAAAATCCCAATCCGTCCAGGCCCCGCTGCTTGATAAGGTGGAGTCATTGACGCGTGAACTTGCCCGGGTCGAGCAGGATTCGCGACGGAAGGCTGAGCAGGTTGCTGCGTTGGAAAAAGAATCGTCATCGCTAAAGGCCTCTTCTGAAAAAGACCGGCAGTTCCTGGCTCAGTCACAGTCCCGCATCCGGGAGTTGGAAGAGCAGCTTAAAAAGAAGCAGGATGAGCAGGAGAGGAAGGTCCAGGAGGCCCGTTCGTCTTTGGAGAAGACCGTTCGCGAATTGGAATCGAGACTGTCAGCGCAAAAGCAGGACCTGGACAAACAAAAGGCCGAGGCCCTTCGCCTTCAGCAGGAAAGCACGGCCGGCCTCAATGCGTCCTTGGAACAACTTAAGGCCAAACATCAGGAAGAGCTGAGGTCGGCGGCGGCGAAACAAGAGCAGTCCGTCGCTGAAGCCCGCCGCCCGTTGGAAGACAAGATCGGTCTGCTGAATAAAGAGATCGCCACGCTCCGTTCATCGATCCCTGAAACGCTGGACCGGGCCAACACGGCCTGGCAGGAAAAAGTTCTGGCCGCGGAAAAACGGGCCGCTGATCAAGAGCAAAAGATCGTTGAGCAGAAAAAGACCATTGATCAGCTGCAGGCCATGAAGGATTCTTCGGCCGCGGAAGCAGACCGCCTCCGTTCCGGCCTTGAGAAAAAGATCCAGGCCCTTATTCAGGAAAAAGACGCCCTTGAGTTAAGCGTTTCGCAAAAGGTCAATGAGGCTAAGAAGCCGCTTGAGGCGCAGGTCGTGAAATTGAACGAGGACCTGGCGAAAGAGAAAGCCGGCGCTTTGCGGCAGGTGGCTGATGCCGAAAAGCCTTTGCGGGAAGAGATCGCCTTGCTCAAACAAGAGGCGGCCCGGTCAAAGGAACAGGAAGCGCAGCGGATCGCGCAGGCCAAGGCTCCATATGAAAAAGAGGCCGGCGTTTATAAAGCCGAGATCGAAGGGTTAAAAGCGCAGGCCGCTCAGTTGAACACGACCGTCGGGAATTTGGAAAAAGAAAAGCAGGACCTTTCCAGAAAGGTGGGTGAGCAGGAAGCGCAGCTCAGCCGTTTGAAAGGCGAGAACAGTGATTTAGCGCAGAAGAACAAGGGCCTTGAGGGTTCCGTTGCGGCCAGGGTCGCTGAAGCGAAAGGGACGCTTGAGACGCAAGTGGCGAAATTAAAAGAAGACCTGGCGAAAGAAAAAGCCGGCGCTTTGCAGCGGGTGGCCGATGCCGAAAAGCCTTTGCGGGAAGAGATCGCGAAGTTCAAAGAGGAGAACGCGCGGCAAAAGGTCCAGGAAGCGGAGAAGGTCGCCGCAGCGCGAGCCGCTCTTGAAAATGAGGTGAAACAATACAAGAGCGAGATCGGCGGGTTGAAGCAGCAGTTGGCGGATTTGGGCGCGTCCGTGCAGGGTCTGGAACAGGAAAAGCAGGGCCTTTCCAGGAAGGTGAGCGAGCAGGAAGCGCAGCTCGGTCTTTTGAAGAAAGAGAAGGATGACCTGGCGCAGAAGAACAAAGACGCTGAGAGCTCTGCGGCCTCCCGGATCGCCGAGGCCAAAGCGCTGTGGGAAAAAGACGCCGGTATTTATAACAATGAGATCGACGGCCTTAAGATGCAGGTCAGCCAACTGAAGGCGGCGGCAGAGGGGTCAGAAAAGCAAAAGCAGGACCTTTCCAAGGAGTTGAGCGAACAGAAAACACAGCTTAGCTTTTTGATGGAAGAGAACAAAAATCTGGCGCAGAAGAACAAAGACCTGGAGGGCTCCATTGCTTTGAGGGTCGCGGACGCCCAGAAGCCTTTGCAGGACGAGATCGCGCAATTGAAGGAAGCAGGCGTTCAGCAGAAGAACCAGCAACAACAGCTGATCGCCCAGGCCAAGGCGTCGCTGGAACAACAGGTCGCGGACCTTACCAAACAGCTGCAGGTGGCCAAAGAACAGTCGCTGCAGGCCGTGGCGCAGGCCGGTAGTGAGGCCCAGGCGCAGGTTCGACGGGCCGAAGAAGAAAAACAAAATATCACGGCTTCGATCCCGGCCAAGATCAAAGAGGCCCAGGAGCCGTTGCTTGTTAAGATCGCCGGCCTGGAAGCCAGGCTTGCGGAGGAAAACCAGCTTCTTTCCCAACGCCTTGCCGAGGCCCGCAAGCCGCTGGAAGCTGAGGTCCTGGATTATCAGAATAAAATTAAAGAATCGTTCGAGGCGGCGGCGGTCCTTAAAAATGAGAAGGATAGTCTTATCGGGCAGGTCCGGTCTTTGAACGAAGAATTTTCTAAAGCTCAAGAACAGCGCCGGGCACTTGAAGAGCAGCGCGGTCAGCTTGAAGCTCAGTCCGCAAAAGATAAACAGGAACAGGCCAAGACGATCGAACAGCTGAAAGCGGACCACAAGGCCAAAGAACAGCAATGGGACGGTCAGCTTCAGGCGCAGAAGGCCCAACAGCAAAAGGCGATCGATGAGGCGAAGGCCCCGTTATTCAAAACGATCGACCAGTTGAAGGCCGATCTCGCGAAGGCAAAGTCCGACGGGGCAGCGCAGGCCGCTGCTGCCAAGCAGCCGCTGGAGCAGGAAATCCGGAATTTGAAACAGGCCCTCGCGGATGAACAAAAGTCGGTCGAGGTCAAGATCCTTCAGGCCAAAGAGCCTTTGCAGGAGAAGATCTCTTTTCTGATCGGGGACATTCAGAAGATCAAGGACGGGATCCCGCCGCAGATCGAGAATGCCAAAAAGCCTTTGCAGGATGAGATCGTTCAGTTGAAGGATGCGGCGGTCCGGTCTAAAAATGAGGAGGCCGGAAAACTGGCTCAGATGAGAGCCTCTTTTGAGGCGCAGGTCGAAAAACTTCAGCAGGATTTGGTCAACGAGAAGAAGGCCGTCACGCAGCAGGTGGCGGAAGGAAAGAAGCCTTTGCAGGATGAGATCGCCTCGCTTCAACGCGAGCTCGCCGAGCTTCAGAAATTTTCGCAGGGGCAGGGCGAAAGGTTGAGATCTCTTGAGAACGAGAAGACGGGCCTTTTGGCGCGGGTCTTGGATCTGGAGAGGTCACTTGAGCAGGAAAAGGATTCAGCGGCGTTGGCGCAGAAACAGATCCTAGACCTTCAGGCCTCGGTCGGACCGCAGATCGACCAGGCGAAAAAGCCGCTGCAGGAGGAGATCGCCCGTCTTCAAAAAGCGATCGAAGCGCAGAAGGCCAAAGAGGCCCAGAATATCGCTTCGGCGAAAAAGCCTTTGGAAGAGAAGATCGCGTCTTTGGAGTCGACGGTCGATCAGATGAAAAAAGAGCTTCCGCAGAAGATCGCCCAGGCTCAGAGCGAGGCGGCCCAGAAGATCCAGGCGCTTCAGGCGGATCTCGCTCAAAAAGAGAAGGCCGTCGCTGACCGCCAGCAGACACTGTCCGCTCTTCAGAAAGAGGCCGACGGACTGACGGCGGCGCTGGCTTCCACGCAGAAGGAAAATATTTTTGTCAATCAGGAGATCGAACGCCTGAAGGCCGAATCCTTGAAGGCGCAGGATGAGCTGATCCGGCAGTTCTCCCAGGAGAAGGACACGTCGGAAGACAAGATCCGTTCGTTGTATGAAATGATCGATCAGAAGGAGATCCAGGTCCGTGATGTTCAGGCGCTCTTAAAAGAGCGGGACGCGAAGATCGAGACGATGACGCAGGAAAGTGAGGACCTGGCGAAGGATTATTTTGATATCCTGGACAAGAACGTCGCGTTGGGCGAGCGGGTCAAGGAATTGGAGGATTATATTGAAAAGGGAAGGCTCCCTGAGCAGGAATAATGACGAAGACCTTGCATTCATGAGGTCGGCTGTCGAGCAGGCTCTTTCGGGGATCAGCGCCGGTCAGACCCCGTTCGGGGCCTGTGTGGTCAAGGACGGCCGGCTGGTCGCCGGAGGGCACAATGTGGTCTGGGCAACGACCGATATCACAGCGCATGCGGAAGTCCATGTGATCCGAAAAGCATGCGCCGGTCTCGGGACGGTTGACCTGTCAGGCTGCACGATCTATTCGACCTGCGAGCCCTGTCCGATGTGTTTCAGCGCGATCCATTGGGCCAACATCGGGCGGATCGTTTACGGCGCTTCCATTGAAGATGCCGGGAACGCGGGTTTTGACGAGCTGAGGATCTCCAACAGCACGCTCAATGATCTGGGAAAAGCGGGGATCGAGATCGTAAGCGGGGTCCTGAAGGATGAGTGTGTCCGTCTTTTTGAACTGTGGAAACAGCGGCCGGACCATCAAGCGTATTGAAAAAACGGAGGATCGTTCCATGAAGATACGAGCGCTGATCATCACGGCGTTTTTGTGCGGCGGATGTTCGGTCAATTATAATGCGGTGACCGTCCCGGAGGCGGCTCCGATGGCGCGGCGGTTCATCAGCTTGAACGACGTCCGCAACGGTCTAAAGAGGTCCGAGGTCAACAGCCTTCTTGGCCGGCAGGTTGTCGTGGGCTATGAGATGGCCGACCTTCAGGCCCAGCAGTACAGCCCCATTACGCAGGCGAATCCTTACAAAACAGAAACATATCGGCAGGGAGAGAAGTCTTACGCGGTGGATTTTTATCTTTTGGGGATCGAGACCGGCGACGGGGAAGTTTCGGATAATGAGCTGGTCCCGATGGTCTTTTATAATGATGTCTTGATCGGCCACGGGTGGGATTATTTTAACCGGAAGATCAAACCGTTAAAAAAATAATTGGTTTTTTCCCGGTTACAGGATATAACTATGGGCTATGGTTGTCAGTGGAGATGCGCGTTGTGTTTGATAACGAAGTAGCGAGTCAGATCTTTGTTCCCTTTCATGAATATCGGCGTCCTATGCAGGTCGAGCGGCTGTTCCAGGGATCCTCGGAGCTTGTGGTCGAGGTGGGCTCCGGCCAGGGGGAATTTTTGGTCCAGCAGGCCCTGGAGAGGCCGCAATGCCGCTATATCGGCATTGAGATGGATTGGGGCCGCGTGCGTAAGATCTGCCAGCGCGTGGCGCGCCTGGAGGAACGGGAACGAAAGAATGCCGTCGACAGGATCAGGATCTTTCATGTGGATGCGTGGATCTTTTTTGAACGGATGTGCGCCCCGAGGACGCTGGATGAGCTGGTCTGCCTTTTTCCCTGCCCTTGGCCAAAGGACAGGCACGAGCATCACCGGCTGTTTTCCAATGAATTTTTGCGGGTTTTGAACAGCCGTTTAAAAGAGGGGAAGGCGTTGACGGTCGTGACCGACCATTTGCCCTACGCGCAGTGGATCGAAGAGCAGGCGCGGGCCGCGGACACGGGCTTTGACCTGAAGCTCGAAGAAACGGGTTCGCGTTTTGACACAAAATTTGAGCGCAAGTGGCGCGCCGCCGGCCAGGATGTTTTTTACCGTATGGAATTTACAAAGGCCCGGAACGTGGACATGCCTTTGAAGGAGGATATTTCATTGAAAGCGTATTATCATCAAAAATTCGAGCCTGAGCGTTTTGTTCTGACCGATGAAAGCGCCGGCCAGGCCGTGATCTTCAAAGATTTTCTTTATGACCCCAGGCAGAAAAAAGGCGTGGTCCAGGTGGTCGTTTCCGAGCCGCATTTGACGCAGCATGTTTTTATCGGGATCGTGAGCACCGAAAAGGGATGGTGCGTCCTTAAGATGGGAGGTCAGCAGGTCGTTCCTTCCGACGGAGTGGCCCGCGCGATTGAACTGGTTTCGCGGGCGGTCGAGCAAAGCGGCAGAGGGGGGCTATGACATTCTCGTTCTTTCAACGGTCGAAGGTTTTTGTTGTGTGTGTTCTGGCATCAGCGCTCTGCGCGTTTACCGGGGCCGATCTTCAGCTGGCCGAGGCCAAAAGCAGCGCGAGCTCTGTTTCGGCGAGAGCGGCGATCTTTTCCAATAGCACCAAAGGAGAACGGTATTACGGAAAAAATGTTCACATGAAGGTCTCTCCGGCGAGCACGACCAAGGTCATGACCGCTCTTCTGGTCCTGGAAAAGCTTTCTTTGGATAAGGTGGTCACGGTCAGCAGCCACGCCACATCTCCGCAGCCCACCAAGCTGCATCTGCGCGCGGGGGAAAAGTTCCGCGTGAGAGACCTGTTATACGCGGTCCTTTTGAAATCCGCCAATGACGCCTCGGTCGTTCTGGCCGAAGCGGTGGCGGGCAGCGAATGGGAATTTGTCCAGATGATGAACAAGCGGGCCAAGCAGCTGGGCGCAAAGAACACGAGGTTCCAGAATTCTCACGGCCTGCCTTCCAAAGGGGAACAATACACGACCGCTTATGATATGTATCTGATCTTCCGCGCGGCGCTCAAGCATCCGTTCTTCCGTTCCGCGATCAAGCAGAAATCCCGCACGATCAAATCGTTGGGAGGACGGACGTTCGCCTTACGGAGCCACAATAAGATCCTGTTCTTTGACTGGAAACAGAAGATCTACGGAAAGACCGGATACACCCGTTCTGCCCAGTCCTGTTTTGTCGGATATTTTATGAAGGGAAAGGACGTCTGCATTATTGCGGTGTTCGGTTGCAGCCGGCGATGGGAAGACATCAAACATATCGTTTCCCGTTACGGGGGCGTGGCGCTTTAGAGAAAGATGGGGATAAGGTTTGAAAATTCCGAAGAATTGCGTTAGAATGTCGAAGTGTATTTGCTAAAACCGCAGGAAGAAAGGAAAGAAAATGAATAACCGTTTTATGACGATCGCCATTGTTGTCCTGATCTCTGTTTTTGTCGCGATCACGCTTTTGGCGCACAAAGTCAATGAGTCGCTGCTTTCTCAGATCATCGCTCAGCAGGCGGAAGTCTTGAACCTCCTGCGCTCCGGTTCCGTGGCTCAGGGAGCCAACACGAACGGGCGTTTGGCCGCCATGGAGCAAAAGATCGATGGCATCGCGGCGTTCTTCAAGAATGCCCGCCCGGCTGAACAGCCTCCGGAACCTCCGCAAGAGGATTATGATAAAGTTTATACGATCCCGCTGGAAGGCGCTGTCTTTAAAGGTAAGGCCGGCGCTCCGATCGCGATCGTTGGCTTTTTGGACCTTCAATGTCCTTTCAGCGCCCGTTTTCAGCCGGTCTTTGATGAAGCGGTCGCGGCTTACCCGGGTAAAGTGAAATACGCGGTCAAACATTTCCCGCTGTCTTTTCACCAGGAGGCGGCTCCTGCCGCGAAAGCGGTCCTGGCGGCTGGAGAACAAGGGAAGTATTTTGAAATGATGGACCTTATTTTGAAGAACAACCGCGAACTCGGACAGGCCAAGTATGAGGAATTCGCCAAACAGCTGGGTTTGAACGTCGCGAAATTCAAAAAAGACCTGGAAGTCAATGACAAGGCATGGTCTGAGCTGATCGCGAAAGACACCCAATTGGGCATGAACGTGGATGTGCGCGGCACACCGACGTTTTTTATTCAGGGCAAAAAGACCATGGCCAGAACAGTGGAAGAGCTGAAGAGCGAGATCGATGCGATCTTGGCCAACCGCTAGGGCGGCTTAAGAGCGGCATGCGGGTTTTGTTGGTGATCAGTTTTGGCCTGATCGGATGAAAAAGAAGGTCTCCAGAATAAAAATATTTACATTTCCTTTTTTTTCTGGTAATATGACCCCTTTCATTTGCCAAAAAAAGATAGGTTTGAAAGTGGTTTAAGGAGGGTCTATGACAAAAGTTGGCGGGACGACATCAAAATTTTATACCGAAACACGCGGGCTCAAAGTGAGTGGCGGCCAAACAGTTAAGGCGGGAAGCGTCTTGACGCGTCAGGGTCATAAATGGAAGCCGGGGATCAACGTCACCGGTCAAATGCATTTGACGGCGGCTTGTGAGGGAGAAGTTTATTTTACCCGTAAAAAGAACCGGTATAATAAAGTCGT
>ERZ795055.3117-NODE-3117-length-12249-cov-4.443989_pt1 | contig 12249 bp, 8 predicted proteins | sample MGYA00375139_ERZ795055 | MGnify/ENA primary metagenome ERZ795055 (study PRJEB30184, sample SAMN05720283) | anaerobic digester metagenome | isolation source: active sludge of municipal wastewater-treating anaerobic digesters | place: USA | collected 2015-01-23 ...
ACCAATCGGCTCACGTCTAAAGCCGGCTTCCGCTCGACGGCCCCAGCCCGCATTTCTCACCATCGGATCTCATCGGATGGGGAGAGGGACGGGGTGAGGGGTCAGTGTCGCACATCCCGCGGACTGCAAAGTACGTCCCCCCGGGCTGTGCGAGCACTTCGCGGCGTGGCGGACGACTATTCGTGCCAGCTTGTGTTCCTCGTTGGCCATTACTTCGGAAGGCCTGTTTCGATCACCTCAGCGCCTTTGACCTTGCAGGGTCCTGAGATGTTCTCCGCAAAGCTGACGTGCTGTAACCGCAGCAGCCCGGTGCCTTCGTCGCCTTGGGTGAGATTCAGGCCGTATTTCTTGCTCTTGAGGATTGTGGAATTAACGATGCGCACGGCAACATCGCCCGGACCGATCTCCTCCACCTGCATCCCGTCATCCGTGTTGTTCTCCAGGTACGCATTGTGCAGTTCGACTTCCAGGTCCCCGCCATCGCTCTCGTCCAACTTGACGCCTTCCTTCTTGTTGCCGATGGCGATGATTTGGCTACACACCGCCTGGATATTGCCGTCCCCGGTTTCCTCGGCAGTTAGACCTTTGTCGACGTTGTCGTTGGCCGTGACCTGGCTGAACAAAGCGAAAAGGCTCCCCGTTCCGTCCTCATTCAAGTCCGTCGCCTCGTCGCCGTTGCCATCGAGCCGGCAGTCAACCATTAAGGCCACGATGTCACCGTCCCCCGCCTCGTCGACATCGATGCCATCTTCCAGGTCTTCGATGTCGAGGAAACCGTTCTCGATGAAATCCGAGTGCAGGACTTGGACGAGAACATCTCCCGAGTCTCCTTCGTCCAATTCAACCCCGTCAGCCCCGTTGGCCTCAAACAGGCACTGCTTGAACGAAGCCGAGATATTGCCCGGTCCCCGCTCATTGACACGCAGGCCGTCGTTGTCGATTGCCCCTGTGCCGTTCGCTGTCACGACACAGCGCTGCGCGTTCAACAGCACACCTGCCGGTGACCCCAGTGAGTCGTCGATCAGGAGACCAAACAGGCTGTTGCCAGTCAGGATCACCTCCCAAAGATCGACTCGCACCTCTCCCCCAGCCTCCGCGGGAATACTCACCACGATCCCGTTCGCGTGACTTCCAACCAGGATTAACCGGCTGATTTCCAACCAACCTCCTCCCGTGGCTGCAAACAGATCGAACGCTTCGCTGCCGGCGGCAGTAAGTGTCGCCTCGTGTCCGTCGATCCTCAGCGCCTGAGTGCCGTCAAAGGTGACGGTGCTTTGGAGTCCAATGGATCCAAGACCGCGAGCGAATGTGATCCAGTTGACTGAAGTATCTCCATTCGCAGCCGTGATCGCCTCGCGAAAAGAGCCCGGTCCGGAATCGCTGTTGTTTGATACCCAGATCCCTCGGGCCACGGCGTTGCTTGCCAAAACGGCAAGTGCGCAGGCCGTTCCGAGGGTGACGAACCGATGTCTGTGTTTCATACGTTTGACTGATTGTTCGACTCGGCGCACGATGTGGCCTGCCTCATCTCCTCGACGGGCCCCAAAGCGTTTGGTCGACTATCTCTTCGCACACCGATGTTCTACCGGCCTCCGCCCCCTGTCCCCGCCGGCCGGAGGGACACCCAAAAGGCTCTTCACGATCCCGGCGCTGCCGCGCGGCGAATCGCAGCGTCCGGATGCATGGGTTCAAGAGATCTCTCTCGCTCATTCTACCTAACCGCAGAGCTGTCCACTCCTATTCTGAAGCAAAAGCGCGCAAAGGTAACGGGCTGCGACGCGTTTGGTGGACGCACGCGTCAGCACCAAGGCCCCGCGCGGCCGAACCGGCGGTTCCGAAGGGCGGAATTGCGCTTGAATTAGCGACGAGAAGGCCTAGAAGTGCTCCATGAGCGTGGGCAGCTCCACCGCCTGCAAGCACGATTCTGGGGGGACCGGTTTTGCGGCCACACAATGGTCGGTGGTTCTCAAGGCGGGTCGGTCTTCCTCATCGAGTGCTCAGGCGGCGCTGTCGGAGCTGTGCCGCGGTTACTGGTATCCCTTGTACGCTTATGTGCGCCGCCGAGGTTATGCGCATCACGAGGCCCAGGATTTGACCCAGGAGTTTTTCACCCGGTTTCTTCAGAAAGACTACGTGTGCCAGGCCGATCGGCAGCGGGGACGGTTTCGCACATTCCTGCTCACGGCGCTGGAGCATTTTGTGGCCAATGAGTGGGACAAGCGCAACACCGTGAAACGGGGCGGGCGTTATCTCTTTGTCTCCTGGGAAGAACTACGCGCGGAGGACTGCTACGGGGCCGAGCCGTTCCATGACTTGACACCCGAGAAGTTGTACGACCGGCGGTGGGCGCTCGCCCTCTTGGATCGTACGCTGAAGGCCTTGCGTCGTGAGCACGAAATCAGCGGCGACCTCGCAATGTTCGACGCGCTCGAGGCGCAGTTGGTGCATCACGCCGAAACGGGCCCCTGGAGGCAGTTGGCGGTGCGTTTAGGACTCAGCGAGGGGACGGTCAAGATGCGGGTTCACCGCCTGCGGCGTCGTTTCGGCGAACTGTTGCGTGTGGAAGTGGCCCAGACTGTCACCAGCCCGGCAGAACTTGAGGACGAGATGCGCTACCTGTTTGCGCTCTGGGACTAGGCTCCGGGGCAGAGCCTGTGCCACGGCGGACGCCCGATCGACAGAAGATTGAAATGGTGGCCCGTGAGCCCGTGACGTTTGATCGGAATTGCTTTAGAAAAGAGTGGGGACAGGAACCGACCCGTAAGGTGGGCGCTTGAACCGGAACGACGCCCGTTATGAACAAGCGAGATCCTGCAGATAGACGGTGCCGGACACTCCTCTGGCTGGCGCTGATCGCCTCAGGGCTGGCTTGGGCTTCGGCAGGCAGGGCACAGTTGGCCATCACCGAAGTGCTGACCTCGGCCTTGACCACGACCAACCTGGCCGACCAGTGGGTATGGAAAGGATCGGACTTCTGGGAGTTGACCAACTTCGGCACACACTCGGTGGACCTGGCGGGATACAGTTGGAGTGAACGCAAGGGAACCAGAAACTCAGCCCCCTTCGCCGGCGTAAGGATCAGTCCTGGGGAATCGATTCTCTTCTTTCGCCTGAGCACGAAAGACATAACCGATGCCGATGCGTTTCGTCACTGGTGGGGATTGGCTGACGGCGTGCAGGTCATTCCCTGGGGGCTGCAGCCCGGTCTGGCTTCCTCTCAAGAGGATGTGCAGCTCTGGAACGCGGAGGGGATCTTGGTGGACGGTGTAAGCGTTGGCCAGGCGCAGGAGGGCGTGTCCTTCACGTACGACACGCAGAGCGGGATGTTCGGTGTCTTGAGCGTCAAAGGAACCGGCGGCGCTTTCAAAGCCGCCACCGCCGACGATGTCGGTTCACCCGGCTCCACGGCAGGATCGGTGCCGCCTCAGGTCATCCAAGCACCCGCCGATATCGAGGTCGACGGGGGACAAGCGGCGACCTTCACCGTTCGTGCGACGGGAATCCCGCCACCACAGTACCGATGGGAGTTCAAGGGCAACGCCATTTCCTGGGCGACATCCGCCACACTCACCATCACCAACGTCGAACCTGCCCATGCTGGACTGTATCAGGTGCATGTATCCAACTGCGCCGGTCCGCCCACCAACCTGGTCGCGACGCTCACGGTCAACGCCAATCCGTGTCCTCCGACGATCATCCGAGGCCTTTGCGACACGTTCATCTATCCGGGGCAGACGGCCAGTTTCACGGTCCAGGCCCGGGGCTATCCGTCCCCGAGTTACCGATGGCGTTCCAACGACGCCGACTTGCCGGACGTGACCGATAGCACGCTGGTGGTCTCCGACGCCCAGGAGGCGCAGTCCGGTACGCGCTACACCGTGGAGGTGCACAACTCGCTCGGCCGCGCGGAGTCCTCAGCCCGACTCTGGGTGCATCCCAAACCCAAGCTGTTCATCACCGAGATGATGGCGTGGCCCTCAACCAGCTCGGTGGCGGACCACAGTGATTGGTGGGAGCTCACGAATCTCGACACCAATGCCGTGTCCTTGCTGGGCTGGAAGTTCTTTGACAATTCGAACGTGTTGGCACTGGGCACGCCCTGCACTGTGACGCAAGCCGTCACCATCCAACCGGGGGAATCCATCATTTTCGCCAAGCGGACGACGCCGGAGGCTTTCGTCGCCTGGTGGGGCGCAACGAACCTGCCGCCCAACCTCACCATTATCCCGTACGATGGATTCAGTCTCGCTTCTGAGGGAGACACGCTCTTCCTGTGGAATCCCGCCGCCACTGGCAAGTATGATGCCGTGGCGTGCGTCATGTTCGCCATGTCAACAAACGGCAAGAGTATCCACTTCCTGACGAATCAATCGGAGATACTGGAAAGCGAGGTGGGCGTGGACGGTGTCTTTCGTGCCGCCGAATCGGATGATGTCGGCTCCCCGGGTTATTCGTCTTTTGCGCCTCCGCGGTTTCTGCACATTGCGGTGGAGGGGGAGCACGTCACGCTGACCTGGCAGGCGATCGCCGGGAGACACTACATGCTGCAGCGCTGTGCCGCCCTCGGCGACCCAAACGGATGGGCCAGCGTGGGCACGCACTCCTCGCCCGGACGGTCAGTCACAGTCCGGGAGGCGATCAGCCCAGGCCAGGCTCAACGATTCTACCGCGTCGAAACCGTCCCGTGAAAGCGAGCAGTCTGAAATGAGGATGGGCTTGGCATCGTGTTGCCGTCCGGGTGTTGACCGGGCGTCCCAGGCTGCGCCAGCGCCCCGGTACGCGCAACGCCGCGCTTTTACCTTGATCGAGCTGTTGGTAGTGATTGCGATCATCGCGATTCTGGCTGCACTGCTGTTGCCCGGGCTGGCCAGAATCAAAGAGCTCGCCCGCCGCACGGAGTGCCAGAGCCGCATGAAGCAGTGGGCGATGGCCCTGACCATGTATAAAGACGATCATGAAGACGAAATCCCGCGCGAAGGCTATCATCCGTTTGGCAACACATACCTCAACAACTGGATGCAGGTTCGTGGCAACAAACAAGGGCCGTCGGAGGACATCTGGTACAACGCACTGTCCCGTTACATGAAGGTCCAAGCCGCATCGGGCTATTTCCTGGTCCGCCCCCGATTCTACGAGCGAGCTACAATGTTCCACTGCCCCTCCGCCCGGTTTCCCGCCGACATCCGCTATCCTGACTCCTTCTTCCCGTATTTTTCCATCGCCTTGAACTCACAACTCATCGCGCTGCCCTATATCCCGACGACCAGGTTCAGTCGGATTGGGTATGTCTCGCAGACGGTCCTCTTCGGTGAGAATCGACTCGAAGGGGAGCCGAAGGTGAATGTTTATCAGCCCAACGACCACCTCGGTCAACCCGCTGTCTGGGCTTATCGCTTTGTCCCCCGCCACGCGGGCGGTGGCAACCTGGCCTTCGCGGACAGCCATGTGGCCTGGCTCCAGGGGTACCGCGTGGTGGAGAGTCGAGGTTTGGGACAGGGCGGACCGGTAGTGCCGCCCACCGAGGTGCGGTGGGAACTCGAATGAGGGAGGTTATGGCAGCCCCCCAAGCCTCGGCGGAGACATGTCCTGTCTGCGGCACTCCGGTGCCTCCCGGAACTCCCTCGGGCCAGTGCCCAAAATGTCTTTTTGAACTCGGACTCGATGGGCCTCTCGGACGAGGCTCGACAGTTCTGACGCAGCCCGAATCCGACCGCCTTTTCGGCAACTATCGGCTCAAACATCAAATCGGGCGGGGCGGCATGGGGGTAGTCTACGAGGCCGAGGATGTTCACCTCCATCGCACGGTGGCTTTGAAAGTCATCCTGGACGCCGAAATGGCTTCGTCCGTCACGCGTCGTCGCTTCAAGATCGAGGCCGAGGCTGCAGCCAAGCTCGACCACCCGAACATCGTGCCCATTTACGAAGTAGGCGAGCACGGCGGACAACCGTTTATTAGCATGAAACTCGTCCCGGGCGAGAGCTTGCGGCGACGGATGGCGCGGGGAGAGTTCTGCCTGGACCGACAGGCGGGGAGCAAGTCGGCGGCACAGGATCGGCAGACGGCGATTGCGCAGTTGATCGCCACCCTGGCGCGGGCGGTTCACCATGCCCACCTCCGCGGTGTGCTCCATCGAGATCTCAAGCCGGGCAATATTCTGATCAATGGCGAAGGTCGTCCTTTGGTGACCGATTTCGGCTTGGCCAAGATCACCGAAGCCGCCCTCGACGAAGGCACCCCTCCCGCCCTGACGGTGAGCGGCGCAGTGATCGGCACACCCGATTACATGTCGCCCGAACAAGCCCGCGGCAGACAGGTCTCGGCTGCAACCGATATCTACAGCTTGGGCGCCATCCTGTACGAGCTTCTGACCGGCCAACCGCCCTTCCATGCCCCCTCGCCCGTGGAGACTCTCCGGTCGGTCGTCGAGCAGGCACCCCGGCAGCCGCGAACTGTCAATCGAAGCATCGCGCGTGATATCGAGACCATTTGCTTGAAGTGTCTCGAGAAACATCCGGCTGCGCGCTACGGCACTGCCGCCGCGCTCGCCGACGACCTGGATCGCTGGCTTGGTCGGGAGCCAATCAAAGCGCGCCCGGCGGGCCCGTTGCTCCGGACCGCCCGATGGATCAGACGCAATCCGATCGGCACGGCCCTGATCCTGAGCCTCTGCCTAGGCCTGGGTGTCGTGACAGGCCTCCTGCTGGATGCCCAGAAGAAGAAGGATCGCGATGTCATGACACAGCGCTTGTTGTTGCTGGGCTTATGGAGAGGAATCGAGACCGATCTCAACAGCACCAACACGACTCCGATCAGAATCAGCTCTGAGATTCTCTGCGTGGTCGGCGGGTACCCTTTACCGCTGGATCTGGGAGTCCCGTCACGCTTCACGATCAGCGTGAGCCCCGCCGAGGACCCCGTGCAACAGGCCAAAGGCTACGTCCCCTTCTTGAAGCGGCTGGAAAAAGAGGTGGCGGAACGGCTCGAACGGCCCGTGCGCATCGATCTGGTCTTCTGCCGGGAGTATGCCGCGACCTATGAGCATATCAGTCAGGGCAATACCGACTTCCATCGGATGGGTCTTATGCCCTACTTGCTGGCGAAGAGCCAGAATCCCGGCGTAGAACCTATCGCCCAGGAAGATGCAGGTAAGCGGGCTGTCATCTTCGCTCGCCGGGACATCTATGACCGCGGGGTGACCAACCTGGCTCAATTGGCCGGACATGCCTTCGCTTTCGGTGACACCGACTCGACCATCAATCTGATCGCCAAGATGCTGCTGGCGCATGCCGGAGTCCGAGGCACCAATCTGAGCAAATACCGGCATTTCACCGCTTATGACGCCCAGACCCAAGCCGCGATCGAAGGGGCCCAAGACCGAACTGGGCAGAGGGATGTGAGGCCGGACATGGATGTGAACCGGGAGATCGTGCGGGCGGTGCTGTATCGCGGTTATGAAGCCGGCGTGGTGCGTGCACGCTTTTTCCAGAGAAACGCCCACTCGGGCCTCATGCAACTTGAAGTGTTCGAGACTCCTCCCGACGTCTATGTCGCGCGGGCCGGCCTCGAGCCATGGGTGATCGACGCCTTCCGCACGAGTCTTCTCTCGCTGAAAGGCGCCCCGCGATTCGTTCCTCTGAATCCGGCCGACTGCGAGTCGTTCCGCCAGGCCCTCACCAATGAAGCCGCCTTTTTCCCATGAACCTATCCTGTCTCCTCCGCCATCACTGGAACGGCTGTCGCTGTGAACGCTGCGGCACGGTGCGGGACCAGGACCACGATTGGCACTATTGCCGCTGCGCCCGCTGCGGCCTGACCCGGTCTGAACATCACGACTGGCACGGTTGCGTCTGCTCGGTTTGTCGAACCGAACGGCACTGCTGGATTCACGGCGTCTGCGACCAGTGCGGCCTGGTGTGCGACCACGCGCCCCAACCGGGGGTGGACCCCGATTCCTACTCCGAACTCACCGCCCACGAATCCATGAGCTGGCGTTGTAGTCGCTGCGGCGTGAAGGTCCCCGTAGACCGTCAGGACCGAGGAAGCCACCGGGTCAAACCCACGAGTGAGGGGGAACAGCCCGTTCGCCCGCCTTCGTTGTACGACTGTACTGCAATGCCTGCAAAGAGCAGGGTGAACCGTCAAGCCCCGGATCGGCCGGGAGGCAGGAACGCGAAGTTGCCTTTCCCTGACACTTTCCGGCGACACGTTACGCGTTAGCGTGTACAGACGAGGCGACAATCACAAATGAACTCCTCATCGCGCGAAGAAGCCTTGTTCCATGCCGCCCTCGAACGAGTCGGCCAGGAACGGGCCGCCTACTTGGACCACGCATGCGCCGGGGACCCGGGTTTGCGCAAGCGTCTCGAGGCCCTACTCGAGGCGCATGCACAACCCAACGACTTGCCGGGACTGCCGCCCGAATCCGCTCGCCCGACCATTCGAGTCGAGTTCGCCGAGACCCCGGACCCCGCCATTGGTGCGAGCATCGGCCGCTACAAGCTGCTCGAGAAGATCGGCGAAGGCGGCTGGGGTGTCGTCTACGTCGCCGAACAGACCGAGCCGATCCGCCGGCGGGTCGCGCTCAAGGTCATCAAGGCGGGCATGGACACCAAGCAGGTGGTGGCCCGGTTCGAGGCGGAGCGGCAAGCCCTGGCGCTGATGGAGCATCCCAACATTGCCAAGGTGCTCGATGCCGGCACGGTCGGCACCGAGGGCGCCGAATCTCGAATCTCAAATCTCAAATCTCAAATTCCCCTGGGCCGCCCGTATTTCGTGATGGAACTGGTGCGCGGGTTGCCGATCACGGAGTACTGCGATCAAGCCAAGCTCAGTACACGGGAACGCATCGAGCTGTTCATCCGGGTCTGCCATGCCATCCAGCACGCGCACCAGAAGGGCATCATCCATCGCGACGTCAAGCCGTCGAATATCCTGGTCACGCTGCACGACGGTGTGCCCGTGCCGAAGGTGATCGACTTCGGCATCGCCAAAGCCATCTCGCCAATGGCGGGACTGACCGACGCCACGGTGTACACGCAGTTGCATCAGTTCATCGGCACGCCGGCGTACATGAGCCCGGAACAGGCCGAGATGAGCGGCCTGGACATCGACACCCGCAGCGACATTTACAGCCTGGGTGTGGTGCTCTATGAGCTGCTGACGGGCAAGACCCCGTTCGATCCAAAGGAGCTCATGGCGGGCGGGATCGACGGGATGCGTCGGGCCGTGCGCGAACAGGAACCGGTGCGCCCGAGCACACGGCTGACGGCCCTGCAAGGCGAGGAATTGACCACGACCGCCCAGCGTCGTTCAGCGGACCCGCCGCGGCTGGTCACCCTGCTCAAGGGCGACCTGGATTGGATCGTGATGAAGTGTCTGGAGAAGGACCGCACACGGCGCTACGAGACCGCCGCCGGACTGGGGGCTGACCTCCAGCGGCACTTGAACCACGAGACCGTCAGCGCACGTCCGCCCAGCACGGTGTATCGATTGCAGAAGGCATGGCAGCGGCACCGACTGGCCTTCGCGGCTGGCAGCGTGGTCATCGCGGCTCTGGTGGTCGGCGTGGTGGCGCTGGCCTTCGCGCTGGCGCGGGAGCGGCAACTGCACCTCGCCCAGCAGGAGGAGGCCCAGGCCCGGCAGACCGCGCAGGCGGAAGCGGCGCGTGCCCAAGCGGTGGCCGCGTTTGTGGTTGGTTTGCTCGATCGCTCCGCCGGAACCATGAGCCAGCAAGGGAACATCCGCGGTTTGCGATCGCTCCTGGACGCCGCGGATGTCCTCACTTCCGCCCGGCTCACGAACTCGCCCGCGGCGGAATTGACGGTGCGAGCCACGATTTGGAGGTACCAGTCGCGCATCCTCAACGAGTTTCGCGCCGAAGTCCGGCAGGGTGACCGCATCCGCGCGCTGTTGCCCGCCGTCTCGGACCAGCAGCTCACTGTGCCTGGCTTGCTGCCCAACCTGACCCCGGACAGGCTGCTGTCGGTCCGGGATTACCTTCGGGTTCATACGATTGCGTCGCGTCTTTGGGCTGGGGACACGGAATGGGGGCGAGCGGAACTCGAGGGGCTCCGCACCGAGTTCCTGGGCCGCGCGCCGCCCGCCACCAACGCGATCGCGCTGGCGCTTTGCCTCGAGGGATTCGCCTTGCACGCGATGGACCGGGACGCGGAAGCCGAGCCGCTGCTCCGACGCGCCTTCGCGTTGGCGCCGAGGTTGACCGGATTCTTTCTCTCGGACCAGACCGGCTTAACCTACGCCCGCACCCTGATGCGCCTGGGAAAGCATCGGGAAGGGGAACTTGCGGTGCGCGAGAGCGTGCGCAGTGTATGGCCGAAGGCCGGCTTGAGCGCGTACAACTGCTACAGCGCCCTGGTGGAGAGTCTCTGCCGCCAGGGCCGCGTCACCGAGGCGGAAGCCGAACTGCGCGAGGCGTTGTCGAGCACGGGGGAGTATCCGTGGACCGCCGAGGAACTGCTGCGCTTGAACCTCCTGGGCGCGGCCATCCAGGCGCTGGACGGCCAGTGGCAAGGGGCGGCCCCGCGGTTTGTCGAACTGGCGGCGCAGGCCAACGCCACGCCCATTGCCTGGCGCATCGGCGCTGCCGCGGCCTTGTCACAGGGCGACGTGGCCGGTTATCAACGTCTGTGTCGCGAGGCCCGGTGGCGTTTCGGCGCGACGGCCGAGTCTGAGTCGGCGCTCTTCCTCACCGAAGGCCTGTTGCTCCAACCCGCCGATGACGACACGCTATTTGCCTTGCGCAGCCTGTTGGACCGGCTCGAGGCGATCCGGGAGGAGCACTGGTCCGGCGCCTTCCACCCCCTGCTCCGAGCCGCCTTCGCCTACCGGTCGGGCCGGCCCGGCGACGCGCTGCGCGAGATCGAGGCCTGGGAAGCCGCTCGGGACACGCGCATGGTCCGCGCCGTCCTGTTGCGAGACGAGCAGGCCAGTCCGGCGCCGCAGTTCTGGAAAGCCATGATCCTGGCCGAGCTGAATCGCCCTCGAGAGGCGGCGGCCGCCTTTGCCGGCGGCCAGCGCCGGCTCGGTTCGGGTCCACCGGTGGGCTGGGAGCTGATCCAGGTTACGACCAGCATTTACCTGGGCCAGGCGCTGCGCTCGGAGGCGGCCCAGGTCTTCCAGCGCAAAGGCATTCCAGTACCACAACCGTGAGCAAACCGCGCATTGACTCTTTCCGGGATCGGTGTTGAATTCGGCCAGTGATTCCCGAGGACGAGAGCGGCGAGGGAGGTGCTGCAACGACACAGCCTCCCGGTCCCCAAGCGGCTGAGGCCCTGCTTCCACAGGTGTACGACGAACTGCGGCGCCTGGCCGCGCACAAACTGGCCCAGGAAGCCCCCGGCCACACACTCCAACCGACGGCCCTGGTGCATGAGGCCTGGCTGCGGCTGGCCGCCCAGGACAAGCAGACCTACGCCAACCGCACCCATTTCTTCGCTGTGGCCGCCGAGGCGATGCGGCGGATTCTCATCGACCGTGCCCGGCGACGGCAAGCGATACGCCGGGGCGGACAGGCCCAGCGTGTGGATACGGACGCGCTCGAGATCGCCGGGCCCGCTGCGGACGATCAGTTGCTGGCGCTGCACGAGGCTCTCGATCGCTTCGCCGAACGTGAGCCGCAGAAAGCCGAGTTGGTCAAGCTCCGATACTTCGTCGGGTTGACTCTGGCTGAAGCGGCCGAGGTGCTGGGAATCTCGGAGCCGACGGCCAAACGCCACTGGGCCTATGCCCGGGCGTGGCTGCTTTGCGAGCTCGAGCACGATTTCGCCGCCTGAGCGCCCCGCTTCCCGGTGTGCCGCCGTCGGTGCCGTGCCTCCACGGTCGGGCGGTTCATCTCGGAGTGATCCGTTCCGCCGCCAAGCTGCGCGTTACAGAGCATCAGGAAGCTGCCATGAAGCCGTCGGGATCAACCGAGGAAATCTTTGCCGCCGCGTCGGCGCTGACTGATCCCGATGCGCGGCTGGCCTATCTGGACCGCGTCTGTGCGGGCGATCCCAGGCTCCGCGAGGAGGTCGAGCGGCTGTTGGCCGCCGCCGGGCGGGCCGGCACATTTCTTGATTCGCCGGCCGCCGGAGTGACGGAAGTCTTGCGGGAAGTCCACGAGGCGGCAGGAGTTCCGCTGGCGGAACAGGCCGGGAGCCGGATCGGGCGCTACAGACTTCTCGAGCCAATCGGCGAGGGCGGCTTTGGGGTGGTCTGGATGGCGGAGCAGGAGGAACCGGTACGCCGAC
>ERZ795055.3122-NODE-3122-length-12245-cov-4.884167_pt1 | contig 12245 bp, 8 predicted proteins | sample MGYA00375139_ERZ795055 | MGnify/ENA primary metagenome ERZ795055 (study PRJEB30184, sample SAMN05720283) | anaerobic digester metagenome | isolation source: active sludge of municipal wastewater-treating anaerobic digesters | place: USA | collected 2015-01-23 ...
GGTCAAGGAGCTCCACCGCACCGTCAAGGCCGTCACCCAGAACATCGAGAGCCTGATGTTCAACACGGCCATCGCGCGCATGATGGAGTTCGTCAACGCCGCGCTGAAGGCCCCCGCCGTGGACCGCGAAGTGCTCGAGGGCTTCGTCCTCGTCCTCTCCCCCTTCGCGCCCCACCTCGCCGAGGAGCTGTGGGAGCGCCTCGGCCACACCGGCACCCTCGCCTACGTTCCTTGGCCCGAATGGGACGAGTCCCTTCTCGTCGAAAACGTCCTCGAAGTCCCCGTCCAGGTCCAGGGCAAACTCCGCGGCAAAGTCGAAGTCCCCGCCGACGCCGACGCGGCCACCGTCCTCCGGACGGCCAAAGAAGACCCCAAAGTCGCCCCCCACCTCGAAGGCAAAACCATCGTCAAGGAAATCTACATCCCCGGCAAGATGGTCAACCTCGTGGTGAAGTGAGCGGCGGAACGGGGAAGCCGAAGCCGTCGCGGGAACGAGGTTGCTTCAGTCGCTCCGCTCTTTCGCAATGACGCGGGAACGCGCGTCATGGCGAGCGATGATCCACCACAACACCGCCGCTCACCGCGTCATTGCGAGGAGGCCGCCCCGGGCCGACGCGGCAATCTCTTGTCGGAAGGGTCGTGGCGGGAACGAGATGGCTTCGCTTCGCTCGCCATGACGCTTGTGCGCAGGGGCATAGGGAAGACCGCCGCTCACCGCGTCATTGCGAAGGAGCGACAGCGACTGCGGCGGTTCCCTCCCCGGCACGGCCCCGGCTCTCAGCGGTTCGTCCGGCGTTCCCGTCCCCTCCTCCCGCTTGCCTTGGAGCGGCGGTTTTCGTATGCTGGTGTCTCCAACCAACAAGGAGCGCGGACCATGGGCAAGATCGGCATCGGCGTGAACATGGAGTTTGTCCGGCATGAGGACAAGAGTTTTGAGTGGGGGGTGGAGAAGGCGGCGGAGCTGGGCTATGAGTATGTGGAGCCCATGGTGCACTGGGGCCGCGAGCTGCTGAGCGAGGCGGGCTACTTCCACAGCGTCTCGATGCTGGACGACCCGCTGCGCCTGCGGCGGGCCTGCGAGCGCGCGGGGATCAGGATGTCGGGCCTGAGCGCGCACTGCCCGCTGTGCAAGCCGGAGATCAGCGTGGAGTACCTGAAGCAGGCCGTCCGCTTCGCGGCGGAGGCGGGCGCGCCGGTGATCAACACGGACGAGGGGCCGAAGCCCGCGTGGACGACGGTGGAGGAGGACCATGTGCTCATGCGGTACACGCTGTGCGAGGCGGCGGCGGTGGCCGCGCCGCGGGGCATTGTCATCGGCATCGAGCCGCACCAGCAGTACAGCAAGACGCCGGACGGGCTGGACCGCATCCAGGCGCTGCCGGCCAGCCCGGTGGTGGGCATCAACTTCGACACGGGGAACAGCTACCTCGGCGGCGAGGACCCCTATGTCTGGCTGGAGCGGGTGAAGGGCCGGCTGGTCCACCTGCACGCGAAGGACATCTCGGTCAGCCAGTCGGACTCCGAGCGGGGCAAGGTGACGGGCACGCCCGTCGGCTGCGCCTGCGGCGACGGCGTCATTGACTGGAAGCGCGTCGCGGACATCTGCCGGACCGTCCCGCAGGACATCGTGTTCTCCGTCGAGTGCGGCACGGTGGCCCAGGCGGAGCGGAGCATCGCGCACCTCAAGGCGGTGCTGGGGTAGGAAACAGCCGGACGCGCAGAATCCAGCCTCCGCGTTGAACCCGCGCCTCCGTTGTCACGACCGCAGGGAAAAGGGCAGAAGGAGCGACTCCCCGACGGCGGGCGGGGCGAAGGGCTCGAACTGCCCGTTCTTCCGCATGAGGAAGAGATACCGCTCCGCTTCGGGCGCCTCGGCGAAGTCGAGGCGGATGCGGACGGGCCCCTTCTCCCCCGTGGCCAGCACGGTCACCACCATCCCGTCCAAATCGCGCGTGTCGCCGGGCCGCAGCGGGTTCTCCGACGAGCTCAGCAGCCGTTCGAAGGCGCCCTCCAGCATTTCGCCGCCGAGCACTTCCAGTTCCATGGTCCGCTCCCCGGTGCGGGTGAGGCGGTGGTCGTGGAGCGCAAAGGAAAGGGTCCACCAGGACCGCGTGAGCGGCAGCCCCGCATGGGTGCGGATGATGGGCGGGTAGATGCCCGCGTAGGGGTCGGGCACGCAGGGGACGATCACCTGCCGCCGTGTGATGTCCTCCTGGTCCAGCGGGTTGCGGAGAATGCCCCGGTTCAGATGCGCACCCACGGCGTGGAGTCCCGCCGTCTGCACCGGCCAGGACAGGGGGGCGAACACCAGATGCAGGAAGAACAGCAGCCCCGCCACGGCGGCCGCGGCGCGGCGCTTTGTTGGCGTGCCCGCCTCTCGCGCGGCCAGCCAGGCATGACGGAGGACCACCGCCAGGATGACCGCGCCGCCCAGGGAGACCGCCAGCAGGAGGCGCGAGGTCATGATCGCCGAGAGGGCGGGGGCGGAGGCCATGGCGGTGCCGGGGCCGACCCACCGGAGGGCGCGCCGCTCGCGCGGGTCCATGCGCCGCCAGAGCACCGCGACCAGCAGCAGGATGAACGCAAGCGCCCCCGCGCCCGCGACAGCCACGGCGGGCGCCAGCCCGGGGATCAGCGTTTCCGCCTCGCAGGGAATGGAGAGAAACTGTCCGCCCGCGAGCTGGAGGAAGCGAAGCGGGGCCGCGGCAAGGTACTTCAGCGGCGCGGCGCCGGGGTCAATGTACATGTCGGAATGCGCCGCGCCGTATCCCGCCGCCCGGTACCACAGGAAATAGCCCAGCGCCAGCGCGGCGGCGGGCGCGAGGGACAGGGCGCGACGGATTCGTCCGTCCTCCGCGCCGAAGGCCTCATAGGCAACAACATACGCCATGATGCCGAGCGCGGCCTCCGCGCCGAGGAGTCCGACGGCGTATCCGAGCAGGGACAGCGGCAGGCCCGGCCGCCATCCGGTCTCCCGCCAGCGCAGGTGGGCGGCCAGCCCCAGCACGGCGGGCGCGCAGGCGACCACGGCGTTGCGGTTGGACCACCACGCGGCGGGGAAGAAGTGGGCGTCGTCCACCATGAAAATGACCAGCGCCAGCGCGCAGGCGGCGGGGGGAAGGACGCGGCGGAACACGAGCAGGGCCCCCAGGCACAATAGCAGATACCAGAGCAGGGAGTGCGCCTGAAACCCCGGGAAAGACTGTCCGAACAGGGCGCAGTCCAGCCGCATGAGCGCGACGGACAGGGGGCGGAAGAACTTCGCCTTGGCCTCGAGGTCCACAAACCAGGGAAAGGGGCCTGAACGCAGGTTTGCAGACATGGCCTCCGCGTTCCCCGGGGCGAAACAGTAGGGTTCCAGCGGGACGGCGGTCACCTGTTTCCCGTCAATGAGGATCAGGTGGAAGAAGTCGTCGCCGAAAAAGCCGAGGAAGAAGGCCGGGAGCATGACCAGCGCGGCCAGGGGCAGCAGGCGGCGGCTGTCCACAACTTCCAGGAAGTGCGGGATGCGGAACATGGGGGACTCCGGGGGATAAACGGGGCAAAGGACTGCCTTTGCCCGGGCCGACATGCTACCATATCCGGGGCGGCGCGCACGGGGCGCGCCTGCGGCGGCGGGACTGCGGCAACCAGGAGGCCTCGTCATGCCTGTGAAACCGGTGGACTGGCGGAACGGCCAGCTTTTCATTCTCGACCAGACCCTGCTGCCCCGGGAGTGCTGCGAGGCGCGGCTTTCCACGGCGCGGGCGGTGTGGGACGCCATCCGCCGCCTGCGCGTGCGCGGCGCGCCCGCCATCGGCGTGTGCGCGGCCTACGGCGTGATCGTGGGCGTGCAGGAGCGCGAGCCCCGCGACGGCGCGGCGGCGGCGGCGGCGGCCGTGACCGCGGCGGACTATCTGGCCACCTCCCGCCCCACGGCGGTGAACCTCTTCTGGGCGCTTGACCGCATGCGGGCGGCGGCGCGCGCGGTGCCCGCGGGGGCCTCCGCCGCCGACGTTCTGGGCGCGCTGGAGCGCGAGGCGGCGGACATCTTCACCGAGGACGACGCCATGTGCCGCGCCATCGGCGCCCACGGCGCGCCGCTGATCGCGGAGGGCGCGGGCCTGCTCACCCACTGCAACGCGGGCGGGCTGGCCACCTCCGGGTACGGCACGGCGCTCGCGCCCATGTTCGCCGCCCACGCCGCGGGGCGGAAGTTCCACGTCTTCGCCGACGAGACGCGTCCCCTGCTCCAGGGGGCGCGCCTGACGGCCTGGGAGCTGCAGCAGGCGGGCATCCCCGTGACGCTGATCTGCGACAACATGGCGGCCGTGGTCATGCGCGACCGCCGGGTGGACCTGGTGATCGTGGGCGCGGACCGCATAGCGGCAAACGGCGACACGGCCAACAAGATCGGCACCTACGGCGTGGCCGTGCTTGCCCGGGCGCACGACATCCCCTTCTACGTCGCGGCCCCGTCCTCCACCTTCGACCTTTCCCTGGACTCCGGGGAGGCCATCCCCATCGAGGAGCGCGACCCGCTGGAAATCACCTGCGGCTTCGGCATCCAGACCGCGCCCGACGACATCGGCGTGTACAACCCGGCCTTTGACGTGACTCCGGCGGAGCTGATTGCCGGAATCATCACGGAAAAGGGAATCATCACCGAGCCCGACACGGACAAGATCGCGCGCATGGTCGGCGGGGGCGCGGCATGAGCGGCGCGACGCGCATTGTCGCCATAGACGGCCCCGCGGGCGCGGGAAAAAGCACCGTGGCCCGCCGGGTGGCGGAGCGGCTGGGGTTCGCCTTTCTCGACACGGGGGCCATGTACCGCGCCGCCACCTGGCGCGCCCTCGCCCGGGGGGTGGACCTTGACGACCCGGGCGCCCTGGAAATCTCCACCCGCGACATGCGCCTGGAAATGGACGAGACCCCCTCGGGACAGCGCGTGACCGTGGACGGGGAGGATGTGACCGCGGCCATCCGCACCCCCGAAGTGACGCGCCTGATCTACAGGCTGGACCAGATCCCCGGGGTGCGCCGCATCCTGGTGGACCACCAGCGCCGGTTTGGCGAGCGGGGGCCCACGGTCGCCGAGGGGCGCGACATCGGCACGGTGGTCTTCCCCGCCGCAAAGTGCAAGATTTACCTGGACGCGTCGCTGGACTGCCGCACCCGCCGACGCGCGGCCGAACTTGCCGCGAAGGGACTGCCCGTGGACTTTGACCAGCTCCGCGAGGAAATCCGCGACCGCGACGAAAAGAGCCGGACCCGGGCCGACTCGCCGCTGCGCCGCGCGGACGACGCCGTGCTGGTGGACTCCACGGACCTCACGGCGGACCAGGTGGTGGACGCCCTCGTCGCGCTGGCGCGGGAGCGCCTATGAGCGCCGGGTGGCCCAAAGCCGTCTGGAACCTCCGGCAGACCGAATACCGAGAGGCGGCCGCCCTGGCGCGCGCCGCGGGGGTGCCGCCCGTTGTCGGGCAGCTGCTGCTCCAGCGCGGGGTCTCCACGCCCGAGGCGGCCCGCGCCTTCCTGAACCCCTCGCCCTCGCAGCTCTTTGACCCGTTTCTCCTCACCGGCATGCGCGCCGCGGTGGACCGCGTCACCCTGGCCCGCGACCGCGGGGAGAAGGCGCTGGTCTTCGGCGACTACGACGTGGACGGCGTCTCCGCCACGGCCCTGCTCACGCGGGCGCTGCAGCGCTTCGGCCTGTCCGGAGTGACGGCCGGGATGCCCGACCGCCTGCGCGACGGCTACGGGATCATGCCCGTCCACGTGGAACGGGCGCACGCCGAAGGCGTCGGCCTGATCGTCACCGTGGACAACGGCACCTCCGCCTTCGCCGCCGCCCAGCGGGCGCGCGACCTGGGCGTCGGCCTCGTCATCACGGACCACCACAGTTTCGAAGGAGAGCTTCCGCCCGCGGACGCGGTCATCAATCCGCGGCGCGAAGCCGACGGGCACCCCGGGGCCGCCCTCTGCGGCGCGGGGGTGGCCTTCAAGCTGGGCTGCGCGCTCAACGGCACCCCCAACGATCTGGACATGGCGGCCCTGGGCACGGTGTCGGACATGATGCCGCTGGTGGGGGAGAACCGCGTTCTGGTGGCCCTGGGCATCCGGCACATGAAGCGCTACGAGCGCCTCGGGCTTGCGCGGCTGGCCGCGGTTTCGGACTTCAGCCTCAAAGGGGTGACTTCGGAGCGCATCAGCTTCCGGCTCGGGCCGCGCCTCAACGCCATCGGCCGCCTCGACGACGCGCGGGCCGCCCTGGACCTGCTGCTGGCCGAATGCCCCGAGGAGGCCGAACGCCTGGCGGACCTGCTCGACGCGGCGAACAACGAGCGCCGGGAAATCGAACAGCGCATCTTTAACGAGGCCGTGGAGGAGATCGAGGCGCTGGGCCTGCACCGGAGCGCGGCCATCGTGGTTGCCCGCACGGGGTGGCACCAGGGCGTCGTCGGCATCGTGGCCTCGCGCCTTGTCGGGCGGTTTCACCGGACCGTGGCCGTGCTCTGCGTGGAAAACGGCGTGGCCCGGGGGTCCGCCCGCGCGGTGCCGGGGGTGGACCTGATGGAGGCGCTGAACGCGTGCCGCGCCCATTTCACCAAGTACGGGGGGCACCGCGCCGCCGCGGGGATGACCCTGAACCGGGACGCCATAGACGCCTTTGCCGCGGATTTCGTGCGCGCGGTGGAAAGCCAGGAGGGGGCCGGCGCGCAGGGCCCCCTGCTCGACGTGGACGCCCAGGTGGCCCTGAGCATGGTGGACGAGGGGCTGCTGCGGTCACTGGAGGCGATGGAGCCTTTCGGCAATGGAAACCCCGCGCCGGTGTTCGCCGCCTACGGCGTGGAGGTGGTCCCCTCGTCGGTGCGCGTGCTCAAGGACCAGCACCTGAAGATGTCGCTGCGCCAGGGGGACAAGGCCTTCGCCGCCCTGTGGTTCCGCCATGCGGAGCGCTATTTTGCGGGCAACTTTCCGGCGCTGGTGGACATCGCCTTCAATCCGGTGTTTGACGAGCGGGCCATGGACGGGTCCATCCAGCTCATCCTGAAGGACCTCCGTCCGGCGGCGGGCTGAGGGGTCAGTCCTGCGCGGACAGCCCGTATTTCTGGAGGCGGTAGCGCAGGGAGCGGGGGGTGAGCCCGAGGAGGCCCGCCGCGCGTATCTGGGAGAAGCGCGCGCGCTCGAGGGCCTGCTCGATGTACTTGCGCTCCACGTCCGAGATGATGGCCTCCAGATTGACGCCGCCCTCGGGAAGGTCGGCCAGCGGCATGTCGGGCGGGGGCGCGTACTCCCGCACCGCGGGCGGCAGATCCCTCGGCTCGATGGTCTCGCCGCTGAGGGCGAGGGCGCGCTCGACCACGTTTGCCAGTTCCCGGATGTTTCCGGGCCAGGAGTAGCGCAGCAGAAGGGACTCTGCCTCCGGGGAGACCTCCTTCACCGGGCACCCCATGTTCACCGCGTGTTTCTGGATGAAATGCCGCGTGAGCAGGGGAATGTCCTCGCCCCGGTCCCGCAGGGGCGGGACGTGGATGGGAATCACGTTGAGGCGGTAGAAGAGGTCCTTGCGGAAATCCCCCTGCTCCACCATCTCCTCCAGGTTGCGGTTGGTGGCGGAGACGATGCGGACGTTGACGTTGATGGACGCCGTGCCGCCGACGGGGGTCACCGAGTTGTTGTCCAGCACCCTGAGCAGCTTCACCTGGAGCTTCATCGGCATCTCGCCGATCTCGTCGAGCAGGAGGGTGCCGCCGTTGGCGACCACGAAAAGACCCTCCTTGTCCTCGTTGGCGCCGGTGAAGGCGCCCTTCTTGTAGCCGAAGAGCTCGCTCTCCAGAAGGGTTTCCGGAATGCCGCCGCAGTTGATGGCGACGAAGGGCTTCTCGGCCCGCTGGCTGAGATGGTGGAGCGCCCGGGCGACCAGCTCCTTTCCCGCGCCGCTCTCGCCGTAAACGGCCACGGTGCTGGGGAGTCCCGCCACGCGCCGGACCATGGAGAGCACCTCCAGGAAGGCGGGGCTCTTTCCGACCATGTTTCCGGGGCTGCTGCGGTGGGCCTGGTCCTTTCGGAGGGCCTCGTTTTCTCGGCGGAGGTTGCGCTCGGAGATGACCCGCGCCACGCGCAGGCGGATTTCATCATTGGAGCGGAAGGGCTTCTGGACGTAGTCGGCGGCGCCGAGGCGCATGGCCTCGACGGCCGTCTCGACCGAGCCGTGGGCCGTGATGACCACCACGGGCATGCGCGGGTCGTTTTCGCGCATCCAGGCGAGGAGGCGCAGGCCGGCGTTGCGGTCGCCCCCCATGTGGAGGTCGGTCATGGCGGCGTCAAACTGCACGCCGTCCATGGCGGCGCGGGCCTCGTCCTCCCCGGAGGCGCAGTGCACCTCGTAGCCCGCGCTTTCGAGCACGATCTCGAGGAGTTCGCGCATGCTCAGCTCGTCGTCAACGACAAGCACACGGTGTTTAACCGTCACGCTTGGGTTTCCTCCGGGCCCGACGCCGCCGTCCGGCCGGTTTCGTCGCCTTCGGGCGCGCCGGGAAGGGCCCTGGGCAGGCGGACGACAAAGGCCGCGCCCCCCCCCGGCCGTGTCGCGGCCTGTATCGTGCCGTCATGCACCGTCGCGATCCTGCTGCAGACCGCGAGGCCCATGCCCACGCCGCGCTCCTTCTCAGTATAGAACGGCTCGAATATCCGCGCAACTTTGTCCGGCGGGATGCCGGGGCCGCAGTCCTCGAACCGGATCTCCACCGAGTTTTCCCGGGGCTGGATCACAATGTCCAGGCGCCCCTCGCCCTTCATGGCGTCGGCGGCATTCTGGCAGAGGTTGATGAAGAGCTGGCGCATCTGGGTGGGGTCGGCGTGGATCTCCTGCTCCCCGGACTCCGCACGGACCTCCACCCGCAGCCCGGGGTGGCGTTTCTCGAAAAGGTCGCGCATTTCCCCCGCGAGCGCGGCCGGCGAGACCGCCGCGCGGCGCAGTTCGGGGTTGCGCGCGAAGTCGAGGAAGCCGGCGACCACCTTCTCCAGATGGTCGGACTCGCGCAGGGTGATCGCCGTGAGGCGCTCGGCGGTCTGGGGGGGCAGGTTGCCCCGGCCGAGCTCCTCCATGGCCCCGCGGATCGAGGTCACGGGGTTGCGGATTTCGTGGGCAAGTTCGGCGGCCATCTCCCCGATGTACGCCATGCGCGCCTGGCGCATCATCTCCTTCCGGATGCGGTCCATCTCCGTGAGGTCGGTGAAGGAGACGATCAGGGTCTCCAGGCGCCCCCGCGCGTCGTACAGGTGGTTGGTGCTGAGGCCGAGCAGGCGCACCCCGCCCTTGGGCGTCCGGACGGCGCACTCGTAGCTCAGGAAGTCGCGGCCCTCGCGGAGCGCGGTGACCACGGGGCACTCCGAGCCGTCCTCCGGGACCAGCGCCGTGTCCACGGGGCGGCCCCGCAGGCGCGCCTCGTCAATGCCCAGGATGCCGCAGGCGGCGCGGTTGGCCCCCTCTACGGCCCCGTTGCGGCCCACGAGGAGGAACCCCCCGTTCATGTTGTCCAGAATCTCCCGCTGGAACTGCTTCATCCGGCTGATGCGGAGGTTCCAGTAGCCGCTGATGAAGGCGGCGCAGAAGAGGGCCACCCACTGGAGGGAGAGGTTGTACCAGTGCTCGACGGCCGATTTCTGCGGCAGGGTGCTGTCGAGGGACATCCAGAGCAGGAAGGCGGCCGCGCCCACGGAGAAGAGGAACCCCTGGGCGAGCCCGAGCAGCACGCCCGCCTCGAGCACGACCACGAGCAGCAGGAAGACGAAGACGCTCTCCTGCCCCCCCGTGAAGCTCACCGTCGCCGCGACGACGCTGAAGTCGAGCAGCATCTGCGTCCAGGTGAGGCCGGGGGTGACGTGCGAGGTGGCGCGCAGCGAGTAGAGGTAGGAGACGCCGCAGACCGCGGCGGCGAGGTAGATGCCGATAAGGATGTTGTAGGCGAGGTCGTCCCGGACAAGGGTGTGCGCCCCTGCGGCGATCAGGAGGATGGCGGCGGCCCGGCCGAGTCCGGCGAACCAGAGCCAGGAGGGGGGGCCGTCGTACACCGGGCGCAGGAATCTCCCCGCCCGGAGCAGCAGGGGGCTGTCCCAGAGGGGTTTCCGGCGCCTGCGGCCCCTCATGCGGCGCGCTCCCCGGCGCCGCCGGCCGCGCGGGGCGCGCTCAATCCCGGAGCCCCTTCTCGACGAGATTCTGGAGCCCCTCCGGGTCCATGGTGCGCTTGAACGCCATGTCAGGGGTGATGATGCCGCGGCGCATGAGGCGGTAGAGGGACTGGTTCATGGTCATCATCCCCTCGCCCTTGCCGATTTCGATCATGGAGGGGATCTGCTCCAGTTTTTCGGCGCGGATCAGCGAGCGGATGGCGGCGTTGGGGATCATGATCTCCATGGACAGGACGCGGCCGAGGCCGTCGGCCCGCGGAATGAGCTGCTGCACCACCACGCCCTCAAGCACGAAGGAGAGCTGGGTGCGCACCTGCGCCTGCTGGGCCGAGGGGAACACGTCCACGATGCGGTTGATGGTCTGGAGCGCGTCGTTGGTGTGCAGCGTGGCGAAGGCCAGGTGGCCCGTCTCCGCGACGGTGAGGGCGGCCTGGATCGTCTCCGGGTCGCGCATCTCGCCGATGAGGATCACGTCGGGGTCCTGGCGCAGGATGCGGCGCAGGGCCTCCGAGAAGCCGTTGGTGTCGGCGCCCACCTCGCGCTGGTTGATGATGGACATCTTGTGCGAGTGGAGGTACTCGATGGGGTCCTCGATGGTGATGATGTGGGTCTTGCGCTCGCGGTTGATCTTGTCCAGGATCGCGGCGAGGGTGGTGGATTTTCCGCTGCCGGTGGGGCCGCAGACAAGCACGAGCCCCATGGGCCGGTGGGCGAAGTCGGAGATGACCCGCGGGAGCCCCAGCTGCTCGAAGGAGAGTATCTCGAAGGGGATGGTGCGGAAGGCGGCGACGACCGAGCCGCGGTCGCGGTAGACATTGAGGCGGAACCGGCTCAGCCCGTCAATGCCGAAGGACATGTCGCACTCGCGGGTGGCCTCGAACTCGGCCACCTGCTGCTCCGTCATGACGCTGTAGATGAGCTCCTGCGTCTGGTCCGGCGTGAGGCGGCGGTATCCGGGAAGCGGCTCCACCGAGCCGTGCACGCGGATCATCGGGGGGCCGCCCACGATGATGTGCATGTCGCTGGCCCCCTCCTGGATCATCTTGGTCAGCAGCTCTTTGATGCTCAGACTCTCGGGCATTGGGCGTCCCTTCTCTTCCGCGGTCACATGGGGTTACAACAGGGGGGGGTCAGTCGGCAATGGTGTGCTCCAGCACCTGCTCGAGCGTGGTGAGGCCCTGGGCCGCCTTGGAGAGGGCGTTCTGGCGCAGGGTCTTCATTCCGCACTGGATGGCCATCCGCTTGATGTCCTGCCCCGCGGCGCGCTGCAGGACCAGCGGCTGCACCTGGGGCCAGTTGAGCATGGCCTCGATCACGGCGACACGGCCCTTGTACCCCGTGTCCTTGCACTTGGGGCAGCCGCGCCCGCGCACGAACTGCGGCTCGGGGATGTAGTCGAACGGCTGGTACTGGAAGCGCTCAAGCGCGTCCGGGGGCACGGTGATGGTCTCCTTGCACTCCGGGCACACCCTCTTGAGGAGGCGCTGGGCCGCCGCGAGCGCCACGGACGACTGCACCAGGAAGGGCTCGACCCCCATGTCGATCAGACGGGGGAAGACGCCCGAGGCGTCGTTGGTGTGCAGGGTGCTCAGGACGAGGTGGCCTGTGAGGGCCGCCTTGACGGCGACGTCGGCCGTCTCGCCGTCGCGGATCTCGCCGACCATGACGATGTCGGGGTCCTGGCGCAGGATCTGGCGCAGGGCCTCGGCGAAGGTGAAGCCGATCTGCTGCTTGACCTGCACCTGGTTGACGCCGAAGAGCTCGTACTCGATGGGGTCCTCGACCGTCACGATGTTGGTGTCCACCGTATTGAGCTTGTGCAGGGCGCTGTAGAGGGTGGTCGTCTTGCCGCTGCCGGTGGGGCCCGTCATGAGGATCATGCCGTGGGGCATGTCCAGCGCGTGGTGGAAGGCCTCGGTGGGCTGCGGCTCGAACCCCAGCTTGTCGAGGTCCAGGGTGAGGCTGCTCTGGTCGAGGACGCGGAGCACGACCTTCTCGCCGTATTTGCAGGGGAGGAAGGCGACGCGGAAGTCGATTTCGCGGTTGTTGTATTTGATGCGGAAGCGTCC
>ERZ795055.3128-NODE-3128-length-12236-cov-3.988343_pt1 | contig 12236 bp, 5 predicted proteins | sample MGYA00375139_ERZ795055 | MGnify/ENA primary metagenome ERZ795055 (study PRJEB30184, sample SAMN05720283) | anaerobic digester metagenome | isolation source: active sludge of municipal wastewater-treating anaerobic digesters | place: USA | collected 2015-01-23 ...
CTTGGATTTGGACGCCTTGGCGCGGGATTTTACCATCAACGCGGTCTACTACGACCCCACCACCGACATTGTTCACGATCCGATCGGTACAGGGCTCGCAGATTTGGAAGAAAAAAGAGTGCGGTTTGTCTGCGATCCGGGCGAGGCGCTCGTAGAACCGTGCATGGTGGCCCGGTGGATCAAGTGCATGTCGAAGGACGGGTTTCATTCGGATAGTCATGCGGACGAGGTTGCGGTCCGCAATGCGTTGGTTAAATACGCCGGCGAGATGGACGAGCCGACCCGCATGCGCTTTATGGACCGTATGACCTGCTCCGCCGCAAAGGCTGAGGAGCGCGTGAAGAAGATCTTTCCAGGCGATGGCGAGGCCTTGGCGGCGATCCGAAGCATCTACGGGCAGCCATGAATTCGTAAGGGTAAGCAACCGCGCTGGCCCCCCTTTTCGCGACTGAGCGACAGGGTTAACAGCACCCTTTGCGGGCCATCGGGGGAGGGGATACACTCCCCGTACCCATGCCATTGCCAGCCCACCTAGAAGCCATTCGCACCCGTGTCGAGGGTTACGCTCGGGAGTTTGGCCTCGACTTTTTTGACACCGTGTTCGAGTGCGTGTCGTACGACGAAATGAACATGATCGCCGCGTACGGTGGCTTTCCGACACGCTATCCCCATTGGAAGTTCGGCATGGAGTACGAGCACCTGGGGAAGAGCTACACCTACGGGTTGTCGAAGATTTACGAGCTCGTCATCAACAACGATCCGTCGTACGCCTATTTGATGACCTCGAACGCCGACGTCGACCAGAAGCTGGTGATGGCGCACGTCTATGGGCACGTGGATTTCTTCAAGAACAACTTCGCGTTCGCCCACACCAACCGCAAAATGATGGACACGATGGCGAACCACGGCACCCGCGTGCGCCGCTACATCGATCGTTACGGTGTCGAGAAGGTGGAAAGCTTTATCGACCGGGTGTTGTCGATTGAGAACCTCGTGGATCGCCATGCTCCATACATCAAGCGTCGGGATGATCGGCCGGTCGAGGTCGACCGGGATGCCGAAATTATGGACGTGCCGCGGTTAAAAACCGACCGCGAGTACATGCAGCGTTACATCAACCCGCAGGCGTTTATCGATGAGCAACGCAAGCGACTGCAGGAGGAACGTGAACGGCAGCGGCGGTTCCCAGAGCACCCTGAACGCGACGTGATGCAATTTCTGCTCGAAAATGCGCCGCTTGAGAGCTGGGAACATGACATTTTGGCGACGCTTCGGGACGAAGCGTACTACTTTGCGCCGCAGGGCCAGACCAAAATCATGAACGAAGGGTGGGCCTCCTTCTGGCACACCACCATCATGACGCAGCGGGCTCTCGATCCGAACGAGATCATCGACTACGCCGACCACCACGCGGGCACGATGGGCGTCCAGCCTGGTTCGATCAACCCCTACAAGCTTGGCCTAGAGTTGTTTCGCGACATCGAGGAGCGTTGGAACAAGGGGCGTTTCGGCAAGGAATGGGACGAGTGTGACAGTTTGGCGCGCCGCAAGGCCTGGGATACTCAGGCGGGACAAGGGCGTCAGAAGATCTTTGAGGTCCGCCGTCACTACAACGATGTCACTTTTATCGATGAGTTTCTGACGCCCGATTTTGTGCGTCAGCAGAAGATGTTTACTTACGGTTTCAACAATAAATCCGGGAATTGGGAAATCACCGACCGTGAATTCAAGGCCGTAAAACAGAAGTTGCTTACCTCGCTGACGAATTTTGGCCAACCCAATGTTCAGGTGGTTGACGGCAATTTCGAGAACCGTGGCGAGTTGTTGTTGAAGCATCAGTTCGAAGGTGTGCCACTCAAGCAAGATTACATGCGCGACACCCTGCGCAACCTTGCATCGATGTGGGCGCGGCCTGTGGGCATTGTGACGAGGAGCGACGATAAGCTGGTCTTGGTCCGCTTTGATGGCCAAGATTACAAGGAAACCGAAATCGAGACCGAGCCGTGATGTTGCGAGGGGTGCGGGCGGAGGGACTCCAATGGCCGTGCGGACGAGACAACCGATGTTGAAAAAAGAGCGCAAGGCGCGTGCGCCAAAAGTGATGCGTCATCCAACCACCTATGCGTGGAACCCACGAGTCGCTTGCCGAACACTCGAAGGTTCGGCGTTTGTGCTGGTGAACAGCACGATGGTGCGCTTGAACGAAGTCGGCAGCTTTATTTGGGAGCGGTTTGCTGAACCGGCGACGCTCGCGAGCGTGGTGGAAGCAGTGGTGACCGAATTTGCGACGACGGCTGCCGAGGCTCGTCGCGATGCCGAGGCTTTTGTGGCAGCACTCGTCGAGAAACAGGCTCTCGTGTCCGTGGACACGCGGTCAGAGGTAGGGAGGTCCAAATGAAGACGACCATCCGGTTGCGTTTCGGTTTGTTGTTCCTGTTGGGCTTGCCGTTCGGCTGTTCTGGTAGCTGCTCGGATGGCAAGGTCGTCGTAAATGAAGCCTCTATCTTGTTCACCTATCCGTTGGACGGTGAGTCGATTGGGCCGACTCAGGATGTGAATCCCTCCGCATTGGGTGTTCAGATCAACGTCTTGGCCGACGTGACTAACTTGGACACCGGCGACCCTCTGTACCTCTGGAATAGCACCGATGGCGCCACCCGGCGTGTGGAAGGCACCGTCGCCGATGGTCATGTCACCTTTCCGAGTTACACGCTGCCCAACGGCACGGCTACGCTTTATCTCGCCGTACCGCAGTGGGACGAGTCGATGGGTTGTGAAGGGCTACGTTGCGCCCGCGTGACCGTCACCGTGATGGCGGCCGAGTGCCAATTCAACACCCCGCGAAACGGTGACATTCTGACAGCCGAGGATCCACGCTACGTGGAAGCCAGCCCGTTGGATCCGTTTGAGATCGATGTGGTCTTAGATTGCGTTGGGGGGGCGATGGGCGACGTCGTTGAGCTGCGGGTTAATGCGGGCTTGGCTCGTACCGCTCAGTTGGACGAAAGCGGTCGCGTCACGTTTGCGCGTATTGCCTTGGCAGAAGGCCCCAACGCCTTGGCCGCGGTGCCAATGGTTGCCGGCGAGCCGGGCACCATCGCTAATGCCACCGTCACGGTGGACACCCCGCGCTGTTTGGCGGCGATCGAGCCGGTGGATGGCTCCATCTTGCTCGCCGTGGATGACGGCGACTTGAACTCGTCGAACGGCATGCAAGCCACCTTGGATTTGGTGACCGATTGTGATGCCGCTTCTACGATAACTCTGTATCTGCGTGGGCCAAGCGATGCTGAGTTTGCTGCAGTGACGCTCGCCACGGCGCCAGCGGTGCTTGCGGATCCTCTCGGCAGCCGCTTCCGTTTGCGCGATGTCACACTGCCTGAGAGTGCCCTGCCCGAGGCGTTTGACGTGCAAGTCATTGGGGTCGTACAGGAGGCTGGCGGCCAAGCGGGCGCGACGGTGCCCAATCGGTATTGGATCGACTCGGCTTCGCCTCTGCTCTTGTCGTATGCGCCCAACAACGGCCAATGCATTGGCCCGACTGGCGATATCTATCCGGAAATACCCGGGATTCAGACAGATGGCTACGGCCTGGTTTCGGGTGTCGAGGATGGCGCCGAGGCCTGGATCACGGTTTCGACGGCAGACGAACCGGCGCCTAGCTGCGCGAGTGATGCAGAATGCAACGCACCCCTGCTATGTCGCGACGGTGCTTGCCGAAGTGTTGGCACGGTGTCAGGCGGCACCTTCACTGTTGCTCAAGTGCCTCTGCTCGCGGGCGATGCCGTCATCGTCTCTTTTGTCGTGCACGACCTGGCGGGTAACCCTAGCGCCGCGGCTGACGCCACGATAGCTGTCTACGAAACCGCGCCGACGTTGACCATCGTTTCCCCTACGGATGGTGCTGGCCTTGGGGCCTCCGCCGACCTGGATCCGCTTGAGCCCGGATTACAGTATGCGGTGCATCTGTCGTTTACCAATGTTGTCGCGGGAACTACCGGCGCCATCATCACTGACGAAGCCAGCTTCGCGATTGTGCCGTCCGCTGGCGCTGCCACCACCGGCGACTTCACGGTCGACTTGAGCGACGGAGCGCATACCTTGAGTGCGCGTATTACCGACTCGTGCGGCAACGTTGTTGAGACACCGACGATTGGGCTGTTGGTCTCCTCGGAGCCGCCTCTCGTGGCCGTGACACCCTATGTGGCCGACAACTCCGTATGTGCGCCTCATGATGAAATAGCTTGTGCAAGTGCAACCGGCTGCATGTGGAATGCGACGGGAACAGCAAGTTGTGTTGCCGACTACAGCGCCCGCCAGAGTCTGTTGGACGGTGCCACCTTGCGCAATGGCCTGGTGGATTTGGAGGTCGTCACGGGTGTGGGGGTCGGCCCCGACCGCAGCGTGCAGGTCTCGCTCTATCCCAGCTTTGATTTCATTGATGGCGTTCGCCAGTGCACGGGATTGGCTACCGATGGCCCCAGCGCCATTGTACCCGCCACCGCGGTGGGGGCCTTGCTCATTGATGTGCCGTTGGTTTCGGGCCCCAATTGTTTGTTGGTCACGGCAGACGACACGATTAATCCGTTGTCCGTTGTGATCGTTTTGAATCGCAAAGACAGCGTGCCTGGGATTGCCATCACCAGCCCTGCAGCGGGTACGGTGACCGACAGCAATGACACCTTGCCTGGCTTTAACCAGACCGTCGTCGTTGCGTTGGACAGCGCAGACACCACCGACGGCACGCTGACCCTTGCTTACAGCGCGGGTCCGGTTTCCAATTCTGAGTCGCTGCCGATGGTTGCGGGTGCAACCACGACGACATTTACTGACGCCAGCCTGCCCTATGGGACCATCACGCTGACGGCGACCTATGTTGACCAGTATGGCAACAGCGCAATCAGCGCCGCCGTGGTGATTGTTGCGGCGTCGCCCGGCCCCGAAATTATCATCACGTCACCCGTATCTGGCGCACAGCTTGCGAACGCGGCTTTTGTGGCGCAAGTCACCTACATTGGTGGCGGTACGCCAGGGGCGCTCACGTGCGACTTACTCGTTGATGAGGTGATCAACGGTGCGGCGGTAGCGTGGCCGGATCCGGTAGCGTCTCCGCTCACTATGGATACGGCTACAGACGTTGCCGACGGACTCCACAACATTCGTGTGGCATGTGGGTTGGGTACCACTCAGACGGTGCAGGTGACCTTTGATGGCACGGCACCCGCGACACCAGTCCTTCGCAACGAAGATCCCCCGGGGTCTGGCAAGTTGGACTTTACGACACCAGGTTACGTAAACCTGCTCACCGCCGATACCTCAGCCCAGGCAGGGTTGCAGCATAGCGTGGACGTCCTTGTAACCACTGGCGGTCAGAACGCCGTTGGCTGGGTGGTGACCCTGGTCGTGACGCCCAGCAACACCGGTACGCCGACAAGCTATACGCACACAATTGCGGGCAGTGGCGACCCGATCCTTGTCACCTTCAACAACGTCAACTTTGGCTTTGATACCATCACTAACAAGCTCGGGACCTTGGCGTTTTTGGCAACCGTCACCGACGTTGCTCAGAATGCCAGCACAGCGGCTACGGCGACGTTGCCAGTGGATTTGGATCCGCCGGTGTTGGTGCAGACAAAACCGGATCCCGCCAAGCTCAAACTCACACGTGCAGACGACATCAACAGCGATCCGACTTATGTCGAGGTGCGGTTTGAATATGCCGTGACTGGGGCGACCGGGAGCGTGTCTTTCGGTTTGAGTCCCATTCCTGTGAACAAAGTTGAAGCGGACTTTCCAATGCTGCTGCCGGTTGCCACCCCTCCTGTGTCGACCAGTACGCTGTCCTTGGCCGATAACGTCTATGTTGCGGTTGCGACGGCAGTAGACGCGGCAGGCAATACGACAACGCCCCTGGTTTACAACTTTGAAGTCTACGGACTCGAACCTCGGGTCAATTGGGCAATCGCCCCTGTCATTCCCTACATCAACCGTAGTCACGACACCGATGGCGCTACCAGCGGAATCCAGGTCGGCATTGGCTACAACGTGGTCGGTGTTCCAGGTGGAACGAAGCTGAAGATCTGCTCCTCCGTTCCAACGGCAGGCGCTGTGGCGACTTGTGGGGCCCCGCCCGATGATTTGAATTGCTGCCGCTGGCACGCCGACGGGAGTGAGCGCACCGACTTTGCCAGCACCGATCTCGCGGCGGGCGTGGTGGTCGCGACTGCATTTTTATCGGGCACCGTTACTGGGAGTACCGCACTCTTGTCGGGTGTGAGCCTCGCTGACGGTGTTCAGGACCTTCATGCAGAAGTCATCGAACCTGACCGCGATCCAAGCATCTACTCCTTGTTCCGTACCTATGAGGTGGACAGTGTGCCACCCGCCGTAACCTCGTTTGTATTCAGCAATAACAGCACCGCCAACGATCCGGTGGGTGCCCTACGCTTGGGCCCCAGCGAGCAGGCTGTCGTGACCGGCAAGCTGCGCACGATGGTGACCGTGGAGGTTGCGGGCTCCGCGGACGGGCGGGCTGTGACCGTGACGAGCGACGTCCCAACCGCCAACACCGTGGTGAGCGCGGCGGGTACGACTTTAAGCGGCGGCGCGGCGACCTTCACCCTCGACCTTGCAGAGGGTCGGCAGACCTTGATGGTGCACGTCAGTGACCCCGCGGGCAACGTCAACACCGCGACCAGCAATCCCGTCGCGGTGCAGGATGTGGTGGTGGATTTTACGCCGGGCACAGTGTCGCTGTCTGGGCCGCTGCACGGTTCGGCGCCCTATACCTCGGCCGACGGTACTGTGGATACGCATGGTACGCCTACGGCCAGCGATGACACCCTCGGCGTCGCTATCACCGTGTCGGTGGGCGACAACCAAACCTTGGAGAGTGCCAAGGTGACGTTGCGCTCGTACAGCGCAGCGGTTGGGGGCACGTTGTTGTCCAGCCAAGAGGTTACGTTGGCACACGGTCAGGTCACGGCCGATTTCGCGGCTTTTCCGCTGTTTGCCGGGTTGAACTATCTGGTGGCCGAGCTAACGGATGCGGCCGGCAACGTGACCACGACTGCCCGTGTTATGTACCCAGCCGATTTCTACGGCCCGGATCTCTTGTTGCAGGCTTGGACGGGACGCAGCGGGACGCCCGTGGTCCTCGATTGCGCCACCCAGGGTTCGCCCTGTCTTGGCGACTACTTGGATCCGACGGCTGGCAACAACGGCCGGGCACGCTTGGATTTTCTCGGTACCGACGCCTACGCGTTAAGCCCAGCGACAGGCGGCACCGACCTGCGCGTGGCGATCACAAGCGCCGTGAATAGCGATGTCTCGCTTGAAACTGGGGCGTCGACCATCTTGTTGGAATCGCGAGTGGCAGGCTCGGTCGTCGCGTTTGCTCCGGTATACGAAAGCAGCGGCAGTGTGCCTGGCGCGGTTGCCTTGACCTCCTATGACCAGCTTGCGGGCATGGGCCCCTACGCGCTGGATCCGGGGGAGGTGCGCGAGGTGCGCTTGGTGGCGCTCGACTCGAACAACAACCGTTCGGTGTCGCAAAGCATTTTCCTACGACTCGACCTGTCAGGTGTGATTGTGACCGTCGAGCGGTTGAGCAACACGCTGGTGGCGACTGGCGACATGTTGGCCGATGACAAGTTCTTTGGTCCTATGGCCAACGTGGCAGCGGCGCCCATATTCCAGACGCATTTCCGCGTGCATGTCACGCCTCTGGGCTCCGGTGTGCCGGTGGTGTTGGACGTCGACCTCGCAGTGAACGGTAGCAGCATGGTGAACCAACCCGTTGCCGGTGGCGTGGCCGATTTCCTGAACACCCAACTCGTGACCAGCCCGCATCCTGGTGATCGGTTGGCGGCCAAGTTGAATACCGTCAGCGTGACCGTGAACTGCTTGGGCTTACCCAGCTGCGGTGGGGCGGAATATCTTGATATTGTTGCAGATTTAGACCCGCCAAGCTTCCAGTTCGATCGCTGCACGCTGTGCAACTTGAACGTGCCGCTTGTGGGCGCCAGCGTGTGCGCTTCAGCCTGTCCGGATACTGGCGCCTTTGACGGCGATACCAATGCCAACATGGTCGGCTCGGCATCGCCCGCTATTTGGAATGCAGCCCGCGACCAGGACAGCAGCCCCGGTAACGGCTTTACGATTCTGAGCGCGGTCAAACCGCTCAGTGTTCGAGTTTTGGGCTTGGAATCCGGTCAGCAGGTTTCTCTCACCAGCAATCAAGGTGGGCTGACGGGAGCCTCGGTTGCTGCGGGTGCCTGCTCCGGTGTCAGTTGTGCTGCGACCGTTACGTTTGGCAATTTGGGTGTGCCGAGCCTGAGCGGAACGCTGTCGCACCAGATTCAAGTGAGCTTCACCGACAGTTCGGGCAACGTCGCTGTGGCAGACCCAGCGCGCGGCGCCGAGACACTGTACGCACGCACCGACGTTGTGGCACCAGGAAGCGCGACGGCCACGGTTTGTATTGGTGGCTCAACCACGCCCACCGGCGTGTCACCGCCTGAAAGCGATCCGGCAACATACGAGAATCCGGCGTGCACAGCGAAGTGCGTGGCGACCTCCGGATGCGATCGACGCAAGGGCAAAGCTACATTGTATTGGCAAGCGCCTGCCGAGGACGGCGCGGCTGGCAGCAAGGTGACGAGCTACCAAGTGCTGGTTGCTGCGCGCGGCGTTTCTTACAGCGGTACGACCTACACGCAGTGCGCTACGCTCGATCCCACAGCGGTGGAGCAGACCGTCACGGTAGCGGCGACCGCGAACCCGGGGGCCGAAGAGGTTGCGACAATTGTCGACCTCTATCCGCATCGCGCCTACTGCTTTGCTGTGCTGGGTGTGGACGATGTTGGCAACCGCGCGAATGTCTCGGGCGTGGGCGTGGAACGTTCGCTACCGCTCGTCAACTACCCGAATGTGGTGGCATTCAACCCGGTCAGCCAAGATGATTCTGCCGCGGGTGGCGCGCTCTACGCGGGCGGTGCTGATTTTGGTAATCGAGCCGTGACGATCGGCGACATGGACGGTGATGGGCGTGATGATTTTGCCGTCGCGCAGCGCACGTCAGCATGGACCGTCTCCGTGTTTGTCTCGGGCCAGAGCACCAGCGTTCCGCATCGTGTTATTGCTGCGCCCTCGATTGCACCTGGTGGATTTGGCACGGCCATGGCTGGCGGCGATTTCGACGGTGATGGTCGGGCGGATTTGGCTATCTGCGCAACAACAGCGACTGCACCCGGCCCTCTTACCAACGCTGGGGCCCTGTTCCTGTACTACGGAATCGCGTCCACGGGCTTACGTGGTGACGTCAACAGTGCCGATACTACGCTTCCAGGCATTTACCCGGATGTCGCAGTCTTTGGACCTGCGGGGGCGTATTTTTGTGACAAGGTGGCCATTGGAAATATTGATGGTCTGAGCGGCCAGGATCTCTTGGTGTCAACATCGAGTGGTGGGAACCGCGACAAGGTCTATGGCTTCTTAAGCACCGGCCGGAGCCGATTCCCTGGTGGGCCGCCTACGGCAATCATTGCTCTGAATCTAGACCAGGAAGCGACGCCTGGTATTGCCAACCGGCCTGACTTTGCCTTGCGCTCTAAGCTTGCGGGCTTCAGCAACTTCCCGATTTCAATCGCGCTCGCGGACGTTGATGGAGATGGACTCAAGGATGTTGCGGTTGCAGATAGCACAGCTGCGCATGATGGGATCGGCACGTGTACGAGTTGCGGTGAAGTCTACATTTATAAGGGTGGCGCTGGGCTGGCTGGCGAAATGGACGCCCCTGATGCCGCGCCCAGCCCAGTGATGCATGTCCTGCGTTACGTGCCGGCACAAAACTTTGGCCAAAACATGCTTGCTGTTCCTGCGCCTCTGTCACCCGCAGACAGTGCGGATTGGCTGCTCGTTGAAATGGCTGCGACGTTCGAGGTCATTGCATTCCGTGGGACGTCAATCGGAGCCACGCCGGGCATCACGCCTGCAGTGTATCCGGCGAACGGGTTGAAGAATGGCAGCGGTGTGCCCGACGCAACTCTGTATTCGCGACTGGACAAGCTTGACTGGCAAGGGGTCGCGGTGCCTCGTTTTGGCGACTCGATGGCTGTGATCGGTGACTTGGATGGTCACGGCGGTGTCGACATTGCTATTGGTCCTGCATATCCGACACCCACCGGGCGGTATGCGGTGGGGTTGTATTCGCTCGACCTTGTTGACTACGGTTTTAAGAAACGCGCATTTTTCTATGGCACCGCTGGTACCCGCGGATTTGGCGCCGCAGTCTTTGGTGTGAAGAACTTCGTTTCAGCGGCGGTTCCACCGGAAATCCAACTTGGGATTACCAACCGTTCCGCCACTGGCAGCGTTTACCTATTCCGATAGTTGAGGGGCAAAATGCCGAAAAAGCCAACCCATCAAGTCCGACGTGATCGCGTACCTGAACGTCGGGTCTATGTTGCGCCAGCGATCGTAGAGGCGCAAACGTTTGATTCGTCGTTGCTTCTGACCTGCGACAAGTCCGACGAGCCTTGTGAGAACCTGGTGCTAGCTGTGACCTAGGCCGTTGGCTCGACGCTCGTGAACGAGATCGGATTCGGCGGATATCCGGCTGTAGCGGCACACTCTCATGGATGGCTGCAAGGTCGAGGGGTTTTCCTCTAGAGCCAAGGCTGGACATTGCTTGCAAGACGCTAAGAATGCGCAGCTCTTGCATGCGTCGGCGTCGTCGCGGCGCAGGGCGCGGGCACGTCTGAATTCGGGGCTTGTGCGGAAGATCTCAAGGAGCGTGGATCTGCTAAGGTTGCCGGCCGCCTGTGGCCAGTTGGCACAGGGGCGCACGTCTCCAGAAGCGGCGACGAACGCCATGGTCTCGCCAACGTTGCACGGCCGATCGCTGCCCTTGAGCGTGCGGGGTGAGCGCGGATGGCGGCGAAGTGCCTCCGCCGCAACGAGGACGTCTGCGACGGAGGGGTCGTCAGCTAGAAAGCTGAGCGTGTCGCGACAGCCATTCTCAGAGCCGCTGATTCTGGCGTCGATGCCAACGGCGAGACCGAGCCCGGTGGCATATGTCATGACGCCCGGGACTGCCGTCGCGTTGACGTTCAGTACGGGGCAAGCGATTTGGACCTCGACACCCAAAGAGCGCAAGCCATGCAGCGTGGCCAGGGTCTTCTTGTGCGAGCCTATGGAGTTTGTGACCCTGTCGTGGATCTCCGGCTCCATCGCATAGAGGCTAAGCCGGACCCGTTGTATGCCGCTCTGGGCTATTTGCTGCCATTGTGCGAGACCCCACAGAGTGCCCGAGCTGAGCAGCGTGACGAAGAGGTGTCGTCGGCGTGCGTGGGCAATCAGGTCAAAAAGGTCATCGCGAAGGCCGATTTCGCCGCCGGTGAATCCTAGGAACATGCCGCCAGCGTCCGCGAACTCGTCGATGACGCGTGTGACCACCGGGTAACTAAGCGTCTCTGGCTTCTGGTGGTCGACGTAACAGTGTCCACAGCGCAGGTTGCATGTCGCGATCAGCTCGATGGTGAGGTTGGCAGGCGCCTGATTCTTTGCCACCGCATGCAAATATGACGCAAGCCTCATGAGCAGACGCTCGCAAGACATTGGCCAACAAAGCGGCGATTTTCTGTAGCATTGAGTGTCGCTCCAAGCGTAATCCAAGGCAGGCTGGTCGCTACCGTTTGTACCGTTGAAAACATTTGTTTCTCTAGCGTTGAGGTTCCAACAGGCATTGCGATGCACTGCACGAGGAGTGGCAGTGTGCCAGCAACCGATAACGGTGTTGCAGTGTTGACGGGGGATTTGGTGAGCTTCGTAGCCAACCCAATGGGTAAGTGTCGTTGCCGTCGTGGTGTGTTCGCGGTTCCAGAAAACGGCGTGGCGTGTGCCATGAGTTGGCCGTCGATAATCTTGATGGCGATCAATTCATCATTGATGACAGCTTGTTCGCCGAACATAACGCAGATCGTGGATTTTCCTGCCCCGCTGGGACCGACAAAGAGGACTGCCTTGTTGTCCACTTCGACTCCTGAGCAGTGCAGCAGCAGTGAACCTTCTGCGGCGAGCAGCGCGGCTACGATTGCTTTGAGGGCGCTTTGGATGCCCGCGGTCGGCCGTCCCGTCGTGCCATCAAAGGGCATCGGCACATAGAGAACCTCGCCGGCGCGGGATTGTAGGTTGACTGTCAAGTCGTAGCGTCCCTCTGCCGTGAGCCTAATGAT
>ERZ795055.3129-NODE-3129-length-12235-cov-4.724384_pt1 | contig 12235 bp, 8 predicted proteins | sample MGYA00375139_ERZ795055 | MGnify/ENA primary metagenome ERZ795055 (study PRJEB30184, sample SAMN05720283) | anaerobic digester metagenome | isolation source: active sludge of municipal wastewater-treating anaerobic digesters | place: USA | collected 2015-01-23 ...
ATTCCATACTTATCGCTTGTCCGTTTTGGGGAGTAATGGTTTTGGCTAAACCTGATGGATAATAATCGTAAGTAACCGTTTTGCCGTTTACCGAACTTTCGGCAACCTGTCCGGCTGCATTGAGCGTGGTAGTTTGCGATCCTTCGGGGGTTGTTACCGAAGTTGAATTACCGGAATAGTAGGTAGTGGTTGTGCCCAATGGCGTGGTAACGGTATTCAGTCTGCCATCGGTATAGTATGCATACACAGCATCCCATGCCGAAGGTTCGCTGCCGAATGTAGGCGCCGATACTTTATCCACTTTCCCATCCGCCCTATATTGTGTAAACACACGGCTTTTATTTCCTTTGAGCCCGTAGGATTCCTTAACTATTTCGCGCTGTAACCCATCGAACCAGGTATATACCGGCGCCGAACCCGAGCTACCCTGATACACGTAAAACCTTGCACCGAAAGCATTATCGGGCGACGCCCATTGCACGACATTTTGGATATAACCATCGGGGTATGAGGTGGCGATTAACTGTCCCAACCCATTGTAGCCGTATGTAGTTGTTCCTATCCTGTTGGATTCGTAATTCAGCAAACCGGTATTGGGGTACCAAACGTAGTTTGTAGTTTGACCCAATACATCGGTTTTCGAATCGATATACCGACCGGAGCTGTTTAAAGTAATGGTACTGTGACGGGTAATCCCATTGGCTGTGACTTCGGTGCGGGTGGGTATGCCGTACACATTGGTCCACTCTTTGTATTCGATGATTTGTTGGTTCACATCTCCTTCATCTATTATTTCGCTGGTCAGGTTGCCTTTGGTATCGTAAATATATGAATTTATATGAACTATTGAATCGTTTCCTGCGAAATTTACAAGACGTATTTTTTCAGGTTTATTGGCACACCATGACCCACTCTGCACATAACTACTGGTTTTAGTGGAAAAAACTTCATCACTCCGGGAAGTTTTAATTTTTGTAACATTACCGACGGAATCAAAAGTGAGGTAATCGGTTTTAGTTATCAGATTATTCAGGTTATCGCTGTTAACCGATTGCTTGGGTATCGAATAAATTATTTTATCTGTTTTGTAATTGGTGTAAGAGTTTTGAATACTCGAAACAGGAGTACCCGATAGAGTGCTTACCACGGTTGATACCGAAAGGGGTAAATAAAGCGATAAATCGATTTCGGAAAACGAAACAACTTTCCTGTTACTTGCGGCATTGCTTGTGGTTTGAGTTTTGAAACCCAAAAACCCGCGCCCGGTTAACTGTGCCCGTGCTTCGGCGTAGGCAAATTCTGTAGTATTCATACCTCCCTGCCCGTTCGGTTCCGACACTTTGCTGACGCAATAAAGGGGTATTTGCACATCAACAACCGGATATACCGAGGTAGTTCCCTTAGTATAAAACGTTTTATTGTCAGGGGTGGTGGTGTATGTCAGGGGTTGGTAGTTTATTTCAGTTTTGATCCCCATGCCATTTGTAATCGACTTAATCAGGTTGCCGTCAAAATTATTATTAAAGGCATTCTGAATAAACACATAGTCTGTTTTACCCCACCCGTTGTATATATCCGAGCCGTAACTCAGCACATCCTGCCTTCCATCACCATCAAAATCGCCCGTAAAGTTGAATTTATTAAAGGTATAACTTTCGTCATAAGTTGTGAATGTTTTTGCAATAGCAAATGACGAACCTGTTGATGCGTACCAGGTAACGTCGGTTTGCGTAAAAACACCGGATGAATTATATACCGGGTCAACAATGATAATATCCGATTTGCCATCGCGGTTAAAATCGGTTACTATGCAATCTTCTTTGTCATTATTGTTACTTGTGTAATCCTCTTCGGTGGCAGTGATATTATTTAACGGTATGTAATCGAAACCAAAATTACCATCGTTGATTGCCAGTGACCAATTTGAATTACAGTGTCCGTTGATTATAAAATCCACTGCACCATCTCCATTAAAATCGCCTTTTTTTATGGTGCTTAAACCATTATTAAGCTTAGACCAATCATTATTTGATTCAATTTTTTCAAAAATAGCGGTTGGATTAACGATTATATTTTTGTTGCTGCCCTCATTTTCATAGATATAATACCGGGTGTCGGTTAAAATCATAAGATCGACAAGTCCGTCTGAATTAAAATCGGAACAAATGATTCGTTGCGGTACATCAGGGATACTAAATTGAATGGATACCCATGATTTACTGTTGTTTGCCAGCGTATAGCTAATTGCACCACTATATTCGTTTCCTGTTATTACTTTTTCAATGTATATAATTTCATCAATGCCATCATTATTAATATCGGCAATATTGTACGCAGGCAAGGTACTTGAATTCATTACGCGTTCAAGCGTATTTCCTCCAACAATTTTAAATTGCATTACATTATTGTTGGTTATGCTTAGCTGAGGTATAATCAATTCGTCTTTTCCGTCGCCGTTAATATCGCCGGTGAGTACACTTGGGTTAGGTGATTTAATGTCGTTGTAGGAGAATGCATCGCCAATTTCATGACTTTCGGCATTCGAAAACGAAAACTGACCATTACTTATTGATGTGTTAAAAATTTGTACATAATTTTTAGTTTGATATACCCCATTTTGATCAGCTATTTTAGCCGGATAGAAGTTAACCACATCATCAATTCCATCGCCGTTGGCATTAATTGTTTGCCAGTATCGGTCCGATTTGGATACCGGTTGCTGAGAATATGGTTCAGGGGTGTTAGTTAAGCCAATATTTATAACTTCGTTATTTACACCCCATTCAAAAACTGTAGGATTAAATTTTTCATTCCCTATTCCTGTTAACGAGATGTTTTCAAGATAGTATTTTTTATCTCTTTCACTTTCAGCATAATTCAAATCATATTGTTTTATTACGGGTGCATTAATCGGCTTAATTTGAATGTTTTTTAAAAGAAAATGATCGTTGAAAGATGCATTTGAAATATAAAAACTCTCTACCTGAATTTTTTCTACATAGTTGAATATTACGCTCATAAAAGGCAAACTGTTATTCGTGCTATTTCTTGTATAGTCAATTTGTTTAATCACAGTCTGAGGTTCGTAGCTATCATCGTACGAAATGGTCATATAGTTACCATTTGCATCGGTAATTTTAGTAATAACCCACTCCATATTCACCGTTTCACCATTATCTTCGGTAATGTAGTCGTGATTGCGTGCTGCCGTATATTCAATAATATCACCGGCTTTTGTCGATACTTTAAAATAACGTGGCCCCGTTGATTTGCTCACCCATTGGGTGTAGTTGGCCGGAGTATTGAACCAGATATAAGGTATGCTTCCAAAGGTTTCAATTTTGCTGAAGGTCTTATTTTCAGTTTCAAATTTTGATCCGGGAGTTGTATTCCATTCGTCTTTATGACCCGCTACTGTTGTATTAGGGTTTGCTGTTACCGTCATATTGTATTCAGCGGGTATAACACTGTTTGTTACAATTAACCGGTTTCCATCAAGCAAAAATAATTCATCATCAACATTTATTCCCGAGAAATTGTTATCACTGAATAAATTCATGCCGGTTCTGGTAATTGAAGACAAACCGCCAATATTCCATCCTACACCAAGCGGTCCATTTCCACCCTGACTATTATATTCTAATGATATATTGGGTTGTTTTCCGTTAATACCTGCAGGACATTCAATGGGTATGCTAAAGGTTGCAGCTCCTCCATTAACATTGAATCGCCCGGGAATACTACCCACAATACCTCCGTCGGCAGGATTGGATGTTATTGTGCCATCGGGCATGGCATAAGTATTTGAAGCAGGTAAAGGGGGTATACCTTTTTGTATTTTGGCATTGAAACTATTGCCTGTAAGGGCACTGTAACTGAACCCGGGTTTAAGCGAGATAAAGTCGTATGCCTTGTATTGTCTGGTTATTCCTGACTCATTCTTGTTTAATATATAGTTTGGTTCTTGCCCCCATACATTCATAGTCCATAGGATAAGCAAAAGGATAAGCACTTTCTGTTTACCAATATTAAAATTCCTGATTATTGGCATTGAGTATATATAGTTGATATGCATGATGATGTGTTTGAAGTTATGGTTTGAAAATTCAGACGTAATTTTTCCTGATAACTTTTCCAAAGTTGATGAACTTTGGAAAAGTTATACCTCAATAATAGGTGCTTATTTTTGATTTTTCTCTAATTGCTCTATCCTTTTTTGCTGCTCTATCACATACAGCGTCAGTTCCTCAATTTTCTGCAACAGTTTGTTTTGCATTTCGCCCATGTTCATGCCTTTTTCCTGTACTTCGGTAGCCGAAGGAATTAGGGGTAAGTGGCGGTTGGTTTTTACAAATTGCTCTACCTGTGTGAGTGGCATCAGGTTATAGGTTGGGTCGAAAACAAAATCGGGAACAAGCGCTCCGTCCATATCGATAATAACCGAACGGGCATGAATACCCCCCTTAACGGTAAGCAAAGAATCGGGGGTAGTAGTACCTATGCCTACTTTGCCGTTTATGTCTAAAGTTATCGAATGATTGGCATCGCCTAAACCACCACCATTATTGTCGTTGGTAAAGTATAATCTCGAATCGTTTGGTTTACTTCCAATAAGGGCTTTGGCTACTCCATTTTGCCAGAAGCTCATAGATGTTTCAGTATTTGCGTTTTGCTGTATTTGTAATGTGTTATTGCTCAAGAATGTAGTTTGAGACCCCGTACCGGTCATTTGCTTACCGTAAACATCTAATAAGGCTTTTGGACTATTAGTGCCAATTCCGACTTTATTACCAGAGATTGCCATCGTAGAATTTTGGGTTTGATTTCCAAACAACAATCTTCCATTGAGGTTACGATAACAAATATCACCCATTGAAGAATTTGTAAACCATTGAGTTGCATTTCCTGCATAGGCTATCCATGCGTTTTGTCCGGGACCTCCGCTACCAATACCGGTAGCCTTACCTGAAACGACAGGAAGATCTATCCAAGTGGTGTGCCCCGGAAAATCCATAATTTTAGTTTTATAAGTTGAACCTACTTCTATTGATTGGTTAACATTGAGTTTCCCAAATATATTAGCATTCCCTGCTACAGAAAGTTCACTTGTTACAATTAAAGGATTATCTGCAGCATAAATGACATTTATTGTTTTATAACCTGAAGTGTAAGGTGTAAATACAATGGTAGCAATTCCTGTTTGAGCAATTGTGCAAGTTGTTCCGCTACGAAATCCATTGGTATAAAAAATCATAGATGAACTTGAATTATCAAACAATGCAAATAGATCAGAATTAAGAGTACAATCTATTGAATAATTGATTCTTACTGCTTTATGTTCATTAATATTTATATTCCAAGTTTGAGGTATATTTGCATAACAGTATTGACTAAATGAAATAGTTCCAGCTTGTCCAAAAGTTGAAAGAGAAAAGAATGTAAGAAATATTGGAATTAGAATACTTAATTTGTTTCGTTTCATGGTATTATATTTTTTGGTTAAAAACATTATTAGAAAATAGTTTTTAGCAAGATTATTTATTAGATTTTAAATTTGCGACAACTTCATCAATTCTTTCTTTGCTCTTTTTTTCCTTCTGAACTTTTTGATCAGAAGTTAATAGGCTATCTATAGCCAATTGATATTCTCCGGTTGCTATTTCCATAAATGGATATGATGCTTCTTTGTTGCTCATTGATCTGGCTTCAATCAGTTTATCAGCATAAATTTTCGCTTTCTTTTTCAGTGTTTCTTTTTGATCCTTTGAGAGATTCAAATCTTTGTGCATGTTTTCGACCATTGCATTTGAAATATCGTCAGCCGTTTCGGTTTTCGGATTTGCTGCAAATAATAAACTTGAAAATAATAGAACGATCATTGTAAAGGTTATTAATTTTAATGTTTTCATAAGTAATTTATTTTTTAAGTGTTTATATTTATTCTGTTTTCAACCGCTTTCGGGGTTGTGAGTTGTGTCATTTCAGCGTATTTACCTACTTACCAGGTGATACAATCGCACGGTAGCCAGCAGCTGATGAGCGAAATCTTATTGTTTTATAATTTTATATTCAGTAAATTTATCACCATCCTGCACCTTTAAAATATAAAAAGCCACGGGGTAAGCCGTCATATCAATGGGATGGATGCCGGGTTGTACGGTTTTGTTTTGCAGCCGTTTTCCATCGGCATTAAAGAGCATTAAATGAATTCGGCTTTTGTCGTCGCCGCCGGTAATTTCAATATTTAACGCACCCTTGGTTGGGTTTGGGTAAACAGTTATGGTACGTTCGCCAATCATATCCTTCACTACCACACTATCGGTGGTTTCGGTATGTTGTTTGGCACCCGCTGAATTTAATGTAATCGTACGCGTAATGCGGTTTCCGGCTTGGTCGTAGGTGTACGATACTTTGTTCGATTGGGCAATAAGCCCAATGGGCAGTAGCAACAGTAGCATTAATGTGTTGATTTTCATATAATAGTTGTAAAAAGTTTTGTTTTTCTTCTGTTTTCAACCGCTGTCGGGGTCTTCAACCGCCGACAGGGTTGTGAGGTTGTGTCATTTCAGCGTATTTGCCTGCTTGCCACGCGATGTAATCGCGCGGCAGCCAGAGTATACCTTTAATGATATACTCCGACTTAAATTGTTTTTTATATTACCACCTGCATTATCGGTGAGTTATAAGCTGACGTACCCGCAGTAGTTACTACAGCAGACCTGAACCAGTAAGTGGTTTTTGGCGTAAGCCCCGTGAGTTCGACCGAGGCTTTGGATGTAACCTGTGCAGTTACCCAATCGGCATCAGTGGCTGCTGGTGTTTCGCCCGTGCTGTATTGCCATATGTACGATTTAGCGCCTTCCACAGCCTGACGATGGATAGTTACTGAACCTGATTTATCACCTAACTCCACACTAAAGTCGGGACGAACGGCAGGTGCAGGTTGTTTGGCTAAATGAAAACCTGCACTCAAAATAACAGTATCATCACCATCGGCTATACGGTCAACATATTTTGCCATTTTACGCATACTATCCACCCATTCCTCTTGTGTTTGATGTAGCAGGGCAGTTGCTTCCTTACCGCCACCTAATGCAGCCACACTGCGCGTTTCGAGTAAGGTGTTTTTAGCTTCCAGTTCATCAATACTTACATCAGGTGTAGGAAATTTCGGGTTATTTTTCATTTTACTGATTACACCTTTACCAAATTCGGTTTGTTGAGCTACCGGAATTCTCACAAAATCTAAAACAATTCGATCTTTCTTCATTTTTAATTCATTTTTAATTTTTAATACTTGTTTTATTTTTACTCTCTGTGACTAAATCAGAGTTTTTCTTTCTGCTTTTTTCAAAACAATCACTATTTGTTTGAAACATGCTTGTTTTTGTCGGAAACATGCATGTTTTCGTTGGATTCAAGCATGTTTTCGTTGGATTCAAGCATGTTTTCGTTGGATACAAGCATGTTTTCGTTGGATACAAGCATGTATTCGTTGGAATCATGGTTGTTTACGTTTGAAACATGGATGTTTTTGTCGGATACCTGAATGTTTTCGTCGGATACATGGATGTTTTTACCTAATACATGGATGTTTTAACCGAAAATGAGATTTTATCGCCATAAATCCCTTTTGTTTTTAGAAACCGGCAGATAGTATTCCTCTATCTACCGTTCGTACAGTTTAGGTTATTGTCATGAACAAACATATTTTATTTTTTAAACTAATTTTGTTGGAATCATAATTTCTGTAATATATAAATTCATTACAGGTGTTGTACTTTTTACATTAATCATACGTGGCGGAAATGTTATTATTGGTGGATCGGTTGCCAATAATTTAGTGTTTTGTACAATACTTTTTTGATTGAAAAATAATGTAGCTACAAAAGTTACTGCTGCAAGAGTAATAAAAATCTTTTTCATGGGGATAAATTTTTTAATTATTTATCCTACAAATAAATACAAAAAAAATCCGATATTTTTTGAAAATACCGGATTTATTTTGTATACAACAGCAATCAAATATAAATTTATATAACTGTTTTACAGCATATTAATGCTATAAAAAAATGCTCCTATGTATACATGCAATAATTAAACAAAAGAGAGCTAAAAAAAGGGTCAAAATTGACGAAGAAATTCAATTAAATTATCAGAAGTTTGTAAATTTAATTTATTCCGAAGGCGTGAACGCTGAATAATTATGGAGTGATTATTAATATTAAAAATAGTGGCTATCATTCCTGTTTCGAAATTAGCAAGAAGCAAACAACAAAATTTTATATCCCTTTCGGTTAAATTGGGAAAAATCTCTTTTAATCTAAACGTGAAATTATTATATTCCATATTAACATGAGTAATCAGTTCGTCGTAAAATGTATTGAGTTGATCTGTTAAAATATCAGTTGAGCCATCCTTCCACAAACCAGGTCGTTTGACTGTATTTTTTCTATACATATTTAAATTGGAGAGTAAAATTGATTGAAGGTGCAATTGTTTTTCGAGTAAAGCGTTGTTAACTTTCTCTGATTTCAATATTGCTGTTTCATTCGCTAACAATTGTTTTTGAACAACTATTTCATTTTTTTTAACTCTTAATTTCCAAAACATCATAATTACACTAAGAATACTCAAAACTAACAACGAAAATAATAATAGTAATCCCTTTTGTTTGTTTTTTAGTGACAGTGTTTGATTTACAATTTGTAAGCCCTGATATTTATATTTCTTTTCGAGTCCTGCTAAACTGGTTTCTATCTTTTTCTTATAAATCGAATCGGTTACAACACTAACTTTATTAGCAAAGAATAATGCTTTTGTTTTGTCATTTTCCATTTCTGCAATGGCTTGCCATAATCTGTAATAATCAGGAGCTATTTCGTGTAAGTTATCTACTTTATTCAGATAGTATCTTGCAGAATCTAATCTGTTGGTTTTAATATATACATCAGCGATCAGATAATATTTATTGCTATCATAAACATTGTTATTGGTTAATGGCACCTTATAGAAATACTTTAATGCTTCATTGAAATTCGCTTGTTGAAAATAAGCTGTACCGATATTTCTATATATGATCGATAAAAGTACCTTATTATTTATACTTGAAGCCACTTTTTCGGCATGCCTGTAATATACCTGAGCGCTATCAATTTTTGAAGTATACAAATAGCAGTATCCAATATATAAATTGCTTAAGATATTACTTTTTTTATCTTTGATTTGCTCAAAACAGTTTGCAGCAGATTTAAAATACGAAATTGAATAATTGTACTGTCTTTGATAAAACTGCATTAATGCTTTATCATATATTACACATCCTAATAACCTGTTGTTTTTTGATTTTTCGGCATATTCCATTGCTATAAACAGATTATTTGCCTGTTCTTCCAAATTTCCACGGTTTCGAGCTGTACGTGAATGATAAAACCAGGCATACCCGGCATGAAGTGGGTCTGAATTATCAAAATAATCGGTAGCTATACTAATTAAAGAGTCATTTTCAATATTTATTTCGTTTTTGTCTAAAGCCTGGCTCAACAACAAAGCGTATAAGGCACGATTGTGATTATCGCTGATGGTTTTTCCATTCAGTTTTCGGAGTATTTGTAACGCGGAGTCAGGAGCTATTTCAATAAGTTGTTCGGCGGTTTTCAACTCATTGAGCACAGGTGCAGTAGTACAACTGTATAAAATAATACAGGCTAAAAACAGGTAAAATATATGCCGAAACTTAGTCATACATGCATTATCAAGGTGGTGTACAAAAGTAGGAATAAATTTTTAATCTGTAATAAAAAAAACAGGATATCCCGAAGAGTATTCGCGACATCCTGTTTCGTGTAAAATGGAGGGATTGACAGTGTTTATTTATCAAATTTAAAAATTTGTGTGTTTTTAAACTGTTTATTTGATAAACGTATTTCTTTTATTTCATCAAAAACTCCCTTTCAAAACTCCTTTTTATTAAAAGTTTGGTAATATATATTTATCGCGCGAAGCTAAAATCTTATTCACCTGATTTACCTCCAGAAAAGTTGTGCCGAAACCTTCGCCAAAACTTCCACTCAGATAACATAACGAGTCTTCTTGTTCAATCAGCCCTTTTTTCAGCAAATCCTGCAAGGCTTCAATAAAGTATTGTTGTGTGTTGCCTTTACTTTCCTTGTAAAACGGAAAAACACCGTACGAAAGAGCGAGAACACGGGTAGAAAAATCGTGATAACAGATGGCTAAAACCGGTCTCGTGCCGCGGTAAGCAGCAAGATACCGTGCCGTACGGCCGCTATAAGTATCAGTAATAATGGCTTTTGTACCGAGTTTAGTATATGCTTCAACAGCTGCATGAGCTAAAAATGAAGTTAAATCGTTGGTGCTTATTTCGATAGGAATATCATTTTCAGACATTTTAGTTTGTTCGGCTTCTTTGGCTATGGTTGCCATGGTGCGCACTGCCTCCACCGGATATTTACCGTAGGCTGTTTCGCCGCTGAGCATCAATGCATCGGTGCGGTAATAAATAGCATTGGCTATGTCGGTTACCTCGGCACGGGTGGGTCGTGGATTTTTAATCATGGTGTGAAGCATCTGAGTAGCCACAATCACCGGTTTTTTAGCCTGCACACACTTGCGAATCAACCGGCGTTGTATACCCGGAATTTTTTCCTGCGCCACTTCTATTCCCAAATCGCCGCGGGCAATCATTACGCCATAGGTTTGTTTCAGAATTTCGTCGATATTATCAACGCCTTCCTGATTTTCAATTTTTGAAATAATTTTGATCGGACTCTTGTGTTCGTCAAGAATATTCTGAATATCAATTACATCCTGTTTATTGCGTACAAACGAATGGGCAATAAAGTCGATGTTATTTTCGATGGCAAAAATTATATTTTGTTTGTCGCGTTCGGTAAGTGATGGTAAATTAATGCGTACACCGGGTACATTCACACTTTTACGACTTCCGAGAACACCATCGTTTTGCGCCTTGCACAGCAGGTATTCAGCGGTTTTTTCTTCTACTTTTAAATCAATTTCACCATCGTCGATCAGTATATCGTCGCCAACATGCAAATCCCTCACAAAAAGCGGATAATTAACCGCAATGCACTCGATAGTACTTACAATATCCGGATTGCCCACCACTTTAATAATATCGCCGGTTTTAATTTCGATGTCCTCGTTGCTTACAATAGTTGTCCGGACTTCGGGTCCTTTGGTGTCCATAAGCAGTGCAATATGATTGCTTACCGCCCGTACGTTATTGATAATTTTCAGAAAACCTTCTTTCTGGAGGTGAGCCGAATTCATGCGAACCACGTTCATTCCTTCGTTGAATAACTCTTGTATAAAATCTACATCACAGCGTTTGTCGCTTATGGTGGCTACTATTTTTGTTAATTTTGACATAAGAAATTTTTAAATAAACAAATTTTTAAAAAACTAAGTAATGAGAATAATATAATATCACATTAATAAAACAGTAATGTGCTGTTTATCTTCTTTTTATTAAATAGTAAATGGTACATTTTTAAATAGTAAATACTTAATTGATCCCTGTTAAACTGTAAATGACTCAATGGCCAATCGATACGAATCCATCCCGAATCCGATAATACATCCTTTGCAAACTTCGGATAAATAGGAGTGATGGCGGAACGATTCGCGTTTGAAAACATTGGAAATGTGAACTTCAATCACCGGCGTTGTTATCGACCGTATAGCATCGGCAATGGCCACCGAAGTATGCGTATAAGCTCCGGCATTTAGTACAATACCGTCGAATTCGAACCCTGTTTGGTGGAGTTTATCAATAATTTCGCCCTCGGTATTCGATTGAAAATAATGCAAATCGAAAGTTGGAAACAGTTGTTTCAATATTTCAAAATAGGCTTCGAAAGTTTGATTGCCATAAACTGATGGTTCGCGTTTGCCTAATAAATTCAAATTAGGACCGTTGATAATCTGAATACGTTTCATAATATTTTAATTTGATAATTTGAAAATTTGAAAATTGAGTTTGCACCAAAAATCGGATTTGGAAAAATGTCCTGAAAGGACTAAATAAAAATAACCGAGGGTGAAGCCCACGGGCAAATGAAACTCTTGATATGCAGCCCTGAAAGGGTTGAATAAAAACTATATAACTTGTTCAACCCTTTCAGGGCTGCAGTTTATTCGTTCATTTTTGCCACCGGTTTTACCGGTGGTTATTATAATTTTCCCCCTTCGG